>Ga0302325_10000245_pt1 | contig 157345 bp, 137 predicted proteins | sample Palsa_T0_2_FD_201948 | JGI IMG/M metagenome (GOLD analysis project Ga0302325, IMG submission 201948) | Peat permafrost microbial communities from Stordalen Mire near Abisko, Sweden - Palsa_T0_2 | ecosystem: Environmental > Terrestrial > Soil > Palsa > Peat permafrost | place: Sweden: Abisko...
CTTCAAGGTGATCCTCCTGCGGCTCGGGAATCAGGCTTCGACAACCCAATTCTTCAAGCCCAGTCGGACATACCGCGCCCCGGCCCGACCGGGGCGCGGCCGTTAATGCAGAGCCGAGGCTAGTGCTCGGCACGCGAGCGCAAAAGGCAGCTGAGATCGGTAGGCAGGGGTATGGCTTCGGAGTATCGCCCGGCCGGGACGTTCACCGGAGAACCATGAGCGCGTTCGGGATCGATCTCCCGCGCGCTCATCCGAGTGCTGCCGCTAGCTCTCCAGCTTCGACTTGGACTGCATGCGGAAGTGTGATCGTCACGTGCCCGTCGCGCCCGATGATGCGTCGCGCGTTGATGATCGTTACGCCGATCACCTCGCCATTGGCGTCGTAGCGGACGCCGTGTCCCTCCGGGGTGAGCGCGGCCTCGGACGCCACGCTGGTGTTCCCACGTGCGAGATAGAGCACGTCGCCGTCCGCGTCGTAGTTGGCGCGGTCGAAGATGAGGTCGTCGATCTTGACGTTCATGGCATCCATCCGGCGGGCGATCGTCCGTGTCCGTAGCCGAGCGCGGTCACGATCCGGGCTGGCTCTTGCTCAGAGTCTACGACGACCATCAGCCAACGGCTTGGTCCTACGTCCTGCTTGAAGAATCGCTCCCTGTACGGCCAGGCGTCTGGTTCTCGATGATCCGGCGAGGCGATCGCTTCGAGCACCGCGGCGAGATGGGGCTCAAGCTCGGCGTGGCCGCTGTGGGGATCGAGCACGTGCAGCAGCCACGTGTCCTCGAACAGCACCACTCGCACTCCATCGGGAGTCGCTGTCTCGGCGAGGATGGGCCGTGGGCTGTCGTCGGTCAAGGACGGTGTCTATTGAGGAGCTTCGCTCGGGGCTGGGGACTCCGCCAGACTACGGCCCTGATCGGTCCCCCGGCGGTGCGGAGGGGCGTGGTGGTCGATCATGCTCACGATGCCCCGAACACGCGCGTCAACCGGCCGTGACAACTCGTTCAACCTGGTCTACCACATGATCGCGCGGTGCTTCTGCGACGCGATCTCCGTGGAAGAAACGGGCGGAGCCGCGAGAACGCCCGTTCACGATGGCATACAGGCGGCCTGGCTTCGCGGAAGGTCCGGCTTCGGCGCGGCGCGGCCGTAGCAAATCCGTCGCAAAGGCCCAGAAAACCGCATCAGAAAGCCAAATCTAACCGTTCGCCCCGATTGGCTTGGAGAACCGCGAAGGCCCGCGAACAGGGGCGAACACCCCCGAAAACGCTGGGCCTCGCGGGACGGCATTCGCTCGTGTTCGCGGCTGTTCGTTGGTCTCGAGACCGCGAACTGACCGCAGCGGGCGCGAAAAGGGACCGCAAAAGGACCGCAGCCGTTCGTGATGCGCAGCGTCAGGAGGGTTGCTCATGTCAACGACAGAGGACATCGGAGGCCGTGCTCGGAACGTACAGACGGCCGGGCGTATCGCTCAGGACACCCCAGCGGCCTCGTCGTTGTAGGCCAGTGAACAGGACAGGTCACGGTAGGCGTCGATCTGCTGCTGCAGGTCGGCGACCTTCCGCTCGGCGAGCGCGATCGCATCGGCGCCGGCGATGAATCGGCGCGGCGGCTGCTCTTGGGCTGTGATGGTCAGTAGCGCTTGGGCGAGCTTGGCCGGGTCGCCGGCCTGCTGGCCGTTTCGCGCGTTCCACCACGCGCGCTGTTGGGCGCCGCGGTCGACGTAGTCATCAATGGATGGTGTGGCATAGGCCGTGGACTCGTTTGTGAGCAGCTCGGTGCGGAACGAGCCCGGGCTGACGATCGTTGTCGTGATTCCGAAGGGCTCGACCTCGGGGGCAAGCGACTCCATCCAGCCCTCCAGGCCGAACTTGGATGCTGAGTAGGCGGTGCAGAACTCGAAGCCCACCAGTCCCGCGGTTGACGAGATGGAGATGATCTGGCCTGAGCGCTGGTTGCGCATGACGGGCAGGACCGCGCGGGTGACATTCATCGGGCCGACCAGGCTGGTCGCGAGCTGCCGCTCGATCTGCTCGGGTGTCAGCTCCTCGAAGTGGCCGGCGTAGAAGTTGCCGACGTTATTGACCAGCACGTCGATGGCACCGAAGCGGTCCACTGCCGCTTTGACTGCCGCCTCGGCGTCGTCAGGGCTGGTGACGTCGAGCTTGACGGCCAGCAGGTCGTCTGAGTCCCCGAGCGCCTGCGCGACGGCGTCGGGGATGCGCCCGGTGGCGACGACATTGTGGCCGGCGGCCAGCGCGGCCTGGGCGATGTCGACGCCCATGCCGCGTCCTGCGCCGGTAATGAACCAAGTCTTCTTGTCAGTCATGTGGGTCTCTTTCTCGGGGGTGAAGTTCTCCGACAGGACCTGTCGAAAGCACTGGGGGAATGAAGCTGTCAGCGGGGCGAGATTCGGACTGTCGCCGACTTGGGACCATCGCCCTGCATGATTGGTACGGCCGAGCTGCCTGGGTACTTCGCCTCGTACGCCGCATCGATGGCGTCGGAGACCTCCTCACCGGCTTGCTCGAATGTGACCTCGTAGTTCTTGTCGGCGACACGTACCCGCCCTGCCTTCTGGCTCAAGGCGGCCTGATACCAGCGCGATTCCCGACCGCTGGCCGCGCGGACGTAGACATCGCCGTCGATGACGAGGGCCCATGTCTGGGTTGGGGTGCCGTAGGTGGCGCCGTCATCTCGAAACGGGGAGACAAACAAGTCGTCGTTCGCTGCGATCGCGTGGAGGTCATTTTTCGACCAGGAACTCATGGTTGCGTCCTTTCTCGTCTGCTCTGATTGGTCTCCATTGTGTCTCCCTTCAGCGGCTGCGCGCTTTAGTGGGAGCACGCAGCCGCCATCGTTCGCCGTCAGCGGGACTGCGCGCTCGTGGCTAGCTCGGCCTGCCGCGGGTCGCCGAGGTTGTTCACGAAGAACGGGGACAGGTGGCCGACGACCTCGTCGACGCGGTGGTCGTAGAGGTCCACCTACGAGGCGGAGCATCGCCGCCTGGACCTGGACGCGCTGCGTGAGGAAAGCGAGGCCGTTGGAGGGGAACTTGGCGGCTTCCAGGTCGCCGAGACGCTGATCGCGCATGCCACCGAGCGTCGCACGGTGCTCGCCGAGCGACTGCCGTATGGAACGCCTGACGAGTGGGTCGCCGTCGGCTCGAGACCGCTGTTCGATGAGTACGAACGGAAGGTTCGCGCCGAATGCCCAGTGGCGAGGCGAAAACCTGACCTGGGTGTGACTACAACCGCGAGACGAGTTCGGCCACGATTTCCGCAGCGGGCTGTGACTGTTTGGCGAGCGCAACGCTCTGTCCCGCCCACAGCGATAGCGCCTCGATCTCGCCGGTTGTTCCAACCATCGGGGGCGCGGGGGAATATCGAAGGATGGATTCGCCGGAAGCGAAGCGCGCTATCACCCCTTCTCCTGGTCGACTACCCAGTGGCGGCCGGCCCGCGGCCTCCCACCTCTCGGCGGTTGAGTTGTGGATGGCGCGGTGGGGAGAGTCCGGCCATCCCACGTCATAAAGGTCGGGGTACCATTCTGCATCGGTCTCGGTCGCGGCTATCAGGCGGCGCCGATACTCGTCGTGGATCGGCATCTCGTCGGCCAACAGAAACCGGGTACCCAGCAAGGCGGCCTGTGCGCCGAGGGCGAGCACGGCCGCGACTCCTCGAGCGTCGCCGATCCCACCGGCCGCGATGACCGGCACCGGTGCCACCGCGTCGACTACCGCTGGCACCAATGGGAGCGTTGCCACGCCACCCCATACGTGCCCGCCAGCCTCCCAGCCCTGCGCAACGACGATGTCCACTCCACATCCAGTTGCGCGCCGCGCTTCCTCGGCACTCCCCACTGTGTGCATAACAAGCCCTCCGGCGTCATGCACCGAGTCGACATAGCCTTCGGGATCGCCTGCGAAGAGCAGCACGATCCGCAGACCAGCGGAAAGTGCCTGATCGAGTCGGTGCTGCTGATCTGAGCGGCTAAGCACGAAATTGCCGGCAAAGGGCCGGTCGGTGAGCGCTGCCGTTTCACGAACCAGGTCTCCGGCGTCATCGGCCCATGCCAGCGCGACGCTGCCGAGAGCACCGGCATTGGAGACCGCGGCGGGCAGGCGTGGATCCGCGGATATCGGCGCCTGGACGATCGGGTGCTCAATCCCCAGCAACTCACACGCCGGCGTGTGGGAACTCATCGGGATAGCCCCCTTTCTGGCGCCTGCGGCGCCGGTTGACTAGGCTCAATGTAGACCCGAAAGGCTCCGGTGGCGCCCGGGTCCCACCGGTCCACGCCCGTGCCGCGGACCGGGGGTCCGGACCCGTGGACCACCGGGCGCTAATGGACGGGACGGCGGCCATCGTTCTCGTCACTCCTCAACCATGGACAGGAGCACATCATGCGCAGCGACATCGCCCCCGGCGGCACCTTCCCCGACTACGAGTTGCCCGACCACGAGAACCTTCCTCGGAAGCTCAGCGAGATCCAAGGCGACGACCCCCTGATCATCACGCTCGCGCGCGGGAACTACTGCCCCAAGGAGCACCAGCAGCACCTCGAGCTCGCCGCCAACTACCCCAAGGTCGCAGTGGCCTACACGAAGATTGCCACCATCTCGACCGACACCCATCACGCGAGCCAGGAGTTCCGCGCGTCGACCGGCGCCCAGTGGCCCTTCCTCTCAGACCCGGAGCGGACCGTCCAGAAGGACCTCGAAATCCAAGAGTACACCGACCCCGAGCACGACCCGATGATCCCCCACACCCTCGTGCTCAAGCCCGGGCTGGTCGTCCACAGCATCTACAACGGCTACTGGTTCTGGGGACGTCCCTCCTTCGTGGATCTCTCGCATGACCTACGGACCGTAACCCGCGAGATCCGCCCCGACTGGGATCTGAGCAAGCCCGGGCTGCGTGAAGCCTGGGATGCGGGCGACTACTCGTCATTTCACGGATGGGACCGGCGCTCCCCCGGTTCGACTCCGACTTCTTACAATTCTTAGCACCGCGGTTGCCGCTATCGCCGGGCGCGGGTGGTGCCCCTGGAGCGGCTCGACGCCGAGGGCGCCGCCGCGCTCGACCTCGACCCAACGGGAGCGAGCTGATCAAGACGGTGGACGCCAACCTCTGGCCAGGGTCGTTTGGCCCACCTCGATCAGATAGCCGTCAGGATCGCGGATATAGCAGCGGATCTCGGTCTCGTGCTGCTTCGGCGGCGTCAGGAATTGGGCGCCCCGCTCGCTCCACTCGGCGTACACCGCTTGGATGTCCGCAACCCGGATGTTGAGGAAGCTGCTCACCCGATCCGGGTCGGGCTGCGTCTCGAGCGTGACGGTCGGCTTGTCGTCGGTCGGACCGCCCCCGACGTTGATGATGATCCAGCTGTTGGCCAGCGCTACGTACGTCACCTCGTCATTCGCCTCGCCGGAGATGACGGTCCTGCCGCCGAGTACGTCGGTGTAGAAGCGGCGGGAACGCTCGACATCATCTGAAACGATGAAATGGGCCAAGACCATCTCCTGGTCGGTGGTGCTCATGCTGACCTCCGTTATTGGGATTGATTCCATGGTCCGCCTTACACCTCACGTCGCGCCCGTGTATGCCCTGACCCGCTGCCCGGGCGCCGTCGCGCGTGGCGGACGACACGGCGATGCTGAAGGAACGTGGGTTCGCCCGGGGTGCGCCCTGGCACGCCGTGCCGTAGAGCTTTCGGCCGGCGCGGGGACCTCATGCGGTCGGCTGTTCAGCGGACGCCAGGTGGCGCGTGAGGTGCTCGGCGAAGCCCGGTGCGCTCTGTACGAAGTGGCCTGCTCCTGCCAGGACGACACGCTCGGCGTGGAGTTCGCGTGCGAGCGCGTCGCAGATTCGCTCGATTGCGTCAGAGTGTCCGCCGGACGCCACAAGGGAGGAAACCCCGGCGTCGCGCAATGTGTGTAGCGGCGGTCGTGCGCCTCCTGGAAGTGCTCCGTTGTGAGCGCGCTGGATGGTGTGGGCGAGCTTGGCAGGCAATGGGCCGTCAGGCACGTCGGGCGCTCCGGCGAGAGCCAGGAACTCGCGGAGCACCTGGGGCTCGGCCTGTAGGCCGTGGGTCAGGACTGCGTTTGACATGCGCTCGAGGTTTTCGACTGCGGGATCGTTGGGCGCCAGATAAAAGAGTGGCGGCTCGATCAGGGTCAGCGACCGGATGCGGTGAGGGTGCGCGGTTGCCGCTATCAGCGCGCCGAGCACTCCGTAGGAGTGGGCCAGCACGTGCGGGTGAGACTGGAGCAGGGGAGCGAGGTCGAGGGCGTCCTGCTCGAAGTCGTGAGGTCCCGGTGGGCTCGGCGGATACCCCCGCCTGTGAGCCAGTACGAGCCTGTATTGCGCGGCTAGGGGCCTCAGGGCCTTCCAGGTGGTGCGGGGGCTGGCGCCGCCGTGGACGAGCAGCAACTCCGGGCCATGACCCTCGTGAGTCACGACAATCCCGCTCATCGACCTGGGCCCGAGGACGCGATCCATTGATGGCGGGCTATCCTCGCAGAGACGCTCGTCATCCGTTCTATGCGCATTGGCTACGGGGTGGCGTGGTGGCCTCGACGCGTTACGTCCACATGCCGCGCATTCCGGTGGAACGCCAGGGTATGCTGGTTGTCCTGATTGGGAGTGCGTCTGTCGGAGCGGCTGCTCGCGCGACCAGAGAAAGGGGAGCGATGATCCCCACCGACACACCCCCTGACGTTGCCGGCACCGGGGTTCGCGCGTCGGCGCGGCTCGATGCCACCGGTCGCGAGATCGCGTCCCGCGCCCCCGAGGCGTCCTGGAAAGTGACGCTCGCCCCCTACGCCCAGCCACGCACGGGACGCGCGCTCGTGGACCTCGCGACGTCGGCGGTTCCCTATCTGCTGCTGTCCGTCGCCATGTACCTGGCGCTGAGCGTGTCGGTGGCGCTCGTGATCGCGCTCGCCATCCCCACGGCGGTGCTGCTCGTGCGCACGTTCATCGTCTTCCACGACTGCTCGCACGGGTCCTTCCTTCACTCCAGACGCGCCAACAGGTGGCTCGGGACGGCGCTGGGACTGCTGCTGTACTCACCGTTCCTGCGCTGGCGACACGACCACGCGGTCCACCACGCCACCGCCGGGGACCTGGAGCGGCGCGGGGTGGGAGACGTGCGCACGCTGACGGTCGCCGAATACCATGCCCTGGACCGGCGAGCGCGGCTCGGGTACAGGCTGCTGCGCAACCCGATCCTGATGTTCGGACTCGGACCGATCATCGCCATGATCATCGGTCCGCGGATCGTCGCCAAGGGAGCCCGCCCGCGGATGCGACGCAACGTGATCGCCACCAACGTCGCCCTCGCGTTCCTGGTGGGAGGCCTCTGCTGGCTGATCGGCTGGCGTGACTACCTGCTCGTGGCGGGCCTTCCGGCGCTGCTTGCGGGATCGGCGGGCATCTGGCTGTTCTACGTCCAGCATCAGTTCGAGGACGTGTACTGGGAGAGCGGCAAGGAGTGGAGCTACGCCGACGCGGCGCTGCAGGGCAGCTCGTATCTGAAGCTCCCCAAGGTGCTCCAGTTCTGCAGCGGCAACATCGGCTTTCACCACGTGCACCACCTGAACGCCCGCATCCCCAACTACAACCTGCAGCGGGCGCACGAGGAGAACGCGATCTTCCACGGTGTGCCGACGCTTTCGCTGTGGGACGGCCTGCATGCGGTGACGCTCAAGCTCTGGGACGAGGATCGCAAGCGCCTGGTCACCTTCGCCCAGGCACGCAGCAACTAGTTTTCGACCGACGGTCCTCTAGAGCCCATACGACCGGTTTCGGGCCCGATGGCTCCGGCCCGAGCCGACGACCGGGTGTGCCGCGGCGGGCGCCCCAGCTGTGGTGCGGCGGGGGCGCCCGGCACGGTGTGAGGCGGACGGCTACCCGAGCCCGTTGGCGGCGAGGAAGCTGTGGGCGACGCTCGCGGGAGACTGCTTGTCGATGGACACGGCCGAGTTCATCTGCTGGATGGCGGGGATGGTGAGGAGCGCGCTGACCTTGTTGATGGTTTCGGCGAAGGCGGGGCCCTCGGCGGCGAGCACGCTCTGCTTGACGACCGGCGCGACGTTCTGGAAGCCGAACACGTGCAAGGGGTCGGTGAGCACCTTGAACTTGCCGCTGAGCAACTGCCCGTCGGTGGAGAACACGAGCTGCACGCCCACCTGCCCGCTTTCGAGCGCCTTGTAGGAGAGTTCGATGGCGATGGGCTTGAACGTGGGCACGACGCCGTAGAGCTGCTTGAGCCCGAGCAGACCCTGGAAGCGCGTGGCGAATTCGGGTGGCCCGCCGAGCATGAGCGACTTGCCGAGCGGCTTCAGGTCGGCGATGCTGACCAGGTGGTGGGCGCTCGCGTAGCTGGGCAGCGTGGCGAGCGCGTCGGAGTCATAGAAGGGCGTGTAGTTGAGCAGCGTGAGGCCATATTTCTCGACGTATGCCTTGGCTTCCGCGTAGGCCGCCGCGGCGCTCGCGGGTTCCTTGGTCTGGCCGGCGACGGCGCTGAGCAGCGTGCCGGTGTACTCGGGGTACATGTCGATCGACCCGGACGTGATCGCCTTGAAGATGATCTCCGAGGAGCCGATGTTTTCGTGGAGGTTGATCTTGTAGCCCTTGGCCTCGAGCGCCTGCGTGTACAGCTGCCCGAGGATGTACTCCTCGGAGAAGTTCTTGTCGCCGATCGTGACCGCCGGCTTGCCGACGCCCGGCCCGCTGGTGGCCGGTTTGATCACGGCGATCGTGGCAGTGGTTTTGCTGGTGGTCGTGCTCGTGCTGGAGCTCCCGCATGCAGCGAGCGCGAGGCTCGCCGCGCACGTCGCTGCGAGGGCTCCGACGCGAATCGAAAGCGCCCTGTATCTACTCAACCGGCTGATCATCAACGTTGCCTCCTGGGGCCATTGTCTAGTTTGTCGATCATTATTATTATAAATATTATTGAGTTGAGAGGGTCGCGGCGTGCGCGACCGCGCCGCTGGCGGGGTCGGCCTGCGTTTGGCGTTCCAGGCGCAGGCCGCGCGGTGTGAGCGCGTGCTGCGCGAGCGTGAGCGCGCCCTCGACGGCGAGCGCGAGCGCGGCCACGCAGATGGCGGCGCCGAGCACGCCGTAGAAGTGGTAGCTGGTCTCGTTCGCGATCGGGTCGCCGAGCGTGCCGGAGAAGCCGGCGAGCGAGGCGATCGTGGCAGTGCTGATCACGAACACCGAGGCCGTGCGAATGCCGGCGAAGATCAGCGGCAGGGCGAGCGGCAGCTCCACGCGCGCGATGATTTCAGTAGCGCCCATGCCCATGCCGCATGCCGCGTCGACGACCTCCCCATCCACGCCGTCCACGCCGAGGTAGGTGTTGGTGATGATCGGCGGCACGGCGAGGATCACGAGCGCGAGCTCGACGACGCTCAAGCCGAGGCCGAGGAACGCGTCGCCGATCGCCAGCACCGCGAGGCTGGGCAGCGCGCGGCCGACGTTGCCGAGGTTGATCGCGGCGAACGAGCCGCGGTGGATGTGCCCCAGCCACACGCCAACCGGGACGGCGATGAGCGCCGACACGGCCACGCCGATCGCGCCCACCTTGAGCGTCTCGAGCGCCAGGTGCGCGAGGCTTGGCAGCTCCGGCTCGCCGGCGATGGCGCCGTTGTGGAGGATGAACTTGAACGCCTCGACGAATTCGTGCATCGCTTCCGCCCGCCCGTTCCTACCTCGCCCGTGCCCACGGGGTGAGCGCGCGCTGCGCGAGCACGAGCAGCCCGTCGGCGAGCAGCGCGAGCGCGATCGCCAGGGCGCCGGCGGCGATCAGCTCGGTCTTGAACGGTCCCTCGCCGAGGGCGGTGTGGATCGGCACGCCGAGGCCCGCGTCATAGATCGTGTACACGATGGTCGCCAGCGCGATGATCGTGACGACGGCGATGCGCAGTCCCGCGATGATCGCGGGCAGGGCCAGCGGTAGCTCCACCCGCCACAGCGCCTGGCGGCGGCTCATGCCCATCCCCTCCGCCGAGTCGAGCACCTCGGCCGGCACCGAGCGCAGCCCCGTGAGGATGTTCCGAAACAGGATCAGCAGCGTGTATGAGACGAGCGCGATCTCCGCCGAGATGACGTTCGCGCCGACCGGCGCGACGAGCAGCTCGAACAGCGCGAGCGACGGGATCGTGTACAGCAAGGTGGTCACGAAGATGGTGGGGCGCTCGATGCGGCGGTAGCGGTGCGCGGCGAGCGCGAGTGCGAAGGCGATCGCAAAGCCGATGGCCACGGCCGCGGCCACCAGCAGCACGTGCTGGCGCAGCGCCGGCCACAGCACCGAGCCCCAGTTTTCGTCCACCCAGCCCCAGCAGAAGGCGTGGTTGTGGACGACGCAGGACGAGCTGTGGGCGGCGTAGTTGGGAATGACAGGTCCGCCGGCTTCGCGCATCAGCTTGCCTGCTCGAGCGTGGTCGGCACTGCGTCGTTGCAGAGCAGCTGCTGCACCTGAGCCAGCGTCACCAGACCGATGACGTGGCCGTCGCCGTCGGTCACCTGCAGCGGTTCGCCGCCGGCGCTCAGCAGCTGCGAGAGGGCGTCGTGCACGGTCGTCTCGCGGGGGACGCGCCGGGCGTCGGCGGGGGACGCCGACGGTGAGGGCGGGGCGCCGTGTGCGCCGTCGGGGGCGAGCAGCGGGAGCTCGGCGAGCGTGGTCAGCGACAGGCGCTTGAGCGCGCGGTCGGCGCCGACGAACTCCGCGACGAACTCGTCGGCGGGGCGGGTGAGGATCTCGCTGGGGGTGTCGTACTGCGCGAGCACGCCGCCCTCGCGCAGGATCGCGATGCGGTCGCCCATCTTGATCGCCTCGTCGATGTCGTGGGTGACGAACACGATGGTCTTGCGCACCTGCTGCTGCAGGGCCAGGAACTCGTCCTGCAGGCGCGCGCGGTTGATCGGGTCGATGGCGCCGAACGGCTCGTCCATCAGCATCAGCGGCGGGTCGGCGGCGAGGGCACGCGCGACACCCACGCGCTGGCGCTGCCCTCCCGACAGCTGCGCGGGGTAGCGCGGGGCCATCTCCTCGGGGTCGAGGCCGATGAGCGCCAACAGCTCGTGCACCCGTCCTGCGATGCGCTGCCTGTTCCAGCCCAGGAGCCGCGGCACGGTGGCGATGTTCTCGCCGACAGTGAGATGGGGGAACAGCCCCACCTGCTGGATCACGTAGCCGATCTCCCGGCGCAGCTGCCGCGGCTCGCGCTGCAGCACGGTGTGCCCGCCGAGCAGGATGTCTCCATCGCTCAGCGGGATCAGCCTGTTGATCAGGCGCATGGCGGTGGTCTTGCCCGAGCCGGAGGGCCCGACGAGCACGCACACCTCGCCGGCGGGCACGGTCAGCGACAGATCGCCGATGGCCGCCTCGCGCTGCCTGGGATACCGCTTGCTGACGTTGCGCAGCTCCAGCTGGGCCGCTTGCGCGAACGCCGACGGCCCCTCGTTGTGGGCGGTGTCTGCAGTCTTCACGGGCATTACCCGGGCGGGCCCGCCCATCCTAGAGCACCCGTGGGCGCGCGCTGCTCCGCGTCCGCGGATGGCGGGGCGAACGGCTCCCGCATGAGAGAACGCTTACCTTTAGAGGCCGCTTAACGAGTTGTCCGTACTCTCCGGCGCATGAACAGCGAGACCGTCGCAGCGCCGCAGCGGGCTGGGGTCGACTGGCGGCGCGCCGAGTTCGTTCTCACGCTCCTCGCCTTCATCGGCTTCATCACGCTGCCCATCCGCATCACCACGATCTACGACGGTCTGCCCGCGCATCCGCTGTTCGTGCACGTGCCGGTGGTTCTGATCCCGACGACAGTCGTCGTGGCGGTCGTTTTCATGTTCAAGCGGGAGTGGTTCTCGCGCTACGGGATCGCGCTGGCTGTCGTGTCGATCGTCGCCATGAGCTCGATCTTCCTGACCATGCAGGCGGGCGCCGCGCTGCGCGCCGCCCTCCATTTGCAGGGTCAGGCGGCGAACCTGATCTCCGAACACTCGCAGGCCGCGCATATCCTCGCCATCGTCTACGTGGTGTTCACCGCGACGCTGATCGTCACCTTCGCGGCGCAGAGGATCTCCGGCGGAATGCCGACCGGCCTGGGCATCGTGGACGATCTCCTGTCTCCCGGATGGGTCGTCGCAGGGCTGCGCGTCGTGCTGGTGCTGCTGTCGATCGTTGCCGGGTACATGTGCTTCAGGACCGGCGATCTCGGCGCCAAAGCAGTGTGGGAGGGACGCATCCAGGCTGCCCAAGCCGGTGGTCCTGGCGGCCCTGGCGAATTCGGGCTGCCGCCGCCGGGTAACGCCGCGCCTTAGCCGCGACCCGCGCCTCGACCACCACGCGGCGGGGATGGCGTGCCCTCGCGCGCGACCAGCAGCGCGAAGGTGGGGCACGCGCGGGCCGCGCGGATCGCGTGCTCGACCTGCCGGTCCTGCAGCGGAGTCCCGTCGACTATCGGGTAGCCCCACTCGTCGAGCGTGATCCGCTCGGGCAGCAGCTCCGCGCACATGCCGTGCGCCTCGCAGGCGATCGGGTTCACTCGCGCGCGGTGGCTCATCCGCGCGCCGCCATCCCGCGTGCGGTGTCTTGGCTGACCGGACGATCGGGCAGCGGCAGCTCCGGGGGGCGCGCGCAGCCGTCGCATGGCCCGTGCCGGGCGTGCTCGGCGAACTCGGCCGCGAAGGTTTCCAGCGCGCTGAGGATCAGGTTGACGGCGCCGTCCGGGTGCCCGCAGGCGCCGCGCCGTGCCGTGAGCGACGCAAGGCGCTCGATTCGCTGCCCCGCTCTCGCTGGGGCCATCCCGCCGGCGAGCTCCTCGACCGTCGTGGCGAGGGCGTCGAGGCCGTGTACGCATGGCCCGCACTGGCGGGTGCTCTGCCCCGCGAGCCAGCGGGCGACACGGGCGGTTTCCGCGACGGGGCAGGCGTGCTCGGAGAGCAGCAGCACGACGCCCGCGCCGAGGGACGCGCCGTGAGCAGCCAGGTGTTCATTCGACAGGGCGACGCCGTTCAACGCCTCGCCGGCGACCCACGAGCCGGCGTAGCCACCGACGAGTGCGCCGTGCACGCGCGCGGTGCTCCCGCCGGCCGCGTGCACCAGTGAGGAGAGCGAGGCGCCGTGCTCGATCTCATACACCCCCGGGCGGGCAACCGGGCCCGACAGTGTCACCAGGGCCGACCCTGGCTGGCTGGGGGTTCCGAGCTGGCGAAACCACGAGGCCCCGTGCCGAGCGATCAGCGCCACGTGGGCGAGCGTCTCCGCGTTGTTGACGAGCGTCGGGCGGCGCCTGACGCCCTGCTCGAAGGGCATCGGCGGGGTGAACGTCGGCTTGGCCGGTCCACCGTTCAGGTAGTTCACCAGAGCCGACTCCTGGCCCGCGACGTAGTGCCCCGGCACCGTCGCCAGCTGCAGGCTCGGCGAGCGCTCGCAGGCCGCGGCGCGTTCTTCGATCGCTCGCGCCATGCTCTCGGTCCCCTCCTCGGCTGACTCGCAAGCGCATACGATCACCTCGTCCGCGCCCACGGCTTCGGCGGCGAGGATGGCGCCGTCGAGCACCAGCTGGGGGAGCGTGTGCACCAGCGTGCGGTCCTTGCGGCTCGCCGGCTCGCCCTCGGCGGCGTTGACCACGACGATCGCGCGTCTGCGCGCGCCGGCCACCGCCCGCATCTTGGATGCCGTCGGGAACGCCGCGCCGCCACGGCCGAGCAGCCCGGAGCGCTCGATCTCATCGACCAGCATCGCGGCCCGCTCCCGAGCGCGCCGCCGGCCGCGCCCGCCGGTGGCTGGTAGGGGGCCGTGGATCGCCGTGTGCTCCTCGAGCGACAGCGCGCCACGCGCCGGGACGCCGGCGAGCAGCCGGGGCAGGGCCGCCGGCGCTCGCTCACCGGCAGCGGGGAGCGGCTCGGTGAGCGTCGCGTTCAGGCTCATTTCCTGCTCCGGCTGGATTTCGCGCTCGCGCGGGAGTGCGCCAGCAGGGCGGCGGGCGTGCCCGCGCGGCGCGACCATTCCGAGCCCAGCGGGCCGCTCGGCAGCCATAGCGCGATGAACAGCGAGAACGCGCCGGCGCCCCCGAGCGCGGCACCGCGGATTGCGAGGTTCTCGCGCCGGCCGGCGAGCACCCGCGTGAGTACCGCGGCGAGCACCGCCACCATGCAGAGGATGCTCAGCGCCAGCAGCCAGTTGCTGCTGGCGTCGCTGCCGGTGCCGAGTCCGTGCAGCAGCGCGATCGGCCAGCTCGCGTAGGTGAGCCAGTGCACCGCTCGCCAGCTCGCAAACCCCACCCGCGCTCGCAGCAAGCTCGTGACGATCACCGCGATCACCAGGTCGAACGCCACCGCTCCAAGCCCCAGCCAGAACGGCCGGTAGGAGCCGACGAACGGCACGAACGCGTCGACGATCGAGATCGACGCGAAGCTGTCCAGCACCGACGTGAGGATGTGCAGCACGAGGAACACCAGTGCCAGCAACGCCGCGTTGCGGTGCAGCGAGTCGATCACGAACCGCGGCCAGCGAGCGGTGCTCCAGCGCTCCACGTCGATCACGCCGAGCACGATCGTGAGTGTCAGCAGCAGCAGCGCGACCGCCCCCGTCGAGCGGGTCAGATACCAATAGGCGCTCGCCCCGGCCGTGGCGAGTTGCGTGCTCATACCGCGAGCGCCGCCGATCCGGTCAGCGGGTCCCGGGCCGCGCGCGTGTCGACGGCGGCTTCGGCAGGCCAGTCCCCGACCGCCGTGACGTTGCCCTCCCGGTCCACGAGCCGAGCTGGCAGGCCCTGTCTTGCCAGCCACACGGCGCCCGCCTGTGCTCTGACGATCGCGGCCGTCGCGGCGATGTTGGCGTCGGTGCAGTTGGCGGCCGCCACGCTCACAGTGCGCCAGGTATCCCGAACGGGTGCCCCGGTGCGCGGGTCGATGATGTGGTGCATGGTGCGCCCGGCATGACTCCAACGCCTGACCTTCGTGCTCGACGTGGCGAGGCCGCCGGCAGTGATCGAGATGGTCTGCCCGGGCGCCGAGCAGTCGCTGCGGTGATCGTCGGTCACCCTCACACGCCAGCCGCCATCGGGAGCCTGCCCCGAGGTTGCGATGTCACCCCCAAGGCTCACGAGCGCGCCACAGCCACTGGCCCGGCGTGCAGCCGCGCCAGCACGATCGGCGGCCCACGCCTTGGCGCTCGCGCCAAGGTCGAGCCTCACACCCGCGGGCATCCGCAGCGAGCAGCGCGCCCGGTCGAGCACCACCGTCTGCCAGCCGCGGCGTGCCCGCAATGTGATCGCGGGCGCTGCTTCGGGCTGGCCGCAAGGAGGATCGAGGAGACGCCAGTCACGGTCATAGCCCGCGAGCTCGAGCGCCCGGCCGACGGTCGGATCGACGTCGCCGTCGGTCAGCTCGGCGGCGCGTACGGCGACCTCCAGCGCCTCGAGCAGCAACGGGCTGACCTGAGTCCATCGCCCTGCCCGGGCGTTCACCCAGGACAGCTCGGAGTCCGCTCGGAAGCGGCTGCAAGCATGGTCGATCGCGGCAAGCTCCCGTTCGACCGCTGCGCGCGCAACAGCAACCGCGGCTGGGTCGACCGTGCGCAGCACCACGCTCGTGCCGAGCGCCTCCCACCAGCAGCCCAGGGCGGCGGGTGTGGTGGTCGCGGGCATCTCAGGAGCCGCCGGAGATGACAGGAGCCGATTCTTCGGCAGGTGGGGGTTCGCGGGTTGGCGCCGGTTCCGTGGCGGTGCTCGATTCCTGCGCCGGCGCCGATTCCTGTGCCGGCGGCGATTCGCGTGCCGGCGCGGGTTCCCGCGCCGGCTCCGGTTCAGGAGCCGTGGTCGCTTCCTGCGCAGGTGCCTGGGACTCCGGGGAGGAGGTGGGTTCGCTGGTCGCCTGCGGGGCGTGTGCGGGCGGCTGCAGCGGGCTGGTGGTGGACGTGCTCGAGGCGCCACCGGGCTGTACACCTGAACGCTTCGCGTGGCTTCCTGAGGCGGCCTTGGCGGTCCTGCCGGGGAACGCGTGTGCGGCTGCCTCGGCGAACACCCCCGTCAGGACGACGCTGCCGGCAACGAGCCAGCGATTGATTCGGTGAAGCTCGCGTAGCGCGGCGTCACGGGTATGACTGGTGTGCATCGGCATCACGATCTAACGGTGGTGGTGAAACAGGCCCGTGTCGTTCAGCCAGGGACCGAACTCCGGGATCACGAGAATCGCCAGCACCACCCCGGCCACCAGGGCGCTGCTGAGCGCGAGCACACGACCCGCGCGGCCGGTGACGTCGCCGCCCGCCTCGTCGTAGTAGTCGGGGTGGCGGCTGTAGTCCGCGCGTAGCACCGCCGGCATCGACGGTAGATGGCCCAGCACATGGACCGCGGTAAACGCGCCCCACACGAAGAAGCTGTCCTTGTGGATCGGGAACCACGTCGCGCGCGCCGAGGCCCCCGCGAACAGGAGCACGACGCCGCTGACGAACACGACCAGCGTTGAGAGCACCACCATCGGCGCGAGCACGCGCAACGCCAACTCGGGCGGCCCCTTTTGCACGTATCGAGGGTTCCGCGTGTAGTAGCGAGCGAACCTGTAGCCGGTGCTCGACAGCTTCAACAGCACCGGCCCGATGAGCAGCATCCCCACGAACATGTGCACCGAAAGGAGCTGGCCGATGCGCACGATCGTCAGGCCGATCACCGCCAGCAGGACGATCAGCGTGGCACCGACGAGGGTGGTGAGGTGTTCGTTGCCGGTCGTCCCGCCGCCGGTCAGGTGTTCGACGCGCGCGCGTTTCGCGTATCCCCGTGCATCGGCAACAGGTGTCCGCTCGCGGCTGGCTGCCATGCCATGAGTGTCTGGATGGTGGCTAAGGAGCGGATAACCAGCTAATGAGAAAGCTCATGGAATACACCCAGCAGGGAAATCCCACTGGGCGGCGACGCCTATCCTTGAGCGATGGACACGGCCGAGGATGCCGCGCGAACCCGCGGTGCCACGGTAGAGGCGCTTGGCACGGCCCGCGTGCTCGTGGTCGAGGACGAGCTCGGCATCGTGGATTTCGTGCGCCGTGGCTTGCAGGCCTCGGGCTTCACGGTGGCGGTCGCCTTCGACGGGATCGAGGGCGAGCGGCTGGCGTTGAGCGAGAGCTTCGACCTGATCGTGCTTGACCTGATGCTCCCCGGCCGCAGCGGGCTGGACATCCTCGCCTCGCTACGTGCCGCGAAATCGAACGTGCCCGTGATCGTGTTGAGCGCGCGGGGCGAGATCGAGGATCGCGTCGTGGGACTCGACGCCGGCGCCGTCGACTACCTGATCAAGCCCTTCTCGATGGCGGAGCTGGTGGCGCGCGTGCGCGCGCAACTGCGTGCCTACGCGGATACCTCCACCACGACGTTGAGCGGGGAGGGGATCGACGCGGACCTGCTCACCCGCAGGGTTCACCGAGACGGCAGACCGGTAACCCTGTCGAGCACCGAGTTCGAGCTGCTGGCCCTGCTGCTTCGACATCGCGGACGGGTGCTCTCGCGCGAGCAGATCCTCAGCTCGGTGTGGGGATACCAACACGACCCTCAGACCAACGTCGTGGACGTCTACATCGGCTACCTGCGCCGCAAGCTCGGGCGACCCGATGATCCCGCGCCGATCTTCACGGTGCGCAGAGTCGGCTATCGCCTGGGCAGCACGAGCTGAACGTGCGCTCGCCACGCGATCGGCTCGCCGATGTCGGCTTGCGCTGGCGCCTCGCGGGCTGGGTCGCAGTCGTGGTCCTCGCCTGCATCGGGATCGCTTTCCTCGCCGTCTACCGCGGCACCGGGACACAAGTCCGCCACGAGATCGACACAGAGATCGCGAGCGACGCGAGCGCGTTCGCGCGCAGCCTCTCGCTCGCGAACCCGCGCTCGGCAAGACAGGCCGAACAAGACGCCACGCGCTACGCCCGCGGCCAGCCGTTCAGCTCGAGCTCCACCTTGTTCTTCGCGCTCATCCCAGGCGCGCCGACGAGCACCAATGTCCCGGAGCTGTTTGCAGGCGGGCCCGCCGACGAGGGCGAGACGGTCGCCGAACAGGACCAAGAGAACCGCCTCGCGGCACGCCTGCTCACCGTACCCGACGGCTACTCCACGCTGCCCCTACCTGACGTGGGCAGCCTGCGCCTGCTCAAGCGCACCGTGCGCCTCACCGGAGTTCCGCCACCCTCTCGCCGCGTCGTCATCGGAGTTGGCGAGCCCCTCGCCCCGGTCGCCCACGCTCAGAAAGGCGTCGCCGGTGCGTTCATCCTCGCAGGCATCCTCGCGCTCGTCGGAGCGCTGCTGGGCGCGTATCTGATCGGCACCCGGATGTCGCGTCCGCTGCGCCGGATCGCAGCCGTCGCCGCTCGCGTCGATGCCGGGGACCTGCATCCGCGCATCCACCGCTCAGACGCACGAGGCAGCGAGATACGTGTGTTGGCAGACGCCTTCAATCACATGCTCGACCGGCTGACCGAGGCGTTCGCGGGCCAGCGCGCGTTCGTCGCCGACGCCTCGCACGAGCTGCGCACGCCGCTGACCGTCATCCGCGGGCAGTTCGAAGTGCTCACAGCCCAACACAACCCCCCGCCCGAGGAGCTGCGCCGAGTCGAGTGGCTCGTGCAAGGTGAGATCGCGCGCATCAGCCGGCTGGTCGACGACCTGCTGCTGCTCGCGAAGACCGGGCAGGCGGAGTTCCTGCGCCCCGAGCCGATCGACCTGCCGGCATTCGTGGACGAGCTCTGGCACGCGAGCACCCTGCTCGCCGAACGTCGCTTCCAGCTCGACCCCGTTCCGCCCGGAACGTTGCTCGCCGATCCAGACAGGCTCGCCCAAGCCCTCCGTAACCTGCTCGTCAACGCGATCGAGCACACGCCCCCCGAGCGCGGACTTGTGCTCATGCGCGTCCAGCACGCCGGAGACGATCGCATCCGCTTCGTCGTGGAAGACGACGGGCCGGGCATCCCCGCCGGCGAGCGCGAGCGCGTGTTCGATCGTTTCCACCGCACCGACGAAGCGCGCGACCGGGCCTCCGGGGGCACGGGCCTCGGCCTGGCGATCGTGGACGCGATCGCCAAAGCCCACGGCGGCACTGTACGGGCGAGCGCGTCACCTGCTGGTGGCGCCCGGATGGAGCTCGAGCTGCCCCGCTTCACGGCCGCCACCTCCGACATGATCGTTGCGCTTGCGGCGAGAGCGCGGACGGAAGCCTGAAGGCGGGGAACACATCCGGGTTCAGGAACGCCGTGATCTCCTCGATCCGATCGATGGGCCTCTTTGCCGGGTGCACTACGCGGCCTGAGCGGCAGGCCGGGTGGGTTGGTCGGGAGGGTTGGCCGCTTCGAGGGCCGGCGGTTGTGCGGGCAGCAGCAGGGCTGCCGCCGCGGCGCCGACGGCAGCCACCGCTGCGGCGACGAGGCATCCGGCGCTGAGGCCGTGCACCAGCGCCTCGGCTGCCGCATCGTGCACGCGCCCGGCGAGCATCGCGTGCCCGTCCGCCGCGAGGCGGCCCGACACCACGAACGCGGCGCTGGCCGAGGAGCGGGCGACGGACGCGAGACCGTGCGGGAGTGCTGCGGGGAGCGTGGATGTGAGCCGGCTCGCGTACACGGAGGCGTACACGCTGCCGATGACCGCGACGCCGAGTGTCCCTCCCAGCAGTCGCGTGGCGTCGTTCACGGCCGAGCCCACGCCCGCCTTCTCGACCCGCACGACTCCCATGATCGCCTCGGTGGCGGGCGCGCTCGTGAGCCCCATGCCGATGCCGTAGAGCACCATCTGGGCCGCGATCGTCGCGTATCCGGTGCTCGTCGAAACCGTCGCCACCCACAAGTAGAACGCGGTCACCATCACCAGGCCGGCGGTGACCACCAGCTTGGTGCCGATGCGGACCGCGAGCTTGGTGCCGAGGACCGATGCGACGCCGACCGAGACGGCCACGGGCAGGAGATGAACGCCGGTCGATAGCGGGTCGTAGCGCTTGATCAGCTGGAAGTACTGGGTGATCACGAAGATGAAGCCGAGCAGCGTGAAGAACGAAACCGTCACCGCTCCGCACGCCGCGCTGAAGCGCGGGTTGCGAAACAGCGAGACGTCGAGCATCGGCGCGCGCGATCGGCGCTCCCAGGCCACGAACCCGAGCAGGAGGGCCGCAGCCACCAGGAACCCGGCGATGCTCCGGGTGCTCCCCCACCCGTTGTCGGGCGCCTCGATGATCGTGAACACGAGCAGCGAGATGCCGGCCGTGGAGAGGCCGAGGCCGCCCCGGTCGAGCGTCTTCGCGTCGGCATCGCGCGAGGTCGGCACGTAGCGGGCGACGAGCCACGCGGCCAGCGCGGCCACCGGCGCCATGGCGAAGAAGATGCTCGCCCAGGTGAAGCGCCCGAGCAGCCACCCGCCGACGATCGGCCCGAGCGCGATCGCCATTCCGGCGGTCGCACCCCAGAGGCCGATCGCTCGTGCCCGTTCGACTCGCCCGGTGAAGATGTTCGAGATCAGCGACAGCGTCGAGGGGAACACCATGGCGGCGCCGAGACCCATGAGGCAGCGCGCCACGATCAGCTCAGTCGTGTCGCCCGCAAGCCCTCCCGCCGCGCTCGAGGCGCCGAACAGCGCGAGCCCTGCGAGCAGCATGCCCTTGCGCCCGAGGCGGTCCGACAGGCTCCCCGCCGCGAGCAGGAAGGCGGCGAACACGAGGTTGTAGGCGTCGACGATCCACTGCAACTGGCTGTTGGAAGCGTGCAGTTCGCGTGCCAGCGTCGGCAGCGCGACGTTCACGATGGTCGTGTCGAGATTGATCGCGAAGGCGGCGATCAACAGTGCTGGCAGGGCGAGCGACGAGCGACGGCTCATCACCGTGCTCCATGCAGGCGGGCGCCGGCGCGGCCCTGTGTGCCACGTCGGGGATCTGCGTGCGATTCGTGCGCGGGGCTCGGCATTGCTCGGCTCCTCTCGACGGATATTAGTCTTGTAGCTGCAAGTTAGCACGCCGGGGAGTAAACTTGTAGCTACAATCTGTATGTGACCGAGACTGCTCGTAAACCGGTGGGCCCGAGGGGCACGGAGATGGCGGAGGACTGCCTCGCGGTTCGCGTGCGGCTGCTGAGCCGGCGTCTGAGCCGGATCTACGACGGGGCCCTGCGTCCACTCGGGCTCACCGTGGCCCAGCTGAACGTGCTGTCCGTGATCGAGGTCGTCGGCTCTGCGCCGGCGGGGCGCGTCGCCGATCTGCTGGCGATGGAGATCTCGACGCTGAGCCGCAATGCCCGCATCATGGAGAGCGAGGGCTGGATCACGATCGAGCGGGCAGAGCGCGGGAACGGACGAATCCTGCGCCTCACATCCGCCGGCCGGAAGAAGCTCCGCAGCGCGAGGCCGGCATGGGACAGGGCTCAGGGGGAGGCCCGCGAGCTACTCGGCGACGAGGGCGCCCGCGAGCTCAAGCGACTCGGAGACGGCGTGTGGGACGACCAGCTCGGGCGTGTGTAGCGCCCAGAACGGAGGCCCCAGTGGATGCAGAGTGACGCCTGCGCCGCCGTCGCACGGACACCGCCCCGTGGACCACTGCGAACGAGGCTTAAAGCAGGTTCCTCACGCGATCGCCTCCCCTACGCCACCAGGTCCGGCGAGCGCTCGACGAGGGTGGCCAGCTGCGATCGAGAGGAGATCTCCAGCCGGCGAAAGATGCTCGTCAGGTGGTTCTCGACGGTCTTCACGCTGATCGCCAGCTCCTCCGCGATCTGACGGTTCGGGTGGCCCTCGTGCACGAGCCGGGCCACCGCCAGCTCGCGCCTGCTGAGCACCGTCACGCTCGCCCCCTCGCGTGACGGCCGGCGCCCGGCGGACGCGTGAATGCCCAGCCGCCGCAGCTCCCGCGCCGTCCGGTCGCGGTAGCGCGTGGCTCCGTGGGCGTCGAACGTCCCGTCCGCGCGGCGCAGCTCGGCGATCGCGCCCTCCGGGTCCTCCGCCCTGCTGAGGGCCACCCCCGCGAGCAGGCGCGAGCGCGCGGCCTGGAGCGGCTGGCGGGCACCTTCGGCCTGCACGGCTGACGCCTGCGCCGTTTCCGCCGCCGCCGCGAACGAGCCCCTGCCCATCAGCACCATCGCCTCGGCCCGCCGCGCTTCGGCGCTGGGCCCGGGCAGGCCGAGCTGGCCCGCGAGCTCGCTCGCCTGGCTCGCCCACCGCTCGGCCGCGTCCGGCAGCCCGAGCTCCAGCTCCGCCCGCGTGAGCAGCTCGTAGGCGTGAACCGCGTAGAACAGGAACGGCGGCAGTCGCGGCGTGCTCTGTCCCGCGAACAGCTCCCTGCGGCACTCCTCCGGTTCGCCCGCCTCGAGTCGGGCTTCGGCCAGATACAGGCTCGCCACGCTCGACCATGGGCTGCGGCTGCTGATCCCCGCCTCCAGCGCCTTGCGTCCGAAGCGCACCGCCGACGCCGGCGTTCCGCTCTCGATCTCCACCATGCACCTGACGGTCAGCGCCCAGGTCAGGAACAGGTGATTGGCCGACAGGACGGAGGTGTCGATCGCGGTCTCCGCCTCCTCGACGGCCAGCTCGAGCCGGCCGAGCGCGAGGTTGCTCATCGCCTGTACCACCAGCATCGCCGCCGACAGGTGCTGCTGGCCGGTGGCGGCCGCCACATCGAGTGCCCGCCGCATGTGCTGCTCGGCGTCCTCCAGGCGGCCCACGCAGTACTCGGCCCAGCCGAGGAAGCAGATCGACTGCAGCTCGGGCGCCCAGTCGGAGTCCGGGAGCCCGTCGGCGATCGCGGCCGACTTCGACGCCTGGGCGCCCGCCGCCTCGATTTCGCCGAGGCCGTAGTGCGCGAGCGCGAGCGCCGCTGCCACCTCGGCGTGGGGTGCCCGCGACTGCTCCTCGATGCTCAGCGCCTTGCGCGCCCAGTAGCGCATCCCGCTCCAGTCGGCGCTGAAGAAGCAGCCGTCGGCGATCAGGAGCTTCAGCGTGGAGGCCTCCGCGGAGTGATCGTTCAGACCGGAGAGGGCCGCCAGCAGCAGACCCTGCGCTTCGTCGTGTTTGCCCAGCAGGTGCTCGACGATCGCCGCCCCCACCACCGCGCTGCTCCTGAGCGGATCATCCGGCGGGAGCAGCGACAGCACCTCCTGGAAGGCATCGCGGCTCTCCTCCAGGTTGCCCGCCGATCCGAGCGACACGGCCAGCGCGAGCAGCAGCTCGCGCCGCTGCGTGGAGGGCTCGTGCTCGGCGAGCAGGCGCAGCGCGCCGCGAAACCAGCTTGCGGCGGCGCCGGGCGCGCGGGCGGTGGAGGCGTAGCCCGCCTGCGCGAGCACCGTCACCGCCTCGGCGTCCCCCACTCGCGCCGAGCGCTCGACGTGGCGGGCGCGCGCGGTGGCCGATGCGCCGCGCGCCGCCAGCACCCCGGCGGCCCGTGCGTGGACGCTGCGCCGCCAGCCGCCCTTGGCCGACTCGTACACCGCGCTTCGTACGATCGGGTGGCGAAAGCTGAAGCGCCCGGCCGAGGCCGCTCGCACGAGGTCGCGGTCGAGGAGCTCATCCACCGCCGTGAGGGTGTCCGCTTCGTCCATCCTGATGATCTCGCCCGCGAGCTCCGGTTCGAACGGGTCGCCCACCACCGCCGCGGCCCGGATCAGCTCGCGCGCTCCCGGCGAGAGGTGCTCGAGCTCGCTGGCGATCACCGCGGTCACGGTCGCGGGCACGCGTCCGGCTTCGTTGTCGATGGCCACCGCGCTCGACTCGTGCTCGACCCCCGCAGCGCGCACCAGCTCCTCCAGGTAGAACGGGTTCCCGCCGCTCTCCCTGTAGATCCGCTCGGCCACCGCCCGCGGGAGGTCAGCCGGGAGGAACGCCCGCGCCTCCTCGGCGCTGAGCGGCACCAGCTCGACGAGCTCTCCCTGGGAGTCGCGCTGGAGCTGCTGGATGGCGGCCGCGGTCCTGGGCTCCAACTGCCCGGGCCGGAAGGTGACGGCGACGAACAGCCGCGACTGCGGCGGGCGCCGCAGCAGGTACAGCAGCAGCTCGATCGACGCGGGATCAGCCCAGTGCAGATCGTCGAGCGCCAGCACGATTCCTCGCCCCGAGGCGAGCGCGTCCAGCAATGCCGAGATCGCGCGGTGCAGGCGATAGCGGTCCATGCCCACACCGCTGGGTGCGCTCGCCGGCTCCTCCTCACGCGTGCCCATCCTGGTGGCCAGAGTCGGAAACACGCCCACCAGCTCTCGCCACTCCTCGGCGCCGAGGCCGCGGAGCGCCTTTCTGGGCAACTCCGCGAAGGTCTGATCGAGCGCGCCGAGAAACGCTCCAAAGGGCTCGTCGGCCTCGAACTCCGCGGCCCTGCCGGTGATCGCCAGGTAGCCGTGCCTGCTCGCCCGGTCGATCACGTGGGACAGGAGCTTCGTCTTGCCAATGCCGCTCTCGCCCGCGATCTGCAGGATCGTCGCGTTACCAGGCTGGGCGCCGTCCAGCAGGCGATCAATCTGTGCCAGCTCGCGGCGGCGGCCAACCAGCCGAGGGCGCGCCCGCGCGCGCCTGTCACGCTCGGGCACCGGTCACCACCCGCCCGTCCGGCGCGCCATCGAGCCGGCGACGCGCGCGAGACGCGTTCCAGGTCTCAACATCTGGGATTTCCGAACACAACTCACGAGTAGCCGTAGGATAGGCCCATGGCTGCGGCCGGTGAGATCGGAGCGGGGTAGCGGAGGCCCGTGTGATGTGAGGCGGGCGATCTCGGCACTGACGAGCCGGAGCATGCGCGCGCCGGGTAGGACGCTCACGCTCGCCGCCCTCACGCTGGTCGTGGCCGCGATCGTCGCGGCGCCGGTCGAGAGCTCCCTGCAGCCGTTCAGCAGCGACGACCCCGGCTCCCAGAGCGTCGCCGCGCGGCGGGTGCTCGAGCAGGCCACCGGCACCGATCCATACTTCAACCTGACCGCGCTCGTGCCCACGCCGGCCGGGCTCGCCACGCCCTCCACCCGAGCCGAGGTCGCGAAGGTGGAACGCGCGATCCGCGCAGATCCGGTGGTGTCCTCCGTGCACAGCTACTACTCGAGCAGGAGCCCGGGGCTGGTCGCGCTCGACGGGCGCTCGACGCTCGTCGTCGGCGTCCTGCGCGCCGTTCCCACCGACTCCGAGCTCGCCGCCGTCCGCCGGGTCCAGGCGCGGCTGTCGGGGCTGCGCGGCGTCGAGCTGGGCGGGCTGGCCGCGTTCTACGCGCAGGGCAACGAAATCGCCCGCGAAGACCTGATCCGGGCCGAGCTGTTCGCGTTCCCGCTGCTGCTGCTCGTCGCCCTGTGGGTGTTTCGAGGTCTCGTCGCAGCCCTGCTCCCCCTGCTCGTCGGGGCGGTCACCATCGTGGGGACGCTCGCGGCACTGAGGGTGGTCAGCGAGCTCACCAGCGTGTCCATCTACGCGCTCAACATCGCCACGGCGCTCGGGCTGGGTCTCGCCGTCGATTACGGCCTGTTGATCGTCTCGCGCTACCGCGAGGAGATCGCCCGCTCCGGGCCCGGTCCGGCGGCGCTCGAGCGGACCCTGGCGAGCGCCGGGCGCACCGTCGCGATCAGCTCGCTCACGGTCGCCGCGGTGATGAGCTGTCTGTTGGTGTTCCCGCAGGCGTTCCTGCGCTCGGTCGCCCTGGGGGGGATCTTCGTGGCGCTGATCGCGGGCGCGAGTGCGCTGATCCTGCTCCCGGCCATCTTGACGCTGCTTCGCTGGCGGGTGAACGCGGCCACGCTCCCGCGCTGGCGCAGCGCCGCCTACGCCGGTGCGCAGCCATCCACCCGCAGCGCGTGGTATCGCCTCTCACGGCTGGTGATGCGCCGTCCGGTGTGGGTCGCACTGATCACCGCCGCCATCCTCCTCGGGCTCGCCCGCCCGGCCCTGGACCTGCGCATCACGCAGGTCGACGCACGCGTGCTCCCGCGCAGCTCGAGCGCTCGCGTCGTGGCCGAAGCCATCGAAGCCGACTATCCGAGGGCCGACGCCTCACCCGTTCTGCTCGCCGTGCGCGCCGGCGCCACTCCGGGCGACCAGGCCAGCCTGCGCGCCTACGCCGGGAGGCTGCGCGCATTGCCCGGAGTGGCGGCCGTGCAGGGACCCACCCGCGTCGGAGCGGCCGTGTGGCAGCTCGACGTGGTGCCGGCCGGCGCTCCACTGTCGGCGGCCAGCCAGCGCCTCGTCGAGCGCATACGCGCCCTGCGCACGCCGTTCGCGGTGCTGGCCGGAGGAGAAAGCGCGTCGGTCGTCGATCTCAAGGGCAGCCTCGCCGCTCGCGTGCCGGTCGCCCTGATCCTGCTGATCCTCGTCACCGCCACCGCCGTGTTCCTGATGACCGGCTCGGTCGTGCTGCCCGTCAAGGCGCTGCTGATGAACGCGCTGACGATCGCGGCGGTGCTCGGCACGATGGTGCTCGTCTTTCAGAACGGGGCGCTGGAAGGCCTCTTCGGCTACACGAGCTCGCACGCGCTCGAGCCCTCCACGCTGGTGCTCATCTTCGCGGTGTCGTTCGGCCTGGGCACCGACTACGGCATCTTCCTGCTGTCGCGCATCAAGGAGGAGCGCGACCGCGGCGCATCGGAAGTCGACGCGATCGCGGCCGGGCTGGAGCGCACCGGGCGGATCGTCACCGCGGCGGCGCTGCTGCTGTGCATCGCGCTGGCCTCCCTGATGACGGCCAGACACGCGCTCGTGAAAGAGGTCGGCTTCGGGGCGGGGCTCGCCGTCATCATCGATGCCACGCTCGTGCGGGCGCTGCTGCTGCCCGCGTTGATGCGTCTGCTCGGCCCGCTCAACTGGTACTCGCCGCGAGCGCTCACCCGGCTCGCCGGCGCCCGCGCCGCGCCGAGCGACGGCCGCCGCGCGCACGTCTCCTGGCCGCCGGCGCCGCCCTCGCGGGGCGTCAGCACGAGCCCCGGTAGGGCGCTGCCCGCCGAGCCGCAGGATGCCCTCGCCGTGAGCGCCTACTGCGATCACGACCACGGGGCCATTCGCGCGCGCGTCGCCGAGCTGGCCCGGCACGTCGAAGGCGCGGGAGACGTCGGCCTCGCGGTCGGCGCGTTCGAGTTCGTGCGCGACGGCGTGCTCTACGCCTTCGGCCCCTGGGGGGTGCGTGCGTCGAAGACCCTCGAAAGCAGGCAGGGAACGTGCACCAACAAGGCCAACCTCCTGATCGGGTTGCTGCGCGCGGCCGGGATCCCGGCCGCCTACGGCGTCATGCGTGTCAACGCCCGCGAGTACTTCGGCAGCCTCGGCCCGAGCTTCCTCACGCGCTACGCCTCGCGCGAGTCGGTGCACGTGTATGCCGCGGCCTTCCTGGACGGGCGCTGGGTCAAGTGCGACCCCTCCACCGACCACCAGCTCGCGAGCCGCACCGCCCAGTTCTGCCCCCAGACCCGCCTGGTCGAATGGGACGGGGTGCACGACTCGATGGATTTCCTGGACCCGCGTCACGTGTACGCCGACCTGGGCCTGTACACCGACCTCGACGAGTTGCTCGCGAGGCCAGCGCGCTCCGCCACCACGCGGCACCTGGCGCTCGCCAACGACTACCTCGCGTTCGTGCGCAGTCAGCCGGCGTACGCGTCCGATGACGCGCTGGTGGACGCCTATCTGTCGGCCAAGCGCGACGCCGGGTCGCTGACCGGGGTGCGGGGGTGGCTGCGGGTCCCGAGCTAGCAGCCTGGAGCGCGCGCCAGTGGGGGTTGACTAGGGGTTTACCCACATATAATCTCCTACCCATGGGAGGTGGGATCTCAGGGCACGGAAGAGCGCGACGGGGTCCGGAGCTGGACGGAGGTTGCACCGCTCGTCCCGAGCGTGCGGGCCGGGCGATGGCGGAATGCGCGCTCGGCTACACCGTCGGCCCGCAACGCCTGCGCCGCTGCGCTCGACGCGCCGGATGCACGCTGCGCATGGCCTGCCAGTACGGCAGGGGATCGCCATGCGCGGGTCGGCGCTGGCACTGCTGGACCGCCTCGAGCGAGCCAGGAGTGCAGTGAAGGCCACAGAGACTCTCCAACGCTGGCGAGCGGCCCCAGGCTGCGAGCTCCCGCACGTCGTGTGCACCGACGGGTCACACGCGGCGTCGCCGGGAACGCGGCGGACGCTGTCCACGGACGAGATCGAGGACCGGGCGGCCGCCGCGCAATCTGGGAACGTGCGGCTGGCGGTGAGCGAGAGCCGGGGAAGGGGATCGACGGCAGGCGTCGCACGCGCCACCGTGCGCAGGCGGCGATGTCCGTCGGGCTGCACGGGTACGAGCGCGTCACGCGTTACGCCGCCGATCCCCTCCTCGTGGTCGGGCTGCGCGACCAGCTCCTCCGGCGCTCGCTGAGGAGGAGCTCCCCGACGCCAGCCGTCGAGCTGCCTCAGGGGCAGGGCGAGGTCATGGCGGCAACGGCCAGCGGGGCGTGGCCGGCCTCGAGCTGCCGTCGCCGAGCAGCAGCAGCTCGCCGATCGGGCTCGCGAGCGTCGTGTACAGCAACCCCGTCGGGTCCGTGCGCGTGGTGGCGAGCGGGCTCACGCGGCCAACCGCTCCCGCTCGCGCGCGCTCGTGCTCGGCGCCGCCAGCGTCGCCCACAGGTGCTGCACGGCATAGGCGCGGTAGGGCCGCCACGCATCGGCCACGCGCTCGGCTGAGGCCGCGCCGCCATCGCGACCGAGGCGCTCGAGCGCGTGACGGACGCCCAGATCGGCGACGGGGAACGCGTCGGGGTCGCGCAGCGCGCGCATGGCCACGTACTCGGTCGTCCAGGGGCCGATCCCCGGTATCGCCATCAGCCGCTCCCGCGCCCGCTCACGATCGGCGCCCTGATCGAGCACGAGCTCCCCGTCCGCCAGGGCCGCGGCCAGGGCGCGCAGGGCACGCACGCGCGTCCTGGGCATGGCGATCCGCGCCGGGTCGCCGCTCGCGAGCGCCCCGGGCGAGGGGAACGTGTGGGTGAGCGCGCCAACCGGGTTCGCGAGCGGCCGCCCGTAGGCGCGCACGAGGCGCCCGGCGAGCGTCGCGGCGCCGGCGAGCGACACCTGCTGACCGAGCACCGCCCTGACCGCCAGCTCGTCGCTGTCCACGTGACCGACCACGCGACGGCCGGGACACGCTCGCACGAGCCGACCGAGCACGGCGTCGCCGCCGAGCGCATCGGCCACGGCGGCGGGATCGGAGTCCAGATCCAAAAGCCCTCGGCAGCGCTGCATCGCGGCCGCCAGGTCGCGCGGGCTCTCCAGCCGGAAGCGGGCGCTCACGTGCCCCTCCGCGGGTCGCAGCTCGAGGACGCCGTCGCCGTGGGGCAGGCGCACGGTGCGCCGGTAGGCGCCGTCGCGGACCTCCTCCACGCCGGACACGGCCCGCAGCGCGAGGAACTCGATCACGCCCTCGGCGTCGAACGGGGCGCGGTAGGGGAGCCGCAGCGTGATCGCCCCCGAGTCCTCCGGGCGACCGTGCTCGCGGGCGTGCGCGCGCAGCCCCCGGGGCGTCATCGCGAACACCTCTCGCACGGTCGCGTTGAACTGGCGCACGCTCTGAAAGCCCGCGGCGAACGCGACGCCGGTGATCTGCATGGGCGTCGTCTCGAGCAGGATCCGGGCCGTCTGCGCGCGCTGGGCGCGCGCCAGCGCGAGCGGCCCCGCGCCCACGCAGGCGACGAGCTCGCGGTGCACGTGGCGCTCGGTGTACCCCAGCCGGCGGGCCAGCCCGCCCACGCCGTCGCGATCGACCACGCCGTCGGCGATCAGGCGCATCGCGCGACCCACGAGGTCGCTCCGCCGGTCCCACTCGGGCGACCCGGGCGACGCGTCCGGACGGCAGCGCTTGCAAGCTCTGAACCCGGCGCTCTGGGCGGCCGCCGCGGTCGCGTAGAAGCGCACGTTCTCGCGCTTCGGCGTGCGCGCCGGACAGCTCGGGCGGCAGTAGATGCCGGTCGAGGTGACGCCGCAGAAGACCCACCCGTCAAAGCGCGGGTCACCGGCCTCGATCGCCTGCCAGCAGCGGTCGGAATCGAGCAGCATGGACCCCAGCGTTGCACATGCGCCCACGCCGATCTCGCGGAAATCGGACGTGGTCATCTTGCACCGCTCACGCCGGACCCGACCGTGGGCGCTACCGGTCCGTCTGCTCGCGCTCCCGTCCCCAGGCGCGGCGGAGGACGACGCTCGCCGTGAGCATCAGCAGCGCGCCCGCCAACGCGCCGCCCACCCGCCGATGCTCCGCCTGACCGAGGATCGCCCCGTCAGCGGCGGCGGACAGCACCGACGCTCTCGAGGCCGCCGACAGCACCGATCCCAGCGAGCCCGCCGAGCCGATCGAGAGAGCCGAGCCGAAGGAGCCGATCGAGCCGATCGACAGCGCCGAGCCCACCGACCCGATCGACATGAACGAGCCGCACGAGCCGAGCGAGAGAAACGAGTCCTCGGACCACAGCGACAGGCTCCCCATTGCGACATCGTACGTGCACGCGCGCCCATGCCGCGAGGCCGCCTGCGCGGGGCCGCTTCACTCAGACAGGGTGATGCGCCGGGCACCCGCCCGCGCCAGAGTTGCGCTGGACCTGCAAGCGACGACGCGAGGCGCGAATGACCCCAACAGGCACGGATCCCAAGGCCGCGCACCACGGTGCGCCCGCGAAGAAGGCCGCATCGGCACCCCAGAGCGCGGCTGCGCCCTCGCCCTTCCCGCCGATCGCCGACTACGCGTTCCTCTCCAACTGCCACACCGGCGCACTGGTCGCGCCGGACGGATCGATCGACTGGCTGTGCGTCCCGCGCTTCGACGCGGGCAGCGTGTTCGGCTCCCTGCTCGACCGCCAGGCCGGCATGTTCAGGCTCGGGCCGTTCGGCATCAACGTGCCCGCGGCCCGTTTCTACGAGCCGGGGACGAACGTCCTGGCGACCACGTGGAAGACGCCTTCGGGCTGGATCCTCGTCCGCGACGCGCTGACGATGGGTCCGGCGGGCGCCGACACGGTCACGCCGCACACGCGGCCACCGGCAGACGACGACGCGACCCACGTGCTCGTCCGCACGGTCCTCTGCCTCGAGGGCAAGGTCGAGCTCGAGCTCGTGTGCGAACCGGCGTTCGACTACGGACGCGCCCCCTCCGACTGGTCGCTCGTCGACGAGTCGCGTCACGTCGCCGACGCGACCGCCGCGGGCCAGACGATCAGGTTGACGACCAGCATGGCGCTGGGCCTCGAGGGTGATCGGGTGCACGCACGCCACACGCTCGAGGAGGGCGAGCAGGCCTACTGCTCGCTCTCCTGGGCGGACGAGCTGGCCTCCCCGCAGAGCGTCGACGAGGCCAACGGGCAGATGGCCGCGACCGTCCGCTACTGGCGCGGCTGGCTCGCGGGGGCGCGCCTGCCCGACCATCGCTGGCGCGAGGCGATCCAGCGCTCGGCGCTGGCGATCAAGGGGCTCACGTACATGCCCACGGGCGCAGCCATTGCGGCGCTCACGACGTCTCTGCCCGAGACGCCGGGTGGAGAACGCAACTGGGACTACCGCTTCACCTGGATGCGCGATGCCACCTTCACCCTGCAGGCGCTGCACTGGCTCAACCTCGATTGGGAGGCGGAGGAGTTCATGCAGTTCATCGCCGACCTCGAGCCCAACGAGGACGGTGCGCTGCAGATCATGTACGGGATCGACGGTCGGCGCGACCTCACCGAGGCCGTCCGCGAGGAGCTGTCGGGCTATGCGGGAGCCCGCCCGGTGCACACCGGCAACGGCGCCTTCGACCAGCGCCAGAACGACGTCTACGGCGCGGTGCTCGACTCGGTGCTGCTCCACTCCGCGCGCAGCAAACGCCTGCCGCGGCGGCTGTGGCCGATCGTCGAGGCCCAGGCCGAATGCGCCACGCGCGTGTGGCGCGAACCCGATCAGGGGATCTGGGAGGCGCGGGGCGAGCCGCACCACTACGTGTCCTCCAAGCTGATGTGCTGGGTCGCGATGGATCGCGCGGCCAAGCTGGCGGAGATTCGCGGCGACGGCGAGCGGCAGGCGACGTGGCGAGCGACGGCCGATGAGATCCGGGCCGACATCCTCGAGCACGGGGTCAAGGACGGGGTTCTGCGCCAGCACTACGAGACCGAGGCGCTCGACGCGTCCACCCTGCTGGCGGCGATGTTCGGCTTCCTGCCCGGGGGCGAGGAGACGCTGCACAAGTCGGTCGACGCGATCGCCGACGAGCTCACGGAGGACGGCTTCGTGCTTCGCTACCGCACCGACGAGACCGACGACGGCATGTCGGGCAAGGAGGGGAGCTTCCTGATCTGCTCGTTCTGGCTGGTCTCCGCGCTGGCGATCGTCGGCGAGGAGCAGCGCGCCCGCGACCTCATGGAACGCCTGCTGAGGGTCGCATCGCCGCTCGGCCTGTACGCCGAGGAGTTCGACACGAGCACCGGTCGCCACCTCGGCAACTTCCCCCAGGCCTTCTCGCACCTGGCGCTGATCGAGGCCGCGGGGCGGATCATCCTGGCGGAGCGGGTCGAGGAGATCACGTGAGCTCTCCCGAGCCCCCCTACGCCGGCGGCGGTGGACCCGCCGAGGACCCCACCCAGGCCTACCCCCCGCCGCCCGGCGGCCAGCCTGCGGGCGAGTACCCCCAGCAGCGCCCGCCCCAGGACGAAAAACGCGCGAGGTGGCTGTGGCCGGTCGTCGTGCTGCTCGCCATCCTCGGCGTCGTCGCGGGCGTCATCGCCTCCGAAAACAAATCCGCGTCCACGTCCACCGTGATCAACCAGCAGACGACCTCGTCGCTGGGGATCAACGTGCAGGCACCGACGCACACCGCGACGACGACCACCACCAACACCGTCACGGCGCCGCCCAAGACGGTGACGACACGAGCACCCGCCGTCACCACGCCGACGCCGACCGTCACCACTCCCACGGCGCCCACGGGCACCTCGACGACGGAAAAGACGACCACCACGACCGCCACGCCGTAGGGCGCCCGCCGCTTATCACCCACTCCGGGGGATGACCGCGCGCCACCGCTGAGATGCAGTGTGCCGGGAGATGGGCCAAAGGGCATGTGACCCGAGACTGCTGGGACATGCCCCCGCGACGCGGTCGTTCATCGCCTCCGCGGTGGTCATCGGCATCGCCAGCGCGCTGCTGGTCATCGCCCAGGCGTGGTTGCTCGCCGAGGTCATCAGCGCCGCGTTCGCCGCGGGCAGGGGAGTTGCGCACGTGCGGGGTGCCCTGGAGGCGCTGGTGTGCGTCGTGGTGGCCCGCTCGCTGCTCGCCTGGGCCACCCAGGTGGCGGCCAGCCGTTCGGCGGCACAGGCGAAGTCGCAGCTCAGGCGCTCGCTCCTGCGGCGGGCCGCGACGATCGGGCGCGACGGCCTTGCCAGCGATCGCACGGGCGAGCTGGCGACGCTCGCGAGCAGGGGGATCGACGCGCTCGACTCCTACTTCTCGCTGTATCTGCCGCAGCTCTGCCTAGCCGTGATCGTGCCGTGCGCCGTGCTTGCGGTGATGGCCTACGAAGACTGGATCTCGGCGGCGATAATCGCGGCGACGCTGCCGTTGATCCCGCTGTTCATGGCCCTGGTGGGTGCCACCACGAGCGAGCGCATGGATCAGCAGTTCCGCCTGCTCCAGCGCTTGGGCGGCCACTTCCTCGACGTCGTGGCCGGCCTGCCGACGCTGAAGGTGTTCGGGCGGGCGAAGGCCCAGATCGGCGAGGTGGGAGCGATCACCGAGCGCTACCGGCGCGCCACCATGGCGACGCTGCGGGTCTCCTTCCTGTCGTCCTTGATCCTCGAGCTGGTGGCGACGATCTCGGTCGCCCTGGTCGCGGTCGAGGTCGGGCTGCGCCTGATGGGCGGCGCGCTGGATCTGCGCACGGCCCTGTTCGTCCTCGTGCTGGCGCCCGAGGCCTACCTGCCGTTGCGGCTGCTCGGCGCCAACTATCACGCGAGCGCCGAGGGCGTGTCCGCGGCGGAGCGGGTGTTCGAGGTGCTCGAGCGCCCGGAGCCGCCGCGTGGCATGCGCACGGACGTACCCGACCCGGCTGCGAGCGGTCTGTCGGTCCAGGGGCTCACGGTTGCCCGCCCCGGGCGCGCGGAGCCGGTGCTCGATGGCCTGTCGCTGAGCGTCGCCCCGGGAGAGGTTCTCGCCGTCACCGGTCCCAGCGGCTGCGGGAAGTCGACGCTGCTCGGCGTCCTGCTCGGGCTGGTGGCGCCGGACGGGGGATCGGTGAGCGTCGGGGGGCTCGCCCTCTCCGAGCTCGACCTCGACGCCTGGCGGGCACGTGTGGCCTGGGTGCCCCAGCGCCCGCGCCTGTTCTCGGCATCGATCGCCGAGAACGTCCGCCTCGGCCGGCCCGACGCCTCGCCCGAGGAGCTGCTCGAGGCGGTTGCCAACGCCGGGCTGCTCGACGTGATCGCGCGTCTGCCGCGCGGGCTGGACACCGCCCTGGGCGAGCGCGGCGCCGGGCTGTCCGCGGGCGAGCGCCAGCGGATCGCGCTCGCGCGGGCGTTCCTGCGCGACGCGTCCCTGCTGCTGCTCGACGAGCCGACCGCCAACCTCGACGGCGAGACCGAGGAGGCTGTGCTGGATGCCGTGGGCAGGCTGGTGCGGGGTCGCACCACGGTGATCGCCGCGCACCGGCCCGCGCTCGTCGCCCTGGCCGACCATGTGCTCCCGCTCGGACTCACCGCGGCGGTGGCGTGATGGCGCTGGCGGTGCGGACGGTCGACGCGGGCGATCCGAGCGAGCAGGCGGCCGGGCCCAGGGCGCCGCTTGCGCGCACGCTCGCGCTCGCGCGCCCCGCCGCCGGACGCCTCGCCCTCGCCACGCTGCTCGGCGCCGGCGCGCTCGCCGCAGGGATCGGCCTGATCGCCACCTCCGCCTGGCTCATCTCGCGCGCATCCCAGCATCCGCAGGAGTCCGCCCTCGCGCTCGCGATCGTCGCCGTCCAGTTCTTCGGGCTCTCACGCGGCCTGTGTCGCTACTGCGAGCGGCTCGTCGGCCACGACGCCGCCTTCCGCCTGCTCGCAGCCCTGCGCGTGAGCGTCTACCGCCGGCTCGAGTCGCTCGCGCCCGCCGGCCTGCCCGCGTTTCGCGGCGGCGATCTGCTCGCGCGCCTGGTGGACGACGTGGACGCGCTCCAGGACCTGCTGCTGCGTGTCATTCCGCCGTTCGCCATCGCCGCGCTCGTCGGCGGCGCGAGCGTGACGCTGGTGTGGCTGATGCTTCCCACCGCGGGCCTGATCCTGCTCGCGGCGCTGATGCTCGCCGCCACGCTCGTGCCCTGGCTGACGGGCGGACTAGCCCGGCGGCGGGAGTCCCGCCAGGCCGCTGCCCGCGGGGCCCTGACGGCCTGCGTGGTCGATCTCCTCGAGGGCGCTCCCGAGCTGGCGGTCAACGGCGCCCTCGACGCCCAGCTCGAGCGCGCCCTGCGCGCCGACGAACAGCTCACGCGCATCGCCCTCGCGAGCGCGCGCACGGCCGGCACCGGCCAGGGGCTGACGACGCTGCTCTGCGGTCTGGCGATGTGGGGCTCGCTGCTCGTGGGCGTCTCCGCGGTGCGCTCCGGCGCGCTCGCGGGCGTCCTGCTCGCCGTGATCGCGCTGGTCCCGCTCGCTGCCTTCGAGCTGGTCACCGGCCTGCCGGTGGCGACCCAGACGCTCGAGCGCGTGCGCGCCTCCGCGGCGCGCGTGTTCGAGGTCTGCGATGCCCCCGCGCCGGTGCTCGAGCCGCCTCACCCGGCGCCGGTGCCACCGCCGCCGTACAGCCTGCAGGTGCGCGGGCTGCGCGCCGGGTACTCGCCCGACGGGCCCTGGGCGCTCGACGGAGTCGACCTCGAGCTCGCGCCCGGACGACTCGTCGCCGTGGTCGGGCCCAGTGGCGCGGGCAAGTCGACGCTCGCCGAGGTGCTGCTGAGGTTCCTCCCCTACCAGGGCGGCTCGGTGACGCTGGGCGGCGTGGAGATCGCAGAGCTCGACGGCGATCACTACAGGCGCGTCGTGGGCACCGTCGCCCAGGATGCCCACATCTTCGACACGACGCTCCGGGAGAACCTGCTCCTCGCCCGTCGCTCAGCCAGCGCCGGGGAGCTGGACGCCGCACTCGAGCAGGTGCGACTGCTCGACTGGGCGCAGGCGCTGCCGCACGCCCTGCAGACAGAGGTCGGAGAGTACGGCACGCGCATCTCGGGCGGGCAGCGCCAGCGGCTGGCGATCGCCCGCGCGCTGCTGGCCGACTTTCCCATCCTCATCCTCGACGAGCCGGCCGAGCACCTGGACACGGCGACGGCGGACGCGATCGTCGCCGACCTGATCGACGCCGGCGGGGGTGTGGCCACGCTGATGATCACCCACCGTCTGCGGGGCCTCGAGGTCGCTGACGAAGTGCTCGTGCTCGATCGCGGCCGGGTGCTCGAGCGCGGAGGGCATGCCGAGCTGCTCGCCGCCGGCGGCCGCTACGCCGAGATGTGGCGGCGCGAGGCCGCCGCGGATGGCTGGCTCGGCGCCGACGACGCGTCCGCCTACGCCTACTGACTGGGCCTGTGGGGCCGAGGGTCCGACGTCACGGCCCGGCGGGCTGGGCCTTGGGGACACCAGACAGCTCAGGGGCCCGTTCCGCCCCGCCCGGAGTGCCCTGGCTGTCTTCGGTCTGGTACTGGGCAAGCAGCAGTTTCTCGTCCTGTCCCTTCGGGAACTTGAAGAAGACGAGCACCGCCCCGAGCAGGACCGCGATGATGCCGGCCGCGTAGGCCCATTCGTCGCCTTTCAAGAACGAGGCCTTGGCCGCTTCGACGATCGTGTGCTGAATCGATTCCGGGTATCGCTTCGCCGCGTCGGCCGCGCTCGCAAACGACTTTGTCAGTTCGCTTTCGACGCTGCTCGTGACCGACTTGTTGCCTGAGGCCGCGATCGCCGCCCCCGCCGCGGTCGCGTAGCCGGCGGTCAGCAGCGCGCCGAATATCGACTGCATGATCGCCCCGCCGAGGTCGCGCTGCAGGTCGGCCGTACCGGAGGCCATCCCGACGCGCTTGACCGGCACCGAGGCGGTGAGGGAGTGGGAGGCCGGGGTGCCGGCAAGGCCGACGCCGATGCCGACGAAGGCGTATCCGATGCCGACCTTCCAGTAGGAGATGTGCTCCTTCCACAGCAGGAGCATGGTCAGGAAGCCGAGCAGTACGAAGGCGTAGCCGAGCAGCAGCGTGAAGCGGGCTCCGCGTGCCTCGACCAGCTTGGCCGAGCGCGGCGCCGCGAGCACCATGCAGAAGGCCGCCGGCAGGATCGCCAGGCCCGAGTCGACGGTCGAGTATTCGAGCACGTTCTGCAGGAACTGCTGGCCGATGTACATCGCACCCATCAGCGAGCCGAACACGACGATCCCGGCGATCGCCGCCACCCAGAAGGTCGGACGGGCCGCCGCGTGCAGGTCATAGAGCGGGCTCTGCGCCCGGCGCTGCCTGATGTAGAAGGCGATCAGCGCCGCGGCCGCCACCACGAGCAGCCCGAGCACAAGCGTCCCCTTGTTGGGCACAGGCGCGAAGTTGATGCCCAGGATCAGCGCACCGACCATCACGATCGAGAGGGCGCCACCCTGATGATCAACCGGCGCGGTCGTCTCGTTGACGTGGGCGGGCACCAGCTTGATCGCCATCACGAGCCCGACGAAGGCGAGCGGCAGCGTGAGCAGGAACACAGATCCCCACCAGAAGTGCTCGAGCAGGATGCCCGAGCACAGCGGGCCGAGTGCGGCGATCGCACCGCCCGTCGCCGCCCACAGCGCGATCGACTTCGTGCGAGCCGGCCCCGACCACAGCGCGGTGATCAGCGCGAGGGTGGTCGGGTAGGCCATCCCGGCCGCGAGCCCGCCGATGACGCGCGCGCCGAACAGGACGCCGATCGACGGCGCCCACGCGGCCAGGCAATCGGCCGGCACGGTCAGACACATGCCGATCATGAGCAGCAGCTTGCGCCCGTAGCGGTCACCGAGCGCACCGAAGTAGAGCACCGAAGCGGCCAGGCCCAGTGAGTAGCCGACCGCGACCAGGTTGAGCGATACCTGAGAGGCATCGAAATGCTTGCCGATCGAGGGCAGCGCGACGTTGGCGACGGCTAGGCCTAGATTCGCCACCGCTGCGACCACGATCAGGGCGCCCAGCACCCAGCCGGCCCTGGCGGGAGTGCTGCTCGGCTCTGAGCTCGCGGCTTCGTCCTGCCCGGCTGCGCCCGTTGACGTGGTCATCTCCGCTTCTCTACTCCGAGAGCCCGGCCGGCGCCGATGGTCCGACGGTGGGTGGCGCCGGCGCGAGCGTCGCCGGAGCGTCCCCCGGTGCCGGCGGCGCCTTGACGCGTGCGCGGAAGACGTGGAACGACCAGCCCTGGTAGATCGCCACGAGGGGGAAGAAGATGACGGCGACGATGGTCATGACGGTGAGGGCGTAGTGGCCGGAGGCGGAGTTGCTCACGCTCAGGTCGTAGGCGGTGTTGGTGGTGGAGATCATCAGGTGGGGGTAGAGGTCGATGAAGATCGAGCCGATGGTCGCGGCGATCGCGACCGCGGATGCGGTGAAGGCCCAGCCGTCGTGGTCGGTGCTCGCCAGGCGTGCGGCGAACGCGACGGCGATCACCGCGAGCGCTTCCACGGGTCCGGGGACATCGGCGCCGCCGGCGACTTTGCGTGTCCAGATGACGAAGCCGATGATCAGCGCGATCGCGGCCCAGCCGAGTGGCCGGGCCAGGGCGCGGGCCCGCTCGCGCACCTGGTCGGTGGTTCTGAGCTTCAGGAACGTCGCGCCGTGTAGGAGGCAGAGGGCGACGAGCGTGACGCCGGTCCACAGGCCGTAGCCGGTCAGCAGGTTGAAGAAGTTGCCGGTGAACTCGTGGCTTGAGTCGATCGGCAGGCCGCCGAGGAGGTCGCCGAGCCCGATGCCGAGTAGCAGGGGGATGAGCAGACTGGCGAGTGTTGTGCACCAGGTCCATGTGGTGCGCCAGCGCGCGCTGTCGCGTTTGCCTTTGAACTCGAACGCGACGCCGCGTGCCATCAGCGCGAGGAGCACGAGCACGAGCGCGAGATAGAGGGCTGAGAACATCGTGGCGTACCAGCCCGGGAAGGCGGCGAACATGCTCGCGCCGGCGATCACCAGCCATACCTCGTTGCCGTCCCACCAGGGGCCGATCGTGTTCAGCGCCACCCTGCGCTCGGTGTCGGTCTTGGCGACGATCGTGTGCAGCATCCCGACGCCGAAGTCAAAGCCCTCGAGCACGAGGAACACGACCCAGAAGATCGCGATCAGCACGAACCAGATGGTGTGAAGCTCCACGGGGCTCCTCAGTAGGTCAGCGCCGGGATCGTGGTCGCGCCCGAGCCCGCGGCGCCCGACTCGCTGTCATCGCCGTCTCCTTCGAGCTCTTTGCGCCCGTAGCGCAGCATCAGCGCGAGGTCGGCGGCGCCGAGCGCGATGTAGATCGCCACGAACGCGACCAGGCTGATCCAGATGTCGGTGGAGGTGACCGAGGGCGAGTTGGCGTTGATCGTCTTCATCAGGCCCTGCACGATCCACGGCTGACGCCCGTTCTCGGTCAGCAGCCAGCCCGCGGTGTTCATCACGAACGGCGTCACGACCGCCCACAGCGAGAGGCGCAGGAACCACTTCGAGCGGTCCAGCGTGCCCTTGTGTATCAGCCAGCCTCCGAACAGCGCGAACAGCGCGATCAGCGACCCCAGGTAGGCCATCACGCGCATCGACCAGTACTGGATGAAGACGTTCGGGATGTAGTTCCCCGGGCCGTATTTCCGTTCGTCTTCCTTCTGCAGCTGGTTCAGCCCCTCGACCGGCCCGTTGAAAGTTCCGGTCGCGAGCACCGACAAAAGGTGCGGGATCGCGATCAGCTGCGTGGGGGTTTGATCGTTCTTGCCGCCGCCGACCTGGAACGCCGAGAACGAGCAGGGCTGGCAGTTTTCCCACTGCGCCTCGGCCGCAGCGATCTTCACCGGCTGGTAGGTGGCCTCGATCTCGCCGAGCTTGTTGCCGACGAACATCTGCACCAGGATCGCCGGCAGCAGCACCAGCAACGCAAGCTGCGCGGTGTGGTGGAAGGCCTGAACCTCGCGCCCCTTGCGCAGATGCCACGCCGAGACCGCGAGCATCACCAGCGAGCCCGTCACCAGTGAGGCCAGGAGCACATGCACATAGCCCCACAGAAACGTCGGGTTCGTGAACAGCGCCCACACGTTGTTCAGTTCCGGCTGCCCATGGCTGTTCAGGACGTAGCCGACGGGGTGCTGCATCCACGAGTTCGCCGCCAGGATGAACAGCGCCGAGAGCATCGAGCCGAACGCGACCAGCCAGATGCAGGCGAGGTGCACGCGCTTGGGAAGCCGACCCCAGCCGAAGATCCACAGCCCCAGGAACGTCGACTCGAGCGCGAACGCCGCGAGGCTCTCCATCGCCAGCGGACCGCCGAACACGTCGCCCACGAAGCGTGCGTAGGCAGACCAGTTCATCCCGAACTCGAACTCCTGCACCAGCCCCGTCACGACCCCCACGGCCACGTTGATCAGCAGCAGCGTTCCGAAGAATTTCGTCAGGCGCTTGTACTCGGGCTCCCCGTTGCGATGCCAGGCCGTCTGCAGGAGCGCGACGAGGAACGCCAGCCCGATCGTGACGGGCACGAACAGGAAGTGGTAGATGCTCGTGGTGGCGAACTGCCAGCGTGCTAGTTCATTGGTCACGGCGCTCCGACGTCGCTCGAGGCTGCGGCCCGCCGGATCCAACCCCAGCCCGCCACGCGGTTCATCGTCCGGATGGGATGACGGGCGGGCGAGAGCCGAGGAACTTCATCCGCTCCGGGGGATGAAGGTCGCCGATGGGTGGGTTGTAGTCGAGGGCATGAACAGCGGCGAGCAGCCGACCACGCACGTCGTGGTCGTGGGTGGTGGCTTCGCCGGCGTCGGCTGCGCACGCGAGCTGGCGGGCAACGATGCCGTGCACGTCACGCTGATCGATCGACACAACTACCACCAGTTCCAGCCGCTGCTCTACCAGGTGGCCACCTCCCAGCTCTCGCCGAGCGACATCGCCTTCTCGCTGCGTGCGGAATTTCACAAGGCCGGCAACGTCGACATCAAGATGGGCGAAGTCACGGCCGTCGACCTTGCGGCGCACTCGGTCACGACCGCCGACGGCAACGTCTATGCGGGCGACGTCCTCGTCCTGGCCGGCGGGGCCCAGGCCAACTTCTTCGACACCCCCGGCGCGGCCGAGCATGCCTTCCCGCTGTACTCGCTGCGCGACGCCGAGCGCCTGCGCTCGCGCATCATCGCCGTGTTCGAGGAGTCCGACACCGATCCGAGCCTGCTCGAGCAGGGTGCGTTGAACTTCGTCGTGGTCGGCGCCGGGGCAACCGGCACCGAGCTTGCCGGCGCGCTTGGCGACATGATCCGCGAGACGATGACCGTCGAGTACGAAGACCTGGCGGTCGACAAGGCGCACGTGTATGTGGTCGACCTCGGACACGTCGTCCTCAACGGCTTCTCCGAGAAGGCGCACGAGTACGCGAGCAAGGCGCTCGCCAAGCGTGGCGTCGAGGTGCGGCTCGGCACGGGGGTCAAGGAGGTGGCCAGCGATCACGTGCTGCTCTCCGACGGGACCTCCATTCCCACCCGCTGCGTCGTGTGGGCCGGCGGGCTGATGGCGGCGTCGCTGGCGGGCGCGAGCGGTCTCGGCGTGGGGCGGGGCGGGCGCATCGACGTGCGCGAGGACCTCACCGTCGAGGGGGCCCCGGGGGTGTACGTCGCCGGCGACATCGCCAACATCCCGCGCGCCGACGGCGGGCCCTATCCGCAGCTCGGCTCGGTGGCGCTCCAGGGGGGACGCTGGGTGGGCAAGAACATCCTGGCCGAGATCGACGGCAAGCCACGCACGGCCTTCCACTACCACGACAAGGGGATCATGGCGATGATCGGACGCGGGGCGGCGGTCGCCGAGGTCGGCGAGCACCGTCACGAGCTGCACGGCTCGATCGCCTTCGCGGCCTGGCTCGGCGTGCACGCTGCGCTGCTCAGCGGCACGCGCAACCGCATCGAGGCGTTCATCGACTGGGGCTGGGACTACTTCAGCAAGGGTCGCGGCGAACAGGTGCTCGACCGCTCGGGCGCGGCGCGGATCGACTGGGGCGGGGCGGTCGGCAGCGACGAGGTCGAAGCGCTTCCTCCGACCCAAGCCACCGAGGCATCGACCACGTAGCCCCCACCGACAAGGAGAGCAGATGCCCAGCGCCAGCTACGACGTGATCATCATCGGCACCGGTGCCGGAGGCGGCACGCTGGCTCGCCGCCTGGCGCCGTCGGGCAAGAGCATCCTGCTGATCGAGCGCGGCGACTGGCTCGCGCGCGAGCCGCAGAACTGGCAGGCGGAGCCGGTGTTCGTCGAGAACCGCTACGTCTCGCCGGATACGTGGTACGACGGCGCCGGGAAGGCCTTCCAGCCCCAGGTGCACTACTTCGTGGGCGGCGCCACCAAGCTCTACGGCGCGGCGCTATACCGCCTGCGCCCGCAGGACTTCGGCGAGCTGCGCCACCACGACGGCATCTCGCCCGCCTGGCCCATCTCCTACGAGGAGCTGGAGCCCTACTACGGCGAGGCCGAGCATGTCTACGAAGTGCACGGCGCTCACGGGGTGGACCCGACGGAGGGCCCCTCGAGCAGCGAATACCCGCATCCGCCGGTGTCCCACGAGCCGCGCATCCAGCAGCTCGCCGATGACCTCGCGGCGGCCGGCTACCACCCCTTCCACGCCCCCTGCGGGATCATGCTCGACGAGGCCAACAGGCCCTACAGCAAGTGCATACGGTGCGCCACGTGCGACGGCTTCCCGTGCCTGGTGGGCGCAAAGTCCGACGCCGAGGTGCTGGGCGTGCGTCCCGCGCTCGAGCATCCGAACGTCACCCTGCTCACGAACGCCACGGCGCTGCGTCTGGCGACCGACGCGGCCGGCGGGACCGTGACGGAGGTGCTCGTCGAGCACGACGGGCAGACCGAGACGCTCGCCGCCGAGATCGTCGTCGTGAGCGCCGGTGCGGCCAACAGCGCCAAGCTGCTGCTCGCCTCGGCGAGCGACCGTCACCCGGCGGGGCTGGCCAACGGCTCCGACCAGGTGGGACGCAACTACATGTTCCACGAGAGCGTCGCCGTGCTCGCGCTCTCGCTCGAGGAGAACCCGACGGTCTACCAGAAGACCCTCGGCCTGAACGACTTCTACTTCGCCTCCGAGGAGTTCGACTACCCGCTCGGGAACATCCAGATGGTCGGCAAGTCATCCGCCGAGATGTACCGCGGCGAGAAGCCCATGCAGACCAAACTCGCGCCCCAGTTCTCGCTCGACGACGTCGCCAAGCACGCCATCGACTTCTGGCTCTCCACCGAGGACCTGCCCGTGCCCGAGAACCGGGTGACGCTCGCCGCGGACGGCTCGGTGACGCTCACCTACACGCCGACCAACGACGTCCCCAAGAACGAGCTCTACAAGAAGCTCAGATCGATGCTCGGCCATCTGGGCATGCGCCACGAGCACCTCTTGCATCGCAACGCCTATCTGAAGAACGACATCCCGGTCGCCGGCTGCGCCCACCAGGCCGGCACGTGCCGCTTCGGCAGCGACCCGGGCTCATCGGTGCTCGACCGCGACTGCAAGGCCCACGAGCTCGACAACCTGTATGTCGTGGACACGAGCTGCTTCCCGAGTATCGGTGCGGTGAACCCGGCGCTCACCGCCATGGCCAACGCCCTCCGGGTGGGCGATCACCTGCTGGCGCGACTCGGCTGAGCGGCCGTTCGCCCAGAGAGCGAGAGGCACGCCATGCACGGCCGAGGGGTCAGCCGGAGAAGATGACGATCGCGGTCAGCGCCACCCCGAGGATGATGGCGCTGACGGCGAGCACGAGCACGATCCGCTCGTCCGAGGGCGCGAACTCGCCGCGCGAGATCGCCGCGTCGACCGTCCGCTGGCGCATCAACCCGTAGCCGACGAGCACCACTCCCAGGAGCCCGAAGCCGACGCCGATGAGGGTGTACGGCCAGCGCGTTTCCTTGGTGAGCGCCGGCACGACCTTGCCCGCGCCCAGGCTGACGGCGAACGCGCTCAGGCCGGTACGCCACCACGCCAGATAGGTGCGCTCGTTGGCCAGCCGCGTTCGCCGCGTCGCGTCGACCGCATCTTCGCCTGGGGAGCGCTCCGGAGCGATGCGTGAAGCATAATCCTCCCCCAAGGGGACCGCCCGCCACGCGCGAGCGCATTTCATCCGCTCGGGATGACGTGCAGCCGCCGACGGCGGTGCATGATCACAGCCGTGGACCGGGCCTAGCCGATCATGCCGAGCGCGACCAAGAAGCGGACGACGAAGGGCCCGCGGCACCTGACGGTCGCCGAGCGGGTCGCCCGCGGCAAGGCGGCCCGGGAAGGCGTGCCGCGCTCCAGCCACGCCGCCTTCGAGCCCTCGCCGCGCCGCCCCGACCCGATCGAGCTGCTCGAGCGCCAGGCGGCCACGCGCGTGCCCGAGCTGGTGCCGATTCGCTACGGGCGCATGCTGGTCTCGCCCTTCACGTTCTACCGGGGCGCGGCGATGATCATGGCGAGCGACCTGGCGAGCACGCCGCACTCGGGCCTGACCGTGCAGTGCTGCGGAGATGCGCACCTGTCGAACTTCGGCGTGTTCGCGTCTCCCGAGCGCCAGATGGTGTTCGACATCAACGACTTCGACGAGACGCTCCCGGGACCGTGGGAGTGGGACGTCAAGCGCCTGGCGGCGAGCATGATGATCGCGGCGCAGTACAACGGCTTCGCGGTCTCCGACCAGGAGCGGGTGGTGCTCGACACGGTGGGCGAGTACCGCACGTCGATGGCACGGTTCGCCGCCATGAACAATCTCGACGTGTGGTACGCACATCTCGACATCGACGCCGCGCTCGCCCAGTTCGGCTCGCAGCTCAAGACCAGACAGGTCAGGCGGACCGAGAAGACGCTTGCGAAGGCGCGCACGCGCGACAGCATGTCGGCCTTCTCCAAACTGTGCGAGGTGGTCGACGGGCAGGCGCGCATCGTGGCCGATCCGCCCCTGATCGTCCCGATCGACCAGCTCGCGCAGGGCAGCGAGCGCCAGGAGGCCTTCGACTGGCTGCACGAGCTGCTGAATGCCTATCGCGCGACCCTCCAGCAGGACCGTCGCGTTCTGCTCGAGCAGTTCCAGCTCGCCGATCTGGCGCGCAAAGTGGTCGGTGTGGGCAGCGTCGGTACGCGCGCGTGGATCGCGCTGCTGCTCGGGCGCGACGGCCAGGACCCGCTGTTCCTGCAGATGAAGGAGGCGGAGGCCTCCGTGCTGGAGGAGTTCCTCGCACCGAGCGAGTTCGAGAACCACGGCGAGCGGGTGGTGACCGGGCAGCATCTGATGCAGGCGAGCAGCGACATCTTCCTCGGCTGGGTGCACGTGCCCGCGGCCCTCGACGAACAGCCGCGGGACTTCTACGGGCGCCAGCTCAAGGACTGGAAGGGCTCGGCGGAAGTCGAGCAGATGGTTCCGAAGGGCCTGGCCGCCTACGGCCGCCTGTGCGGCTGGACGCTCGCCCGGGCGCATGCCCGCAGCGGCGACCGCATCGCGATCGCGGCCTACCTCGGCAAGGGCCCCAGCTTCGACCGCGCGATCGTGCAGTTCTCGCAGGACTACGCCGAGCAGAACGAGCGCGATTACAAGGCCCTGGCGGCGGCGGCTGAGTCCGGTCGCATCACCGCCGAGACGGGCCTCTGAGTCCGAGCCGGGCTCCCGTGGCTCGGTGAGCGCGCAGGTGCCGGGCGAAGCGATCTCGCTGGCGCTCGCGGCGTCGATCTACCCGCCGGCCCTCGCCGCCGTGATCGCCCTCGGGCGGGGCGTCGACGTGCGCCTGCGGGTGCTGCTGTTCGTGGGCGTCGCGCTGCTCACGGTGTTCCTCACGGGGGCGCTGATGCTGCTGGCGTTCGAGGATCTGGGCGCGACCAGCCAGCAGCAGCGCACGGGCAGCGCGGCGCTCTACATCGCGATCGGCACGGCCCTGCTGTTGCTCGCCCTGCGGCTGCGGCACCGGCGCGAGAAAGAGCCAAAGCAGCAGAGCGGCCCCTCGAAGATCGACCGCTACCTGCAGAGCCGGAGGCTGGTGGCGCTGCTCGGGATCGTCCTGTACGTGGTGCCCTCGCCGATCTACGTCGGGGCCGTGAAGGCGATCGCCAACACCAACGCCTCGACACCCCAGGAGCTCGCCTATCTCGCGGTGACGGTCGTGGTCATGCTGTGGCTGGTCGAGGTACCGATGCTGATGATGCTGGTCGTGCCCGAGCGCACCACCGCTGAGCTCGAGCGCATCAACGCCTGGTTCGCCCGCCACGGGCGGCTGGTCGCGGTGATCGCGGCGGCGGGCGCGGGTGCGTACCTGCTGGGCGTGGGGCTCATCGAAGCGCTCGGCTGACCGCCACCGCTCTCGCGGTACAGCGGTCAGGCGCCGTCATAGCGTCGTCCGCCGTAGGCGACGAGCCCGTAGATGACGAGGATGTCGAGCGCGAAGATGGACAGCGACAGGAGCGGGTATGCGGGCAGGAAGACCAGTTGGATGATCGCGTTGATCCCGGCCATCAGCACGCCTGCCCAGCGCGCCCAGCCCGCCGTCGCCCAGATCCCGAGCGCGACACAGAACTGGAAGATCCCGAGCACCAGCACGACCCAGCCCCAGGTGTTGAGATCGCTGATGATGAAGTGTGTGTTCGCGACGTAGAAATGCGAGTTCGAGACCGCGGCCAGCCCGTAGATGAAGTTCAGCGTGCCCGCGATCATGATCAGGATGCCCGCGAACAGCACCCACCCGTAACCGCGTTCGTACTCATAATCCGGCAATTGGCTCGTTTGGCCGCTGCTCATCAGAGCGCCTCCTTGAAGCTGGTCGATGGATTCCCTCGTTCGGCGGCGTCCCTCGACGCGCCTGTGACACCGACACTAGGAGCAGAGCTGTGACGCCGCATCCCTCGAATGGGGTGATACGCGGGGCGCGCGGAGCCCCTGCCCCGAGCACGCCCATCCTGGGCGGCGGCGAGGCAGCAGGCAACCGCAACGGCCGGGGTCTCCCGGCGACCTACGTGCTCCTCAACTCGCCAGCGCCTTCTGCTTGATCTGGTTGAACTCCGTCTCACTGATCGTCCCCTGGTCGAGCAGCGACTTGGCTTTCGCGATCTGTTCGGCGGGATCAGCCTGTGGCGCTACGGACTTCACATATTCGGCGACCTGGGCTTCCGCGTCCTGCTGCTGCGCGATCGTGCGTTCTGTCATTCCCTTGTGCTCAGCGATCAAATACACGAACACGCCGAAGTAAGGAATGATGATGATGAACGCGATCCACAGCACCTTCACCCATCCCGACGTGTCATGCCGCCGAAAGATATCCGCGATCACGGTGAACAGAATCCAGATCCAGATGACGAACCCAAAGAAGATGAGCATCGTCCAGAACACTTCGAGAAACGGATAACTGGTTGCAATGAGCATGTGGCTCCTTGTTTGGGTGGCGCGTCGCCACGCTGGGACTCACGCCGATCGGGTCGGGGAACTCTCGTCCTTCGAGATACTACCCGGCGATCATTGAGCGCCGCGGAGAAGCCGGCATCATCCCAACCGGGTGACGCTCAAACGGCCATCACCGTCTTCGCCTCGTGCTCTGCCTGCTCGTAGTCGCCCGCCACGCGCTTGATGGTGAATCGCCTGACTTTGCTCGCGGCTCTCTGAACGCGATCGGCGTCCCTGTCGATTCCCACGACGATGAGTACCGCGGTGCCGTCCTCGAGCGTCTCGCCGAGCTCGCGCAGGTCGGCTTGGCTGATACCTCGCGTGATATGCGCGGCCCACGCGCCAAGGCCGGCGCCCCCGGCCGCGAGGAGTGCGGGCATGGCCACCGGGGCCGCCACCGCGACGGCCCCGCCGGCGGCGAGCCCGAGCCAGCCGCCGGGCTGGGTGGGCTTCTCGGCCTTGGTGACCTTGATCCGCCCGTCCATGTCCTCGTGGACGATGACCGAGTCATAGGAGCCGATGATGCTCGCCGAGTGCAGCGCCTTCACAGCCACGTAGTCGTACTCGGCGTCCGCGGCGTCGTCGTACACGCCGGCAAAGAAGAACATCGGTTCGTCGCTCATGACGCACCTTTCCTAGCGATTGCTCCCGTGCGAGAGCACGGTTGCGCTTCCCCTCGGGTTGACGCTAGGAGCCCGCAAGCTGGCCTGCATCACCCACTTGGGGCGATCATCTCGAGCCGGAGGGGCGATCATCTCGAGCCGGAACACGTCATTCTGTTCGGATGATGTGGGTGCCCTCGGGCCTGCCTAAGTTCGACCAACCCGCAACCCAAACCACGAAACGGGAGGACAGCGATGGCGATCATCGCGCAGGACACCCACGAAAAGCTCGCCGGGATCTCAGTCGGCGACATGGAGTTCATCGAGGCCGCTGTGGGCCTGCGAGAGGCACAGCTCGAGGCCACAGGGCTCGACCCCGCGACGTTCGCGCTGGTCAAGATCGCGGCGCTGATCGCCCTGGATGCGCCGCCCGCGTCCTACGCCTGGCAGATCGGCAACGCGCTCGAGGACGGCGTCAGCCCGGAGCAGATCCTCGGCGTCCTGCGTGCGGTGGCCCCACAGGTGGGCGGTCCGCGCGTGATCGCCGCCGCTCCCGAGCTGATGCTCGCGCTCGGCCTGGAGCTGCCGGCCGGTGTCGACGGGGAGGTGGATGAAGATGCCGCTGGTTAGACGCCGACCGCTGCTCAGAGCGGCAGTGGTGGGAGGGGCGATTGGCACGGCCCATCACGCAGGCAAGTTGAGCGCGGAAAACTCGGCGCTGCGCGAACAGCAGGCGCCACCCGACTATCCGCCGCAACCGCAGCCGACTTATGCTGCCCCGCCTCAGGCGCCGCCGGCCCCGAGCGGCGGCATCTCGCCAGCGATCCTCGAACAGCTCAAGGAGCTCGGCCAGCTGCACGAGCAGAAGGTCCTCACCGACGAGGAGTTCGAACAGCAGAAGCGCAAACTGCTCGACTCCGTCGGCTGATGGTGCTCGCGATCTCCACGCCCTTCGTCGGGGGCTTGGGGATCCTGTACGTGGTGCTGCTGGTGGTGCTCGGCATCACGTCCCTCAGGAAGGGACACTGGATCATGTTCATCCTGGGGATCTTCGTGCCGATCTTCTGGCTGATCGGGGCCGTGATTCCGCCGACGCGGTCCTAGCGCCCTGGTCGGCCTCCGGCCCGAGAGCGCGCGTGCAGACAGTGGATCACTCCACTCGTGCCTCGCCGTGACCTGGGTGGGCCACGCGAGCGTGTTGATCGAGCTCGACGGCACGAGGCTTCTCACCGATCCCGTTCTCGGCGAGCGCGCCGGGCCGCTGGTTCGCATCGCCGGGGGCGTGACGGGCGGGCTATGCGATGATCTCGACGCGGTCTTGATCTCCCACCTTCACGCCGACCACGCGGACGTACCGTCGCTGCGCCGTCTGGGCGGCGCGACGCGCATCCTCGCGCCGCCCGGCGCGGCGCGCTGGCTTGCGCGCAGGGGTCTGGGTAGAGCCGAAGAGCTGCTCCCGGGCGAGCGGGCGTCGGTGGGCGCGGTGCAGGTGACCGCCACGCCCGCGGCCCACGACGGCCGCCGCTGGCCGCTCGGCGCTGCCGCCGCCGCGATCGGGTTCGTCGTCGGCGGCTCGCAGCGCTGCTACTTCGCCGGCGACACCGACCTGTATCCCGAGATGTCCGAGCTCGCGGGACAGATCGACCTCGCCCTGCTACCGGTGTGGGGATGGGGCCCGCACGTGGGCGCCGGGCACCTCGATCCCGCGCGGGCGAGCGCCGCCGCACGGATGATCAAGCCGCGCGTGGTCGTGCCGATCCACTGGGGGACGCTGGCACGGGGATGGCCGTTTCGACGCCCCGCTGATCCCGCCGAGCCCGCTCGGCGGTTCAGTCGGCTGATGGCCGTTGAAGCTCCGTCGGTGGAGGTGCGCGTGCTCGCGCCCGGCGAGCGCACCGAACTGCAGAGCGCCGGCCCGACGGTAGGGCGCCCGGCACGCGGCACATGAGCGAGGACGCAGGCAAGAGCCACCTTGCGCGCCCGCATGTCGGGCGCGTGCTGGCGCGCGTCCTCGTCGTGTGGCTCCTGTCGGCCGGGACGCTGCTGCTGTTGAGCGAGTTGCTCAGCAGCGTTCACGTGCAGAGCTTCGGCGCCGCGCTCGCTGCAGCGGCGGCCATCGGCCTGCTCAACGCGCTCGTGTGGCCGCTGATCCTCGTGTTCGCGTTGCCGCTCACGGTGATGACGCTCGGCCTCGGTGTGCTGATCGTCAACGGCGCGATCGTGCTGCTCGTCGCAGAACTGGCGCCCGGGCTGACGATCTCCTCGCTCTCGGCCGCGATCATTGTCACGATCGCGATCACCGTGGTCAACACGGTCGCCACGAGCCTGCTCGCGATCGACGATGACGGCTTCTGGTATCGCCACGTGGTCGCCCGCTACAGCCGGCGTGTGGCGCCGGCGACGGATCTCGACACCCCGGGGCTGCTGTTCCTCGAGATCGACGGGCTCGCCCACGACGTGCTCGTTCGCGCGATCCGCGACGGAAACGCCCCCACGATGGCCCGCTGGCTGCGCGGCGGATCCCATCGGCTGGCGCGCTGGCAGACCGACTGGTCCTCCCAGACCGGGGCCTGCCAGGCGGGGCTGCTGCACGGCAACAACCACGACATGCCGGCATTCCGCTGGTGGGAGAAGGACCGCGGCGCGGCGATCGTCACCAATCACCCGCGCGACGCGGCCGAGCTCGAGCGCCGGCACTCCGATGGGCGTGGGCTGCTCTTCTGCGACGGCGCGAGCCGCGCGAACATCGTCTCGGGCGACGCACCCCACAGCCTGCTGACGATGAGCACGGTGCTCTCGCAGGAGCGCCACGGCCGCATCGGCCAGGACTACTTCGCATACTTCGCCAACCCCTACAACGTCACGCGCACTTTCGTGCTCGTCCTACGTGAGATCCTCAGCGAGCTGTGGAGCGCCTCCCGACAGCGCCGGCTGGACGTGCAGCCGCGCATCCACCGCAGCCTCGGCTATGCCGTCGTCCGGGCATGGGCGACGATCGTGCAGCGCGACCTGCAGGTCTACTCGATCATCGCCGACATGTACGCGGGGCGGCCGGTCATGTACACGACGTTCCTCGCCTACGACGAGGTCGCCCACCACTCGGGCATCGAGCGCACCGAGACGCTCGCGACGCTGCGGCAGGTCGACCGCCAGATCGGGCGCATCGCGGCCGCGGCGCAGGCAGCGCCCAGGCCCTACCGCTTGGTCGTCCTCTCCGATCACGGCCAGTCCCAGGGCGCGACCTTCCTCGAGCGCTACGGCGTGACGCTCGAAGCACTCGTCGACGAGGCCGTCGAGGCGAGCGCCGTCGCCATCGACGGCTCCTCGAGCGAGGCGCTCGGCTTCCTCGGGGCGTCGATCACGGAGGTCTCGGGGGGTAGCTCGCTGCCGGCGCGCGCTGTGCGGCGCATGTCCAGAAGTCACGCCGAGGATGGACAGGTGCTCCTCGGCGAGTCCGATGACCAGCCGGCCTCCGGCGAGCTTCCGCCAGAGGCCGTGGTGATGGCTTCGGGTTGTCTCGGCCTGCTCTCCTTCCCGCGGGAGCCCGGCCGCGTGACGCTCGAGCAGATCGAGCGACGCTATCCGCTGCTCATCCCGGCCCTGCGCGATCATCCCGGCATCGGTTTTCTGCTCGTTCGCTCAGAGGAGCGCGGCGCGATGGTCATCGGCGACGTCGGCACCCACTTCCTCGAGGAGAATCGCGTCGAGGGCGAGGATCCGCTGGCGCCGTTCGGGGTGCTCGCGGCACGCCACGTGCTGCGCACCGACGGCTTCCCCCATTGCCCGGACATCGTCGTCAACAGCCGCTACTGGCCCCACTCCGACGAGGTCGCCGCGTTCGAGGAGCTGGTCGGCTCGCACGGCGGTCTCGGGGGAACACAGTCGTTCCCGTTCCTGCTCCATCCCGTCGAGCTCGAGCTGCCGGCGGAGGAACTCGTGGGCGCCGAGTCCGTCCACAGGCACCTGCGCGGCTGGCTCGCGCAGCTCGGCCACCACGAGTACGCCAAGTTCATACCAACGGTGGGATGACGGCGCGCGCGAGGGTGCTTGCATTGCGTGTGTGCCAGGAGCTCCTGACACCCCTGGTCGGCTGCATGCGCTCGTTCTCCACGATCGACTGACCGGCGGAGACTTGGCGGTGCGCACTTGGCTTGCCGCCGAGGCCCACCGCAGGTCGGTCGAGCTCGTCGAGCTCGGCTCGTGCGAGCACTTCGCCGAGGCGGACCGCGCGACGCGCGAGTGCGGAGCCGATGCGCTCGCGCTCTCCGGTGGCGACGAGGCCCAGTCGAGCACCGCCGTCGTTGCCGCGGGACGAGAGCTGCCCTACGCATGCATACCCACCGGGCGCCACAATCTCTTCGCGCGCGATCTCGGTGTGGACGTGCAGGACGCGATCAGGGCCATGGACGTGTTCGTGGACTTCTGCGAATGCGACGTCGATCTCGCCGAGGTGAACGGTCTCGCGTTCGTCAACTACGTGAGCGTGGGCCTCCACTGCGAGCCGACTTCCGAACGCGCGCAGCATCTCCCCGACCCGCGCGGCCCGGCGAGCCCCGTGTCCTACGTGGTCGCCCGCCGGGCCTGCTCCCCGCGGCTTCACTGGTTCGGAGCCGGCCGTCATGAAACCGGCAGGGCCGTGTTCGTCTCGAACAACCGCTACCGCTTCCAGGCGATGCAGATCGGCGGACGCGCCCGGCTCGACGCGGGAGTGCTCGGGATCGGCATGCTCGACAGCAACCAGGCGGACGGTTCGAACGGGGGCTGCGAGGGCCGCTGGAACGAGCTGTGCGCGCCGAGCTTCGAGCTCGATTGCGACGTTCCGGTCCTCGCCGAGATCGACGGCCGCGTGATCTCGGTGGATCCGCCAGTGCGCTTCCGCAGCCTGCCTCGCGCCCTGCGGGTGCGTATTCCCCTTCCGGGATAGGCGCTCGCCAGCGGCTGCGCGGCGCTGGGGCGAGGCCCATCGGCCCTCGCGCGAGGCTCCCGCGACGGCCCGTGCGGAGAGATCTCTTCCGCACGACGGTGGTGCAGGCACGCGAGCAAATCAGTAGTGCACTACATTGTCCGCCTCTGGAGCCGGCGCGATGCTCTGTCTCCCTGTCCCTGCGTAGCCCGGAACGGATGAGAGGCGAGCCATGATGCAAGCGCTCGATGTCGCATCGGATCCAATCGGCAGACGCCCTGATCCCATCCGCAAGGGGTCTCGAGGAGCGCGTGCCCTGTCCCTGGACGGCTCTGGCGAGCACGTGCGCTCGGTCCGTGGGAGCGACCTCGCCGGGCTCGTGCGCGCGACCGTCCATCCACCCCCATTCCGCGCCGGCTTCGTCGTGCGGCCGAGGCTCGTGCGGCGCATGCTGCTGGCGCGCGAGGCGACGACCGTTCTGATCACCGCGCCGCCGGGCTACGGCAAGACGAGCCTGCTCTCCGAGTGGGCCGGGCGCGACGAGCGTCCGTTCGTCTGGATCGGGCTTTGCCAGCAGGACAACGATGCTGCACACCTGCTTGGCGCGCTGGCTTTCGCGCTCGACCGAATCGAGCCGTTGGACGGGGGCGTGCTCGACGCGCTCGGCTGTCTCGGGGACGCGCCAACCGCCCAAGGGCTGTCCGCCGCCGTCGATCACATCGCCACGGTGGTCAGCTCGATGGGGAGGACACGCGAGCCGGCGGTCTTGGTGCTCGACGACCTGCATTTGCTGCGCTCGGAGGAGGCGCTGGGCGTGGTTGCGACGGTCGTCGCTGCCATGCCGGCGTGCTCCAAAGTGGCGCTCGCCTCGCGGACCGAGCCGCCGCTGGCGCTCGGACGCCTGCGCGCGGCGCACGCGCTGATGGAGCTCGGCGTCCGCGACCTCGCGATGACGGCGTACGAGGCGCATCAGTTGATAGCCGCCTCCGGCGCGAGCCTCGAGCGGGCGGCGCTCGAGCAACTCGTGGGGCGCACCGAGGGGTGGCCGGCCGGCATCTACCTCGCCTCGCGGTCACACGACGCCGAGGAGGATCTCGCCGCGAGCGCCGGCGAGCTCGCCGGCGATGACCACGCGATCGCCGCATATCTGACGGAGGAGATCCTCGCCCCGCTCGGTTCCGAGCTGCGCGTGTTCCTGTGGCGCACCTCGATCCTCGATCAGCTCTCGCCGGACCTCTGTGACGCCGTCCTCGGGCGCTCGGACTCCGGTCGCCTGCTGAATGCGCTCGCGGCCGGCAACCTGATGGTCCTGCCGCTCGATCCGGCTCGCCGGTGGTTCCGCTGCCATGCGCTTCTGCGGGACGCGCTGCGCGCCGAACTGCGCCTGCACGATCCGGGCGCGATCGTCGAGCTGAACCGGCGTGCCAGTCAGTGGTTCGCCGACTGCAACGACGTCGACCGCGCGGCGCAGCACGCGGTCGCCGCCGGCGACGCCCACCGGGTGGGTGAGCTGCTGTGGACGCACGCGGCGGAGTATCTGATGCCCGGGGTGGAGCCGCGCGTGCACCGCTTCCTGGGCGGCTTCTCCGAGGAGCGGATCGCGTCGTGTCCCTATCTCGCCCTCGCGGCCGCACACGGCCACCTGAGCGCCGGCGACCTGGTCGCCGCCGAGCGTTGGGCGCGGGCGGCCTCCGAGGCGTTGACGCGCGATCCACGACACGAGCGTCCCGCCTCGCTCGAGGCGGGCATAGCGCTGATCGACGCGGCGCTCGCCCGCGGCGGGATCCCGCAGATGGGCGAGGATGCCGAACGCGCCTACGCGCTCGTCGGCGAAGCCAGCCCGTGGCGCGCGCTGTGCTGCCTGCTCAGCGGCGTGGCCCATCACCTCGCCGGCGAGCCTTCCCGAGCCCGTGAGCAGCTCGACGAGGGCGTGCACTCGAGCGCCGGCACGCTCCCGCTGGTCGCGGCGCTGTGCCTGGCGCAGCTCGCCTTGATCGATGCCGAGGACGGGGACTGGGAGCACGCGCTCGGTCAGGCCAAGCTCGCGACCGGTCGGCTCGCCGCGGATGGGCTCGGCCAGCACCCGCTGGCGACGCTCGTGTTCGGCGTGTGCGCGTGGATCGCCGCGCAGCAACGACACGCCGACGAGGCCAAGCACGATCTGTCCGCGGCCAATCAGCTTCTCGACATGCTCGGCGGATACATGCCGTGGTACGACGTCGAGGCGCGAGCGGTGATGGCGCGGGCGTCGATCCAACTCGCGGAGGTGCCCGCCGCCCGGGCGCTGCTCTCGCAGGCCTCGCGCGCCGCTCGGCGCCTGCCGGAGACGCCCGTGTTTCGCGCGTGGCTGGACGACGCGTGGGCAGCCATCGACGAGCGCAGCGCCGCCGCCCTCGGCGGTCCCGGCGCGCTGACGATCGCGGAGCTGCGCATTCTCCGCTTCCTGCCCACGCATCTCTCCTTCCGCGAGATCGGAGAGCGCCTGCACGTCTCCACCAACACGGTGAAGAGCCAGGCACATGCCGTGTACGGCAAGCTGGGAGCGACCTCGCGGTCACAGGCCGTGGCGCGGGCGTCCGCCCTGGGCCTGATCGAAGTGACCGTCGTGTAGCGGGCGCTGGCGGTACTCCCTGCGCCGTCCTCGAGAACGTCGGGGCGATGTCGTGAGTGTGCGTCAGCCAAAGTGGATAAAGCCGGATCCCGCTTGCGCGAGGTGGTGTACGCTCTCTGTTGCGCTGGTACGTACACGAAGACCGGGACCGGCATCCCGGGTGCGTTCCGCCCAGGAAGGGTTTTGCGTCACGGGTCGACCAGCCAACCGCCCTGGGGGCAGCGATGAGATGGGTACCGGCGTCACTAGCGAGGTCCGAGCTGGCACATGGAGGGTTCGCGTCCGCGACCAGCAGGTTCCGGGGCGCCCCGAGCGCGCGTCACGGCGAACACGCCAGGAGCCCGTCAACCACGTTGCCGCCGGCGAGCCTCGCGGGGATCGCTCTGCTGGCGGGCTCCGCGGCGGCGTGGATCGGATACCAGACCTCCAAGAACCCCGCGGCTGAGCCCGCGCACCTCGCGGTCACCATCAGGGTGGCCATCATCCTGGCGCTGACGCTCGCCGGTCTATACTCGCAGATACACGACATCCAGCGGCGGATGGGTGTCCTGCTGATCCTCGCTGGGCTGTATTCCTGCCTGTGGCTGTTCAACGGCTCGAGCGATTCCCTCGAGTTCGCGGTGGGCGTGCTCTGCTCCGGTGGTGCACCCGCCCTGTTCTGTTATCTGATGCTCGCCTATCCGACCGGGCGTCTCAGCGTGCGCCGGCAGTACTTCGTCGCGGTGAGCGCCGGGGCGATGGTGTTCTGCTGGCTGGTCGTCGTCCTGACGAGCACCCGGCTGCCGGTCACGACGCCGCTGTTGCACTGCGCTCCCCGCTGTCCGAGGAACGCCTTGTTCGTGGGGGTCACTGCGAATGCGGCCCCGCTGCTCGCGCCGGTCATTCGCGCGAGCTGGCTCGTGCTCACCTGGGGCACGGCGGCGCTCCTGCTCCGGCGCTTCGCGTATGCGAGCAGCTCCGTCCGCCGCGTGCTGGGCCCGATGGTGGGGCTGGCGGTGGCCTACGCGCTGCTGCTCAGCGGCTTCGTGATCGGCACGGAAGTGGGTGCGGACGCCGCCGCCGCGTTCGGCGTCGGCTACGTGGCGATCATCTTCATCCTGCCGGTGACGATTCTCGCCGGGCTGTACGTCGAGCGGCTGTTCATGGGCCAGGCCCTTGCCCGTTTCGTGATGCTGCTCGCACGCACGCCCGGCGCCGACATGGAGGCTGTGATGGGCGACGCGCTGCGCGATCCCACACTGAAGATCGACTATCTCATGCCGGGCCTCGGCGTCTCGGGAGGCTCTCCCGAGATGCCTGCGAACGCGCCGGCGCAGACCGCCGGGCGAACGTCGACGGTGATCGAGCACGAAGGCCATGCGGTCGCGTTGGTGAGCTTCGACACCGATCTCGCCGATGGCGAGCGCTTCGTGCGGGCGGCCGGCGAGGCGGCGGTGCTGTGGCGTGAGAACGAGCGGCTGGCGAGTGACCTCACGGTCTCGATGGGCGAGCTGACGGCCTCGCGCCGGCGGTTGGCCCAGGCGGGCGACACCGCACGTCGGCGGATCCAGCGCGACCTCCACGACGGAGCTCAGCAGCATCTCGTCAGCGTGCGCGTGAAGCTCGACCTGGCGCTCGAGCTGATGACGGTGGACCGGGCTCGCGGCGAAAGGCTGCTGGTGGAGATCGGTGACGAGCTCGACGAGACGGTCGACGAGTTGCGCTCACTCGCTTCCGGGGTGTACCCGCCGGTGCTCTCCCACTACGGGCTGCTCGAGGCGCTTCGCTCGGCCTCCCGGCGGATGTCCACGCCCGCCCTGGTGCAGGCGCGGGGAATCGGCCGATACCCGCCCGAGGTCGAGGCGGCCGTCTACTTCTCCTGCATGGAGGCGCTGCAGAACATCACCAAGCACGCCGGCCCGCGCGCGAACGCGTCGGTCAAGCTCTCACAGGACGAGCTCGCGCTGCGCTTCGAGGTTCGTGACGCGGGGGTGGGTTTCGACGTGCACGGAGTCGATCCCGGGAGCGGCATCCAGAACATGCGCGACCGGGTCGAAGCCGTCGGCGGTCATCTGACGATGACCTCGGGTCCGGAGGAGGGCACGGTGGTCGCCGGCGAGGTTCCGGTCGGGGCCTGTCCGAGCCACAGCTGAGTGCACCGGGTCGTGCGAGCCGCGGGATCGCCAGAGGACGAGCACGGTGCCTGAGGGGCCCCGTCGAGCGGAGTGGGAGGGGCTCTTCTCGGCTGCGTTCGTGCAGTCGCGCAATCCCATGACGCTGCTGGACAGCCGTCGCTGCCATGTCGAGGTCAACGGCGCGTACCTCGCGCTGCTCGGATACCGGCGGGACGACCTGATCGGACGCCCGATCTATCGGCTCGTGGACGGCGGTCCGCTGGCCAGTGACGCCGAATGGGAGCGCGCCATCAGAGGCTCGAGCTTCAGCGGCGCCGTCGAGCTCGTGACCGCCGCGGGCGGCCACGTCGCGGTGCAATGGGCGGCCACGACCGAGGTCGTCACGGGTCGACGCCTCGTGCTGTTCGTGGCGATGCACGTCTCGCGCTCGGCCCGAGCCCTTTCCCGCCCCGTCTCCCCTGGCCGCGGCGAGAGTCCCCTGAGCGCGCGGGAGCTGGAGGTGGTGAGGCTCATCGCGCTGGGGGCCACCGGACCGGAGATCGCCGAGGAGCTGCGGATCGCCCACGACACCGTGCGTACGCATGCGCGCAACGCGATGGCGAAGGCGGGCGCGCGCTCGCGGGCCCACCTCGTCGCCAAGGCGCTCGGCGACGGTCTCGTCTGCGAGTGACGGGACCGCTCGATGCTCGGACGTGGGCTTGCGGGCCAGCGGTGCGGGTGTCGGTCATCCGCGTCGAGATGCTCGATCCATTTCGAGTAGGCTGGATGGGAAGCGTGGCCCGAAAGCGGGGTTGGGGCGCTGATCTGGCATGACTCACGCCGACGAAACCATCCGCGTCGTAGTTGCCGATGACTCCTACGTCATCCGCCAAGGGCTCGCGGCCACGCTCGCCGCCGAGCAGGGCATCGAGCTCGTCGGCGTGTGCTCGGACGGCAACGAGCTGGTCGCCACGATCGCCGCGGAGCGACCGTCGGTGGCGGTCGCGGACATCCGCATGCCGCCGTCCGGAGACGGCGAGGGCATACGCGTCGCCATGCGCCTGCGGGAAACGCACCCGGAGATGGGGGTGGTGGTCCTCAGCCAGTATGTGGAGCCGGCCTACGCCATCTCGCTGATGGGCTCCGGCACGAGCCGCCGCGCGTATCTGCTCAAGGATCGCCTTCGCAACAAGGCCGAGCTGCTGCGAGCGATCCGCTCGGTCGCCGAGGGCGGATCGGTGATCGACCCGGCCGTCGTCGACGTCCTCATCCAGGCCCGCACCCGGGCGGAGCGATCGCCGCTCGCCCAGCTCACGGCGCGTGAGCGGGAAATCCTGGCCGCGATCGCGGAGGGCAAGAGCAACGCCGCGATCGCCGATTCGCTCGTGCTCACCAAGCGAGCCGTCGAGAAGCACGTCAACTCGATCTTCGCCAAGCTGGACCTACCCGCCCCGCAGGACGTCAGCCGGCGCGTGACCGCGGCCCTGCTGTTCCTCGCCGAGGACGAACGCGTCGGCGAGATGGAGCCTTTGGTGTAGCCGCGGGGCGCCGCCGCCCGCTACGGGTCGGTGGTCGCGCTCGCGGCTGGTGGGGCGGGAACGGAGCCTGTGCCATGGGGCGCCTCGCCGTCGACCGGTACATCGCCTTGGCGATCCGTGTGCGGATGCGCTCCGCGATCCGTGTGCGGACTCCCGAACGGGAGTCGCTCGCGCAGCACCGCGAGCGCCTCACCGGGTCGGGCGTCGGGGAACTCCTGCGCGGTCTGGCGACGCAGTGACCACACGGCGAGCGCCACCAGCGCGGCGAACCCGAGCACGGGGAGGAGCTCCCGGGTCGCCGCGGTGGGTCCCCAGATGACCACCAGCAGCAGCACGGTCAAGCCGGTCACATACGCGGCGACGGGGTGCTCGCGCAGCGAGGGCGCCAGCGCGTGGCGCAGGAACACGGCCGGACGCGTCTCGCCGGCGACCCATGCGGCGGCGACGATCACGAGGCCGTAGGCGAGCACCGCGATGGCCGTGTTCTCGAGCAGCGACGTGGCGATCGACCACGCCGCATGGGCCGCGGGGCGGTTGGCGGGCACGACCACGAGGCTGTCGACGATGCGATTGCCCGCGACGGTGCGCGCGAGCAGCAGCACGACGCCGATGACGAAGAGGCACCACCCCACCCTGCGCAGCGCGACGCGGCGCCAACCCTCGGCAAGCCACACGGCGAGCGCGAACAGCGCAAGGCTCAGGAGCGGCAGCACGATGGCCAGGCCGCGTATCCCCTTGGCGATGTTCTGGGCGGTGCGCAGTTGGGTGGCTCGCATGATCACGATCCGCCCGGTGCTCGCCGGCAGCGTGATACCGAGCTTCTGCTTGACCGCCCCGCGAGCCACCGCGCCGCCGGCGCCCTGGGCTTCCGCCTGCAGGGAGGCGACCTGGCTCGACAGTCCGAGCTGGGCGCCGAGCGCGGTGACCAGTTGATGGAGGTTGAGCGTGACCGTGCCCTGCTTGGTCGAGACGACCTTGCCGCCCCCGTTGAGGATCTGCAGCAGCGTCGCGTGCGCCGTTCGGTTGGCCGTGCGCCACGCTTCCTGCACCTGCGGGGTCGCGAGCAGCAGCGGCACGGCGTGGTTGGCGAGTTGCTCGAGGCCCGCCGACAGGGGTCCGGCGAGGCCGTTCAGTTCGCTCGGCAGCGCGGATTCCAGTCTGGCGGGCACGTTCTCCGAGCGAAACAGCTGGTTGACGAGATACGTGCCGAGCGCTTCGTCGATCTGCCGGTTGGCGAGCAGCTGGCTGCTTGTGTTCGTCCAGTTGTCCGTGTTCAGCACCTGACGGTGGACCCACACGGCGAAGCACGCAAAGAACCCGATGACGCTGGCGAGCGCCAGCAGCGCCGACACACGGGCCCTGTGTCGAGGCGCAGGGACTGGAAGATCGTGCGCGGACACGGCCGCCGGAGCATGGCATTGGCGCGCCGCGATCTCATCACCCCTTCTGAGTGATGCTCGCTCGCTCCCTCCGCCTCGGTCAGGGCTGTGCCTGGCGGCGTCGGCCCAGGTTCGCGACGATCAGCGACACGACCGTCACGAGGTAGACCTGTCCGATCAGCGCCTCGGACACCGACAGGGTGTGCCCGAGGTTGGAGCGAGCGGTCAGATCGCCATATCCGACCGTGCACAGAGTGGTGAAGCTGAAGTAGATGAAGGTCGCGGTGGTCGCGTGGCCCTGCACGAAGAACGGGTTGCCGCTCACCTGGTTGATCGATCCGTACACGGACGCGAAGAACATGCCGAGCAGGATGTAGACGCTCAACACGCCGAGGACCGCCTCGACGGTGACGGCCTGCATGACGCGCAGCGTCCGGACCACGCCCACGATGATCGCGGGCGGCGCGAGTGCGACCAGCAGGCCGTTGGCGATCCGCGTCGAGCTGTCGTCGACGTGGCCGCCCACGGCCTCGACCAGACTCAGGACGACCACCGCGGACACGACCACCAGCACCGGTCGGACCACGAGCGGCTTGGCTTCCGCGACCGCGAGCGCGAGCAGCAGCGTGACGCTGAGCAGCAGCGTGACGATGAACTGCTCCCATCGGCCGGGATTCGCGATCCCCTGGATCGCGAATGCGAAGACGATGGCGACGAGCAGCAGCCCGTAGACTCGCAGCCGACGCTCGCCTTCGAAGAACAGCGAGCGCCTGGCCTCCGTCTCACCTGCACCGCGCGGCTCCTGAGTATGGCGTTCGTCACCCATTGCGTAGACGGGGCCGCGAGCTTGCCCTGTGGGGTTGGTGCCCACGCCAACCTCGCGTCTGGCTCAGTACGAGCTGGCAGGCCGCCCGAGTCGGCGTCGGCAGTGAATAAAGCAGCCTGCCGGGCGGGAGCATCACCCGTTGTGGATGAAGCCCGCCCGGACGGTTCAGCCCTTGGCCTGCGCGAAGAAGCGAGCGAGGTCGGTGCGTGCGAGCTCGGCCTTCGAGACCATGCCCCGCGCGCCGCAGGCCTGCACGCCCTCGACGCCCTCCTCATAGTCATCTGAGGAGACGAGCAATACCGCAAGCGCCGGGTCTCGCTCCACCAGCTTCGTGCACAGTCGCGGCCCGAAGCCATCGCCCAGGTGGATGTCGAGCAGCACCGCGTCCGGCGCCAGCCGCTCCACGCGCTCCAGTGCTCCGGCTTCGCAGTCGGCCTCGCCAACGACCTCGTAGCCACGGCTCTCGAGCAGTTCGGCGGCGGCCGTGCGGAAGTATGGATGGTCGTCGACGATGAGCACTCGTAGCGGATGCCCGCCCGCTCGCCCGCCCTCGATGTCACGCCCAGCGTCGCTCACGGTCTGGTGGCACGGCGATTGAATGCGTGTGCGCCCAGGCACTCGTCCAGTGTGCCCAACGTGGAACACCGGGGATGCTGCATACTCACCGACTCCGCCTTAGTGCTGCTCAGATTGCCGGTCGAGAGTGCTGCCGGTGCGCAGACGATAGCCCATGCTATGGGTGTTTACAAGTGTGTGATCGGGGCCCAGCCGTGGCCGACGGGTGCCGAGCGTTTCATCCGATGAGGGTGATGCCCCGCTGTGCCGATCTGGCACGCTGCATGGCGAGGTCCGGGCCGGGCTTTCTTCACCATGTACAGACGCCTTCTCGCGCTTGCAGCGCTCAGCCTGATCGCAGCCGCCGTGTTCGCCGGCTGCGGCAGCTCCAGCAAGCCCGCGTACTGCAAGCAGGTGAGCGAATTCCACAGCTCCGTGAGCGCGCTCGAAAAAGAGGAAATCAGCATCACCAACGCGGGCTCCGTGGTCAGCGCCGTTGAAAAGGTCGGGACCAGCGCGAAAGCGCTTGGCACGGCGGTCAAAGGTGAATTCGCCCCGCAGATAAGCGCGATCGACAGCTCGCTCAGCGCGGTCGCCAAGTCGGTCGGCGAAGCGACCGGCGGCTCGCTCTCGGCGATCAAGCAGATCCCGACCGAGATCGACAAGCTGAAACAGGCGGCAGCCGAAGTTCAGCAGGTGACCAAGACCAAGTGCGAATGACTCCTTAGCTCTCGCCGAGCAAGTGGGCTATGCGGGGCGGCTGCCGGCCGCGCGTTCGGTCATTCGCCGGGAGATCCTTTCGAGCACGGTGTAGTAGTGGGTGGGGGTGATGCGCACGAGCGCATCGAACAGGTATGCGTCCGGTCCCACGAGGATCCGTGCCTTGCCCGCGTCCACGCCGCGGTGGATGATCTCCGCGGCGCGCTCGGGGGTGGTGGGCGAGAGCGCCTCGAAGTCCGCCGCGAGCTCGTCCTCGGAGCGCCCCAGGCCCTGCGGGTCCGAGTTGATGCGGCCATTGCGGACGATGTTCGTTTTCACACCGCCGGGGTGGATGGTGATGGCGCGGACGCCCGTGCCGACGAGCTCGTGGCGCAGCGACTCGGTGAAGCCGCGCACGGCGAACTTCGACGCGCAGTAGGCGCTCTGGTGGGGGATGCCCGCCAGGCCGAACACGCTCGAGGTGTTCACGATCGCGCCCGAGTCCTGCTCGAGCAGCAGTGGCAGGAACGCGCGTACGCCGTGGACGACCCCGTCGAGGTTGATCGACAGCAGCCACTCGTCGTCCTCCGGCGAGGCGTCCGCGACCGACGAGGAGAGCGCCACGCCGGCGTTGTTGAACACCGCGCCGATGGGGGCGGGCGCCCACGCGGCCACGTCCGCCGCCAGCACCAGGTTTCCCTGGCGGTCGCGCACGTCGAGCTGGCGCACGAGCGCCGGCCCCGCCAGCATCGCCGCCGTCTCCTCGAGCGCGTTCTCGTTGGCGTCCACGATCGCCACCGGGCAGCCATGGGCCGACAGCCGCACCGCCAGCGCACGGCCGATGCCCGAGCCCGCACCCGTGATCACCGCCGTGCGGCCGGCCAGGGGCGGCGGCGTGCGGGTGGTACGGAACGGGAGCCTCGGAGCCATGTGGGTGCTATCCCGACCCTACTCCAGAAGCTGCTTGCGCACCTTGCCCAGCTCGTTGCGGGGAAGCGAGGCGACGCGGCGGATCTCGCGGGGTCGCTTGTGCGGAGTCAACTGCTGCGCCACGTGCTCGATGAGCTGACGGTCGGTGACCGGCGGTCGGTCGGCGAGCACGGTCCATGCGACCACCCGCTCGCCGAGCTCGACGTCCGGCAGGCCGCGCACCGCCGCCTCGCTCACGGCCGGGTGCCTCAGCAGCGCCGACTCGATCTCGCCCGCGGCCATGCGGTACCCGCCGCTCTTGATCAGGTCGGTCGAGGAGCGGCCGACGAGCCGCAGCGCGCCGTCGGCCGCCAGCACCGCGAGATCGCCGGTGTCGAACCACTCCCCCTCGAACGAGCCGGCGGGGCTCTGCCCGCGATTGGCGTATCGGGCGAACACGCTCGGTCCGCGCACCCACACGCCGCCCATCGTCTGCCCGTCGCGCGGGACGTCCGCGCCGCGCTCGTCTCTCACGCGCACGCTCACGCCGGGGAGCGGCGTCCCCACCCACCCCGGCCGGCCGGGCTCGCCCGGGCGCGTGGAGCTGATGATCAACGTCTCGGTCATGCCGTAGCGCTCGACCACAGTGCGACCGGTGAGCCGCTCGATGCTGCGATGGACCTCGACACCCAGCGCCGCGGACCCGGAGGCGAGCAGCCGCGGACGGCGCAGCGCCTCGGCGATGCGCGGCTCGTGCTCCGCGGCGGCAGCCAGGCGGTGGTACATGGTGGGGACCCCGAACAGCACGCTCGCACCGTCCGCCATGGCGCGGGCGGTGGACTCGACCTCGAAGCGGCCCAGGTGCCGCACGCATCCGCCCAGTCGCAGTGGCCCGATCGTGCCCAGCACCAGGCCGTGGACGTGGAACAGGGGCAGCGAGTGCACGACCACGTCCGCGCGCGTGAGCCCCCAGATCTCGGTGAGCGCGTCGAGGTTGGCGATCAGCGAGCGCCGGCTCTGCACGACCCCCTTGGGGCTGCCCGTGGTCCCCGACGTGTACATGATCAGGGCGGGCAGCTCCTCGGCGGGCTCATCGCCCGCAGGTGTGAGGGCGGGCAGCTCCTCGGCGGACCCATCCCGCGCGTGCCCGCTCGCCCTCGGCTCGGGAGCGACGTCGATCCGCGTCAGCCCCGCCAGCGCTCCCGGCAGCTCCACTGCGGGTCCGCTGAGCACCGCGCGGGGAGCGGCGTCGGCGAGGACATGGGCGAGTTCCAGCTCGCCCGCCTTCGGGCTGATCGGGATCAGCGGGACGCCCGCGCGCAACGCGGCCACGAGCCCCACGATCGTGGCGAGGCTCGGCGTCGCCCACAGTGCGAGCGGGCCCGCCGGCAGCGACGCCGCCAGGTGAGCGCTCTGAGCATCGAGCTCGCCGTAGCTGAGCTGCCCGTCGGGCATGTCCGCGGCCAGCTTGGCGGGCTCGTCGCGCAGGCGTGGCAGCATTGCGGTGGCTGCGCTGGCCATCCGCGCAGTATCGGCGATCGTGCATGTATGCGTCCGCGCGCGCCGGGCGCCGTGGTGGCTCGCCGAAAGCTTCACCTGGGCGCGGCGCGTGCTGTAGACGCCCGCCCCGCCGCCGCGACCTCCTCGTCCAAAAGCCAGCTCGATCCTCCAGTTGCGCCCGGCGCCGATCGATCATTGGCTCGATTAGAAACACGCCGTTCTGTCCGTGGCAAGTAGCCACGAGAGCGCACCCGAACGATGTCGGAGCCCGAAACCCAAGCCCGTCCAGCGCAGGCGCAAGTCGAGATCGAAGAGCTCGAGCGCCGGTACTTCGATCGCAGCCTGTCCGAGCACCTCGACGGACACGAGCTCGAGGCGGCGCTCACCTCGTTGGTCGCCCTGTACCCCGACGCACCGGCTTCGGCGCTGACGCCCGACGGGATCATGATCGCGATGCCCGAGTCGGTGCCCCTGCAGCGCAATCCGGTGCTGGAGGCGCGTGCCGGCACCGACCTGCTCGTCTTCGACCACCTGGTGATCTCGGCCTGGGAGCGGGTGCTGGCGGAGGGGGCCGCCCGGTGCGAGTTCCATCCCGTGGGCCGGCCCGACGTCACGGGCATGCTGTACATGCTCGACCTGTGGGCGACGCACGGCGCCGTGGTCTCCATCGCCGTGTATGACGAGTCCGACTTCGAGGCGCACGACGAGGCGCTCCAGGAGGCGCTCGAGGTGAAGCCGCGCTTCACCACGGTGGTGAAGGACTCCCGCGCGATCATCATGAAGATCGACGAGGCGGCCACCAAGATCCTGGGCTGGAGCGCCGAGGAGATGGAGGGACAACGCTCCACGGAGTTCATCCACCCCGACGATCATCCGCTCGCGGTGGACAACTGGATGCAGATGCTCGCCGTGCCGGGCCCGGCGCGCCGGGTGCGCCTGCGCCATCGCCGCAACGACGAGACGTGGGTGTGGTTCGAGGTCACCAACCACAACCTGCTCGCCGACCCCGATGACCCGCGGGTGGTCAGCGAGATGGTGGACATCACCGAGGAGATGGCCGCCCACGAGGAGCTCAGGGCGCGCGAGCAGTTGCTCGACCAGCTCGCCGAGGCGGCTCCGGTGGGGCTCCTGCAGTTCGACGCCGCGCGCAACGTCGTCTACACCAACGACCGCCTGCACGAGATCCTCGGGACGCAGCGGGTGGACACGGTGGAGAGCCAGTTGAGCAATGTCGCCCCGGGGCACCGGAGCGTGCTCGCCGGCGCCCTCGACGATGTGCTGGGCAGCGGCCTGCAGGCCGACATCGAGGTCGAGCTGCGCGTGCCCGACAGCGACGAGCCGCGCTTCTGCACGATGGGACTGCGCCCGCTCAGCGACGATGCCGGGATCACCAGCGGGGCGATCGCCTGCGTGACCGACGTGACGGACAGCTCGCGCCTGCGCGAGGAGCTCGAGCGGCGGGCGACCTTCGACGCGCTCACCGGCTGCCACAACCGCGCCTCCGTGATGCATGCGCTGGCTGCGAACATCGCCAGCGGCAAGCGCCGGGCCGATCGGGCCGTCGTGTTCGTGGACCTGGACGGCTTCAAGCAGGTCAACGACCGCTACAGCCATGCGGTCGGCGACGAGGTGCTGAGCGTGGTCGCCCGGCGGCTGCAGGGGATGGTGCGCGAGGGGGACGTTGTCGGGCGTATCGGGGGCGACGAGTTCCTGGTGGTGTGTCCGAGCATCGGCGGTCCCGGGCAGGCGATGACGCTCGCGGCGCGCATGGCCGACGCCCAGCGCGAGGAGGTGCGCCTGGCGGGCGGGAGGCTGACGCTGCAGGTGAGCATCGGCGTGGCCTGGTCGGGCGACGCATCGGTCGATGCCGAGTCGCTCGTGGCGCTGGCCGACCACGCGATGTACGAGTCCAAGCGCGAGCGTCTGGGGCGGCCGAAGCTCGCGCGCGCGGACGCGGGGTCGCGCACGGCGCCGCGGGCTGAGGACGTGCGCGCGAACGGCGCGCTCGCCGGCGCCGCGCGCGAGCACCGCGGCACGGTTGCGCTCGAGGGCGAGGCCGATGCACACGGGCTGGCGCTGAAAGCCTCGAACGTCGGCGCGCTGCTGTCGGCGTTGCACGCCCGCGACGGCTACACCGAGGACCACTCCCAGGCGGTCGTGTCGCTGGCGCTCGCCGTCGGTCGTGAGCTGGGGCTGGACGAGCGGGGGCTGCGTGATCTCGAGAGCGTCGCCCTCCTGCACGACATCGGCAAGATCGGCATCTGCGACGCCGTCCTGCACAAGCCGGGGTCGCTGAGCGAGGAGGAGTGGGCGGAAATGTACCGTCACCCCGACATCGGGGCCGAGATCGTCGCCGCCGTGCCCAGCCTCTCCTACCTCGCGCCGGTGATCCGCGCCGAGCACGAGCGCTGGGACGGGCGGGGCTACCCCAACGGCCTGGAGGGGGAGCAGATCCCGCTGCTCTCCAGGATCGTGTTCGCGTGCGACGCCTACCATGCGATGACCTCCGACCGGCCCTACCGCCGCGCGCTGACGCACACGGTTGCGCTCGGGGAGATCACGAGCAACGCCGGCTCGCAGTTCTGCCCCCACTCCGCCGCCGCCCTCGAGCGCGTGCTGAAGCAGATGCGCGCCCGGCCCCGTGCGGGTAAGAGTCGCCGGGCGACCAAGGTCCGCTCGCGCCCCAGGGCATCCTCGGCGGCGAAGCGCTGAGAGCACGCGCCGCGGCGGACCGGCCGCGGAGGCTCCTACTGTAGGAGCGTGCACTCGGCGCAGGACGCATATTCGACGGTGGCTCAGGCGGCCTCCCCGGGGGCCGGCGAGCCCGCCATCACGGTCGAGGGCGTGTACAAGTCCTACGGCACCGTGGAGGCGCTCGCGGGCGTCGATCTGGAGGTCGTGCGCGGGACGGTCCTCGGGCTGCTCGGCCCGAACGGCGCGGGCAAGACCACGCTGGTGCGCGTTCTCACCACGCTGCTCACGCCCGACGCCGGCACGGCGCGGGTGCTCGGCTGCGACGTCGTCCGCGACGCCGCCACGCTGCGCGAGCGGATCGGGCTCGCGGGCCAGTATGCGGCGATCGACGAGAACCTCACGGGGCTCGAGAACCTGACGATGGTCGGCCGCCTGTACGGGCAGCCACGGGCCGTGGCCAAGGCCCGCGGCAGGGAGCTGCTCGAGCGCTTCGACCTGGTGGAGGCGGCCGGACGTCCCGCCAAGACCTACTCCGGTGGCATGCGCCGACGTCTCGACCTCGCCGCCGCGCTCGTGGCCAAGCCGCCCGTGCTGTTCCTCGACGAGCCGACCACGGGCCTGGACCCGCGCAGCCGGCTGAGCCTGTGGCAGGTGATCGAGGAGCTCGTGGCCGAAGGCACCACCGTGCTGCTGACGACCCAGTATCTCGACGAGGCCGACCGGCTGGCCAACACGATCGCCGTCATCGACCACGGCCGGCTGATCGCCGAGGGCACCTCCGATCAGCTCAAGGACCGCGTGGGCGGCGAGCGCCTCGAGGTGAGCCTCGACGACGGGGCCGAGTCCGCGGCGGCCGTGAGGGCGCTGGCGCCGATGTCAGACGACACGCCGGACGCCGACGGCAACGTGGTCAAACTGAGCGTCCGCGAGCGCAGCGGCAGCATCGTGGAGGCGGTGCACCGCCTGAGCGAGGCGGGGGTGGGGGTGGACGACCTGGCGCTGCGCCGACCGACGCTCGACGACGTGTTCCTGGCGCTCACCGGCCACGCCGCTGAGGATGGCTCCGACGAGCGCGAGCAGGGCGCATGAGACGCCTGGTGACCGACACCATGATCGTCGCCGAGCGGAACCTCATCCGCCTGCCGCGCGCACCCGAGCTGCTGCTGGCGTTCACGGTGCAGCCGATCATGTTCCTGCTGCTGTTCCGCTACGTGTTCGGCGGTGCGATCAGCACGCCCGGCTACTCGTACGTCGACTTCCTGGTCCCGGGGATCATCGTGCAGAACATCGCGTTCGGCGGCTTCGTCACCGCCATCGGCCTCAACGAGGACGTCCACAAGGGCCTGATCGACCGCTTCCGCTCGCTTCCCATGGCGCGTGCGGCCGTGCTCGCCGGTCGTACGCTGTCGGACGTCGTGACCAACGCGCTGTCGATCACGATCCTGCTCGTCACCGGCTTGATCATCGGCTTCGCCTTCCACACGAGCGCCTTGGACGCCATCGCCGGCCTCGCGCTGCTGCTGCTGTTCGGCTACGCCTTCTCGTGGTTCTTCGCGTTCGTCGGCCTGCTCGTGTCCTCGCCCGAGTCGGCCAACTCGGTCGGCTTCATCGCGGTCTTCCCGCTGACGTTCATCTCCTCGGCGTTCGTGCCCGTCCAGTCCATGCCCGCGGTGCTGAAGGCGTTCGCCGAAGTCAACCCGTTCACGATCGTGGTCGACGCGATGCGCTACCTGTGGCTGGGCGCCCCCGACTCGAGCAGCGTGTGGGAGGCGTTCGTGTGGGTGTTCGTGATCATGGCCGTGTTCGCTCCGCTGGCGGTCGCGCGCTACCGGCGCGCCGCCGGGCGGTAGGCCGGCCCGGACCCGCCCGGCCGCGCCCGGCCCGGACCCGCGCCCGCGGACCCGGCGAGCAGCAGGGCAGTACCGGCGATAGGAGCGCGCGCTCGGCTCAGGCGGCTCTGCGGCCGGCCGCCACCGCGGGTGCGTGCGGCTGCCATTGCTCGTCCGCCCGCTCGCGCTGCGCGAGCGCGTCGCCCTGGCGGGTGTGCTCGAGCACGTATGAGTCCTCGACCGGCGCGGGCATGCGGTCGCCGGCGCGGGCAGCCAGGCACAGGCCGCCTACCACCCACAGCGCAACGAGCCATACGGGAGCGATGAGCAGCAGGAGGATCACCCTCTGTCCGCGCGACTGGCCCTGGCCCGTTGCCCCTGCATAGTGCAGAAAGCCTATCAGATCACTGAGCAATGTCAAGCCTTAGTTCGGGATGCGTAGATATCAAGCCTTCGCCTGCTCGGCGTGGGAGGGCTGGTCACCCCGGCTGCAACTGCAGACCGTGCCCGGCGAGTGCGGGAACGCCGCCGTCGACCACGTGCATGACGTCCCGGGCGCCGTGATGCTTGAGCAGGCTCGCGGCGGTGGCCGCCCTCGCGCCGGCGGCGCAGATGACGGCTATGGGACGGGTGGGATCGAGCCCATCGGGTATCCGGCGGATGTCGTGCCAGGGGGTGAACAGCGAGCCGGGAACGTGCCCGGCGTCCCACTCGTGCTGCTCGCGCACGTCGAGCAGCTGCAGGCCGGGCTCCTGTGCGAGCCAGCCGACTAGGTCCTGGGCGGCCACGCGCTCGGTGTGCTCGGCGGGGTGGCGTTCCTGGCGCCAGTTGGTCATGCCGCCGGCGAGCAGGCCGGCGATGTTTCGCACTCCGACGGCGAGCGCGAGCTTGGCGGCGCGGCGCCCGTCGGCGTCGTCGCGGCCGATGAACACGACCTCCTGCTCGTGGTCGGCGATCCACGCGAGCTTCGATCCGAAGCCCGCGCTGAAGGACGGTATGCAGATGGAGCCGTGGATGTGGACGTCGTCGAACTGCAGGTCCGTCCTCACGTCCACCAGCAGCGCTCCCTCGTCGCGCTTGAGCTCGATCTGGTGGGGGTAGAGCGCGGGCACCTCCACGCCGGTGGTCACGAGCGGTCCGCGGTTGAGGGCCACGATGCGCTCGAAGTTCGGGGGCTGGGGGCCGAGCCTGGCGATCGCCTGGGCCACGAACTCGGCCTCGTCGGCGATCGCGAGCGTGGGGTTGTGCTGCCGCTCGAAGCCGATGGTCGAGCAGATCTTGGCGTTCATGCCCGGCCCGCCGCACATCGATCCCCCGAGGTGGGCGGGCCACAGCTCGCAGGCGTCGGGGAGCGTCAGCAGCTTGTCGTGCACGGAGGAGAAGATCTGGGAGGCGCCGGCCGAGGTCTCGACGGCCAGGTCGGTGCGTGCGACATCGCCGACGAACAGGCTGTCGCCGCTGAGCACCGCCCACGGCTCGGGGCCGCGGCTGGTGTCGATCAGCAGGAACGCCGTGTGCTCGGGGCGGTGTCCGGGGGTGTGGAGCGCGCGAACGGTGAGCGAGCCGAGCTCCAGCTCCCAGCCGTCGTCGAAGGGCTCGTGGGCGTAGGCGGGGGCGGCCGCGCGGTGGACGTGGATGCGCGCGCCGGTGGCCGCGAACAGGCGACCGTGTCCGGAGACGTGGTCGGCGTGGTTGTGGGTCTCGAGCACGTGGGCGATGTTCACACCGCGGTAGCGGGCGAGCTCGAGGTACTCGTCGATCTCGAAGCGCGGGTCCACGACGGCGGCCACACCGGCGTGCTCGTCGCCGATCAGATAGGAGGCGCAGCCGAGGTCGTCGTGGGTGATCTGCTTGAACAGCATCGGGCGTGCGCTCGCTCGCGGGCCCTCGCTCAGGCCCTGTCGGGCGCTTCGAGGGCGATGTTCGCACACCGCCCGCACACCTCAGCCGGTATCAGCCCGACCCGCATCAGCAGAGCGAACGCCCTGCAGCCGAGGCACAGGCCGAACGCGGACTCGAGCGTGGCGGCGGCGATCAGGAGGCCGAGGAGGATGTACGCGGCTGTGGTCAGGCCGGCGCCGAGGGCGAGCGCGGCGGCGGCGAGCGACAGCGTCGCGCCGATGCCCTGGGCGAAGCGCTTGGGCGGGCCGGGCACCGGTCGTGGCGCCACGGGCAGCCGCGGTGTGATCACGCGTGTGACGAGCTGCCCGAGGGGGCTGAGCGTGGGCCCGGTGAGGACGCGGGCGAGGAACCCGTACGCGATCACGGCGGTCAGCCACGGCTGCTCGAGCACGATCGCGAGCGCGCTCATCAACACCACGCCGGCGGCCACCAGGCGCGCGGACACCTCGTTGACCGGGTCGGGGAAAGTGAAGAGCGACGTAAGTCTCATAAAGTCAATCGATTTAGTATAGATTGGGAGGCGGACGAACGTCCATCCTGCGCCAGCGCGCAGGCCGCGTCACGGCCAAGGGAGCACACGATGAGGGGGTCGCAACGCTATCCGGGGCTCTCGACCATGAAGCGCCCCAGCCCCGCGCGAATCCACTCGGGCAGCTCGGTCTTCTGCCAGCTCTCGGTGGATACGCACACGTGGCGCAGCCGGCCGGCCACCAGCAGCTGCTCCTCGCGCAGGACGTCGATCTCCGTCGTGATCGACGTCTCTCCCAGGCGCGCGATGTGCGCTCGCAGGTGCAGGATGTCGTCGTAGCGGGCGGGGGCGTGGAAGCGCACGTTGGCCTCGGCCACCACCGCGTCGAAGCCGCGCTCGACCATCTCCTGCCACGGTCCCACGCCGGCGCGCCAGAGCTCGGTGAAGACCACGTCGAAGTACAGCAGGTAGTTGGCGTTGAACACGATCCCCTGCGGGTCGCACTCGCCGTAGCGGACGCGCAGCTCGTGGACGAAGGGGGCCGGCAGGTCTGGAGCGCCCATCACACGCGCTCCACCGGGATCGGTGTGGGAAGCCGATCGGAGAGGCGTCGCAGATCACGGGGATCCGAGGTCAGCACCGTTGCGGCTCGTGCGGCGGCGGTGATGACCACATGCGCGTCCACCACGTCGGCTGCGCTCGTCTTGCCGAGAAGCGCGCCCACCGCGTGGGCTTCGCTCGGGTCGAAGGCCGCCACGTGGCAACTGCGTAGGAAGCGCCGCAGGCGTGCCTGATCGGGCGAGCGGCTGACCTGTGCTACGACGGGCGCGGTCGTCCAGGGTACGAAGCCGCGCCTCATCAGCGCCTCGTGGTCGGCCCAGATCTGCCGCTCGCCGCGGTCGGCAGCAATGAGCGCGCCCGCGTCGTAGACGACGCTCACTCGGACGCCGGCGTGGGTGAGCGGGTCAGCATGGCGTCCACTCGCCGGCGGGCGGCCTCGCGCTCTGCATCGGTGAAGGCGCCGCTTTCCTCCTCGAATTCGGCGACCGCGCGCAGTCCATCTTCGATCAGCAATGCCTCTCTGGCGGCGGCGGTCATCCAGGCCGATACGCTCAAGCCAGCATCCTCGGCGGCCGCCAGGACACCCTCGTACACGTCCGGATCGACGGTGATCGCGACCTTGGGCGACGGGCGTCCGCGTGGCATGACGCCAAAGTCTACTACCTCGGTAGGAGGATAGATGGGGGACGAGTCCATCTCCCTGCTTGCTCCGACGGCCGTCCCGAGTCAGGACACGGCTCGCTCACGGACCGCATCCGCGGGCGTGCCACCGCGCCACCCCTCCATCTATATATGACATCCTCGGCTACCCAACCGGCAAGGAGAGAGGACAGCAATGGCGAGCAGCACGGCGGCGCCCCCGAGGATCAGCCCCAGGGACTTCCTCGACATCGATCATCTGCTCTCGGACGAGGAGCGCGACATCCGGGACACGGTGCGGGCGTTCGTCCGCGACCAGGTGCTCCCGTATGTCGGCGACTGGTTCGAGGAGGCGCGCTTTCCGACGAGCGAGCTGGCCCCCGCGCTCGGCAAGCTCGGCGTGCTCGGCATGCACCTGCAGGGCTACGGCTGCGCCGGCGCCTCCGCCACCGCCTACGGGCTCACGTGCCTGGAGCTCGAGGCCGGCGACAGCGGGCTGCGCTCGCTCGTGTCCGTGCAGGGCTCGCTCGCCATGTACGCCATCTGGCGGTGGGGCTCGGAGGAGCAGAAGGAGCAGTGGTTGCCGCGGATGGCCGCCGGCGAGGCCATCGGCTGCTTCGGCTTGACAGAGCCGGACGCCGGCTCGGACCCCGGCGCGATGCGCACCCGCGCCCGGCGCGACGGCGATGACTGGGTTCTCCACGGCCAGAAGATGTGGATCACCAACGGCTCCATCGCCGACGTGGCCGTCGTGTGGGCCACCACCGACGACGGCGTGCGCGGCTTCCTCGTGCCCGCCGGCACCAAGGGCTTCACCACCCAGGACATCCACCGCAAGCTCTCCCTGCGCGCGTCCGTCACCTCCGAGCTGCTGCTCGACGACGTGCGCCTGCCCGGCGATGCCGTGCTGCCGGAGGTCTCCTCGCTGCGCGGCCCTTTGTCGTGCCTGAACGAGGCCCGCTACGGCATCGTGTGGGGGGCCGCCGGCGCCGCCCGCGCGTGCTTCGAGGCAGCACTCGACTACTCCAAGGAGCGCATAGCCTTCGGCCGGCCGATCGCCGCCACCCAGATCCAGCAGTACAAGCTCGCCCACATGGCGCTCGAGGTCAACCGGGCGACGCTGCTCGCGCTCCACCTCGGCCGCCTCAAGGACGAGCACAGGCTCGCGCCCGAGCACGTGTCGATGGGCAAGCTCGGCAACTGCAACGCCGCCCTGGAGGTCGCCCGCAACGCGCGCCAGGTGCTCGGCGCCAACGGCATCACGCTCGAGTACCCCGTCATCCGCCACATGAACAACCTCGAGTCGATCGTCACCTACGAGGGCACCGCCGACGTGCACACGCTCGTCATCGGCGGCGCGCTCACCGGCATCCAGGCGTTTCGCTGAGCGGCGGCGGTCCGCCCAGGGCGCCGGAATGCGACGTTCGGCCCGCGGGACTCGCCCTCGGGCGTAGAGCTAGCCTCCGAGTCGAGCCGCGGGGGATTCGCAGCTCAGCGCGAACGGGCTTCCCTCGGAGTCCTTGCAGATCGCCCAGCGCTCCCCCGGGTGGACAACGCTCCCACCGAGCGCCTCCACTCGCTCCAGCGTCTCGGCGATGTCGCTGACGGCGAAGTAGGGCAACGACAGGGAATCGCCCGGGCCACGACCGCGAGCGTGGACACCCACCGCCGGGGCTCCCGAGTGCGTCTGCCAACCCTCCCCCTCGGAACCTGCGCGAGCCTCCAGCTCGACGTCCAGCAGCTCGGCCCAGAAGCGCCGGGCGCGCTCGGGATCATCGGCGGGGAACTCGATCAAGGACAGCGACGAGGGTGGCACCTGCAGCACATTAGCGGCGGGGCGCCGCCGACGTGCACACGCTCGTGGTCGGCGGCGCCCTCACCGGCATCAACGCGTTTCGTTGAGCCGACCCTCTATTCGTAGTGGAACGCGGCCGCGGGGTTCTTCTTGCTGTGCTCCACTTTGTTGCCGTGCACCAGCACTTTCACGAAGGCCGTTCCTGCCGTCCCCGGCGGGGTCACGGCCGTGCACGACGTGATCGAGCTGCACACGACCGATGTGGCCACGCCCTTGTTGAACGTGAATTCGGTCTCGTTTTCACCGAGGCCGAACCCGGTGCCGGTGATCGTCACGCTGGTGCCACCTGCGGTCGGGCCGCTGCTCGGGCTCAGGCTTTCCACGGTCGGTTCCTTGTACTCGTAGAGGTCGCGCACGACGCATTTCTTCCTGGTGCCCTTGTTTTTGCGGCAGAAGTTCCCGAGGCTGGGGCCGAACGTCGTTTCCACCGTGATTTCCACCCTTTCGGCGCTCTGCGGCGGAGATTCGGCGGTGATCGAAGTTGGCGAGTTCACGGTGAAGCCGAGCGCGCTCGCCGAACCGAAGTACACGCCTGTGACCCCGTAGAACTCTTCTCCGCCGATGTGCACGGTGGTGTGTCCCGTGGCGGGGCCGTCGGCCGGAAGGACTTCCGATATTTCCGGCGGTTGACTGGTGTAGTGGTAGTGGTCCGCCGGGGTGATCGGGCTGATGCCTTCCGCCGTCGTCACGCGGACGTCCACTGTGGGGGCGTCACCCGGGGGAGCCACCGTGTCGATCCCTTCGGGCGTGATCACTTCGAAGGGTGCGCTCTCCCCGCCGAAGCTGACTTCCGTCACGTCTTCGAAATGGGCGCCGAGGATTTTCACCGGCTTGCCACCCACCTCACCGCTTTCGTCCGGCCGGAGTTCCACGATGTAGGGGCCGGGGGGCACGTAGGAGAAGTGGTCCGACGGGGATGTCGCGCTGGTGCCTTCCGGCGTGGTCACCGTCACATCCACCGTGCCTTGGCTTCCCGGCGGAGCCGTCGCCTCGATCCTGCCCGCCGTTATCGAGCGGATGGTGGCCGGAGTGCCGCCGAAGTCGACCGCGGTCGCCCCGGTGAAGTTGTCTCCCCCGATGGCCACTTCTGTGCCACCGGACACCGGACCGGTTGCCGGCGCCACGTTCGTGACTTCCGGCGGGTGCGATCCCAGCGGCGACACCAGAGGTCCGGCGGACAGGCCCGACGGCGCGGCCGACGCGGATGGGGCGAGCGCCATGCCCGCAAGGACAGCCAGGACGACGATCGCTCGAGCCGACCAGCGGCGCTCCGGGCTCGATCGAAGCGCTGTTCGATTCTGCATAGGATCCCCTCCTCAGTTGGCGGGCCTTTACAGACCGGCCCGCGCTTGCCCCCCACCGGCACCGCCCTCGCCAGTCCGGCCGAGGGAGAAAGCAAACTGGCATTCCGCTTGCGCAAACAAGCGATGCTCGTTGGAATCCTACACTCCGCTCCCCCAGCTGGTCGCTGGGTCCGCGTCTGGCTCGTCGGCTGCTCCTCGCTCTCCTCGCGCGTGGATCGCCTCGTGGCGCTCCCGCAGCGTCTGGCGGAACGCCTCGTAGGCCGCCCGCTGGGCGAGCTCCTTGGCGGTTCGCTTGAGCTCCGCGGCTTCACGCCGTGCCTCTGCCCGCACACCTCGTGCGCCCGGGCGTGCGCGCCTGGCATCGCTGCGCCCATCCTGTCTCATCTCGCCGCGCCCTCGTCTCGACTCTGCCCGCTCGCGCTTGGTGAGCTCGTGCCAGGCGGCGCGGGCCTGCTTGAGCGCTTCGGACACCTGCTGGCGCGCGTCCTCGGCCGCGGCGGCCGCCTCGCGCAACTGCTGGCGTGTGCGCGCCTTCTGCGTGAGCAGGTTGAACGACCACAGCCCCGCGTCCAGCAGCCTGGCCGCGCGCTCGAGGTCGTCCACGACGGCATCGCGCAGCTCGCGCCCGCGCAGGCCGCGCTCGAGGTGACGCATGCGCGATGAGAACGACAGGTCCATGAGGGCGACGATCGCCCTCGCGGCCACCATCGGCTCGGGGTCGCGCGGGTCGACGTCCGCGAGCGCCGCCAGCTCCTCGGTGGCCACCTCGACCAGCTTGCCCTGGAGGTCGAGCCAGGCCGCGCGGAGCGCGGGCGTGGCGGCGATCATCTCGTTGAACAGCGGCAGGAACGCGTTGATCTCCTCGGGCAGGTCTTCGAGGTCGTCCATGTCCTCGCCCAGCGCCCGCAGCACGGCCCTCGTCGGCGACTCGCCGGGCGGGCGCTCGCGCAGCGCCGCGACCAGCCGATCGATGGTCGCGTCGGTGCGGTCGAATACGAGCGACTCCTTGGTGGGGAAGTAGTTGTAGACGGTCTTCTCCGACACCCCCACGATCTCGGCGATCTCCGAGACCTTGACGTGATCGAAGCCGCGCACCACGAACAGGGTCGTCGCGACATCCGAGATCTGCTGGCGGGTGCGGCGCTTCTTGCGCTCCCGGAGGCCGTCATGGGGGTAACGCTGGCGCGCCCAGCGCTCCTGTGTCTCGCGGGCGACGAAGAAGGCGTCGGCGAGCTCCTCGCCGAGCTCGCGCACCAGCAGCCGCCTGATCCGACCCTCGTCGGAGAGCCCGTCGGAGGGGTCCTCGCCCACCGGCGAGCCCGAGCCGTCCGTGCCGGTGGACCCCTCATCCGCCATGACCACAGCCTAGCAAAAACTTCAGTTGCATTATTTTTTCAGTTACTGTAGGATGGCTCGCCATGACCGACCTGATGATCGAAGCCCAAGGACTCGAGAAGCGATTTGGAGCGACCGTGGCGCTGGACGGGATCGACCTGGAGGTGCCGGCGGGTTCGATCCTGGGCGTGCTCGGGCCGAACGGCGCCGGCAAGACGACGGCGGTGCGCATCCTCACCACGCTGTCGCTCCCCGACGCCGGCAGTGCCCGCGTGGCCGGGCACGACGTGGTGGGCGAAGCGGTGGAGGTGCAGCGCAAGATCGGCGTGACGGCGCAGGACGCGACCCTCGACGAACTCATGAGCGGCCGCGAAAACCTGGTGATGATCGGACGCCTGAGCGGGCTGCGGCGCACGCCGGCGGCCGCTCGGGCGCGGGAGCTGCTGGCCCAGTTCGGCCTCACGGACGCGGCCGACAGGCTGCTGAAGACCTACTCCGGCGGGATGCGCCGGCGCCTCGACCTCGCCGCGGGGCTCGTGACGCGCCCGCCGGTGCTGTTTCTCGACGAGCCCACCACGGGCCTAGACCCCACCAGCAGGGCGCGCATGTGGGAGGTGATTCGCGGGCTTGTGGCCGACGGCGTGACGCTCCTGCTGACCACCCAGTATCTCGACGAGGCCGACGAGCTCGCCGATCGGATCGTGGTGATCGACCACGGCCGGGTGATCGCCGGCGGCACCGCCGCCGAGCTGAAGGCGCAGATCGGAGGCGCGCGCCTGGAGGTCACGCTCAGCGAGCCGCGCCCCGACGCTGCCGCCGCGCTCGAGGAGTTCGTCGCAGGTCCGGTGCACGTCAGCCACGACGGGCGGCGCCTGCGCGCTCCCGTGCGCAGCGTGGCCGGCCTGGCGACGACGGTGGTCCGCGCGCTCGACGGAGCGGCGATCACGGTCGACGACGTCGAGGTCCACCAGCCGTCGCTCGACGACGTGTTCTTTGCACTCACCGGCCATCCCACCGCACCGTCCCCGGACGGGGAGGAGACCGCACAAGCGAAGGAGGTGGTCGCATGAAGGAGCTCCGCGACCTCGTGGTGCTGACCAGGCGCAACCTCGTGCACATCAAGCGCGAGCCGCTGCAGCTGTCGGACGTGACCGTCCAGCCCGTGCTGTTCACGCTGCTGTTCGTGTACGTGTTCGGGTCCGGGGTCGTGCTTCCGGGCGGCGGCAGCTACAAGGATTTCGCGATCGCCGGCCTGCTGGCGATGAACCTCACGACCTCCGCGATGGGTACCGCGGTCGGTCTCAGCAGCGACCTGGGCAGCGGCGTTATCGACCGCTTCAGGACGCTCGCCGTGTGGCGCCCGGCGGTGCTCGTCGGGCGCAGCTTCGCTGACGTGCTCACTGCCGCCATCTGCTCGGCCTTCGTGGCCGTGACCGGCTTGCTCATCGGCTGGCGTCCGGAGGGCACCCTGCTCGCCACGCTCGGGGGCTTCGGGATCTTCCTGCTGTTCGGCTACGCGCTTTCCTGGGGCTGCGCGTGCCTGGGCATGATCAGCAAGAGCGCCGAGTCGGCACAGAGCGTGGGGCTGGTGATCCTGTTCCCGCTGGCGATCGTGTCCAACGCCCTGGTTCCCACCGAGCACATGCCCGCGGCGCTGAGGACGATCGCGGACTGGAACCCGGTCAGCGCGGTCACCTCCGCGGCGCGCGAACTGTTCTCCAACCCGAACCCCTCGGCGAGCATCCACGCCTGGCCGATGCAGCACCCGCTGCTCGCCGCGGTGCTGTGGTCGGTGGGGATGATCGCGGTGTTCGCGCCGCTCGCCAGTCACCTGTACAGGCGGCGGACGACCGACTGAGCAGGGTCCCGCTCGCCGGTCGCGCATGGCGGCGGCGGTTTGACCGCCGGCCCGGCGCGGTGGTATAAGCGGCGGGTGCCGTCACGGATGATCGCCGCCCTGCTCGCCACCGCGCTGGCGGCGGTCGTGACCGGGCTGGCGATCGTGCTGCCGACATCCGCGGGCGCGGTTTCGCCCGCGAGCGTGCGCGTGGGAGCCACGCCGCGTGTGCCCCGGGGCGCCCAGGCCGTGGGACCGGTGTCGGCGTCGAGCGCGATCAGCGGCGCGGTCGTGCTGAAGCCGCGCGATGACGCCGCGCTCACGCAGTTCATCGGCGAAGTCACCGACAAGGGCTCGCCGACGTTCGGGCGCTACCTCGCGCCCGGGGCGTTCGCCAGTCGCTTCGGCCCGACCCAGACGACGGTCGATGCCGTCGAGTCGAGCTTGCGCGCCGCCGGCCTGCACGTGGGCTCGGTCTCGAGCGGGCGCCTGCTGGTGAGCTTCACGGGCTCGGCCGCCCAGGTCGAGAGCGCCTTTCACACGGGCCTCGAGAGCTATCGCCTGACGGATGGACGGGTGACCCGCGAGGCGAGCTCCGCCGCCGCCGTACCCTCGGCGATCGCGGGGTCGGTCGTGGGGGTGCTCGGCCTCAGCGATCTCGTGCGCGAGCACCCAGCGGGCCTGGCGCGGGCGCCGGCGAGCGCGCGGGGCAGGACCAGGAAGGCGAAGACCGGGGCGTTCACACATCCTGCGGGCTCGCCCACGCCCTGCAGGGACGCGACCGAAGACGCCGCCGGCTTCGGTGGGCTGACCGACGACCAGATCGCGAACGCATACGGCGCCTTCGGCCTGTACTCGGACGACGATCTCGGCGCTGGGCAAAGCGTGGGCATCTACGAGCTCGAACAGTTCGCGCCGTCCGACATCGAGCACTTCGACAAGTGCTACTTCGGCGGCGCCCAGGCCGCGAGCATGGCGGCGCGTCTGAGCGTGATACCGGTGGACGGCGGCCAGCCGACGGGGCCCGGCGAAGTCGAGGCGGACCTCGACATCGAGGACGTCTCCGCGATGGCGCCGGGTGCGAGCATCGACGTGTACGAGGCGCCCAACAACGCGCTCGGCGCCATCGACGAGTGGGCGGCGATCGTGGGGGCCGACCGCGAGCGGGTGATCACGAGCAGTTGGGGGGACTGCGAGCAGGAGCTGCAACTCGGCGAACCCGGCATCCAGCAGGCCGAGAGCTTCCTGTTCGAGCAGGCCGCCGCGCAGGGTCAGACCGTGTTCGCCTCGGCCGGGGACGAGGGATCGGACGACTGCAACGCGTTCGAGCTCCCCGAAAATGTGCCCGGTCAGAACCCGCTTTCGGTCGACGACCCCCAGAGTCAGCCCTACGTGGTGTCCGCCGGCGGCACCACCATCACCGACGCGGCCACCCAGCCCGCCCAGGAGCAGGTGTGGAACGACGGCCCGGAGGGCGGCGCCGGCGGGGGCGGCCTCTCGATGTCGTGGGCGATGCCGAGCTGGCAACTCGACGCGAGGGTGCCCGGGATCCCCCTGCCGGGGAGCGCCGACTACACCAACGCCGATGGCATCGAGCAGAGCTTCGGCTACCCGCAGAACTTCTGCCAGTCGTTCCTCCCCGGCGCGAGCGCCACGACCCCCTGCCGTGCGACCCCCGACGTGGCCGCCCAGGCGGACGAGTTCACGGGGGCCGTCACCATCTACAGCAAGGCGTTCGAGGAAGAAGAACCCGACGGCTGGATCACGATCGGCGGGACCTCCTCGGCGGCGCCGATCTGGGCGGCGATGCTCACCGAGGTCAACGCCTCGCCCACGTGCGCCGGAGCGCCGGCGACCGAACACGGCGTCGGCTTCGCCGCCCCGCTGCTGTATGGGGTGGCGTCCAATCCCGCCCAGTACGCAGCCTCCTTCAACGACATCACCGAGGGGGACAACGACATCTACAACCTCGACGGCGGGCTCCTGTTTCCGGCCACCGCCGGCTACGACCTGGCCACCGGGCTCGGCTCGCCGCGGCTGACCGACGCGGGCGGCACGGCGGGGCTCGCGTTCTACCTGTGCAGCCTCGCCGCAGGCGCCCAGCGCCCCGCGGTGTCGTCGCTCAGCCCGAGCTCCGGGAGCACCGCCGGCGGCGAGGGCGTGACGATCAGCGGCAGCGGCTTCGCCGGCGGCGGCGGAGTCGCGGGCGTCCAGGTCGGCGCGGCCCATCTCGGCGAGAGCGAGTTCCATCTCAAGAGCCCCAGCTCGATCGCCATCACCCTGCCACCGGCGCGGGAAACGCTGCCGCCGACCCAGCCCTGCGGGCTGTGTGCCCCGCCGGCTCCGCTCGACGGCGCCGGGCCGGCGAACGTGATCGTGACGTTGAAGAACGGCGAATCGAGCGCACCGGGCGTGGGCTCGGTGTTCCAGTACGTGGACACGAGCGAAGCAAAGACCGTCCCCGCCGTCACGGGCATCGAGCCGAGCGGCGCACTGCAAAGCGCGCCGCAGGAAGTGACGATTCTCGGCTCGGGCTTCACGGGCGCGAGCAAGGTCACCTTCGGCGGGGTGGCAGCGCCGGCCTTCAAGGTGATCAGCCCGTTCGAGATCACGCTCACCCCGCCCGTGTTCTCCTCGCACACCGCCTGCGCGCCGCTGCCGAGCACGGGCGTGTATGCAGGCGAGAACGTGAGCAACGACATCTGCCAGGCGCAGGTGCGGGTGGTGAACGCGAGCGGCGCCAGCGCCGCGGGGACGATCCTGCCGCCGCTGGAGGGCTCGATCGCGTTCGACGCGGAGGGAGCGTTCGTGACGCCCCTCGGCTGCGGCTGCGAGGTACGACCCGCTCCGAGCGAGTTCGACTACGTTCCGGCGCCAAGCATCACGTCGGTCTCGACCTCCTCCGGTGCGGCCGATCTCGCCGACGAGTCGGGCGGCACGCTCATCACGATCCACGGCACGGGCCTGAACTTCCTGACTATGGATTGGGCGAACTTCGGCAACCCCGCGCAGGAGGCCTCGCAAGTGGCCCCCGAAACGGGCGCGTTCAAGTTCCTCACCGGCACCGAGCTGCAGATCGAAGCGCCGGCGGTGATCGGGGAAGGCGAAACGCCCACCGTGGACCCGGTCGGCCTGCCGGTGAGCGTCCGCACCCAGGGCGGCCAGGCTCCGCGCGCCACCGTCACCTACGCGGGCGTACCCACGGTGAGCGCCGTCACCAACACGAGCAACCCCAAGACGTTGAAGGGCGTCGGCGGCGCGGCCGACACGGGCGGCACGCCGATCGAGCTGAGCGGCGAAGGCTTCGCCGCTCAGGTTCTGCGCGTGCAGTTCATCGACGCCGTGGGCGTCTTCTCCGAAGGCACGCAGTTCACCTTCGCCAACAGCGGCGACACGGCCCTCAGCACCCAGACCGTCGAGCAGAACCCGGGCTTGGTTGACGTCCAGGCGTGCACGGCCTCGGGCTGCAGCGCCACCTCCCACGCCGACGAGCTGTGGCTGTACCCGCCCGGAGACCCGCAGGTGGAATCTGTATCACCTGCCTCGGGCAGCGCCGCCGGTGGCGCCAAAGTGGTGATCCACGGGCAGAACCTCGGCTGCGCACAGGGCGTGTTCTTCGGCGAAGCCGAAGCGGCGTTCACGCCGGTGGAAACCCTCCTGGACTGCGGCTCGAGCACCGTCCTCGACGCGATCTCGCCGGCGGGCAAGGCGGGGAGCAGGGTGCCGGTCACGGTCAGCACCATCGAGAGCTTCTTCACCGGCTCCGGGCGCAGCCCCACGACCGCTGAATTCACGTACAAGAAGGGCTAGCCTCGGGGCGCGCCTGAGCCCTCGCGCCCGGCGGCCAGCAGGTAGGGTGGGCCGATCGTGGCCCCCGAGCTCGTCCTCCATGTGCTGCCGCCCTCGCATCCGTGCATGACGGTCGCCGAGGCGCTGCGCCTGAAGGGTCTCGCGTACGAGCGCGTGGAGCTCAAGCCGGGGGCGCATGTCGAGCAGATGCAGGAGATCTACGGCGAGGGCCACGGCACGGTGCCCGGTCTGCTCATCGACGGGGAACCCGTGCACGGGTCGCGGGCGATCCTCGCGCGCCTCGAGCAGCTCGTGCCCGAGCCGGTGCTCTATCCCTCCGAGGAGGTCCGCGAGGCCGAGCGCTGGGGCGATGGGGAGCTGCAGGATCTCGGTCGGCGTCTGCCCTGGGGCGCCATGCACTTCCGGCCGGAGGCGATGGGCACGTTTGGGGGTGGCGGGCCACTCGACGGCCCCGGCACGGACTTTGCGATCGGTTACGTGCGCTCGTCGTGGAAGTACCACAAGGTGAGCGCCGCGCGTCTGTACGAGGACCTCGCCGGGCTGCCCGCGCTGCTGGCCCACGTCGAGCGCCTAGCCGCCAACGGCGTGATCGGGGGCGAGCAGCCGAACGCCGCCGATCTACAGATCGGGGCCACGCTCAGAGTGCTGCTCACGATCGCCGATCTGCTGCCGTTGATGCGCGGCGGCGCGGGGGAGCGCATCGCGCGCAGCCTGTTTCCCGAGTATCCCGGCGAAGTGCCGGCGGGTGCCTTCCCCGCGGGCTGGGTGCCGACGACGGTGCCTTCAGCGTGAGCGCGCCCGGCTCGGCTGCAGCTCCCTCATAGCCGCGTTCGTCAGCCGCACACTCGCGCGTCACACACGCCAGGACGGCACCTCAAACGCCGTCGGGCAGCGGAAAGTCCGAGGGTGGTCCCGGTGGCGGCTGCGGGAGCACGTATGCGCGCATCGCCGCGTCGCACACCGCATAGCCCCAGTTGACGAGTCGATTTCTGCGTTCGGGCGGGAGCCTGGCCAGGCGCGTGGGGGTGACGGCGAGCTCGTGCGTGCGCTCGGGAGGCGCCGGCAGCGTCTCAACTCCATAGCCCGCGATGTCCGTGCGGATGCCCCAGTACGCTCCGCGCGTGGGATCGCTCGCATCCTTGTAGCTTTCGATCAGCTCCTGCGTGCGCAGGGCCAGCACCTGGTTGTCGATGACTTTCAGCACGCGCAGGAACTGCAGCGGCCACAGGCCGGAGGGACGTTCCTCGTCGGCGGTCTTGGCGCCGCCGTCGGACACGAGCTTCTCGGGGAAGCCCTTGGCCTGCTGCAGGCCGAGGTTGTCGTACACGCCACCGTCGCTCAGCACCACTCTGGTCGTGTACGGGGGGCGGTACAGGGGCGGCGGCGTCGGTTCGTCGGCGAACGGCTTGACCACCCCGGGCGCGAGCTTCAGGCGCAGCGGCGAGAGGAACGGCGGGAAGGCCGAGGACGCGGCCACGGCGACGGCGAGCTCCACCTCCGGCGCGGGCACTTCCCCCACGCGGTAGTCGGCCATGCGCTCCTTCGAGAAGCGCCACAGCTCGCCCGACTGCAGGCTCGTGGAGTTGAACACGAACTCGGGACGGGGCGGTAGCTGCTGGAGCGTCCGTCCGCCGAACAACTGACGCCGGTAGGCGCCGGCGACGCGGTTGGCGATCGGCGTGAACGACAGCAGGCCGCGCAGCACGGCCCAGATGTCGATCGTCCTGTTCGCCAGTGCGAGCAGATCTTCGGCGACGGTTTCCCTGAAGTTGCCCGCCACGCCTTGATCGAAGTCCAGCTCGCCCCAGCGCTTGGCGAGCACCCCCGCCGTGATCGACCCGCCGGACACGCTCGACACGCGGTCGACGTTGGGCAGGTAGGCGAGCTCGTTCAGGCGCCACAGCGTGCCGAGGTGGAAGAGCATCGCGCGGTAGCCACCGCCCGACAGGCACAGCACGGTCTCACGCTGCGTGTTAGCGGGCTGCCCGGGAGGAAGAGGAGCAGGTGCGCTCGCCGTGCGCTCCTGGCGGGGCGCTCCCTGACCGGCAGATTCCGATGCTCCCCCTGAGTCCAATGAGCGGTGAATGCTAGGCGATCGTTTCAGCCACCGCTTCAGCCACCGTCTCCTGGTGGTATTGCGCTGGGGCGGCGTGCAGGCGCGCTTGCCGCTAGGACTGCGCCTGCCCCTCGTAGCGGCGCTCCGCGTCTCCGGGTGCGGCGCGCTCCAGGAAGTCGCTGAGCAGCGCCCTGCCACCGCCGAGCACCGGCTGCGCATGGGCGAACAGGAGCGCGTCGAAGTCCTCTTCGAACATCCGCTGCAGACTCTTGGAGAGTCCCGCGCGCACGCGGGCGGGATCGTCCCCGAGCAGCCGGTCCGGCATGTATGCGAGGCCGCCGTCGGGGGCGCGGGTGAGCCCGTCGCCGAAGCACAGCACGCCGTCGGCGGCGTCCAGCAGCAGGGTCGTCTCCTCCGCACAGATCGCACCAAGCTCCAGGGCCCGCAGGCCGTCCGTCAGTTGCTCGTCGAAGGAGAAACCCTGAACCTCGGGGCCGTCGGCGAAGTGCGCCAGCCCCGCTTCGTGGCAGTGCACGGGGCATCCGAACGCCGCGGCGAAACGGTCGCTGTGGCGGTAGTGATGGCGGTTGGTGAGCACGATCCGGCGGGGAGTGGCGAGGGCTGCCAGCGCCTCGACGCCGTCGGCCGGCTCCATCGGATCGATCAGCGTGCCCGAGCGCAGCGCGAACGCGCTGTGGACCGGCTGGCCGATGCCCTCGTGGAAGGTGCTCCACTGGACGAGCCCAGGCAGGATCTCCTCGATCATGGCTCCATGTTGCCCTCCTCGCCAGCGGGCTAATCAGAGGGGCAGCGAGACTGCTGAGCGCCGAGACCGGTGAGCGTGTGGCGGCCCGGATAGGGCCGGCCGCCGGTTTGGCCACGTGGCCAGCTTTCGCTCGTGCGGCCGGTAGTGTGTAGCGGAGATGGGGGACGAGCAGATACGGTCCGAGCGCCCAGACGCGGGTTGCGAGCATGTGGATGTCCTGATCGTGGGCGCCGGGATCTCCGGCATCGGCGCCGCCTGCCATCTGCGCCGGCGCTTTCCGCGCAAGACGTTTGCGATCCTCGAGTCGCGCGACACGCTCGGCGGCACGTGGGACCTCTTCCGCTACCCCGGCATTCGCTCGGACTCGGACATGTTCACGCTCGGATACTCGTTCCGGCCGTGGACCGAGGACACGGCGCTCGCCGGCGGGGCGGCGATCCTGGACTACGTGCGCGACACGGCGCGCGAGCACGACATCGAGCGGACCATTCGCTTCGGCCATCGCGCCGTGCGTGCCAGCTGGTCGAGCGCTGAGGAGCGCTGGACCGTGGAGGTGGCGCGCGGCGACAGCGACGAGCGCACCCATTTGACCTGCGGCTTCCTGTACTGCTGCACCGGCTACTACCGCTACGACGAAGGCTACAGCCCCCGGTTCGCCGGCAGCGAGCGCTTCCGCGGCGAGCTCGTCCACCCGCAACACTGGCCGGAAGACCTCGAATGCTCGGGCAAGCGGGTCGTCGTGGTCGGCAGCGGCGCCACGGCCGTCACGCTCGTCCCGGCGCTCGCCGCGAGCGCCGAGCACGTGACGATGCTGCAGCGCTCGCCAACGTACATCGTGTCGGTGCCGGCGCGCGACCCGCTCGCCGAGCGCCTGCGCCCGAGGCTGTCGCCAGCGCGCGCAGCGGCGATCGTCAGGTGGAAGAACGTGCTGCTGATGATGCTCACCTTCCAGCTCAGCCGCCGCGCGCCGGGGCTCATGCGCAGGCTGTTCATGCGCCTCGCGCGGGCAGAACTGCCCGTCGGCTACGACCTCGAGCGACACCTCAATCCGAGGTATGACCCGTGGGACCAGCGCGTGTGTGCCATCCCCGACGGAGACCTGTTCAAGGCGATCAGCGACGGCAGCGCGTCGATCGAGACCGGCGAGATCGACAGTTTCACCGAGACCGGGATCAGGTTGCGCTCGGGCGAGGAGCTGCCCGCGGAGGTGATCGTCACGGCGACCGGCCTGAACCTGCTGGTGCTGGGCGGGCTCGAGCTCTCCGTGGATGGCTCCACGGTGGACCTGGGCGGCACGGTCGCCTACAAGGGGATGATGCTCTGCGGCGTGCCGAACCTCGCGCTCACGCTCGGCTACACCAACGCCTCGTGGACGCTGAGGGCAGATCTCGTCGCCGAGTACGTGTGCCGTTTGCTCGGCCACATGGACGAGCGCCACTTCGCGGTGTGCGTACCCCGGGCTCCCGACCCGTCCTGGCCGACCGAGCCGATCATGGGCCTGAAGGCCGGGTACGTGCTGCGAGCGCTCGACCGGCTCCCCAAGCAGGTCGCGCAAACGCCCTGGCGGATGCACCAGAACTACCTGAGAGACATGCGGTTGCTCAGACGCGGGCCTGTCGATGACGCGGTGGAGTTCCGGGTTGGTGAGCGTTCGACCGCCTCCCCGGGGCCGGTCGCTTCCCTCGCCGCCGCCTAGTTCGGGGGCGACCGTCCCGCCCCCTCGTTTAGGGTGGGCGCGGCCGGGGGTAGCACAAGAGCACATCGAATCGACTTCAAGGAGGCTTGCCGATGGTTGCTCTCGTGGTACTGCTGCTGCTCGTGGCCCTGCTGGGTGGTTTTGGATTCGCGGCGCACGTCCTGTGGCTGATCCTGCTCGTCGCCGTCGCCCTCTGGGTGCTTGGCTTCTTCATCGGCGGTGTGGATGCGGGCGTGGGTCGCCGACGCTGGTACGGGCGGTGGTAGGAACTGGCTGCGGACATTACGGAGGTGTGAGGTGTCACCGAGGGGCGTAGCGAAAGACGGCAAGCGTGCCCGCCAGTACGAGCACATCAAGGACAGCGTGCGCTAGACGGCAAGAAGCGCTGAGCGCGAGGGCGAGCGGCCGGCGTGTGAGCCATCCTCCAGCCCCGACCCCGATGCGCCGGCGCGTCGCGCACCGGCGCTCGCGTTGGACAACGTGGATAATCGGGCGATGGCGTCAGCCGAGATTAGGCAGCAGGCCCAGAGGGAATGTATATGGGGCTGGATCAAGGGTGAACGATCGCAGCGCGATCCCGGTGCTCAAGCAATCCATCTACGCTCACACTGGCGGCAATCATCAAGCGACCGTGGCCGTGACCCGGGGGCTGCGCACGGGCGGCGCCGGCGGGGCGCGGCTGTTCGCGCAGGGGGCACGCCTGTGAGCTGGCTGTCGGATGGACCGTCACGCGGACATGCCGGCGCGCTGTACGCCGAGCGCGCCAGCGCGCAGCCCTCGCGCACGGGTGCGGCGCTGCGGCTGCGCCTCGAGCGAGATGCGCGGGCGCCGTCGTTGGCGCGCGCCGCCGTGCGTGCGTTCAGCGGCGAGTCCGACATCGCCGCACCTGATGTGGACACGCTGGCGCTGCTCGTCTCCGAGCTCGTCTCCAATGCGGTGCTCCACTCGGACGCGCCGCCGGCGAGCACCATCCTGGTGCGGGCGCGCATGCTTGAGCACGGAACGGTACGAGTCGAGGTCATCGACGCTGGCAGCGGCTTTGACGCCGTCCGCCGCGACGCCGTCAGGTCCACCGGGGGCTATGGCCTCTTCCTCGTGGATGAGCAGGCCAGTCGTTGGGGCCTGGACCGCGAGGGCGGTACGCGCGCCTGGTTCGAGCTCGAGACCTCGTTCACCGGTTCCGCATAGCGATGGCTCTGCAGACATCCTCGCTCGCGGGTGGGCCGGGCGAACCGTCACCGAAGCACCGTCCGGTGGGCAGGCAGGAGCTGTCGGCCCATGACACCGCGGTCGAGCTGCTGGTGGAGGCGGGCGCCGTGGTGGCGTCCTCGCTCGATCTGACCACGACCATGCGACAGGTGGCAAGGCTGACCGTCCCCCGCCTGGCGGACCTGTGCGTGATCGACCTGCTCGGCGAGGACGGCTCGATCACGGAGGTGGCGGTCGCCTCAGCGGACCCCGAGCTCGCGCCTGCGCTGGAGGAGATGCGCATACGCCACCCGCTGAACCCCGAGGGCGAGCACCCGGTCGCGCGCGTGATCCGTAGCGGCCGGCCGGAGTTGCTGGCGGAGATGAGAGAGGGGCTGCTTCGCTCCTTCGCGCAGGGCTCCGAGCACGCGCGCTTCATGGTCGAGCATCGTTACCGCTCGGCGGCGGTGGCGCCCCTGCTCGCCCGCGGGCGCACGCTGGGCGCCCTGTCGGTGCTGCGCCTGGCCGAGTCCGCGCCCTACCGCCGCGAGGATCTGGAGCTCGCGGGGGAGCTCGCCCGGCGCGCTGCGATGGCGATCGACAACGCGCGGCTGTTCGCGCAGGTGCGGGGCGTCGAGCGGCGTCTGGAGGCTGTCCTCGCGAACATCGCCGAGGCGATCACGTTGATGGACCGCGACGGCCGGACGGTGTTCGCCAACCAGGCGGCCGCCGATCTGCTCGGTGCCGCGAACCCGCGCGAGCTGACGAGCGCGAACCCGGGGGCGATCATGTCGCGCTTCGTGGTCACCGACGAGCAGGGGCGCGAGCTCGGTCGCGATCAGATGCCGAGCAGGCGCCTGTTCGCCGGTGAACGCCCCGAGCCACTGCTGGTGAGGAACGTCGTGCGCGCCACCGGTGAGGAGCGCTGGCTGATCGTGCGCTGCTCGCCGGTGCTCGATCCGGATACCGAAGAGGTGGCATACGCGATCAACGTGTACGAGAACATCACGGAGGTCAAGCGGGTGCAGCTGGCGGAGAGCTTCATGGCGGAGGCCACCCGCGTGCTCGCCTCGTCCATGGACTACACCGAGACGCTGCAGCAGATCGCGCGGCTGGCCGTCCCGCGGCTGGCCGACTGGTGCGCGGTGGATGTGCTGGGCGAGACCGGCGAGATCGAGCGGGTGGCCGTGCACCACAGCGACCCGAGCAGGATTGCGCTGGCGGAAGCGCTCGACCGGGGCTACCGTCCGGCCCTGGACGACCCCGCGGGCGTCGCCGAGGTGATCCGCTCCGGGAAGGCACGCATCTTCACGGATATCGACCCGGACGCGCTCGCCGCCTACGCCCGCGACGACACGCACCTGGCGCTGTTGCGCGACATTCGCGCCACGGCCGTGATCATCGTGCCGCTGGCCGCGCCCACGCGCACGCTGGGAGCGATCACGCTCGTCTCCTCGGATTCGAGCCGGCGGCTCACCCACGCCGACCTGGGAGTTGCCGTGCGTCTCGGCCGCCGGGCGGGCACCGCGGTGGAAAGCGCGCGGCTGTACACGGAGCGCACACGGATCGCGCGGGCCCTGGAGGCGGCGCTGCTCCCCGAGTCGCTGCCGCAGATCCCGGGGATGGAGATCGCCTCGCTGTATCGTGCCGCCGGCGAGCTCAACGACGTGGGTGGAGACTTCTACGACGTCATGGCCTACGGTCCCGAGCGCTGGCTGCTGGTGATCGGTGACGTCTGCGGGAAGGGGCCGCGGGCGGCGGGTGTCACTGCGCTCGCGCGGCATACGCTGCGCGCCGCGGCGATCCTCGGTCAGACGCCCGCGGGGATGCTGGGCACGCTGCACGAGGCGCTGCGACGCCAACCCCCGGGTGCCGACCTGTGCACGGTGTGTCTGGTGACGATCGAGCCTCAGCCGGCGCGCGTGCGCATGACGGTGGCGCTCGCCGGGCATCCACCGCCGATGCTGATCGACCCGAACGGCCGCTGTCGGCAGGTCGGCTCGCCCGGCACGCTGCTGGGCGTGTTCGATCCGATCGTCATCAAGGAGGTGGATCTGGAGCTGGGGGCCGGCCAGACGCTGCTGCTGTACACGGACGGGCTCCCGGAGGCCGGCAGGGCCGGGCTGCATCTCGATGAGGACAGCCTGTCCGAGCTGTGTGCGGAGGTCTCGCACCCTACCCTCGCGGGGATGCTCAGCCGCCTCGAGCAGGGGGCGCTGCGACGTGCCGGCGGGCGCCTGCGGGATGACATCGCGATGCTCGCGCTTCGCCTCGCCGAGCACGTTGACCTCGGCACTCGCGGCAGCGAGGTCCGGCGGCCGAAGGCCGCGCCCGCGCCGGCGGGCGCGGCCGCTGGCTCACGTAACGCCGCGGCGACCGCGGTTCGCCGGTAAAATCCTCGTATGGGGGTGCCTGACCAGCTCCGCATCGAGGTGCGACACGACCCCGGCAGGGTGATCCTCTCGCTCGCCGGCGAACTGGACATGGCCAGCGCCGAGACGCTGCAGCGCGCGCTGGCGACCGAGGAGCTGCAGCGTGAGCCGATGATCGTGCTCGACCTCCAGCAGCTCGAGTTCATGGATTCCACAGGACTGCGCAGCGTGCTCGGCGCGCTCGAGCACTGCCGCGAGCGTCGGCAGGAGTTCGCGATCACGCCTGGTTCGCCGCAGGTTCAACGCCTGCTGCGGGTGACCGGGGTGGCCGAGCACCTGCCCACGATCGCCACGGCCGACGGCGCCCTGGCGTAGCTCGCCAGCACCACGGCGGCGGCGTGGCCAGCTCCGGCGCGATCCCCAGGCGCCGGTGGGTATCCGCCACCGGGGCTTACGTCAGGCGCTTGTGTACGCGCACCACGCTGCCTGTGGGGTTCGAGCGAATCTGGACCAGATCGCAGAGCTGGTTGACGAGCCACACGCCGCGACCGCTGCACGCTTCCGGCTGTGGGCGGCGGCGCCCGATCAGCGGCGCCTGGATGTGCCCGGAGTCCTTCACCTCGCACACGAGGCTCTCGCCATCCCGCCAGCACCGCAGCGTGCCGGAGCCGCCGCCGTGACGTACGCTGTTGGAGGCCAGCTCGTCGACCGCGAGTACGAGTTCCTCGGTGCCGTCGTCGCCCAGTCCCCGTGCGCGGGCCCAATCGGCCAGTGCGTGGCGCAGCTGCGCCAGGGTGGCGCCGGCGAACGCCAGCTCATGGACCCGTGTCCGCGGCTCGGGGAGCGAGCCGGCGAACGGTTGCGGGGCATCGTGGTCACATGCGTAGGTCTCGTTCGCGTGAGCGCTGCCATCCCTTGCGAGCAGCGGGTGCGCGCGCTTGGCGTCCTCGATCACCTGGTCGTCCAAGCCGTCGAGGTCGTAGGTGCACAGCAGCTGCCATGCTCGCGCATCGTCGAACGCGAGGTTGAGCAGCGCCTCCTGGCGCTCGCACTCGGTGAGCTCGGCAGGGTTGCGCCCAGGCCACACCGTTTCGCTGATCCCGAGAGCGCTCGCGTGCCCGTTCACGGCGTGTTCGGCGGCGAAGTCCTGCCACAGGGGAAAGCTGCGCGCCGGGTTCGTCCCCAGTTCGCGGATGTCCGCAAAGCGCACGCGGGCGCCCACGTCCCCGAGCGCCTCGCGCAGTGCGCTCGCGCGCGCGCCGGTGACCACCACGAGCACGCCGGCATCCCGCGCGAGCGCCTGCCTGACGGGCTCGAGCGTCCCCTCGAGGAAGCCGTCGTCGCCGCCGGCGTACGTCAGCATCTCGTGGCTGAAGGCCGTCTCGCGCGCTGGCACGCCGGAGCCTGAGCGAGATCGTGTGGCTGCTGAGTTTGCCGGCATGCTGCCGCCTCGATCCGTCGGGGGCCGGTTCTGCCCAGGGAGGGATCCCGAAAAGGGCTGCACCGCGTGGCAATGCTACAGGCCGCATGCCCGGATTCCCTGGATACCAAACGTTCATCCGCGCTTCGCCCCGAGCGCCCCGCCAAGCAGGTCCGCCGCGACCGCGACCCCTATGACCACTCCTTCGACCGTCTGACCGATCTGTTCCCGTTTCTCGTGGGCCCAAAACAGCACAGCCGCCGGTGCGCACGGCCGCTCGAGAAATATTTTGGCATCGAGGTTTAGAGCACCCGCTGAACGGGCACTTTGGTCATTGCAGTGTCGTCTCGACGAGCGGGGTCGCTATCCCCCTGCGGCCCCGCCGGCAACCGGGACGGCACGGCGGCATGCCGGCATGGTTTTGCCTCCCGACGGTTGCCTGTCGGCATGCCGCCCCCTCAGGGGGCCCGTGGCGGGCGGGTCGGTCCTCGCGCCTGAGGCGATTTGGCGCTTGGCCGTTGGCTCCTCACACCTCGCTCTCGAGCGGCGAACCCTCGGTGGGCTGACCCGCTGCAAGAGGCGGAGCCGACCTGCGCCCTCGATGCGGGTGTGGGCTCCGGTACGTGCGAGCGAGTGCGTAGGGACCGGGCGGGGCGGGTAACAGTCCAGTCATGAGACAAGTTCAAGGAGAAAACCAAGAAGCCGGGTCCGTGGCGCTCGCGCGCCTGGTAATGCTCGCCGCGTCGTTCATCGCGCTGCTGATCGCGCTTGCGATCGTGCTCTACGACGTGAACGCCAACGGCGGGAACGCGATCGCCAAGGGCATCCACGAAGGCGCCAACTTCTTCGCCGGCGCCTTCACGGGGCTGATCCGCTTCAACGGCCATCCCAAGCGAGCCATCACCGTCGACTGGGGCATCGCCCTGGTCGCTTACATGGTGCTCGCCGAGATCGTCTCGCGCATGATCTTCGACGTCGGTCGAGGTGCGGCGGCGCTCGGGCGTCGTCACCGCACCGCCGCGACCGACCACTGAGCAGCGCGCAGCGGCCGGACGGGCGAGGAGCGAGTGATGCAGGCTGAACACGAGGCTGGGCGGGCGGTGCATGGCCCGGCGGCAGGCGCGAGCGCGCGAGCGTTCTCGATGGCGGTGCTGGCAGCGGCGGTCATCGCCGCGTGGCTGCCGGGTGGCGCGCACGCGTTCGCCATCGAAAAGTGGGAAGCGGGCACGTGCACGAACTCCGAATGCAACGACGGCACGCCCAGCGAGTTCTACACCCAGGCCGCCGGGCACCCCGACTTCGGCATCACCGACTTCCGCTTCAAGGCCAGAAAAGCCGGATCCGTCCTGCACGAATGGCAAGAACCCGAAGGTCACGTCAAGGACGTGCGCGTCGATCTTCCCGCCGGCCTGGCCGTCAACCCTGAAGCGACCAAGGCGCTGTGCACGCCGGAAGAGCTCGAATCGGACAAGAAAGAGTGTCCCGCCTCCAGCCAGATCGGCGTGGACGAGGCCACGGGGACGGCGGAAGTCGCCCTCGGCGTCAAGCAGACGGTGGAAGAAGAATTTCCCGTCTACAACATGGTTCGCAACCCGGGTGAGCCGTCGCGTTTCGGGGTCGAAGTCAACAGCCCCAAACTGGAACTCCTCGCCCTGCTCGGCATCAAGCTGCAGGGTCACATCTATCTGGAAGGCGGCATCAGCTGGGAGCCGGAACCAGAAGCGAGCGAAGCGAGCGGGGCCGAATACGGCGGCGTCACGAGCGGCGACTACCACGAGTACTTCAGGATTCGGGACATCGCCACGCAGCCGGAAGTGATCGAGTCGCGGCTGGTCTTCTGGGGCATCCCGCAGGAGCACCAGAAGGCACCCACGGAACCGCCCACGGCATTCATCACGCTGCCCAGCACATGCGCCGGCGTGCAGGAAACACGACTGCACGTCGACTCGTGGGAAGAACCGGGCCACTACCTCGCCAAAGAGAACTCCACGCCGGTCACGGAAACCGGCTGCAGCGAGCTTGCCTTCAGCCCCGCGGTGGCGCTCACGGCGGAAACCGGCCAGTCCGATCAGCCGGACGGGCTCACGGCCGCCCTGCACGTGCCCCAGCTCACCTCCGAACCATCCAAGCCCAACTCGCCCGACGTGCAGAGCGCACAGGTGACGCTGCCGGAAGGCCTCACGCTCAACCCTTCGGCCGCCAACGGCCTGCAGGCGTGCAGCGACGCGCAGTACGCCCAGGGAAGCTGCCCGAGCGCTTCACGGGTCGGCAGCGCCAGTGTCAATGCGCCGGGTGTGCCCGACGGCTCGTTGACGGGAGGCGTGTACGTGGGTGCGCCCGAAGCGGGACAGGACCCGGGATCGGGCGGCATGTACCGGCTGTTCGTGCTCGTCGAAAGCGCGAAGGCCCCTGGCGCCGAAGGGCCGGGAGGGGAGTACGGCATCGGTGTGCGCGTGGAAGGGAGGGTCGCCGCCAATCCGCTGAGCGGCCGGCTCACAGCTTCCTTCTCGGGCCTGCCCGAGGTGCCCTTCGAAGACTTCGTCCTGCACTTCAACGGCGGTCCGCGTGCGCCGCTGGCGAATCCGCTGGGCTGCGGGCCCGCGGCTCCCGCGGGATCGATCCAGCCGTATGGCGGAGCAGCCACGGCTCCCTCCGCGCAGGGCTTCACCGTGAGTGGGTGCGCCTCGCCGCTGCCGTTCTCGCTCGCGCAGAGCATCACGGCGCAGAGCACTCAGGCCGGCGCGTTCAGCCCGTTCACGTTCGCGCTGTCCCGCGGCGACGGGCAGCAGTACCCCTCGCGGATCACCACCACGCTCCCACCAGGCCTGGTGGGAGCGATCCCCTCGGTGCCGCTGTGCGACGAAGCGCAGGCCAACGCGGGGACGTGCGGGGTCGCCAGTCAGGTAGGCACGGTCACCGTGGCGGCGGGCGCCGGCAGCGAACCGTACACATTCACCGGCCAGGCCTATCTGAGCGGCCCCTACGAAGGCGCGCCCTACGGCCTGTCGGTGGTGGTTCCGGCCCTCGCCGGGCCATACGACCTGGGCGAGGTCGTCGTACGCGCAGGCATCGCCATCGGCCTGTACAGCGGCAGGGTGATCGTGGCGAGCTCGTTGCCGACGGTCGTGGGCGGGGTGCCCCTGCGCCTGAAGAGCCTGGGCGTGGACGTCGACCGCGCGCACTTCGCCTCCAACCCCACCAACTGCGCTCCGCTCAGCTTCGAAACGCTGCTGGGCTCGACGATGGGCGCGAGCGACACGCTCTCCAGCCCGTTTCAGGCGACCGGCTGCGGCGCGCTTGCCTTCAAGCCCAAGCTCACGGTGAGCACCGGTGCTAAGACCTCCAAACCCAACGGCGCCAGCCTCGAGGTGGAGCTCACGGAGCCGGCGCACGAGGCGAACATCCGCGAGCTGCAGATGCAGCTGCCCGAGCAGCTCGTGGCGCGCTTCTCGACGATCCAGAAAGCCTGCACCGCCGCCGCCTTCGAAGCCGGCCCGCCTCCCGGCGCCTGTGAATCGACCGCGCGGGTGGGCGCCGCGACGGTCACCACGCCGGTCCTGCCCGGGTCCCTGACGGGCACCGCCTGGCTGGTATCGCACGGCAGCGAGGCCTTCCCCGACCTCGATCTCGTGCTCAAGGGCGAGGACGTCGAGGTGGTGCTCGTCGGCCACACCCACATCGCGCACTCGAGCATCACCACCTCCACGTTTGAAGAACTTCCCGACGTCCCCATCTCGAAGGTCACCCTGAGCCTGCCCGAGGGGCCCAACTCGGCACTCGCCGCGGGCACCGGACGCGTGTGCGCGACGAACCCGGTTGCGCCCACCACGATCATCGCCCAGAACGGCGCGAAGATCGTGCAGGACACGAAGGTGGCGGTCAGCGGCTGCTCGGTGGTGCTGCTCTCGCACAGACTCCGCGGACACCTCCTAATCCTCAGGATGTGGGCGCCCGAAGCGGGGCGGGTCAGCGTCAGCGCTCACGGCGCCCGCGCCGTGAGGTTCCGAGCACGCAAGGCCGGTGTCTTCAAGATCAGCGTCCCGATTGCCTCCACGGCGATGGCGGCGCTCCGCGCAGGACACGGCAGGCTGATGCTGCGCATCGCGTTCACACCGCGCTCGGGGAGCAACCGCTCGGCGCTCAAGCTCAGCCTTCGCTGAGCGCTCAGGCCCCGCGCTGGTCGACCAGGCGCAGCTCGAGCGTCTCGCCGGAGCCCGTGGGCGCGACCCGCTTGGCGTCGGCCAGGCGGTCGATCACCGGCGCCAGTCCGTCGGCTGCGGCGACCATCAGGCTTTCTCCCCGGCCGGCCTGCAGCGGCCCGATACGCAGCTCGAGGTTGCGCGGCGCGATCGTCACGCCGACCGCCAGATGGCTGCCGTCGAACGACTGATCGGCGTTGGCCGCGAGCACGTCCGCTACAAGCTGGACATCGGAGATGCGGTCCATCGAGAAGTGGGCGCGGGCGGCCAGCGCGCTGAGCACCCGCGGCAGTATCGCCCGCGCCAGCGGGCTTGGCGCGAGCCGCACTTCGACCGTGCTCGAGAGCTCTGTCGTGACCGGCCCGCCGGGTCCTCCACACTCACCGTCCTCGCCGACCGGCTCGAGCGTCACGCCGCGCGGCAGCGCGAACTCCATGCGCACCTCGGTCCCGCCGTCTGCCGGCCGTGCGAACTCGACGCGTCCGGCGAGCGCGCCAATGACCGCGAGGCCCATGCCGGCACCGGCGATCTCGCTGGCGCCGGCGGGCACACGCAGGCCTACGCCGTGGTCGCGCACGACGACTGCGATCGCGCTCGCCAGGACGTACACGTCGACCTCGAGGGGCCCCTCCTCGCCCCCATAGGCGTGCATCACAACGTTGTTGCATGCCTCGGTGACGGCCGTGTTGAGATCGTTGGTGTCGATCGCGTCGAGTTTCAGCACGCCCGCCAAGCCGGTCAGCGCCTGCCGCACGACAAGGACGTTCTCTGGCCTGTTCGGGAGATTCAGGCGGACATTCGGACTCTCGGGCATCGAGCGGCGATCGTCCCGGTCCCCCTCAGGACGATCTCGCTCGCCTGAGCTCGCGGGAGCTCAGGGCGGATTCACCCGTGCTGCTCTCAGCTTGCATGCGCCAGGGTCCGCAATTGCTCGAGCGTACGGCGCAGCAGGCGCGAAACCTGCATCTGGGAGATGCCCACGCGCTCGGCGATCTCCGTCTGAGTGAGATCCTCGACGAAGCGCATGCGCAAGATGTCGCGCTCGCGCGGCTGGATGTGCCCGAGCACGGCCGTGACGGTGGCGTCGAGCTCGACCAGTTCGTAGCGCTCGTCGTCATGTCCGACGGTGTCGCCGTAGGCGACGAGCTCGCCGTCCGCGCGTGGCCGTGGCGCGTCCAGCGACAGCGTGTCGTATGCCTGAATCGCCTGCAGCGCGTCGACCACCTCCTCGATGTCGAACTCGAGATACTCGGCCAACTGGTTGACGGTGGGCGCGCGGCCTCGTTCGTTGGACAGGCGCTCCTGCGCGTCACGGACCTTCAGGGCGCGCTCCTGGGCTCCCCGGGGAACGTGCACCGCCCAGCCGGAGTCGCGGAAGTAGCGGCGCATCTCGCCGAGAATGGTGGGCACGGCAAACGACGCAAAGGGGTGGCCCCGGTCGACGTCGTAGCGGTCGAGTGCCTTCAGCAGGCCAAGCGAGGCGACCTGCACGAGATCCTCGAACGGCTCAGAGGAGCGACCGTAGCGGCGCGCCAGGCCGCGTGCCAGCGGCGCGTACTGCCGTACGAGCGCCTCCCGCGCGCCCGCGTCGCGGTCGCGCTGCCAGCGCCGGAACAGCGTCCTCGAGTCATCCGCCTTGGCAGGGGTCGTGCCTCGTGTCGACGGTGGGTTGGCAGCCACTGTAGGCATCTTCGGCTCCTTCCTGTTGTGCGCTCGTTTGCAGCCCGTCGGGCGAGCTCCATTGGACACCGATGATACCCCGATCTCGGAGCGGGCAAACAGCGCTGGCCGTGTAGGCAGGCCCGGCCCAGTGGTCGTGGCGCGACGTCTGTATAACTATGGTAAGACAAAGCGCGAACGGACGATGGCGAACCGCCCGACCGCAGGCCGCGAGCTACGCTCAGCCCATGCCGTGCGAGCCTCTTCCCAGCGTGGAGCAGCTCCTCGCCGCCCGCGCGGGCGAGGAGCTGGTCCTCAACGACCGCTATCTGAACCCGCAGATGGGCAGGATCCTGCGCACGCTCGGATTCGACAAGGTGTGGAGCGGCGGTGAGGGCGCCCATCTGATCGACTCCGACGGCGAGCGCTATCTCGATCTGTTCGGCGGCTACGGGGTGTTCGCCATCGGGCGCAATCACCCGGAGGCGATCGCCGCGGTCGAGCAGGTGATGGCGGCGCGCACCGGCAACCTGCCGCAACTGGGCGTCACGCTGCTGAGCGGCCTGCTCGCCGAGCAGCTCCTGGCGCGCGCGCCGGACAGCGTCGGGGCGATGGTGCCCGCGAACACGGGCACCGAGGCGGTGGAGGCGGCGATCAAGATCGCCCGCGCCGCCACCGGCCGCCCGCGCGTGCTGTATGCCGAGCACGCCTTCCACGGGCTGACGCTCGGCTCCCTGTCGCTCAATGGCGGGGCGGAGTTCCGCGACGGGTTCGGGCCGCTGCTGCCCGGCTGCGACCCCGTGGGCTTCGGCGACCTCGACGCGTTGGAGCGCGAGCTGGCCCGCGGGGACGTGGCGGCGTTCGTGGTCGAGCCGGTCCAGGGCAAGGGCGTGAATCTTCCGCCGGCGGAGTATCTGCAGGGCGCCCAGAAGCTGTGCCGCGAAGCGGGCGCACTGTTCGTGTGCGACGAGGTGCAGACGGGCATCGCCCGTACGGGCCGCTTCCTGGCGCTCGAGCACTGGAGCCTTCAGCCGGACATGGTGTGCATCGCCAAGGCCCTGTCCGGAGGGCTCGTGCCGATCGGCGCGGTGCTCGTCTCGCGGGCGGCGTTCGACAGCGTGTTCGACGGCATGGAGCGCGCCGTCCGCCACGGCTCGACCTTCGGCGGCAACGACCTCGCGGCGGCCGCCGCGCTGGCGACGCTGCGGGTGCTCGACCAGGAGGGGCTGGTGGCACGCGCCGAGCGCACCGGTGCGTTGCTGCTGGAGCTGACCCGGCCGCTGGTGGAGCGCTTCGAGGTCGTCCGCGACGTGCGCGGGCTCGGGCTGATGTGGGCGATCGAATTCGGGCCTCCCGCCGGTGCCGGTGCCCGCCGGCTGTGGGAGCGGGTGGAGCGCCGCCAGCCCGGTCTCTTCTCCCAGCTCGTCACCGTGCCCCTGTTCCACGAGCACCGCATCTTCTGTCAGGTCGCAGGCCACCACATGAACGTCATCAAGGCGCTGCCCCCGCTGGTGATCGAAGAGGACGAGATCAGGCGCTTCGCGGCAGCGCTCGAGGAAACCATCGCCACCGCCGAGCGCTATCCCGCGGCGCTCGCCCGCTTCGGCCTGCGCACGGGGCTGCGAGCGGTCGGGGTGGGGCGCTAGGCGGTCGCCGCTAGCCTGTGCGACCGTGCTCGCAACCAGGGACGACATCCGCAACGTGGCGATCGTGGCCCACGTGGACCACGGCAAGACGACGCTGGTGGACGCCATGCTGTGGCAGTCCGGCGCCTTCCGCGTCGGCCAGGACGTGGCCACCCGCGTGCTCGACTCGATGGACCTCGAGCGCGAGAAGGGCATCACGATCCTCGCCAAGAACACCTCGCTGCGCTACCGCGACGTCAAGCTGAACATCATCGACACCCCCGGGCACGCCGACTTCGGCGGGGAGGTGGAGCGCGGGCTGACGATGGTCGACGGCGTGCTCCTGCTGGTGGACGCCTCCGAGGGACCGCTGCCGCAGACGCGGTTCGTGTTGCGCAAGGCACTCGAGGCCAGGCTGCCGGTGATCCTGGTCGTCAACAAGGTCGATCGCCCCGACGCGCGCGTGGCGGAGGTCGTCGACGAGGTGTACGAGCTGTTCCTCGACCTCGACGCCGACGAGCACCAGATCGAGTTCCCGATCGTCTACTGCAACGCCAAGGCCGGCGTCGCCTCCCTGCACTACGAGCCCGGCAAGGCGATCGAGGAGGAGAACCTGGCGCCGCTGCTGGACCTCCTGCTCGAGCGCATCCCCGCGCCCACCTATGACCCCGAACACCCGCTCCAGGCACTCGTCACCAACCTCGACGCATCACCGTACGTCGGGCGCCTGGCGATCTGCCGCGTTTGGAACGGCACCATCCGCAAGGGCCAGCAGATCGCGTGGTGCCGCGCCGACGGCTCGATCCAGCGGGCGACCGTCGCCGAGCTGTACGTCACCGACGCGCTGGACCGCGTCGACGCGCCCGAGGCGGGGCCGGGGGAGATCATCGCCGTGGCGGGTATCGCCGAGGTGACCATCGGCGAGACGCTCGCCGACCTCGGCGATCCGCGGGCGCTGCCGGTGATCACGGTGGACGAGCCGGCCATGTCGATCACGCTCGGCGTCAACACCTCGCCGCTGGCGGGTAAAGACGGCGACAAGATCACCGCCAGGCAGATCAAGGCCCGTCTGGACCAGGAGCTCGTCGGCAATGTGTCGCTGCGCGTCAAGGAGACAGAGCGTCCGGACACCTACGAGGTGCAGGGCCGCGGCGAGCTGCAGTTGGCGGTGCTCGTGGAGATGATGCGCCGGGAGGGCTTCGAGCTGACCGTAGGACAGCCTCACGTGGTCGAGCGGGAGATCGACGGCAAGCGCCACGAGCCGGTCGAGCGGCTGTCCGTGGACGTGCCCGAGGAGCACGTCGGCACGGTCACCCAGCTGCTGGCCGCGCGCAAAGGCCGCATGGAGCACATGACCAACCACGGCACCGGCTGGGTGCGCATGGAGTACCTCGTCCCCGCCCGCGGGCTGATCGGGTTCCGCACCGAGTTCCTCACCGAAACGCGGGGCACGGGGATCATGCATCACGTGTTCGACCGCTGGGAGCCGTGGGCGGGCGAGCTGCTCACGCGCACGAGCGGCGCGCTCGTCGCCGACCGCCGCGGCGAGACGGTCACCTTCTCCCTGTTCACGCTCCAGGAGCGCGGCTCGCTGTTCGTCGGCCCCGGCGAGGAAGTCTACGAAGGGATGATCATCGGCGAGAACGCCCGCGCGGACGACCTCGACGTCAACCCCGTCAAGGAGAAGCACTTGACCAACATGCGCTCCTCGACCTCCGATGTGCTCGTGCGCCTGGACGCCCACCGCAAGCTCACGCTCGACGAGGCGCTCGAGTTCGTGCGCGAGGACGAGGCGGTGGAGGTGACGCCCGTGTCGGTGCGCATGCGCAAGGTGGTCCTCTCCAAGCTGGAAAGGCAGAAGGCGATCAAAATGGCGCGCAAGTGACGAGCCCGACGGGCAGCCGGTGACCGAGGCGCTGGCCGAGGCCACGCCTGGCGCCGCGCGCGCCGAGATCGAGCTGCGCGGGCTGGTCAAGTCCTTCCGCGGACCCGCGGGGCCGATCCGCGCCGTGCGGGGCGTGGACGTGCGCATCGCGGCGGGTGAGACCGTCGCTCTGCTCGGTCCCAACGGCGCCGGCAAGTCGACCACGATCGACATGCTCCTCGGCCTGCTCGAGCCCGACGAGGGCACGGTGTCGGTGTTCGGTGCTCGGCCCAGCGAGGCCATCGCTCGGGGGGCGATCGGCGCGATGCTGCAGACGGGCGCGTTGATCCGCGACCTGTCGGTGCGCGAGCTGGTCGAGATGATGGCCTCGCTGTACCCAGAGCCGCTGGCGGTGGACGAGGTGCTGGAGCTCACCGGCCTGAGCGAGATCGCCCGCCAGCGCACGCAGAAGCTCTCCGGTGGGCAGACCCAGCGCGTGCGCTTCGCCGTGGCGATCGTCAGCAACCCGGCCCTGCTGGTGCTCGACGAGCCGACTGTGGCAATGGACGTCGAGGGCCGCCACGGCTTCTGGAGGACCATGCGCGAGTTCGCCGCCGGCGGCAAGACCATCCTGTTCGCCACCCACTACCTGGAGGAGGCCGACGCGTACGCCGACCGCGCCGTGCTGATGGCCCACGGCACGATCGTCGCCGACGGCCCCACCAACGAGATCAAGGCGATGGTCGGCTCGCGCACGATCCGCGCGACCCTCCCGGACGCGGACGCCGACGCGCTCGCCCGGCTGCCGGGCGTGAGCGCCGTGGAACGCCGCGGCGAGGCGGTGTCGCTGAGCTGCGCCGACTCGGACGCCGCCATCAGGGCGCTGCTGGGCGCCTACCCCGGGGCGCGGGACATCGAGATCGTGGCCGCCGGTCTGGAGCAGGCGTTCCTCGAGCTGACCGCCGCATCGTCCCCGGAGGGGGATGAGCCCGAGCGCGAGCTGCCGGCGCGGGCGGCGGCGGGCGGCGCATGAGCGCCGCCGCCGACGGGAGCGCGCGCCGATGACCCCGCTCGTGTACACCCGCTACGAGCTGTTGCGCACGCTGCGCAACCGGCGCTTCTTCATCCTCTCCTTCGCCTTCCCGCTGATCATCTACCTGCTGGTCGCCGGGCCCAACCGCCACGTGAGCGACATCGACGGCACCGGCATCTCGGCCCCGCTGTACTTCATGGTCGGGTATGCGTCCTTCGGAGCGATGAGCGCGATGCTCTCCTGCGGGGCCCGCATCGCGGCCGAGCGCTCGGCCGGCTGGACCAGGCAGCTGCGCATCAGCCCGCTCTCGCCGCGAGCGTACTTCCGCGCGAAGGTGCTCACCGCCTACATGATGGCGCTGATCACGCTCGTGGTGCTGTACGCGGCGGGGATCTCCATGGGGGTCAGCCTGAGCGCGAGCCGATGGCTGGAGATGACCGGGCTGATGCTCGTCGGCCTGATCCCCTTCGCCGCGCTGGGGATCCTGCTCGGGCACGTCTTCACCCCGGATTCGATCGGCCCGGCGATGGGCGGCGGCGTCGCCCTGCTGTCGCTGCTCGGGGGCGCCTTCTTCCCGCTCGGTAACCACGGCTTCCTGCCCGAACTGGCGCAGTACCTGCCATCCTACTGGCTGGTGCGGGCGAGCCACGTGGCGACCGGCGGGCATGCGTGGTCGGCCAAGGGCTGGATCGTGATGGCCGCCTGGACGCTTGCCCTGAGCCTCCTGGCGGTGCGCGCGTACCGGCGCGACACCGGACGGGTGTAGCCACGATCTGGCAGCACATGCCAGCGTGCGACGCTAGGGTACTGACGATGATCGCAAAGACAAGACCCCCCCTCACCGCCAAGCTGGTCGCGCTCCTGGCCTTCCTGGTGTGTGCGTCGCTCACGCCTGCCGCGCTCGCCGCGAAGGCCGCGCCCACGACGACACAGATCGCCTACCAGCCCGAGAGCTACGCGGAATTCGAAAAGCAGCTCGCCGCAGGGCAGGTCCAGTCGGTCACGATCAACAAGCGGCTGCGCTCGCTGCGCATCACGCTGAAGGACGGGCGCTACGTGCTCGCCAAGTACAAGCCCAAAGAAGAGACCAAGGTCGCGGCCGTGCTGACAGGCGATCACGTGCCCGTGGTGGTGCTGAGCTCCACCGCCGCCCTCGCCGAAGTCACCGCCAAACCGGCCCACCACAAAATCCGCTACATCGCCGGCGGGGTCCTGATCGTGGTGATCGTGATCGTCGTCGTGGTGCTGTTCCTGCGCCGGCGGCGGGCGGCGATGGCGGACTACTGAGCCGCTCCGAACCAGACTGAGAACAAGACTCAGTCTTATGATAGGCTCGCGGGCGTGCTCACGCTCAGCCCGCCGCGCATCGGCGCAGCCGCGCTCCTGCTCGCTCTGGGTGGGCTGACGGGAGGCTGCGGCACGAGCACCTCGGGTGTGACGGCCGCAGGCGCGATCGTGGCGGTCGGCGCGGAGAACCAGTACGCGAACGTGATCGCCCAGGTGGGCGGGCGCTACGTGAAGGTGACCGCGGTCGAGAGCAATCCGAACACGGATCCCCACACCTTCGAGGCGAGCCCGAGCGTCGCGCAGGCGGTCAGCGCGGCGGGGCTCGTGGTGCAGAACGGGGTTGGGTACGACACCTACATGGAACGTATCGAGTCGGCCTCCGGGGGGGTGGGATCCAATTCTTCGCGCAAGGTCATCGACGTGCAGAAGCTGCTCGGCCTGCCGGACTCCACGCCCAACCCGCACCTCTGGTACAAGCCGCAGACGATGCCGGCGGTGGCGAAGGCGATCACCGCCGATCTCAGTGCCCTGCAGCCCGCCCACGCCGCCTACTTCCAGGCCAACGCGGCGCGCTTCGAGCAGTCCTTGACGCCCTGGTATCAGGCTCTCAAGCAGTTCGCGGCCGCATACCCAGGCACGCCCGTGGCCACCACCGAGCCGGTCGGCAACTACATGCTGGAAGCGGCCGGCACCCGCAACCTGACGCCGTTCGGGCTGCAGGCGGACATCATGAACGGCGTCGATCCCGCGCCCCAGGACGTGACGCTCCAGAACAGCCTCTTCAGCGCTCACAAGGTGAAGGTGTTCGTGTACAACCAGCAGGTCACCGATTCGCTCACGGAGTCCTTCCTGGAAGCCGCCAAACGCGCCGGCGTGCCGGTTGTGGGGGTGTACGAGACGATGCCCGCGCCCGGGTATGACTACCAGTCGTGGATGCTCGCCGAGGTGCGGGCGCTGCGCCGGGCGGTCGCCGAAAACGTATCCACGCAGGAGCTGTGATGGTGGACGCGCCGATCCTGTCGGTCCAGGGGGTAGGGGTGCGCCTATCCGGGCGGGAGGTGCTGCGCGAGGTGCAGTTCGAGATCGCGCCGGGCGAGCTCACCGGCCTGATCGGCTCGAACGGCGCGGGCAAGACGACGCTCTTCCGGGTGATCCTCGGGCTGCAGGCGGCGAGCGCAGGTCGCGTGCAGCTGGATGGTCGGCCGCGCTCGCGCCGCAACCCGCTGATCGGCTACGTCCCCCAGAAGTTCCTGCTCGATCCCGACATGCCGCTGCGCGCACGCGACCTCGTGAGCCTGGGCGTCGACGGGCAGCGGCTCGGGGTCCCGTGGCCGTCGCGGGCCCGCAGGGCGCTGGTGGCGGAGATGCTCGAGGCGGTCGGCGCCGGCGATTTCGCCGGCCAGCGCGTGGGCCTCTTGTCCGGAGGAGAGCAGCAGCGCGTGCTGATCGCCCACGCGCTCGTCGGTCGCCCGAAGCTGCTACTCCTGGATGAGCCGCTGGCGAACCTGGACCTGCGCGCCGGCCAGGAGGTCGTGACGCTGCTCGCGCGGATTGCCCATGAGCGCGAGGTCGCGGTGCTGATCAGCGCGCACGAGATCAACCCGCTGCTGCCGGTTATGGACCGCATCGTCTACCTCGCCGGCGGGCGCGCCGTCAGCGGCACGGTCGAGCAGGTCGTGCGCGCGGACGTGCTCAGCGAGCTGTACGGCAGCCACGTCGATGTCCTCAACGTGCATGGACGGGTGCTGGTCGTGGCGGGCGCCGGCGACGACACGGACATGCGCGGTCACGAGGCGGCGCTGCCGGGAGCGCTGGCCCGGTCCGACGGGGTCGCATCGTGAGCCCCCCGTCGGCGTCGCTGATCGCCTCGGGGTTCTTCGCGAGCGAAGCGGTCCACACGGCCGTCGTCGTTGGCGCGGTGGCGGCGGTCGTGTCCGGGACGGTGGGTGTGTTCATGGTCATGCGCGCGCAGTCCTTCGCAGGCGAGGCGCTGGGCGACATCAGCACCACCGGAGGATCGGCCGCGCTGCTCGCCGGCGTGGGGCCGCTGACGGGCATCGTTGTGATCGACGTCGCGGCGGTAGCGGCGATGGAGCTGGTCGGCATCCAGCGCCCGCGCGGGCGCGACCTGGCGACCGGCATCGTGCTCGGCGCGGCGCTCGGCCTGTCGGCGCTGCTGCTGTACCTCGACACGATCTACCACAACACCACGGGGGCGGTGGTCACCATCCTTTTCGGCTCGGTCTTCACCATCGACCCCAGCACGATCCCGCTGGTCGGGGTGCTGAGCGCGCTCGCACTGACGCTCGTGGCGCTGCTGTACCGGCCGCTGCTGCTCAGCTCCGTCAGCGCGGAGATGGCCGCCGCGCGCGGTGTCCGTGTGCGCCTGATCGGAGCCTGCTACCTGCTGGCGCTGGCCGTGGCGGCCGCACTGGCGGCGATGACAATCGGCACCATCCTCTCCACCGCGCTGCTGGTCGGGCCGGCGGCGACGGCGCTGCGCCTCACCAGGCAACCGGCCAGCGCGATCGCGCTCGCGGTCACCGTCGGCGTGGCGGCCATGTGGGTGGGCGTGCTGCTGGCCTACGACAGCTTCTACTGGCCTCCGCACGGGACCGGTTGGCCGGTGAGCTTCTTCGTCGTGGCGCTGATCTTCGTGGCGTACCTGCTCGCCGGGCTGCCGGCGCTGCTGCGCAGGCGGGCACGGGCCTGAGGCTTCGCGTGTTCTCGGGTTTCATGGTCAACGCCTGGACGGTCGCGAGCATCGTGGCGGTGGTGGCCGGACTGGTGGGCTTCTTCACCGTGCTGCGCGGCTCGGCCTTCGCCGCGCACGCGGTGCCCAACGGCTCGTTCGCGGGTGCCGCAGGGGCGAGCCTGCTGGGAATCAGCACGCTGATCGGCCTCGGCGTGTTCTCGCTGCTCGGCGCGCTCGGCATCGGCCTGCTCGGCCGGCGCGGCCGTCTCGATGCGGTCACGGCGCTCGCACTGGTGATGATGCTGGCCCTCGGCTCGCTGTTCTTGAGCTTCAGCACCGAGTACGCCCAGGAGACCTATTCGCTGCTGTTCGGCGAGGTACTGGGCATCTCGAGCAACGAGGTCGCGCCCACCGCTGCGCTTGCGCTCCTGTGCGTGGCGGCGATCGCGCTGGTCTACCGACCGCTGCTGCTGTCGTCGGTCCTCGCCGAGGTCGGGGAGGCGCGTGGCGTGAGCGCCTTTCGCATGGAGCTGTGCTTCCTGCTGGTGCTGGCCCTGGCCAGCACCATGACCGTGCCGGTCGTCGGGACACTGCTGATCTTCAGCCTGATGATCGGCCCCCCCGCCGCCGCGCGCTCGTTCACCGACAGGCCGCTCGTGGCCATGGGCCTGTCGGTGGCGATCGCGCTCGCCACCGTGTGGAGCGCCATCGCCGCCTCCTATCAGACGAACTACCCCGTGGGCTTCTTCGTCGGCACGATCAGCGCCGGCGCATACGCGCTCGGGCGCGCCTGGGCGGCGTGGCGCGGGCGCCGGCCGTCCTCGCGCGTGCACACGCTGCTGGACGCCGACACCGGCGCCGTCCCTACCATCATCACATGAGCTCGCACGCCCCCCACCGCGCCCACGACGGCTGGGCCGAGCGCGCCGAGCTGGCGCTGGCGGCCGCGGGGCGCAAGCGCGGCGGCGCCCGGCGCGCGCTGCTCGAGCTGCTCGCCGAGGAGCGGTGCGCGCTCACGGCGGTGGAGATCGAGGACGCGCTGCGGGCACGCTCGGCGCGGGCGGTGAGCCGCGCGAGCGTGTACCGCATCCTCGACGAGCTGGAGGGGCTCGGGCTCGTGCAGCGCGTGGACACGGGCCAGGCGATGGTCCGCTACGAGCGCGTGGCAGAGCACGAGGAGCACCACCACCATCTCGTGTGCGACGAGTGCGGCATCGTGATGCCGTTCTCCGACGCGGCGCTCGAGCGCGCCATCGACAGCCTCAGCGAGCGCGTTCCGCTGGCCGTGTCAGAGCACGAGATCGTGCTGCACGGGTCTTGCCGGGACTGCGCTGCCTAGCTATCGAGCTGCTCCTCGCAGGACGCCCCCACAGGTAGCTCGCGACGCACCCCAGCGCGAACACGGCCACCACCAGCAGCTCGGGTCCGGAGTCCTCGACGAGCGATCCCACGACACCGGCGGCAAGACCGCCGGCGAGGGCGGCGAGCCATCCCGGGTCGCCCCCGACGGGCGCGAGCAGGCGATCGCGCCAGCGCACGCCGGCCGCCGCGAAGGCCAGCGCGAAGGCGGTGGCCACGGGCATCACGTGGTTGTGCAGCTCATCCCACGCGGCGCCGTAGCGGCGGACGATGATGTCGCGCACATCGCCCGCCGAGCGGGCGTGCAGGACGCTGCCGGTGAAGTGCCCGGTCCCGTGGGCGCTCGCCAGGTCGAGCGCGGCGAGCGCCACCAGTCCCACGACGGGACTGATCAGCACGATCAGCCCGCGCCTGCGCGTGAGCGCCCCCGGCAGGAGCATGACCGTGGCGAGCGCGAAGCCGAAGCTCACGAGGATCACGCCGCCCACACCCGCGCCGATCCTGGCCGAGCCCTCCACGACCGCGAGGATCACACCCGCTGCGGCCATCGTCAACGCCGCGCGCCGGCCGCGCACCGCGGGGTACAGGGCGGCGGCGACGCCCGCGAGCACGAGCACCGCCAGCCCCGACTTGAGTTCGTTGCCGATGCCGTAGAAGCGAGCGCCGAGGATCGGGTCGGGGCCGAGCAGCGAGCGCAGCAGCAGTTGCGTGCCCGCGAGCGCGTCGACGGTGAGCGCCACGACCGTCACGAGCGCCGCCACCAGCGGTGCCCGCGGCCATGGCACGAATGCGTCGGTGAGCGCACCGAGACCGAGGCACAGCAGCACGATGACGGCGTACTCGACCGGGGCGCTGGGCTCGAGCGCTGCCGGCACCAGCGTGGCGAGGGGCGCCCACAGCACCCCCAGCCCGCCGGTCCGCATCGCCCACGCCCGCGCGCTCTCCCGCGCCCGCCCGCGCGGCCGGCAGGCTGCTGCGCCCAGCAGCAGCACCCACGCCACCAGCAGGCACCCCAACGCCTTCAGCCGCCGCCCGCCGATCACCTGCAGGCGCTCCATCAGCGCGCGCAGGCTGGCCGAGTGCAGCCGACCGTCCGTGACGATCGGCTTGCCGCGCATGTCCGCGGGGATGGCCACGCCCAGGTGGGTGAGGATCGTGGGCGCCACGTCGACGGCCACGATCAATCCCCGCTCGTTGGTGCTCTGCGAGCTGAGCGCTCGCCCGCCGCCGCCCGCGAGTCCCGCCACACCGCTCCACAGCAGCTCGTGCCCCTGCGGGCCGGGGGCGCGCTGGAGCACGATCAGGAGCTCTCCCGGCGACCGCGCGGCGCTGAGCGCGCGCACGTCGGCGAGGCCTGCGGCGCCCCCCGGCAGGTCGGCGACGACCAGGCGCCTGCTGCGGCGCAGCGCCGCCACGCGGCTCAGCAGCGTGGCGGGCGCCCCTACCGATGCGGCGGCGATGCGTCCCTGGCGATCGGCGGCGAGGATCCCATCGACGTGCGCGCCGGCCGGGCTCGTGGTTGCCGCACCGCCCGCCGTGGCGGGCGCGCGTTCGATCACGCCGGCGTAGCCCGCGCCGCCCGGGATCCGCGCGGCGAGCAGCCCCGGCTGCAGCAGTTGGGGCGCGTCTTCCGCGCGGCGGCGGGCGGCCGCCCAGCCGTCGATCGCGGCTCCGGTGCCCGACAGCGACAGCGACAGCGCCGGCGGCGTCGGCGTGGGATAGGAGGAGCTGGCCACGCGCGCGCCCTGACTCATGTCCAGCAGGAACTGCGCCTGCGAGTACTGGCCCTGAGCGGCGGACGTGATGCCCACGGACATGCCTGGCAGGTCCGCTAGCTGCGTCTCCCCGGCGGTCAGGAACACGACCAGCACGGAGGGTTGCGCGGGCACGCCGGGGGCGGGGAGGGCGAGTGAGACGCCCCCCGCCGCCTGGTGCGCGGGGAACACCACGCCGCCCGCCGCGGCTGGCGCGGGCCAGGCCCCCAGCGCCGCCGCGCACAGGAGGGCCGGCGCCGCCCTCCGCGCGAGTGCGCTCAGGCCTCCGCTCCCTCAGCCGCCACGCCCGGACGCGGGCGCGCGTGTCCGCCCGGCGTCGCCCCGCCAGCCTGCTCCTCCCCGTCCACGGGGTCCGCCGGCAGCGGCGTGCCCTCGATGTTCACGTGGGGCAGCAGCCTGTCGAGCCAGCCCGGTAGCCACCACGTGCGCTCGCCGACGAGGTGCAGCACGGCGGGCAGCAGCAGGCAGCGCACGACGAGCGCGTCGAGGAACACGGCGCTCGAGAGGCTGAGGCCGAACTCCTTGATCACGCGTCCTTCGAGCAGCGTGAACGACAGGAACACGCACACCATGATCGCCGCCGCGGCCGTCACCACGCGCCCCGTCAGCGCGAGGCCGTCAGCGACCGCGCGCGAGTGATCGTGGGTCTGCGTCCAGCGCTCGTGCATGCGCGAGATCAGGAACACCTCGTAGTCCATCGACAGGCCGAACACGATCGCGAACAGCAACACCGGGATGAAGGAGTCGACGGGACCCGGCTGGACCCCAACGACCCCGCCCAGCCAGCCCCACTGGAAGATCGCCACGATCACGCCGAGCGCGGCGCTGATGCTGAGCAGGTTCATGGCCGCCGCCTGCAGCGGGATCACCAGCGAGCGGAACACGACCATCAGCAAGAGCGCGCTCAACAGCACGACAACGCCGATGAACAACGGCAGCTTGCGGGTGAGCAGCGCGGCGAAGTCCACGGCCCCGGCGGTCACGCCGCCGACGTACACGGTCATGCCGGTGCGCGCGGCCACCGGCGGGATCACGTGATTGCGCAGCTGGGCGACGAGCTGGGTGGTCGCGTACGCCTCGGGCGAGGAGTCCGGATAGGCGCTCAGCGTGGCCACTTCCCCGCTCGGGTTGAGCCTCGGGGGCGTCACCGAGACCACGCCCGGCGTGGCGGCGATCGCCGCGCGCAGCTCCTGGACGGGGGTCTTGCCGGCGTGTTCGACGCTCGTCAGCAGCACGCCGTTCTCGGCCGCTTCGTGCTTGGCGTTGGGGACCTTGGCCACGATCAACAGCGGCCCGTTGAAGCCCTGCCCGAAGCCCTGGGCGAGCAGCTCGTAGGCCCTGTGAGTGGTCTGTCCCGCGGGGTCGTTGGACGCGTCGCTGGAGTCCAGGCGCAGCGCGATCGCGGGTGCGGCGATCGCCAGCATGACGAGCGTCGCGAGGGTCGCGATCATCCACGGACGCCTCTGTACGAACGCGCTCCAGCGCAGCCACACGCCGCCGGCGCCTGCCGGTGCGGGGTCGCCGCCGGCGCGCGCGGCGCGCCTGCGCGCCCGCCGCGACGGCCGCGTGACGCGAGCCCCGGCGAACGTGAGCAGCGCCGGCAGCAGCGTGAGCGAGGCGAGCATCATCAGCAGCACGCCGATCGAAGCCGAGATCGCCACTCCGTAGAGGAATTCGACGCCCAGCAGCATCATCCCCAGCAGCGCGATCACCACGGTCGTGCCGGCGAACAGGACCGCCCGCCCGGCCGTGTCCATCGCCTGTACGATCGACGCGCGCGTGTCCTCGAAGGTGGGCCCCGGCGTGCGGTACGCCTCGCGGAAGCGCGTGAGGATGAACAGCGCGTAGTCGATCCCCACGCCCAGGCCGATCATGGCCGCGAGCTCCGAGGAGAAGTTGGGCGTATCGACCACGTGGGTGAACAGGGCGATCGCCGCAAGGCCCGTGCCCAGACCGAACAGCGCCGTGACGATCGGCAGTCCCATGGCGGCCAGCGAGCCGAACGTGAGCAGCAGCACGACGATCGCGGCGAGCAGCCCGACGGCGGTGGACAGCCCGAAGCCTTCCTGCTCGGTCTGCTCGATCGCCTGGCCGCCGAGCTCGACCTCCAGGCCAGGCTGGGCGGCCGCGCGTGCCGTCTGCACGACCCGTTCGGTCGCGCTCTTGGGCAGCAGGTTGGCTTTCTCGTCGAACACCACCGTCGCGAACGCGATCCGGCCGTCGGCAGAGATCGCCTTGCCGGCGGACGCGCCCGCGTACGGGCTGATCACGCTCACGACGTGCGGCAGCTTTTCCACCTCGGCGAACATCGCCTCCATGTGCGCCCGTACCGCCGGGTCCTGGACGCTGCCGGAGCCGACCTTGAAGACGATCGTGTCGCGGTCGCCCGCCTGGGTGGGGAAGCTGCGCTGGAGCAGGTCGGCTGCGCGCTGGGCGTCCGAGCCGGGCAGCGTGAAGTTGTTCGAGTAGGTGGTGCCGGCCGAGTGGGCCAGTGCGTTGACGGCGACCAGCAGCACCACCCACCCGAGCGCCACGTACTTGCGGTGGGAGGTCGACCAGCGCGCGAGCTTCAGCACTGAACAAGAGTAGCGAGCCCCCGCAGGGCCCCGAAGACCCTGATCAGGCGCGCGCCCGCCGGCCGCGGGCTCGTGGATGACGCTTCAGTTGACGCTCGGATCCGCCGGCATGCGTGCGATCAGGGCGTAGCTGCCGCCCTTGCGCGTGAGCACCCCGCTCCACAGCTCCTCGGGAACGTCGGTGAAGATGTCGCGCGGCTCCGCCGGGTGGGTGATCCAGTCGCCGCTGTCGAGCTCGGAGTCGAGCTGTCCCTTACCCCAGCCGGCGTGCCCCGCGAACAGCCGTCGCCGCGCGGTGGCCTCGCCGAGCTGCTCGATGTCGGTGTCGGGCGCGGGAAAGCCGATGCGGCCGAGCACCAGCACCCCCGCCAGCGAGGGCTCGAGGAACTCGGCCAGGAACACCACGGAGTCCGGCTGCACGGGGCCGCCGACGTAAATCGGATCGTGGGCGCCGAGCACGTCGCACAGCTGCGGCACGGCCTCGCCCACGGTGACCGTCGAGGGGCGGTTGAGGACCACGCCCATGGCTCCGTCCTCGCTGTGCATGCCGATCAGCACCACCGTACGGGCGAAGTTGGGGTCCAGCAGCGACGGGGCGGCGAGCAGGAGTTGCCCGGCGAGCGATTCCGACATGGTGTGACCGAGGCTAGCGGCAGCTCGACGGTGCTAGGGCGCGGAGAAGATCTCCAGATTGCCGGAGAGCAGGTGTTCGTTGGCGTCCCCCTCGGGCTCCACCACGTGCCCGTCGACGACGATCGGGCTGTTCCAGTGACCCGCTTCGCCCGGCAGCCTGGCGATCGCCCGCGGCGAGCCGGGGCGGTAGACGTAGATGCCACCTGACTGGTAGTCGTACACGTAGAGCAGCCCGCCCGCCATCACCGGGCTGGTCCCCGGCGTCGAGTTCTGCCACGCCCGGTAGAGCCGCCCGCCGCGCATCACATAGGCGGCGGTGGCGTGTTCGTCGGCCACGAACATCGTCGTGTGCCCGCCGCGGCGCCAGACCGCCGGGGCGCTGAACAGCTCGCCGCCGCCCGGGATCGACAGGCGCTGCACTTCGCCGCCGAGCGGGTGTACGCGCGCCCGCGCGCCGGATGGCGGATGGCCGTCCAGGCGCGAGAGGGCGAGCACCCGGAAGATGCCGTCCTTGCCGGCCAGCACCACGCGGTTTTCGCCGAGCAGCACCGGGGCGCTCGAACCGAGATCGACGTCGTTGGTGTTCAGTTCTTCCTGGTTGGTGGGAGTGAAGGACTGGCGCAGGCTGAGGCTGGGGAAGTTCAGCTCGAGCACGCTGTCGCCGAAGTCGGTGGTGCCATTCCAGGGGCCGTTGCCGGTGTCGATCAGGATGCGCCCGTCCGGCTCGACCACCGGCCCGCCGCGGGAGAGGATCGCCGAGTCGCTCGCCGGGCAGGTGCTCGGCACCTGCAGTTCGCGGCGGTTGGCGCACAGCGTGTTGAACACGCCGATCACGCGCCCGCTCGCCCGTTCGATCGCGATCACGTGGCCCTGATAGGGGGGGATGTCACCGAGGTAGCCGCTGGTGGCCACGACGATGTCGGGGCCGTCGAGGTTGAGCGCCGCGCCGAGCTTCTCGTGCACGGGTTCGCGTGTGACGCTCACCGGCCAGGCGCCGCTCGTGTCCTCGCTGCCGTCGGCGAGCGAGAGCTTGTGGATGAGCCCGTTGGGCGAGGCCGCGTACACCCATTGGCCTTCCGGGTCGGCCACGGGGCTGGCCACGGTGATCTGCGGGCTGCCCGCCCAATGGCTGTACCCCGGCGGCGTGAACGTCCACAGGAGCTTGCCGCTGGAGGCGTCGATCGCCAGCGTCTTGCCGTACGTGGTGGTGGCCACGATCACGTCGCGTGTGACCCCCTCGACAGACACTTCGTGCAGGTAGATCGGCGAGGAGTCGACGGTCCCCGGGAGCGCGACCGTGACGTGGCGCAGGTGGGCGAGCTGCGCGGGAGCGATGCCGCTCGCCAGTTCGCTCACGTCGCTGCGCTGCGGGTTCAGGCCGAACTCCGGCCAGTCGAGCAGCTCGGCCGCGGAGGAGTGCGTCGCGCGTGGGATCGCCGCGAGGCTGATGGTCGGTGTCGAGGACACGGCCTCGGGCATCGTGCTCCCACACGCCCCCAGCAGCAGGCACAGCAGGGCACCCAGCAGGCAGCCCGCCGCGGCAGCGGGTCGCGGGCGGGTGGGGCGGGTCGCGTGGCTCGGGCGGCCGGCTCGCAAGGACGTGGCGCGCGCGCGAGATGCGGCGATGCGCACCGCTCGCTCTTGAAGTGAAGCCCGGGCCACCGCGATGGGCGTAGGATACTCGCCACATGGCCAAGACTCCGCAGGTCGGCGAGCAGGCGCCGGACTTCGAGCTCGAGGGCACGGACGGCACCTTCAGGCTGTCCGATCACCGTGGCGAGCGCGTGGTGTTGCTGTTCTATCCGGGCGACAACACGCCGGTGTGTAAAAAGCAATTCTGCTCGTACCGGGATCGGGCGGACGACTTCGCGGCTCTGGAGGCGACGGTCGTCGGGATTTCGGCACAGGACATTGATTCCCACCGGGGATTCATTGAGAAGAACAGCCTCACGGTCCCGCTGCTGGCGGACGTGAACAAGGCCGTCGGGAAGGCATACAGCGCCAGCGGCAAGCGGGCCGTCATCATCATCGACGAGCAAGGCGTGGTCCGCCACCGCCACGACCATCGCCTGGGGCTGGACTACCAGTCGGTGGACGATCTCAAAGCGGCGCTGGATGCGCTACCTGGTGGTTCGGCCGCCTGAGGGTCGCATCGCCCTGACGGCTTTCGGGAAAAGCTTGAAAAACCGAATGCCTGCGAGTAGTCTGAGGTATGGCTACCAAGCATGATCGTGCTCTCGCGTCGTTCCTCGTCGGGCTGGACGATGTGGTTGAGGAGCTCAGTGCGGTCAGTGATCCACAGCGGTCAGGAGAACTCGCGGAGCAGCTGATGGCGATGGGCAAGCAGCTCAAGCGGGCAGCGCCGGACGCCGCTCGGGGAGTCCCGGTGGCGGAGGCGGCGAAGTATCTGGGTGTCTCCGAGCCGACTGTCCGGCTGTGGATCAGGCGTGGCGCGCTTGCTGTGCTGCCGGGCTCCAAGCCGGTGCTGATCGAGCACGAGAGCCTGAGGGGGGTCGGGCGCGCGGTACGCGAATTGCGTGCAAAGGGCGAGGACCGAGAGTGGTTGGAGGGCGTGGTTCGCTACGTCGAAGACATGGCGGATCGTTCGAGTCCGAGCGTACGCCAAGGCCTAAAGGAGCTGGCTGAAGGCAAGCTCCAGCCGGCCTGACGAGCGCGCGGGGTGTGACACATTCCGTTTTCGTGGTCGACACGGTCGCCCGTGTTGCCGCCTCGTTGAACAAGACTGACCGGCGGGCGTACGACGGGGCGATCGCGGGCTTGAAGGGCGAGGGTTGCAAGGCCGCCGGGTACCGACTGGCGGCCAAAGATGGCGGGGACTTCCCGCTGTGCTGCCGGCATCTCGCTAACGATTGGCGTATGCATATGCTGTTCGCGAAAGACCACAGCGTGATCGTGATCTCGCTCGCCAGGCACGAAAAAGGTCACAACCCGCACTAAGGGTCCGTAATGCCGTGCCGATGGAGGATGGTGCTCTGTGTCCCTGTGGACGCGCGGCTGCGGTGCGGTCGCCTCGGGCGCTCCAGGCCCGCAGTAGAGGCACAGGCGGTGCGAGAGGTAGCGCAGCTCGAGGCGTACCTCGCGACCCTGCTGTTGCGCGGATCGGCACATCGCCACGGCGGCGAGGGCGATGGCCGCGCGTAGCAGCGCGGCACCCCCGATCGTGACCGCTATGACCGTGCTCATGCCTGGCGACCCGCGGTGCCTTGGGCCGGGGTGATGTCGAGCGTGCTCGCCGATCTGCTCCAACGGATCGTCTGTGGCGATGTGCCTCGGCACACCCGCGGGAGCATACACGGTCAAAACTCCTAGTACTTAAGTCCTGAATGGTCTAAGCTCCTAGTACTTAAGTCCCTGGACTTTGACCCTATGGCATCGACATGTTTCCTTGATGCGCGACCAGCCCGATCCCGTCTTCGCGGCACTCCTGAAACGAACCCGCGAGGAGCGAGGAATCACCCAGGAAGACCTGGCCTACCACTCCGGCATCACCGTCTCTGCGCTGTCCAGGATCGAACGCGGGCTCAACAACCCACGCCTGTCGACCGTCATCCGCATCGCCCAGGCCCTCGAAATCTCACTCGTCGAGCTCGTAACACGGCTGGATGCAGCAGCACGAGACGCCCGGTAGGGCAGCGTCCATGCCACCCGTAGCCTCTCAGCCACAGCGGGTCGGGCACCGTGGCCCGAACCGCTGTGGCTGCGGCCGTCTCGATGTGTCGGCCGGCGATCGACCTACTTGCGCAGTTCCTTGATCTCGCCAGCCAGCTGGTTGATCTCCTGCTGCTGTCGGGCCACCTGCGCTTGCAGCGTCGAGACCTCCGTGTCGTCGATGCTGGCAGCTTTTTCTTTTTTGGTCTTTTCAACTTTGCAGCCGAGCTGGCCCTCTTCGTTGATCGAGACCTTGCAGGGTTTGGCGCCTTTGATGGTGGTGTTGTAGATCCCCGCGATGAACGCTCGCGTCTGCTCGCCTTCGGTGCCGATGCGGGTGGTGTTGTCTTCGTTGAAGACGCTTTCACCCGCGTTCGCGATGTCGATGTCCTCACCACCGTTTTCGAACTTGGTCCCGGCCTTGTAGCCGATCGCCACGTCACCCCCGCCGCTTGTCGGGCCATCGAGTGCGCCGTCGCCGATCGCCACGTTTTCGCTGCCGCCGCCGACCTCGCCCTCCATCGCGCCGACGCCGAGCCCAACGTCGAGACTGCCGGCGCCGTGAGCGATCGCTCCATCGCCGATCCCGATGTCTTCGGTGCCGCCGGCTTCGTTGAGCGCGAGCGCGCCGAGCGCGATGCTGGCGGTGGGGCCGCCGCCGGTCGACTGCGAGATCGCGGCCCTGCCGATCGCGATGTCGTTTGTGCCGCTGCTGTTGCGCATCATCGCTTCCGGGCCGAGCGCGACGTTGTCGGAGCCCTTGGTGTTGAGGACGAGTGCACCCTGACCGGCCGCGAGGTTGCCCGTTCCTTCTGTGTCTTCCTTCAGGGCCTGAACACCGATCGCGATGTTGCTGGCGGCAGTGGTGGTGTGTTCGAGCGCGCCGGCACCCACCGCGACGTTGTCGCTGCCGCTCGTGAGCTTGGGCATCATGTTCGCGCCGATCGCTGTGTTTTCAATGCCGGTGGTGAGGTGTCGCGCCCATTCGCACCAGTGTTCTTCCGTTTTGGGGATGAGGAGATTTCCCTCACACACGTTGCCCTTCGCTTCCTGGAAGTCGGCCGCGGAGGCGATACCCGCAGCCACCGACATCAACAGCGCCGCCGCGAGCACGGCGCTCACAGCGGCCGCGCGCACACCGGCAGGCATACGTCCATTCCACATCTCGCCAAACATGGCAGCAGTCTCCTTGATCGTTGGTCGTTCGATGACGACGCCACCCTGTCCCCCAGGAGAACTGCGCCCGAGCGCAGAATCCGCGCCGCTGAACCACAGGCTACGCTCGTGGTATCCGCAGTGTGTGACACCCATCCACTACTCGGTTGATGAGTGTGAAGGCCATGCAGGGCGTCCTGCCGGCGAACGCGCAATCGTCGTTACGCGCGCCTCACCCGAGGCGGTCATACCCCCACAGGCTGACCAGGTCCCGGTCGAGGTACTCGCTCAGCGCCACCACCTCCGGCTCGAAGCGCCGGCGCAGCTCGAGCATGAGGCTCTCGTCGGGTGCGCGGGGCTTGTCCATGAGCAGGCGGTTGCGGATGGCGACGAGCGACTGGCGGTTGACGGCCCGCGGCGCGAGCGCCCTGGCGGCGGAGCGCACCGTGCGCGACACGCGGCCCTGGCCGGTGGCCGCCGAGTACGCCAGCGCGTGCAACCTCTGGGAGCGCACCCGCACCGTGGGGTTGGCCTCTTTCTGCACGACCGGCTGGGTGTCGTCGACGTCCAGGAAGCGCCACACGGTGCGCACGGCGGCCTCGTTGTCGCGGCGGAAGTCGTCATACACGAGCACCAGCACCTGCCCCGGGGGAAACAGCGCGTGGTAGCGGCGCAACTGCTCGACGTAGCGGACGTGCTCCGCATACTGGAGCATCGGCGGGCGGCGGCACAGGCGCGGGATGTGCCTGCCCTCGCGCCTGGCGGCTTCCAGGGACATGGCCTTGCGCAGGTCGGGCTCGGTCTCGGTGTACACCTGCATGAACTGCAGGTGCAGCGACTGCAGGAAGCTCGCGGGCTCGCGCAGGACGGCGATGCACCGCGCGGCGGGCTGCACCTCGGCGATGGCGCCGGCGGCGGTGTGGGAGAGCAGGTAGGAGGGCGAGCCCTCGCCGACCCGCTGCTCGGGGCTGGCCTCGGCGAACAGCGCGAGGTACTCCTCGAGGGTCTGGGGAAGCGCGACCGTGCCGGCCTGGCGCTCGCGCAGGTCGGTGGCGAAGAACCACGGCTCCTTGAGGCCGGGGACGTAGATCTGGGGGTGCCGTTTGAGCATCCGGTAGAGGGCGGTGGTGCCGCTCTTGGGATGGCCGATGATGAAGAAGTCAGGGAAGCGCGTCGTGCTCGACATGTCGCTCGCTGCCGGCGCGCGCCGTGTAGAGCTCGGCGAGCTCGAGCTGGAGGTTGCGCGGCTCTTCGTCCGGCCCCGCCGAGCGCCGCTGCCAGGCGCCGTCGCTGTTCAGGTCCCACGAGCTCTGGTTGTCGGCGAACGCCCGGGCGAGCGTGTCGAGCAGCTCGGCCCTCAGCTCCGGGGTCTCGATCGGCACGGCGAGCTCCACGCGATGGTCGAGGTTGCGGGGCATGAGGTCGGCGGAGGCGATGTACACGGTGTGCTGTCCTTCGCGCTCGAAGGCGTAGATGCGCGAGTGCTCGAGCAGCCGCCCGACGATCGACACGACCCTGATGTTCTCGGAGATGCCGGGCAGGCCGGGGCGCAGGCAGCAGATGCCCCGCACGTTGAGCTCCACCTGGACGCCCGCCTGCGAGGCGGCGTACAGCGCGCGGATGCAGCGCCCGTCGACGAGCGCGTTCATCTTCATGGCGATCCGCGCGGGATGCTCGGGCGTGTGCGCGGCGATCGTGCGCTCGATCTGCTCGAGCAGCCCCTCGCGCAGGTGCTCGGGGGCCATCAGCACCTTGCGGTAGTGCAGCGGGCGCCCGTAGCCGGTGAGGTAGTTGAACATGTCGGCCACGTCCGCGCCGATCTGCTCGTCGGTGGTGAACAGCCCGAAGTCGGTGTACAGGCGGGCGGTGGCCGAGTGGTAGTTGCCGGTGCCGATGTGTACGTAGTGGCGCACCCCCTCGCCCTCGCGGCGGACGACCAGCACGCACTTGGCGTGGGTCTTCAGCGCGGGCTGACCGTGGACGACGTGGACGCCCGCCTCCTCAAGGGTTTTCGCCCAGTGGATGTTCTGGCGCTCGTCGAAGCGCGCCTGCAGCTCGACCAGCGCCACCGCCTGCTTGCCGCGCTCGGTGGCGTCGATCAGCGCGGGCACCAGCGGCGAGTCGTCGCTCGTGCGGTACACGGTCTGCTTGATGGCGAGCACGTTGGGGTCGGCGACCGCCTGCTGCACGAAGCGCTCGACCGACGTGGCGAAGGACTCGTAGGGGTGGTGCACGAGCAGGTCGCCTTCGCGCATCGCGCCGAGCACGTCGGGGCGCTCGCCCTCGCGGCGCAGCAGGCGCGGGTGGGTGACGCCGCCGATCGGCTCCTCGCGGAGCTCTGAATGGCCGGGGAGTTTGACGATCTGCCACAGCGCGCCCATGTCGAGCAGCCCGTCCACGGGGTAGACCTCGTCGTCCTGCACGCCCAACAGGCCGGTGAGGGCGTCGCCGAGCTGGCGCGAGCGCCCGGCGCCCACCTCCACCCGCACGACCTCGCCGAAGCGCCTGCGGCGCAGCTCGTCCTCGACCGCCTGGAGCAGGTCGGCGGCGTCGTCGGAGACCTCGAGGTCGGCGTCGCGGGTGACGCGGAAGACGTCGTAGTCGGCGATCTCCATGCCCGGGAACAGGGCATCCAGGTGGTTGGCGATGACGTCCTCGAGCGGCACCAGCAGCGGCGGCTGGCCCGAGCCCTGGCGTAGCGTGACGAAGCGGGGCAGGATCTCGGTGGGGACCTTCACGCGGGCGAACACCGTCTGCCCGCTGAGCGGGTCGCGCACGAGCACGGCGAGGCTGAGAGAGAGGTTGGAGATGTAGGGGAACGGACGGCCGGGGGCGACCGCCAGCGGGGTGAGCGCGGGGAAGATCGCGCGCTGGAAGTGGCGGGCCAGCTCCGCGCGGCGCTCCTCGTCGAGCTCGCCCACGCCCACCACGCGGATGTCGTGGGCGGCGAGGGCCGGGCGGAGCGTGCGTTCGAAGCAGTCGGTCAGCCGCCGGCCCTGTTCGAGTATCCGCTCGCGGATCAGGGCGATGGTCTCGGAGGGGATGAGCCCGTCCTGGGTGGGGTTCTCCACGCCCGCATCGATCTGGTCGCGCAGGCCGGCCACCCGCACCATGTAGTACTCGTCGAGGTTGGTGGTGTAGATGGCGCAGAACTTCACGCGCTCGAGCAGCGGCACGCGCTCGTCCTCGGCGAGCTGGAGCACGCGGTCGTTGAAGTCCAGCCAGGAGAGCTCGCGGTTGAAGTACAGCGAGGGATCGTCCTGCGCCGCCCCCGCCCACGCGGTCCCGCCCGCCCCGACGCTCCTCGCCTGCCCCGCGGCGGCGTTCACGCCTGCATCGGGCGTGAGGCGCTCTCCTGTGCGCTGGGGATCGCTGCTCACGGCGTTCATCGACCCTTCAAGCTACACGACACGGTAGGGTGGGGCACAGAGGAATGGCTCGTCAGCTCTGGCTACTTCGTCACGCTGAGGCCGAGCCGCACGGCACCCGCACGGACGCCGAGCGCCGCTTGACCAAGCACGGGCGCCAGCAGGCGCGTTTCGCTGGCGTTGCCCTGACGCGCATGCGCGCCACCTTCGACGTCGTGCTGTTCAGCCCGCGGGTGCGCGCCAGCCAGACGGCGGAGCTGGCGGCGGAGGGCTGGAGCAAGGCCCAGCGCGGGCGGCTCGCACTGCATCCGCCGCTGGCCGGGGGCTTCGACGCGGCGCGGGCCCTGGATGCGCTCAGCGGCACCGCGGCGGACGCGCGCGTGCTCGCCGTGGGGCACGAGCCGGACCTCTCGACGGTGGTCGCCCAGCTCACCGGCGGGCGGATCGACCTGAAGAAGGGGGGTCTGGCGGTGGTGCGCCTAGAGGGCGGGGGTGGCGAGCTCGTCGTCGTCATGCGACCGCGCGAACTCGCCCTGATCGCCGGCGCGAGCGCGCCCGGGACGGGCGGGGGGGTCGGCCGCAAGCGCGTCCCAGTCGGCCGGGAGTGACGCGGGCACGTCGATCGGCCCCTTGGCCTCCACCGATTCGGCGGCGAAGCGGTAGCCGATGCCGAAGTGGGTGTGGATGTAGCGCCATCTGGGCGAGGCCTTCTCGAGCTTCTGGCGCAGCTTGCGCACGAACACGTCCACCGAGCGGTCGCCGCGGACCATCGTGTAGCCCCACAGGCGCGAGTAGATCTCCTCGCGCTCGAGCACCCGCCCCTCGGCGGCGGCGAGCAGCTCGATCAGCTCGAACTCGCGCCTCGTCAGGTCCATGCTGTGCTCGCCCACGAACGCCTGGAAGCGGTCGGAGCGGATCTCCACCTCGCCGGCGAGGATCGGCCGCGTCTCGGCGCGATTGGCGCTGCGCCGGCGGCGGCGCACGACGCTCTGCACGCGCGCGATCACTTCCTCGGGGTGGCACGGCTTGGTGATCCAGTCGTCGGCCCCCAGTCGCAGCCCGCGCACGCGCTGGGCGACGGTGGAGGGGCCGGTGCACACGACGATCCCGAGCTCGGGGAGCGCCTCGCACAGGCGCTCGAGCCAGCCCCACGCCTGCGGTCCGAGCACGGCGAGGTCGACCACCAGCGCGCTGAGGCGCATCGACACCACTGCTTCCGCCGGCACCGGGCTGGCGAGCACCCTGTGCTCCCAGGCGAGACGGTCGAGGCGCTTGCTGAGCACCTGGATGAAGCCGCTGTCGCGATCGAGCACGGCGATCCGAAGCGATGTGGCTGGGCTGCCGGTGGCGTCGGGTGTCGCTGGCGCGTCCCCCGGACCTTCGACGCTCTCGCTCGAGCTCATCGCGGCGAGTGTAGGCCATCGCCGCGAAGTCCGCACGGTTCACCGTGCAAGGGTCACAGGATGTTCACAGCTCCGGGTCGCAAGTTGCGGGTGTACCGCTCGCACCTGGCCATACTTCCAACCCGAACGCTGTATATCTATAGTTATACGGATGGCGTGATGGGAGCTACTGCTCGCGTGGCGGCGCGTAACGATGGTTCGACGCTCCGAAGCGAGCGGGCAACACCTCAGCCAAGTCCCGGATCGAGCCGCGGCAGCCCGGGCTCAGGCGGCGCCGAGCGGGCGCGAGGAGTCCGAGAACTCGCGGAACAGGCCGGTGACCACGAACGCCACCTGCTCGCCGATGTCCACGGCGTTGTCGCCGATCCGCTCGAGCGCGCGGGCCACGAGCGTCATGTGCATCGCCCACTCGCGCCGGTCGGGGTCGTCGCCGATCTCGATCGCCATGTTGAAGATCTCGCGGTTGAGGCGGTTGATCTCCCGGTCCTGGCGCACGAGGTCTTCGGCCAGTTCGATGTCGCGGGCGGCGAACGCGGCCTTCGACTGGACCACCTCCGAGCGGGCGAAGGCGCCCATCTTGGCGAGCGCGTCGAGCATCTCTTGGTGCACGGGCGGCTCGTAGCCGGAGAGGGGGATGAGCTTGGCGATGTTCACGCACTGATCGCCCATGCGCTCGATGTGCTTGATCATGTGCAGCAGCGCGGCCACCAGGCGCAGATCTCCGGCCACGGGCGCCTGCAGCGCGAGCAGCGAGAGGATGCCCTGGTGCACCTCCAGGTAGCGCCCGTCGACGCGGTCGTCGTCGGCGATCACCATCTGCGCGAGCTCGACGTCCTGGTGGTGGAGCGCCTCGAGCACGCGGTCGAGCTGCTCGACGATCAGGTCGAGGCCGCCGAGGGCGTTGGCCTCGAGCTCCTTGAGCTGGGCCTGGAAGTGGGCGCGCCCCTGGGCGTGCGTGTCCATGATCGTCCCAGCCGCCGGCGAGCGTTGCCCGCCCGCGTTCGGCCAGCCGCTCGCGGGCTCCCGATCGTCGCTATCCGAACTTGCCGGTGACATATTCCTCGGTACGGGGATCGCCCGGTTTGGTGAAGATCTCCTTGGTGGGACCCACCTCGACGAGCAGCCCGTCGAGCATGAACGCCGTGCGGTCGGCCACACGCGCGGCCTGCTGCATGTTGTGGGTGACGATCACGATCGTGACCCGCTGCTTGAGCTCGTCGATCAGCTCCTCGATCTTCAGCGTGGCCACCGGGTCAAGGGCCGAGCAGGGCTCGTCCATGAGGATCACCTCGGGGTTCACGGCCAGCGAGCGGGCGATGCACAGGCGCTGCTGCTGACCGCCCGAGAGGCCCGCGCCGGGCTCGTCGAGGCGCTCTGCGACCTCCTCCCACAGACCGGCCCCGCGCAGCGCCGCCTCGACCTTCGCCCGCAGGTCGCCGCGCCGGCGCGAGGTCAGGCGCAGCCCGGCGGCGACGTTGTCGAACACGGACATGGTGGGGAACGGGTTGGGTTTCTGGAAGACCATGCCCACCGCCCGGCGCACCGCCACGACATCCACGGAGGGGTCGTACACGTCGAGGTCCTCGAGCAGCACCCTGCCCTGCGCGTGGGCTCCGGGGATCTCCTCGTGCATGCGGTTGATGCAGCGGATCATCGTCGACTTGCCACAGCCCGACGGCCCGATGATCGCGGTCACCTCGTTGGCGCGGAACTCGAGGTCGATGCCCTTGACCTGTTCGGCCGCTCCGTAGAAGGCGCGCAGCCCCTCGAGCTTGACGCTCAGGCCCCGCTTGGCCTGCACGCCGGTGTCGCCGTTCGCGCTGGGCTCCGCGCGCTGGCCCGAGATCCGCGCTCTCGCGGCGGGCACCGCGCCAGGCTGCGCCGAGCCCTGCGCCTCGCCCTCCTGCTCGGTGCGGCTCTCGGGGTCCACGTCAGTCACCTCGGGGATCGGTCGCTCGGGGGTCATGCAAGGCGGCTCCTTCGCGCTATCACGCGGGCGATCACGTTCAGTATCAGGATCATCACGACCAGCGTCAGCGCAGCTCCCCACGCCCGGTCGACGACAGCCGTCGTGGGCGAGGTGACGTCCTTGTAGATTTGCACAGGCAGCGAGTTCATGAAGCCGCCCAGGTTGAAGCTCGTGCCGAGGGTGGCGGCAGCCGTGAACAGCAGTGGCGCGGTCTCGCCGGCGGCGCGCGCGATCGCGAGCAGCACGCCGGTCACCATCCCGGGCAGCGCCGCGGGCAGCACCACGCTCCAGATCACGCGCCAGCGCGGCGCTCCGAGCGCGAGGGCGGACTCGCGCAGGGCATTGGGGACGAGCAGCAGGACCACCTCGGCCGAGCGGATGACGATCGGCAGCATCAGCAGCGACAGCGCCACCGAGCCCTTCCAGCCCGCGTAGGTGGTGCCGGTGCCGACGATCAGCACGATGTACACGAACAGGCCGAACAGGATCGATGGGACGCCCGTGAGCACGTCCACGAAGAAGCGCACCGCCTTCGCGAAGGCGCTGGCGCGGCCGTACTCCACCAGCCACACCGCCACGCCCACGCCGATGGGGATCGAGATCGCCGAGGCGAGCGCCACGATCTCGACCGTGCCGAGGATCGCGCTCTTGATCCCGCCGATGCTCGAGCCGCCGAAGAACGTGTTGCCGGTGGGGTCGGTGGTGAAGAAGCTCACGCTCCACGTCCCCAGGCCCTTGAGCAGCAGGTAGTAGACGATCAGCAGCAGCGGGATCACCGCGAGCACGGTGCCGGTGAGGATGGCGCCGCGCGCGAGCGTGTCCTTGCGCCGGCGTGCCGGGGTGACCGCGAAGCGCGCGAGCCGCTCGGCGCCGTGTGCTGGCGCGCTCATGCGCCGGCCGCCGCTCCGCCGAGCACCTGTCCGCCGCCGGCTGCGTTCTCGACGCCTCCGCGCCCGCCGCCGACGCGGGCGGCTCTGGCGACGAACACACGCGCTATGGCGTTGACGATCAGGGTCAACACGAACAGCACGAGCCCGGCGGCGAACAGGGCCGAGCGGTGCACGCCCTGGGCTTCGCCGAACTCGTTGACGATCGCCGCGGCGAGGGTGTACCCCTGGGCGAACATGTGGGCTCCGAGCTTGGGGGCGTCCCCGATCAGGAGCGCCACGGCGATCGCCTCGCCGATCGCACGCCCGAGCCCGAGCATGGCGCCGCCGACGATGCCCGAGCGGCAGTAGGGCAGCACCGCCATGCGGATCATCTCCCAGCGGGTGGCTCCCAGGGCGAGCGCCGCCTCCTTGTGGTCGGCGGGCACCGTGGCCATCACCTCGCGGCTGATCGCGCTCACGATCGGCAGGATCATGATCGCGAGGACCAGCCCGGTGACGAAGTAGTTGGGGATCGTGACGAGGCCGCCGCCGATGAAGGGGATGAACGAGAGTCGATCGGCCACCCACTGCTCGATGGGCTGGAGCTTGGGCGCCAGGAAGAAGATGCCCCACAGGCCGTACACGACGGAGGGCACGGCGGCCAGCAGCTCGACGAGCATCGCCAGCGACGGGCGCAGCCGCCGCGGGCACAGCTCCGTCACGTACACAGCGGAGGCGACCGCCACGGGCACGCCGATCAGCAGTGCGAGCGCCGAGGTGATCAGCGTCCCCACGAGCAGCGGCAGCGCGCCGAACAGTTCGGCGCTGACGTTCCAGTCGTTGGTGAAGATGAAGCCGAGGACGCCTTCCTTGGCGAACGCCGGACGCGCCTGTCCGATGAGCCGGATGAAGAAGTAGACGATCAGCGCGAGCAACAGCGCTGACAGCGCGGTCAGGCCGTACTTCAGCGCACGGTCGGGCAGGCGCGCGATCGGCGAGCGCTCGAGTAGTGAGCGCTCGCCGATCGGGGTCGAGGCTGCCGCCACCGCCGCCGGCCTATGCGCGGCGCGTCCGCGGGGGCATTGCTATGCGCCCAGCGAGGCGCCGTTGCACTGCAGCGACGCGGCCGCTTCCTTGGATTTGGACAGGATCGCGGACGGCAGCGCGGCGTAGTCGGCCTTTGACAGGATCGCCTGGCCTTCGCCCAGGCCGTAGTCGAGGAACTTGGCCACTCCCTTGGCGGCGCTTTCGCCACCGGGGATGCCCGCCTTGCAGAGGTCCTTGTTGACGACGATGAACGTCTGCGAGGTGATCGGGTAGGCGCCCGCGGCCGACGGGTTCGAGATTTTGAAGCCGAGGTTCGCGGGGACCGTCACGCCTTCGGCGGCGACGCTGGTCGATTCGAGCGTGGGTTCGACGAACTTGCCTGACTTGTTCTTGACGGCTGCGTAGGTGAAGTTGTGCTCGAGCGCGTACGCCTGCTCGACGTAGCCGATCGCGCCGGTGGTCTGCTGGACGCCGCCGGCGACGCCGGCGTTGCCTTTCTCACCGGTCCCGATCGGCCACAGCACGGTCTTGCCTTCGCCGACCTTGCTCTTCCATTCTGGGTCGACCGCCGAGAGGAACCCGGTGAAGCCGGCGGTGGTGCCCGACGAGTCCGAGCGGTGGATCACGGTGATGGGTGTGCTCGGCAGGCTGACGCCGGGGTTCAGGGCCGCGATCTCGGGGTCGTTCCAGGTCTTGACCTTGCCGAGGTAGATGTCGGCGATGGTCTTGCCTTCGAGCTTCAGGCCGGCCTTGACGCCGGGCAGGTTGTAGGAGACCGTGATCGCCCCGAGGAACATCGGTATCTGCACGGCGGGGCTGCCGTTCTTGGCGATCGCTTCTTCGTCGGCTGGCTTCAGCGGCGGGTCGCTGGCGCCGAAGTCCACGGTCTTGCTCTCCAGGGAGGTGATGCCCGCGCCGGAGCCCACGGGCTGGTAGTTGAGCGTGAGCCCGGAGCCCTTGAGCTCGGAGCCCCACTGTTCGTAGACGGGTGCTGCGAACGTCGAGCCGGCCCCGGAGATCGTCGCGGAGACCGAGCTGGATGTGCTGGAGGTGCTCGAGGAATTGGAGCTGCCGCACGCGGCGAGCCCCAATGCGAGCGCTGCGCAACCGGCAAGCGCGGCCGTCTTGTTCTTGATCACAACTTCTCCTCTGGCTGGCTGGATTGTCGGATGGGGCGTCGTGCCCACGGGGCCTCGTGCCCCTGCGCCCGTCCGCGGTCGATCCCGCGGGGCAAGCGCCCAAACCGCGAGTTCGCCCCGCTCGGGCGCCCGCGGTGAAGTCTCTTCAACCGCCTGTGGACTCCATGTGAACATTTCGTGAAGGCTGCGGCTGAAATCTGTAGCCGAAGCCCGGATGCGTGTGGATGAAGCGCCGGTCGGGCAGCGCCTGCTCGAGCTTGTTGCGCAGCTTGCTCACGTACACGTCCACCGAGCGGTCACCCGCGCGCAGGGGGCCGCCCCACACGCTGCTGTAGAGCTCCTCGCGGGTGATGATCGCGCCGAGGCGGCGGGCCATGGCGACGAGCAACTCGAACTCGCGCACGGACAGCGTGAGCGCCCGTCCGGTGGCGAGCACGAGACCTTCCTCGAGTCTGATCTCGAGCTCGCCCGCGTATAGGATCTCGGGGACCTCGTGCACCTCCCCGGCCTCCGGCGCGAGGGTCGGCGACGCCGACAGCTCCGCCGTCTGGACGTCCGCGCTCTCCGGGTAGGCCGCCACGACGCGAAGCGTCGCAGGCGATCTGATCAAAGGCGTTGCAAAGTCGTGATCTAGTCGTAAAAAATCCGTGAAAGACCCTCGCTTGCCGATCCCGCGAAATAATCTCGCCGAATGAGCTTTCTGCGCCCCGGCATCGATGGTGCCCTGATGGCCCTCGTCGAGGAGGCGGGTCGCAACGTCCAGCGCTGTGGCCTGCTGCTCAACGAACTGCTGAAGGAGTACCCGGAGCGCGCGCCGCTGGCGCAGGACCTGAAGGTGTGCGAGCAGGAAGGCGATCGCATCACCCACGACATCATCCACAGGCTGGCCGGGCGGGGGCGCGTACGAGCACCGTTCGACGCCGGCGACGGCTACGCCCTGGCCACCGCCCTGGACGACATCGTCGACCACTCGGAGCAGGCCGCCGCCCAGCTCGGGCTGTACGGCGTGGAAGCGCCGATGGAGCAGGCGGTCGAGTTCACCGAGGTGCTCGTGGGCGCCGGCGAGCAGATCGCGCAGGCGTTGCGGTGCCTGCGCACAGGCACCGAGCTGGGTCCCCATCTGGTGGAGATCCACCGCCTGGAGAACGAGGGCGACCGTCTGCAGCGCGACGGGGTGGCCTCGCTGTTCGCGGGCGGCATCGACCCGATGGTGGTGATCCGCTGGAAGGACATCTTCGAGTCGCTCGAGGCGGCCGTGGACGCGTGCGAGACGGTCGCGCATGTGCTCGAGGGCATCACCCTCAAGCAGCGCAGACGCAGGGTGCGCTGAGCTCAGCCCTGCCGGCGCGCCCCGCGCTGGGCCCGGTCCAGACGACGACGCGCGCCCGGTGACGGGAGGTGGGCCGACGACCCCACTTTTACAATCCGTTCACATTCTCCATCATGTTGACTTGCATTGTGAACAATGATCGTGTAAAAACCTTGCCAATTGTCCTATTTGACGATCGGAGTAATGGAGTATGGGGGCAGCGACGCCAACCCGACTTCGCGTGGAGCACGCGACCAATACCGCCAATGCGCCGGGGAACGGCGGTCCTTTGACGGCGCAGCCTACGGCGCCCGTGCGGGCGCTCCGGGGTGAGTCCGAGCAGGAGCTCCATCCGCTCGACATAGCGATCCTGGACCGCGATTCGGGCTTTCTGGTGGTACTCGCCAAGCGCATGGAGCGGTTGGGCTGGAAACGCCACGTGCTGTCTGCGAGGGCGAGCGCCAGGACGATCTCCTCGATGCAGGCCGACGCGCTGGTCGTCGACCTCGCGATTCTCGGGGCGAAACGCTGGAAGTGGCTGGCGCGCGTGTGCGAGTTGCGCCCGGACGTGAGGATCATCGTGTGCACGGAGACCTCGACGGTGGCCGAACGGGTGTGCGGCCTGCGGCTCGGCGCTGATGACTGGTTGAGCAAGCCATGCCATCCCGAGGAGCTGATCGCGCGTGTCGAGGTGGTCACCTCCCACCGTCGCCGGCGGGAGCCGCGCGACCTCGATCCCGTGGTCATCGGCGAGGTCGAGATCAGGCCAGATCAGTACCAGGCCTTCGTGTGCGGGCGCAGCCTCGGGCTCACCCGCCGTGAGTACCAGCTGATCGAACTGCTCTCCCGGGCCGGCGGCGAGGTGCTGGCTCGCGAGGACATCTACGAATGCCTGTGGGGCGGCGAGATGATCCGTAACGACCGCTCGGTCGACGTGTTCGTGCACAAGCTCCGTCGCAAGCTGGAGCACGCCTCGCCGCGCTGGCGCTACGTCCACACCCATTTCGGCATCGGCTACAGGCTCGCCGGCGAGCCCGTCGAGGGCGCGCCCACACACGATCGAGAGCTCGCCGACGTACCGCCCGTGACGCGGCTGGCGGCGTGAGGTCTGACGGCCTGGTCAACCGCGACGACGGTTGGCGGATGCCCGACCGGCTGTGGGAGCGGATCGAGCCGCTGCTGCCCGACCCGCCCCCTCATCCTCTGGGTTGCCATCGCCCGCGCGTGCCCAACCGTCGCGCCATGGACGCGATCCTGCTGGTGCTTCGCACGGGTATGCGCTGGAACGCGCTGGCGGCCACGGGGCTCTGCTCCTCCTCCTCGGCGCATCGGCGCTTCCAGGAGTGGCAGCAGGCGGGCGTGTTCGCCGAGATTCAGCGCCTGTGGCCCGAGCAGGCGCTGTGGAGTGGCGCCAGGCTGGTGCGCTGGCCTCAGCCGAACGTCGTCGCTGGGGCCTGGACCTCGAGCTCGCCGCCGCGCGGGTCGCCGATGAAGAAGAGCTGGAAGCGCGTGGACGTTCCGGTGGGCGCCGAGGGCACGACGGCGCGCCCGGCTGCCACGATCGCGCCGGCGCGGCGCACGAGCGCGTAGACGATCAGTTCCTGCTGGCTCACGCCGGAGTGGTTGACGATCGACCCTTCCGCCGCCGGGCCGTTGGTGGGATCTTCGTACTGATGCGCCGCTTGCACGCTCAGGGCGGGGATCGGCCCCGTCGCCGGCGTCCCTTCGCCGACCTTCGCGGTGACGCTCGCCGGGGGGCTCGTGGCCTGCACCTGGTCGTCGATCCAGGTGCTCGTCGTGTGGGCGGGCAGCAGCGGCGCCGAGTTCAGCCCGGCGGCCAGGCCGGGGATGTCGTTCGTGTAGACGGTCGCGCCGCCGGCGTCCTTGACGCTGATCTCGATCGGCACATCGCGCAACGTGGTTGCCGAGACGTTGCGCAGCGTGACGACCGCCGCCGCCCCTTCCGAACCCCGCAACACGGTCGTCCCGAGCACCTTCACCTTGGTGCTCGGGTGGGTGATGCTCAGCGCGCGCTGAGCCAGCTGGGCGCGCCGAGCCACTTCCTCTTCGTGCTGCCTGTCGGCCTTTTCGATCTTGGCGCTGCGTTCCTGGTTGTTCTCGCACCCGGTGAGCGCCAGCGCGAGCGCCGCCAGCGCGAGCGCCGCCAGCCTCACCCGAAGGCCCCGCTGATGTAGTCGCGCGTGCGCTCCATCACCGGCCGGTCGAAGACCTGTTCGCTGGTGCCGTACTCGACGAGCTCGCCGAGGTGCATGAAGGCCACGTGGTCGGCGACGCGGAATGCCTGCTGGAGGTTGTGCGTGACGATCACGATCGCCACCGAGTCGCGCAGTTGCACGATCAGCTCCTCGATCGTGGCTGTGGAGATCGGGTCGAGCGCCGAGCACGGCTCGTCCAGCAGCAGCACCTCGGGCTCGGCGGCGAGCGCGCGCGCGATGCACAGCCGCTGCTGCTGGCCGCCCGAGAGTCGCAGGGCCGAGCGCTCGAGATCGCCTGCGACCTCGTCGTACAGGCCCGCCCGATGCAGCGCGTCGGCCACGGCCTCCTCGATCTGCGGGCTGCGCCGCCGCCGCCTGCCGCGCGCCGGACGCTCAGCCAGGGCGTAGGCGACGTTGTCGAAGATGCTCATCGGGAAGGGGTTGGGCTGCTGGAAGACCATCGTCACCCGCCGGCGCAGCTCGTTGACCTCGAGCTCGTGGATGTCCTGGCCGTCGAGCGTGATGTTGCCGGCGCGGGCAGCGCCGGTGGTGATCTCGGTGAGACGGTTGAGCGAGCGCAGGAGCGTGGTCTTGCCCGAGCCCGAGGCGCCGATCATCGCCAGCACCTCGCCCTGGCGCACGGGCAGGCTGACGTCGCGCACGACCCAGTTCTCGCCGTATGCCAGCCACACCGACTCGATCCGCATGCGCTCGCGCACGTGGACGGACGGGGCTCTGGCACTGCGCAGACGTGTGGCCACGGCGGCCGGCGAGGCGCCCGCCACAGCTCCGTTGGACGCGGCTCGCGCCGGGGCGACGTGGGGCTCGCGGTCGACCTGGATCCGCCGCACGGGCGGCGGCATCAGCGGGTCCACGGCAGCGCGAACCACTCGAAGCGGAGGAACTTGAAGGCGCTGCCACGCTCGGCCGGCGAGACGCCCCTGCCGCTGAGCCATGTCACGATCCCATTGAGCGCGAGCACGATCAGCAGCAGCAGGAACGCGGCCGCGTACGCCTTCTGCGGCGCGCTGCCTTCGCCCGCGGGCGAGTTGGCGTAGATGTAGGTGGTCAGCGTCGAGCCGGTGCCGCGCAGCGTCGAGTACACCGGCACGTGGCCCACCGGGCCGAGCTGCAGGACCGTGCCCAGCAGGATCGTGATGATCGCCGTATCGCCGATGATCCGCCCCAGGCCTAGCGCGGCCCCGGTGGCCATGTCGCCCCTGATCGCCGGGAGCAACACGCGGCGGACGGTCGTGATGCGCGTCCTGCCGAGGCCGAGCGAGGCCTCACGCAGGTGGTTGGGCAGCCGCACGAGCGCCTCGCGCGTGGTGCCGACGATCAGCGGCAGCGCGAGCACCGCCATGATCGCGCCCGCCGCGAAGAAGGAGCGTCCATAGACGCCGCCGCCGGCGGCGGTGGTGGACAGGAAGCCGAGATATCCCTGGTCGAAGATCAGCAGGCCGAACAGCGCGAGCACCACGCTGGGCGCGCCGGCGATGATCTCGACCGCCGATTCCAGCGCGCGCGCCAGCGAGCGGGGCTGGCCGTACTCCGCGAGCCACGTGCCGAGCGCTATGCCCGTCGGTGCGGCGATCGCAATGCCCACCGTCGCCACGATCAACGTCCCCTCGATGGGGTCCAGGAAGCCGCCGCTCTGGCTCTGCTTGATCGATGGCGCCGGGGACTGCACGAGCAGGCTCGGGCGCAGGTACGCGATCCCCTTGACGAGCATGAACAGCACGATCGCGAGCGCGATCAGGCACAGCCCGATGCCCACCACCCAGGACAGCAGGAAGCCGATCCGGTCGGCGAGCGGCCACGAGCGTGTTGGCTCACGCCGCGCGCGGGCGATCGGGATGCCCGGCGGCGGGGCGGGCGCGAGCTCCGCGGTCGCCGTCGCGCTCACGTGTGCACTCCGTAGCGCTGGAAGCGCTGCTTCGCGGCCCAGCCGACGAGCGAGAGCATCCCCGCAGAGACCAGCAGCACGGCGGCGATCGCGTAGATCGTGTGCGCGAGCGGGGCGATCTCGAGGCCTTCGGAGTTACCGAAGATGGTCGCCGCCAGCGGGCGCACCGGCTCGAACAGCGCCGTCGCTCCGTCGAGCAGGTTGGGCGCGAAGCCGCGGCTGCCGCCCAGCATCGCGAGCATCACGGCCTCGCCCAGCGCCCGCGCGGTCGCCAGCACCGTGGCCGCCACGATCGCGGGGCGCGCCGCGTGCAGCGATACCCGCCAGATCGTGCGCCAGCGGTTGACGCCGAGCGCGAGCGAGCCTTCGCGCCAGGAGCTCGGCACGGCCTCCAGCGCGCCCGCGCTGATCGCGACCATGATCGGCAGGATCATGATCGTCAGGACGAAGGTGGCGGTCATCACGTCGGCGCCGTTGAGCTGCACCAGCTTGTCCACCGAGGCCCGGCGGCCATCGCTGATCAGGTGTTCGTTGATGAACGGCACGAGCACGAGGATCCCCACCAGCCCGTAGATCACCGATGGCACGCCCGCGAGCAGGCGGATCACAGGGTCGAGCGTGCGCTGGAAGGGCGGCGGCGCGAACTCGGTCAGGAAGATGGCGGCCAGCACCGATACGACCAGCGCGATCACCACGGCCGACACGGTCGTCAGCAGCGTCCCCCAGATGAGCGTCCAGGCGTGGAAGTAGTAGAGCGAGTGGCCGGGGATCGGCTTGAGTTCCTGCATCGCGCGCAGCTGCGCTTCGACGTCGCCTCCGGGCCCGAACCACGCGAGGCCGTTGTGCGAGAACGACGGCCACGCCTTCACGAACACGGTCACGAGCATCGCCGCGATGAAGACGAGCACCGCCACCGCCAGCGCGCCGAGCCCCTGCTCGGCGCGCTGGTCGGTCCTAGCGGTCGCCCAACCGCGCGCGCGATGGATGCTGCGGGACGGCATCGCCGCTCAGTGAATCGCGATCCACTCGGAGCTGACGATCCTGCGCACGGTCAGGTTGCCGGGCTTGGTCACCCAGTCGATGAACTTGGCGGCTTCGCCCTTGGGGATTCCCTTGGTGACCATCCAGAAGTTGCGCACGCCGCCGTACTGGCCGGACTTGGCGTTGGCGAGCGTGCACGGAATGCCGTTGTAGTCGATGGTGTGCACGCCGCCGTTGATGGTGGCGGCGAACGACACGAAGCCGATCGCGCTCTTCTGGCCCCCGACCGCACTGACCTCCTGGCCCTCGGAGGGCTCGGCGGTCGCGCTCGGTGAGATCTTGTTTTCTTCGCCCAGGAAGATGTTCTGGAAGGCGTCCTGGGTACCTGAGACGGCTTCGCGGTCGAACAGGTCGATCGGGCCCGTGAGACTCGAGCCGGGAACGTCGCTCCAGTCGCTGATGTTGCCGGTGAAGACGTTCTGGATCGTTTCCTGGCTGATGTTCGGAACCGGGTTCGCGCTGTTCGTGATCACGCAGATCCCGTCGCGGGCGACCTTGCTGAAGACCAGCCCACCCGGGTCGGACGGCAGTGGGTCGCGCGATGCGTCTGCGATGTCCACCCGGCCGGCCTCCACGTCGTTGATGCCGATGTCGGTCTGCCCGCCGCCGACTTTCGGTTCGGGAATGCCTTTGTAGGCTTGGTGGTAGGCCTTGGCGAGTTTCTGGACGAGCGGCAGCATCGAGGTCGAGCCGTCGATCAGCAGACGCTTGGCTGCGACGGCCGGTGCGGCCAGCGCGAGCGTAAGGATCGCCGTGAGGATGAGGGTGCGGTACGCGCGCACGGTTGTTGCTCCTTTGCGTTTGGAAGGGTTCCGGCTCAGGCGTCGTAGACGCCTGGGGGGCGAAACAGATAGAGGTGCTAATCGATGCGGTAGCGCTTTTGGACCTTCACCCCGGCGGTAGCCTCTCGCGCCCGACGGTCACTGGTGTTTCGTTTTTGTGAACGCCGGGCGGCACCGGCATGTTTAGTATTTGTGAAAGCCAGCGACCGGCAACTTGTTTAGTTCTTGTAAACGCAGGCGAGTCGATGTGTCGTTTTTGTGAACGCCATTGCTTTTCCGCTCGACTCATGTGACGCTGGCCACCGTCCGACCGGCGCTGCGTTTCCTGCTGTCCTTCGCGTCGCGGTCTCGTCCACTGAAACCAGGCGCTGCCGACATGACAGACGATCCCATTCCATCCGAGCCCACCCCCAGCAGCGGTGCCGCCAGCAATGGCGCCGGCGACGGTGGCGCGGGCAAGGCGTCGGTGCGATCGGGTCTCGCACACCGGCGCAACCCCGTGCTCGTAACGCTCGGAGACTTCGCCTCGGGCACACGCCGTCTGCTCTTGCGCGACCCGCTGTCGCTGTTCCTGCTGATCGCCTCGATCGCCCTGGCGATCACGTTTGCGACCCTGCTGGGGGCGATCAAGCCCGCGAGCTCGGGCCTGGACGTGCCGCTCAGCACCGTGCAGACACTGGCCAAGCAGCACGACATCTCGACCGCGGTGATGCTCGATCACGACGCCCGCGTGGAGCTGACCACGACCGCGAACGCGCCGGCGATCTCGCCGGACGGAAATCTTGCCGTCAAGACGATCGAAGAAGAAGCCCGGCAGGCGGCAAAGCCCGGCCACCACGGTGAAACCAGCACGACCAAGACGCCTGCGAATCCCACCTCCACCGCCGGTGGCGCGAGCACCAGCCCTGCCGAACTCATCACCGCGGGCTCGGGGGGCGCCGCGACCGGCAACCAGCGCCTGTGGACGGCATACCCCGCGTCGGGCGCGATCACCCAGCAGCTGCTCAGGGAACTGAGCGCAAGCGGCGCCACCGTGTCGGTCGACCAGCAGTCGGGCAAGGGCACCGCGGCGATCGTCGTCCAGTTCCTGATCCCGATCCTGCTGCTCGTATGCCTGTTCTCGCTGTTCACGCGCCTGGGCGCCGAAGGGGCCGCCGGCGGGCTCGCCGCCTTCTCGGAGTTCACCGGCAAAGGACGCAAGAAAGGCAAGGGCACGCGCGACAGGATCACCTTCGCGGACGTGGCCGGCGCCGGTGAAGCGCTCGCGGAGCTCCGTGAGATCCGCGACTATCTCTCTGACCCGAGCAAGTACCTGGTCGTGGGCGCCGCCGCGCCCAAGGGGGTCCTGCTCGTGGGACCCCCGGGCACGGGCAAGACGCTGCTCGCCAAGGCGGTCGCCGGCGAAGCCGACGCCGCCTTCTTCTCGGTGTCGGGCTCGGACTTCGTCGAGTCGCTGGTCGGCGTCGGCGCGGCACGCGTCCGCGACCTGTTCCGCAAGGCCAGGAAAGTGGCGCCGGCGATCATCTTCATCGACGAGCTCGACGCCGCCGGGCGTAAGCGCGGCGCCGGCATCGGCCAGGGCAACGACGAGCGCGAGCAGACGCTCAACCAGATCCTCGTGGAGATGGACGGCTTCGCGGGGGACGGCGGTCTCGTGGTCATGGGCGCCACCAACCGGCCCGACATCCTCGACCCCGCGCTGCTGCGCCCCGGGCGCTTCGACCGCCAGGTGGTCGTGGACGTGCCAGACGTACACGGGCGCCTGGAGATCCTGCGCCTGCACGGCAGCAAGCGCCCGCTCGCACCGGACGCGTCGCTGGAGGAGGTGGCGCGCCAGACGCCGGGCTTCAGCGGTGCGGAGCTCGCCAACGTGATCAACGAGGCTGCCCTGCTGAGCGTGCGCGATGGCCGTGGGCAGATCGACGAGGCGACGCTCGAGGAGGCGATCGACCGCGTCGTTGCGGGCCCGGCGAAGCACCACATCCTCTCCGAGCAGGAGCGCTGGCTGATCGCGGTCCACGAGTCCGCGCACGCGGTCGTGACGGAGGCGCTCGGACACACGACCTCGACGCGCAAGCTCTCGATCGTCGCGCGCGGGCGACAGCTGGGCACGGCCGCGCACATGCTCTCCGACCGCGACCAGATGATCATGACCAAGCCTGACCTGCAGAGCCAGTTGATCGTGATCATCTCCGGCCTGGCCGGCGAGCGCATCGCCTTCGGACACACCTCCACGACCGTCAACGAGGACCTGCACGCCGCCACCGCGCTGGCGCGCAGCATGGTCACGTCCTTCGGCATGTCAGAGGCGCTCGGGCTGGTGACGATCGGCGAGAAGAGCGGCGAGGTGTTCCTCGGCGCCTCGCTGCAGGACCTCGGCTCGGTCGGTCCGGAGACGCTCAACCTGATCGACAACGAGGTCGAGCGGCTGGTCGGGGATGCGGAGGCGCGCGCGGCCGTGGTCCTCGACCGCAACTGGAGCACGGTCGAGGAGACTGCCACCGCGCTGCTCGAGCAGGAGACGCTCTCGGGGGTGGCGCTCGACGCGGTGCTCTCTACGGTCCAGGAGGTGACGTTGGAGGAGCTCGCGCAGGTGCGCAGGGCCGCGCCCCCGCGCTTCACCACCCGCGACCCCAAGCAAGCGCAATGAAAAGGCGGCTGCGGCTGCCCTCGCCCGCGATGACGGTCGCGCTGATCGCGCTCGTGTTCTCCACCACCGGCTTCGCCAGCGCCGCCCGACAGGCCGTGGTCGCCGCGATCGATGGGCACACGATCAGCGCCAAGCCGCACGCCGGCGGCATCCTGCTGCTCGGCCGCAACCGCAAGTTCCCCGCTTCCGCGCTCCCCACGGTCAACGACGCCAGCCGAGTCGACGGCAAGGACGCCGACGAACTCGCCGGCACCTGCCCGCCCGCCACGGTCGATCTCGGGACGTGGTGCCTGGACTCTGCGCCCTACCCCCTCACAAAGGCCGACGCCGGCAAGAACAACTTCATCTGGGCCAGCAAAGCCTGCGAGGCGCAGGGTGGCTGGCTGCCCAGCGCCTCGGAACTGCTCGGGGCGGCCGAACGGGTGAAGCTCGAGTCGGTGATCACGGACAACCCGGACACCGCCACCGTCAACCAGGACCCGACCCGCGGCCTGAAAGACGAACGCGAGATGAGCTCGACGCTCGTCACCACGGAAGCCGGCTCGGCGGCTGCCGGCTTCGAGGGCGTCAGTCAGGGGGCGACGGGGGATCCCCGCCAAGGCCAGGCGAACCCGATTCCCCTGCCGGCCAACCCCCTGCCGGAATCGCTGCAGTACGTGACGGTCTACAGCAACACCCAGCAGGGCGGTTTCGCCGGCTCCGAGCCGGTCAAGGAAGCGCAGAACTTCCGCTGCGCGTTCAACCCGACGCCCGGGGCCCTGAACAAGCCGGAAGAATGAGTGCCTGCACGCGGCCCCTTGCACCGTTGTGGGCGATCGGGCTCGCTGTCGTCGCGTTGGCTGTGCATGCCCAGCTCGCCCGTGCGGTGATCCTGCCGGCGGTCACGATCGACGGTCCGAGCCAGGAAATACTCGGCTTCGGTGGCATCGCCATGGCCGAAGACGGCACCGGAGGGCTCGTCTACCTCAAGCGCGTGGATGGCATCGCGCATGTGTTCGTAGCCCGCTACGTGGCAGGACATTGGCTGGCGCCGATCAGGGTCGACACGGGACAGCCATTCGGCGCGAGCTGGCCGCGCATCGGGGCCGCCGACGGCGGCGAGCTCGTCGTCGTATGGGCCACGCCGTTCGCGACCGAGGACGGCCATCCCGTCGACGAGCTGATGGGCGCCACCCTCGGGCCCGGTGCCTCGTTGTTCAACCCGCCGGTGCTGATCGATCCGGACATCGAATCGGGCACCGGCGCGAGCCCCGACCTGGCGATGAGCTCGACCGGCCAGGCCGACGTCGTCTACCGGGTCGTGATGGAACAGACCGGGCATGGCACCAGCGTGCCGTTGCTGCATCCCGGCGATGTGGTCGAGGAAGTGCGCGTCGCCCATTACGACGGCAACCGCTGGAGCGAGCTGGGCGCCATCAACCGTGACCCGGGCGTGTCGATGCGTCCACCGACGGCTGCCAACGCGCCGCAGATCGCGATTGGGCCCACCGGCAACGGGATCGTCGTCTGGCAGGAGCCGGAAATCACGGGCGTCGCGCGCATCTGGGCAAGGCGGCTGTTCGCCAGCAACCTCGACTACGTGCTCCCGGTCAGCGCGATCGGCCTCAACGGGCAGTCGATCGAACAGGACTCCGAAGCGCCGAGCGTGGCCTTCTCCCGGCTGGGCCAGGCTGAGGTCGCCTACCGGCAGCCCGTAGGCCCGGGCTCGCCGCTGCCGGGGCCCCGCATCTTCCTGAACACGCTTCCCGATGGGGAATCCCAGAACGGTTCCGAGTTCCTCGGCGCGAGCGTCGTCGATCCGGATGTATCCGGTGGGGCCTCCGCGAGCGTCGGGCCGCCGAGCATCGACATCGACGAACACCGCGACATGCGCTTGCTCTACGACAGCAACGGCACCCCCCGGGTGGTGGAGGGCACCGACCTGGGGCTGTCCGGAACCCTCTCCCTCGGGCCGCCCTTCGCCGGGTCCGAGCAGGCGGCGAGCGTCATGGACCCCGAAGGGGGAGGCGTCTCGGCGTGGCCGAGCGTCGATCCCCAGGGCTCGCCCGCTGTTGCGGTGCGCGAGGACTTCCCCGAAGGCGGCGTCCAGACCGCGCTCGTCAGCGGCGGCGCCGGCGGTGAAATCGGCGAACTGAGCGTTGGACGCTCCGGATTGGGCGACGGGCTCGTCGGCTTCCAGCAAGGAGCCATCGGCAATGCTGCGATCGTCGCCGCGCAGGTCACAGCGCCGCCGGCGCAATTCGTGGCAAGTCTGACCAGGGGCTGGATCAAACCCTCCGCGGCCGTGATCTCCTGGCAACCGGCGGAAAGCGCCGATCCACCGTTGACCTACACGGTCGTGCTCGACGGTCACAAGCTGGCCACGCCTGCGGGCGTCGATGAACTGCATCTGAGCCCGGGCGGCCTCGGCAGCGGCATCCACCACGTGCAAGTCCTGGCGACCGATCGCTACGGTCAGTCGACGCTCACGTCTCCGCTGCTGCTGCGCATCGACGGCGTGCCTCCGAGCGTCAAGTTCAGAACGACCGGCAATGAGCTGACAGTGCGCGCGGGCGACGCCTACTCGGGTCTCGACAAGGGGGCGGTGAGCGTCAGCTTCGGGGATGGCCAGCACGCCTCCGGCCGTGCGGTGTTCCATCACCGCTACGCGCGCGGCGGCGTATACGAGGTCGTCGTCCACGTGCGCGACAAGATCGGCAACACGGGCATCGTGCGGCGGTTGGTGAGCGTCCGATGAGCCGCCTCGCGGTGCGTGTCCTGTGCGTGCTCGTGGGGGGCGCGTTCACTGCCCCTGCCCTCGCCCAGGCGGATCTGTTCGAGCCGATACGAGCGGTTTCGGAGGGCACCCTGAACGGTGGTGCGCACGTGGAACAGGCCGAAGTCGGCGAACACGCGGTGATCTCCGGCAACGGAGAATACGTCGCCTTTCAGGGCCGGTTCGGCGGCGTCAAGGGCATCTGGCGGCGCGATCTCGCCAGCGGGGCGATCGAGCTCGTCGCCACCGGCGAAGCCGCGCTGCCGTCGATCAGCGAAAGCGGGCAGTACGTGAGCTTCACGACGAACGCACAACTCGCTCCGCACGACGATACGAACCACGCCCCGGACGTGTACGTGCGCGACATGAGCGTGCCGGAATCCCAGCAGCCCTCCCAGCCCTGCGAAGAAGAAGAAGCAGGCGCGAGCCCCGCGCAGCGCTGTCCCTTCACCCTCGTCTCGGCGGTCAATGACGGCACGCAGGGCCTCGAATACGAAGGCGCCAGCCAGTACGGCGCCGTGGCGAGCGGACGCACGGCGATCAGCGCCGACGGGCGCGTGGTCGCGTTCGTGACCACCGCGGTTTCCGACCTCGCCGGTCCCGGCACGCCGGCGGAGCAGGTGGCGATCCGCGAACTGTCGACCCGGGAGACCAAGCTCGTGAGCGCGGAAGCCGATCCAGCGACCGGCCAGCCGATCACGGGAGCGGAAGGACACGACCTGCCCGTGTCGACGACGGCCGAAGGCGAAGGCATCTACGGTGCCGTCTACAGCGGCCTCCCCGAGCCGACGGCCTTTCCCTTCACGAACCCGTGGGTGGGAGCGTCGATCAGCGCCGACGGCTCGACGGTGGCGTGGATGGGACAGGAGATCGGCAAGCAGGCGCAGGTCCTCGCCGAAGATCAGGCACTCCAACCCGACTACACCGAACCGTTGTGGCGGCGCATCAGCGAAGGTCCGCAGGCACCGACCAGGCGCGTGACCGGCGGCTCGGACCCCTCCGCCCCCGGCTGCGCGGCCAGCGGAGAGACCAAGCTGGGACTCGAAGGGACGCTGTCCGATCCCTGTCAGGGGCCGTTCGAAACCAAGACCGGTCAGCCCCAGGGCGTGTGGACCCTCGACCCCGAGTTCGACTACCTGCCGCAGCTCAGCGCCAACGGCGAAGCGGTCGTCTTCATCGCCAACGAACGCGAGATCACCTCGGGCCTGGAATTTGCCTCCAACGGTGAATCGGGCGACCTGTACGTGGTCAACATGCAGCCGGGACTCACCCGCGTGCAGGCGCTGCGGCGGCTGACCGAGGTGGCGGGGAGCAAGGAAGTCACACGCGACGGCACGATCGAGGACTTCGCCATCGCGCCGGACTTCGGCATCACCCCCGAAGGCAGCCAGATCGCGTTCAGCACCGCGCGCACGGTGTTCCCGCTCGACTCGCCGGCGTACGTGAGCGTGCCAATGGCGGAAGCGGGGCTGGCCGAACTGTTCGAGGTGGACGTCGACGACGACACGCTCACCCGGATCAGCCACGGCTTTCAAAGCGAAGCGCAGCCGAGCGAACAGGCCCACATCGAAGGGCTCCCCGGGCAGGACCCATACAAATGGGAAACGGAGGGCTCTTTCTCGCCGTCGTTCTCGGACGACGGCGGCCTGCTGGCGTTCGCGTCGAGCGCCTCCAACCTGGTCTACGGCGACGGCAACGACGCGAGCGACGCGTTCACGGTGGAACGCGAGATCCCGTCCTCGCAGCCAACGCCGCAGTACATCTCGAGCGAACCGGCGCCCCCTGGGGTGACGCCGACGTGGCTGCTCGGTGTGACGGCGCTCTCGCGCCCCGACGGGAGCGTTGAACTGGACGCCGAGGTGCCCGGCGTCGGCAGCCTGCACGCGGCCGCCGACGGCAGCGTGAGGGTACGGGTGCTCGCCCCGCGCAAGGCCCGACGCGCAGGTGCAAGCGGCGGCCACGCGCGCATGACGGTCGCGACCCGCGCGGTCGCGTCGGCGACGAAGGCCACGCCCGCCGGAGGCGGCCTCGTGACGCTGAGGCTGACGCTCGCCCCTCGATACAGGGCGCTCGCAGGCGCCGCTGGCGGGCTGTCAGCCACGGTGAGCGTTCTCTTCAGCGCACCCGGACACAGGACCCTCAGTGTGACCATCCCCGTCACGTTCCGGCGCACCACGAAAGCGGCGAAGGCGAAGAAGAAGAAGAAGAAGGCACGGCGAGCGGCTGATGGCCGCGCGGGCGCCACGCACAGGAGCACTCGATGAGCCGATCCTCGGGCACCAGCCCAGCGAGCATGCGCGCGCTGGTCGCGGCTGTGCCGGTGCTCGTCGCCGTGCTCCTGCTCGCCGCTCTGCTCGCCCCGGGCGCGTCCGCGCAGGAACTCGCGGACGACGGGAACGCCTCCTGGCAGCTGGAACAACCCAACCCGCCCCCGCCCCCCGTGGGCGTGCAGGGATCGAATGTCCCGATCGGGCTCGGCAAGATCGGCGACATCGAGTTCTGGGCACCCAACCGTGGGCTGCTGATCACCGCCGGCAACCCGCCGACGATCCCCGCCGGCCTGTGGTTCTACAACGGTGTGGGCTGGCACGAGCTGGCGAATGTGTGCGGAGCCACAGATGGGCGCATAGCATGGGCCGGGCCCGAAGAATTCTGGACGATCTCCGACGGGCGTCCGGGCCAGGCGATCGTCGAAGGGAAAATCCCCCCGATCGTTGACAACACGCTCTGCCACTTCTCAAAAGGGCATATTGTCGGCTCCTACGCCTCACCCGCGTTCGAGACGAGCTCCTACCAGCCGATGAACGCGGCCGCGTGCTTCGAACCCTCGGACTGCTGGTTCGCCGGCGAACCCCTCACCTTCGAACCGGGCGCCTTCCAGCTGAACTGGAACGGCAGCGGCCTGAGCGCCGAACCCAATCCCCAGGGTCACGCGGTCGAGGGCATGACGCACTTCGGCGATCGCCTGTTCGAGAGCGTGCGGATCAGGCCCACCTTCAACCCGCCTAGGCCCGACGAAGAAGACCAGCTAACCGAACCCGAAGCGCCGGGCTCGCCGTCGGACCTCCACACGATCGCGCCCGCCGGGACCAAGCCGCTCTTTGAATCGCTGGAATCCGCTGAACAGGTGCCCGTGTATACGAGCGAAGGCCAGCCCTCGTGGGCGCTCACGGCGCTGCACCTCGGCGCCGATGAAGGGGCGCTGTGGGGTGCCGCCGACCCTCTCCTTCACCAGGCCTTCCCGCCGAACTCGAAAGCTCCCACCGGCGAAGTCACGATCGTGCGCGACGTCAACGGTCATTGGAGCCAGGTGATCGGCTCCCAGGAGCCCGACAACCCATTCACGAAGTTCATCTTCGAAGAGCATGAAGACGAATCTCCCAGCGAACGCGAGGCTCAGGAAGCGCACGAACGAGAAAACGAAGAGGTGAGCTCGATCGCCGCCGAGCCCGGCAGTGAAAACGCGTGGCTGGCTCTCACCACGCCGCGAGCCAGTGAACAGGAAACCTCCACGACACAGCCGGCGAGGGTCGCGCGCATCTCCGCCGGCGGCGCTGTGTCCGACAGCGAAGAACTGCCCTCTGCGCAAGAAGCCAAAGAAGGCGTTGGGCCCAAGGGCAGCGCGAGCGAGATCGTCTGCCCCGGCCCTCACGACTGCTGGATGGCAACGACGCAGGGGTGGCTCTTCCACCTCGCCGACGCCGCCGAAAGGCAGGAAAGCGCGGAGCACCTCGACGAAGACACCGATCCGGCGTTCACGAGCCTGATCACCGAACGCCCCCACGATCAAGGTCTGCCGCAGGAAATCCCCAACGCGCCGCCGGCGGAAGAATCGGGCCTGCTCGGGGAACTGCACGCCTCGACCGCCTCGGTGGGCGTGAAATCCTCGCCCATAAATCCCTTCGCGACGGTCACGCTGCCGTTGCTCTCCGACATGCACACGCGGCTCGTGCACGGCAGAACGCTCGAACTGAGCTTCCACCTCGCGGTGAAGGCGCGCCTGCGTTTGATCGCGGAACGCCACAAGCGGGTCGTGGCGAGCACCCCGACGCGCACGCTCACAGCTGGCAGCCGCAAGCTGCTGCTGCTCCTGAACGTCCATCGCTGGCCGACCAAGCTCGTTCTGCAGTCGCATGCGCTCGCCCCGCTGCCGACCACCTCCACGCGCACCTCGAACGTCGAAACGGTGACGACCTCGCTGGCCTTCCCCAAGACGCTCGTGCGTCCGGAACCGGGACCGCTGTTTTGAGCGGCAGGCCAACGATCGCAGGCCGGTCGGTCCGGCGAGTGCTCAGCGTCCTCGTGATCGCAGCCGCGACGCTCGCGCTGGTGTGGGCGACGGGGCTCGCGGGCCCGGGCGCCACGCCACGCGCCGAGGGGCAGCCCGCAGCCGGTGAACCCACCCCGCAGACAGACGCGTCGGTACCGGCACGAGGCGTGATCATGATCGGCTCCTCGCCGCTCGAGGCCGGTGCGCCGAACGAGAACGAGACATGGGGCATCGGCGAAGACGGGCTGCAGAGCGCGCCCACTTGGCATGTCGTCCGCTACACCAGCGGCGGCGGCTGGACGGTGCAGCCGGGCCCGCTGAGCGCCACCGGCCAGCCGCTGTCCGGCTTCGAACCCGACCACAGCCCGCTGACGGGAGATATGACGGCGAGCGGCAGCGGCGTGCTCGTCGGCAGCGCGCTGACCCAGCCGCAGAGCGAAACCAGGAGCAAGGTCGTGCTGGTGCGCAACCCGGGCGGCGTCTTCCAGGAGACAGCCGTCGAGCCAGAAGGCGAACCGGCCCTGTTGAAACCGGGCGAAAGCCTCTTCAAGTCGCCTCGCGCGCCGCTGCTCGCCGCGCTCGACGAAGGCGGGCACGCGGGAGCGCTCGTGGTTCCCGTCGACACCGGCACGAACGGCTCAGAGGAAGCCGTCCTGCACTGGAACGGGCAGGAATGGACGCGCGAGCTGATCGAAGGGATCCCGCAGACGGCCAAGGAAGAAGGCGGCTTTCGCGTGCTCGGCATCGGCGCGAGCTCGCCCACGAACGCGTGGCTGCTCGCCCAGCTGTCCAGGGGCTCGAACGCGGTGGCGCTGTTCAGCCGCCATGTGAGCTCCGAAGGGGCGAGCTGGAAACCGGTGAAAACCTCCCCGAGCGAACCCGCGGCTGCGCCCCTCACCGTGGACGGAGAGCCGTTCACCGTCCCCGGCATCGGTGAGCCGCCGACGGTAAGGGCGCAGGTTCTCACCGTCACAGGCGAAGGGGTGTGGATCGACGGCGAACGCGCCGACGGAGCGGGCTCGGAAGCCTCGACGGGAGTCACCGTGTTCTTCAAGCCGGAAGGCGAAGGCGCTGACAGCGGCGAAGTGCGCGCCACGTGGTGCAACGTCCCGGCTGAATTCGCGCAGTGCACGTACACGCTCCCCGAAGCGCTGCCAGGTGACCTCGCGGCCTCGCGCAGCTTCGCCTGGGCCGACGGCGCAGAGCCGTTCGGCGAGCGCGTCATCACCGGGCTCAAGGAAGGCGTCAGCCTGCGCCTGGAAGGCGACACGTTCAAGCCCGTGCTCGCGCTCGGCGGCGGCGAAGCGCCCGAGGATGTCGGCGGCAGCCTCGGCGCCGCGTTCTCGGATCCCGACGAGGGCTGGCTCGGGAACGAACTGCTACCCGTCCACCTCACCTTGAACCCCGAACCCAATCGCCTCGGACCCTATCCCGTCCCCTTCCGCCACGCGCTGACGGCGCTCGCCCCGGAACCGGGTGCTCCGATCGGGGCGGAAGCGAGCGAGGCGCTCGCCGTGGGATACCAGGGCGAGGTCGCTCGCTACGTGCCGGGGCAGGGCTGGCTGCCGGAGAGCCTGCTCGGGGCCGGGGGCCTTCGCAAGACGCCGAACCTGCGCGCTGTCGCGTGGCCCACGCCAACGCGGGCGTACGCCGTCGGCGAACTCGGCCAGATGTGGCTGTGGCGTGGCGAAACGGGACTGTGGGAACCGGACCCCGCCACCCCGCTCAACTTCCGCGGCGACCTGCTCGGCATCGCCTTCGACCCGAGCGAACCGAGCATCGGCTATGCCGTCGGCCAGCAGGGCGTGCTGCTCCGCTACGGCAAGACCTGGACCCAGGAAGCGCTGCCGGCGGAACTGCAGGACGCGAGCTTCACGTCCGTGGCATTCGCGGGCTCGGAGGCGCTCGTCGCCTACCGGCTGCCGCACGTGGTGGTGCAGGCGGACGGGGTCAACGGTAGCTACACGGGTGGCCTGCTCGTCAAAAGGGGCTCGGAAGCCGGGTGGCACGTGGACACCGGTGCGCAGGAAGCGCTCGACGGCGCCATCCCCTGGGCCGTCGCCGGCCTGCCGGACGGGGGCGCCGCAATCTCAGCTGGCGGCGTGGGAGGAGAGGCGCCGCTGGTGCTGGAGCGCAACGGCGAAGAAGCTTCATGGCAGCCGACACCTCAACCGTATCCCGGGTTCGAAGCGCCGAGCTCGCTCGCGCTGTTCCGCGAAGGCGGGGCGCTGCGCGTGATCGGCTCCGGTGGCGTGCCCAACACGCTCCCCATCGATACCGTCGCGCCACCCCCGGCGGGCTTCCCTGAAAACCTCATCCGGGCCTATCCGGACGCGACCGGCGAAGGCCATCTCCTGCGACAGACCTCGACAGGCTGGCGAGACGAGGTGCACGAATGGAACGACGTCGGCGAACCACCCGGCGAATACAAACTCTACGACATGGTCTACCAGCCCGATCCGATCGCCGCGGTCCTCGTCAACGAAAATGGCGACGAAGGCTGGGCGGTCGGCGGAGTGATCGAAACCGAAAAAAGGGGCGCGCTCGACACCGCTGACATCGCGCGCTACCCGAACAACGGGGCCACGCCCCCGGGCATCGCACAGGCGCCGGTGAAGACCGAACCCGCGACGGCGAGGTTCGCCATCGGCGGCGACTCGCAATGCGAGGCGCCGTGCGCCTATCGCAGGAACGCCAAGCTTGGGCCCGATGCGTGGCTCTCCTCGGCCCTCACGAGCGCGGCCGGGATCGAAGGTGTGCGTGCGTTCTTCTTCACCGGACCACGGGTCACCTCGGGAGAAGGGCACGGCGACTTCCCAGTGCCATACGAACGCGAGTTCGCGCGCTACGCCGAAGTGCTGGGCTCGGCCAGGATTCCGGCCTACGCGGCGCCATCCGCCACCGATCGTGCGGGTGGCAGCGCGTGCCCGTTCGAGCAGGCCCTGGCGCCCGCCTCCTCCGGCGAAGTGACGCTCGTGACGCAATCCGAAGAATTCAAGCTCCCCGGCTCATGTTCAGAAGCGGCTGAATCACAGCCGGGCTACTACGCGCTGGAATCAAGGGGACCGGCGGGCGCGGTGCGCGTGATCGTGCTCGAAGACGCCGGTGAACCCGACCAAGCCCAGGTGACATGGCTCGGTGAACAGCTCCGGGAAGCTGCAGCAAAAGCAGGTCCCGCGATCGTCGTCGGCGCCGCCAACCTCAACAGGCAGATGGCTGAAGGTCGCCCGGGCGCGCAGGCGCTCGAGCGCACGCTCGCGGGCGGCGGATCCGCCGGCGGGTCCTGCGCCTCCGCATACTTCTTTGACGAACCGGACAGGAATGTCACGCAGCGTCTGCGCGAACCCTGTGCGTCAGGGCAAAGCATTCCCACCTTTGGCTCTGGAACCCTCGGCTACGGCAGTGCGAGCGCGACGCAGGAAGCAGACTTCACCGGCGCGAGCGGCTACCTGCTCGCTCAGGTCAAGTTCCCCACTCGGCCGGCAGGCAACGTCTTCCCCGTGAGCGTGAAGCTGATACCGGACATCGGCGAAAACGAACTGGCGCTCGAAGCCGAGGAAGGCGTGCTGCTGCGCCGCAGCCAGGCGGCGCTGTTCGACGCGCTGGCGCGACGCCCGCGGGCGGGCGGCGTTTCCAACCGCGGGCAGCGCCAGAACGTGGGAGCTATCTACACGCCGATCTCGGCGACCTGCATCGGCGAAGATTGCGGCGAAGGCATCTTCCCCGAATACAGCTTCACCTCCTCGGACCCGGAAGTCGGCGGCTTCGTCAAGCAGAACCTCGCCGCGGAACCGGCAGGCCGCGAGCCGTTGCTCGGAGCCAACGAAAAACCGATCCAAGAACCGGACCAGCTGGCCGAAGCGGGCAAGCAAGAAGAAGGGTCCATATCGCCACTGTTCTGCGCATACCGAAAAGGCAAAACCAAAGTGAAAATCACTGCGGGTGGCTATGCATCGACGCTGACCGTGACCGTGCAGGAAGGCAGCGTTCGCCAGCCGTGCGGCACCGTTCCCGCCGCCGGTCTCGCCGCTCCGGCGGCTCCCGCGCCGGCGCCCCCGGCGCCGGCTCCTGCTCCCGCCCCGGCCGGGCCAGCGCCCGCGTCCTCGCCGCCGGTGGCGCTGCTGCCAGCGCCTCCCGCGCCGCCGGCGGCCGTCACCCCGCCGCCGGCACGCCCCGTGGCGGCGGCGCTACCGCCGTTCTTCGTGCTCGCGGCCCCCGTTTCACCGCTGCTCCCGTTCGTGCCATTGCCCGTTCCGACCCCCGCTCGCCCGACGCCGCCCAGCGGGACCTCGGCTGTCACCTCGCCGGTCGAGGCTCCCGAACGCGAAGAAGAGCAGGAGGAGGCGACGGAGTCGGTGGGCAACCAGGCGGTCGCCTACAGCGCGCCCGAACACGAGCCTTCGCCGGTGTACGCGCTCGGAATCATCGTCCTGGCGGCCTTTGCGGGTGCGTCCATGCGGCGTCGGCCTCGTCGCGGGCGGCGAGAGGTTCGGGTGGCTCCGGCGACCATCTCCGCGATGCGCTCCCAGCGGCGAGTCAGTGGGGCGCGCGGGTGGCCGCGTTGATGGCCTTCACGATCAGTTCACCGGTTCGCAACAGGATCGCCCTGCCGCATCGGCACCATATGGGACGGCGAGGAGGCCGCGCTGTCGCGAAAGGTTCATCCGCATCGCCCCGGAGCCGTTGAGTCCCGGCGAACGACACGAACTAAGAGATCGGAGCACGATGCCTCACCTGCACAGCCTTCGCTGGAGAGTTCTGCTGCTGTCTAGCGCCGCGCTGATGGCGCTCGCCATGCTGTGTGGCAGCGCGCGCGCCGCCACAGGCTACGGGGAGCTGACGCGCTTCGGCAGCGAGGGCACGGGAAGCGGTGAGCTCGCGGAAGCCCCACTGGGCGTGGGCGTCGACTCGGCGGACAACAGTGTGTTCGTGGTCGACGAACCGACCCCCCCGGAACAGAAGAAAGAGCATCTGCCCGAACCCCAGTACGAGGAATGCATCGAAGCCCTGGAAAACCCCGACGAAGAAGAAGAATGTGAAGTAGGTGTCGGACCCATCACGCGCCACTTCGGGCTGCTGAAGTACACCGTCGAAGGCAGCTCCTACAAGTTCGCCACGGCCACGAGCTTCGCTGAGACAGGGCCCGAAGGCAATGCCATAACGACGATCGAGGGGATCGCGATCGACCCCGGACGCGAACGCCTGTACCTGCTCACGTCCGACAACCGCGAAGGCACGTTGGCGATCGACAACTCGAGGCACAACTCCGGCGCCGCCGCCTCCAGCGTGTCGGTCGCTTCGACCCTGTTCGCGTTCAACACCAAAGAACTCGCGGTGGAGGGCAAGGGCGCCACGGCGGTCCTCGCCGGCCCGACGACGCTCGAAGCCCAGTCCGCCACGGCCGGTCGGGCGCTGCTTGAACCCAAAGGCATCACCGTCGATCCTGCCACCCACGAAGTCATCGTGCTCGCCCACGTCGACACCGTGGGAGAAAAAGAAGACAACATCGGGGACGCGGGCGACCATTATGTGCTGCAGCGGATCAAGGAAGACGGGGAACTGGGTGAACGCTATGTCGACACCGGCAACGCGCTCAAGACGCTGCCGAAATTCGGCGCTGTGCCCAACTCGCCGATCGTGGTCGGCCCGAGCGGCTCCGAGCGCGTGCTCATCCAGGACGAAGGCCTCGTCGAAGTGCCCTACAGCTTCAGCTCGAGCGCCTCGCCACAGGCATTCGGCTCGCGCCGGCGGGGGAGCATCGACGAGGGCTCGCTCGAGCGCTCGGAATTCGGCGGTGGACTCGCGGCTGGGCCCGTCGAAGCGGGTGCGCCCGACGGCACGATCTACAGCGTCGGCGACATCAAGAACGAAGCGGACGAAGAAAACGTCCTGGCCGGCGTCGAAGAGTTCTCGGGAGCGAGCGGGACGCCGATCGGATGGACCGGCGGCCAGCAGGTGACGGTGAAGAAGAAAGTCGAGGAAGTGAAGTGCGTGATAGAGCCGCTTGTGTATTCCCAGCCGGCCTTCGTGGGGGGTGGGAAGGAAAACAAGGTGTTCGTGCTCGCCAGCGAATTCCTCCTCCGCTTCGTGCCTGGTAGCGAAGGCGAAGAACCGATCTCGGAACCGTTCTTCCCCGCGCTGATCGAGTTCGGTCCAACCGGCACCGGCTGCCCGGAAGCCAGCGTGCCCCAGGGCATCACGGCCGAAGCCGACGGCACGGTGTTCCCGGAAACGACACCGGTCAAGGCCGGCACCAAGGTCACGCTGTCCTCGCACATCGTCCAAGCCGACTCGCTGAGCGTGAAGTGGGAATTCGTGAACGTCAAAACGAAGGAAACGACCAAAGAAGAAGTGTCCGCGGAAGAACTTCAGACGCCGGAGCTGGTGCACGCCTTCGAACAGCCCGGCGAATTCGAAGTCATCGAGACGATTCACACCAACGACCTCGCCTCCCCGGAACTGAAGGCGATGCGGAAAGTGCTCGTGAATGCCACCAAGCCGACAGCCGTTGTGGAACCGTCGGAGCTGAGCCTCGTGGCGGGCGAAAAGGCGGAATTCAAAGCCAAAGTGACCGGTCTCCCGAAACCCACGGTGCAGTGGCAGGTATCTACGAACAAAGGCGGGAGCTGGACGAACGTTCCGGGCGCCACGACCGAAATGCTGACGATCGAACACGTTGCCACATCCGAAAACGAAGACAGATTCCGCGTCGCCGTAAGCAACGAAGCGGGCAAAGTGGAAAGCAACGAAGCCACCCTCATGGTGAGCAGTTCGGGAGCGAAACTGGAAGTCACGAAGCAACCGGAAAACGCCGAAGTGACCGAACCGGCTACGGCGACGTTCAAATCGGAAGCGAAAGGTACGCCCACGCCGACGGTGAAGTGGGAAGTCTCCACGAACAAAGGCAGCAGTTGGACGGAAGTCCCGGGAGCGACAACCGACACGCTGACAGTCGAACACACCAAAGTGTCCGAGACCGGCGACGAGTATCGCGCCGCGTTCAAGAGCGGCGCCGAAGAAGCCAAGAGCGACGCGGCGACCTTGACCGTCAACAGCGAACCGATCGTCACCGAACAGCCGACCAGCGTGACCGTCACCGAACCCGCCGCCGCAACCTTCACGTCCAAAGCGTCGGGCACACCCGCGCCGACCGTGAAGTGGGAAGTCTCCACTAATGGGGGCGCCACGTGGACGCCGGTGCCCGGCGCGGAAAGCGACTCGCTGAAAGTCGAACCGACGACCGAAAGCGAGAACGGCTACAGGTATCGGGCGGTCTTCACCAACGCCGGCGGCAAAGTGCACAGCGGCGAAGCCATATTGACCGTCGAAGCGCCACCGTCGCCGCCAAAAGTCACCAAGCAGCCTGAAAACGCTGAAGTGACCGAACCGGGTACGGCGACGTTCAAAGCGGAAGCAAAGGGCCCACCGACACCGACGGTCCAGTGGGAAGAATCCACGGACAAAGGCGTGACTTGGAAGGACGTCGCGGGGGCGACGAGCGACACGCTGACGATCGCAAGCACCAAAGTCGCCGAGAGCGGGAACGAGTACCGCGCCGTGTTCACGAACGGACAGGGCTCCCCGGCGATCAGCAATGCGGCGACGCTGACCGTCAAGGCGCCGGTGGTGAAAACAGAAGAACCGCCGGCGAAAAAAGAAGAACCGCCGGCGAAAAAAGAACCGGAAATCAAAGTGCTACCCGAAACGATAACCCAGGAACCATCGCCCACGGCGACGATCGCGAGCACTTCGTTGAGCGTCAGCTCGTCAGGTTCGCTCGTCGTGAAGGTCACCTGCCCGGCCGGGGACTTGAGCTGCACCGGCACCCTGACTCTACGGACAGTCACAGCGGTGATCGCACGCGTGTCGAGCACAAGCAAGAAGAAGCCGAAGCCGGCCATTCTCACCCTGACGAGCGGTTCGTTCGCGGTGGCGGGTGGACAGGACAAGTCGCTGACCTTGCACCTGTCCTCGGCGGCGCGCGCGTTGCTGGCGAAGTCCCACGGTGTGTTGCGTGCGCGCCTGACAGTCGTGGCGCGCGACCCGCAGCTCGCGACTGCCACGACGCAGGCCGTCGTGACACTGCGAGCGGTCAAACCGAAGCACGCAAGCAAGCACTGATCGGCGTCTAGAGCACTGCTAGGGGCGCGCCAAGCGCGCCCCTAGCAGACGCACTCCATGTCGGGGTGATGATCCTGTGAACCTCGCCAGCTAGTTCCAGGATTGTAACAACACATGAACATGTGCGTAACCTGGAGGGCGCGGTCGGCGAGGAAGCTATGCGATGCGGGGCACGGTGCTCCGTGTTCCAGCAACGGATCCTGCCAATCATGGAGGTAGCTACGTAATGACCGTCAAATCTGTGCGCCGCTTGGCTGTGGCGTGCGCCGTATGTGCGGCCTCGGTGGCCGCGCTTGCGACACCAGGGGCAGCGAGCGCATTCACGCTCGCGCCATGCCATGGCGAATCGATCGACGGCTTCGGCTCTTCGCTGCAGTCGATCGCGCAGAAAGAAGTGTGGACCCCTGAATTCAACGTATCCTCTGTCGGGTGTCCGGGCGGACCGACCGTGACGTACAAATCGGGGAGCAGCGGGGAAGCGCTCGAATCATGGGGCGTGGGTGGAGGCTCGGCCAACTTCAGCTCCACCAACGCGTTCACGGCTACCGACCAGCCGACGAACACCGCGCAGGCGGAAGAAATCGAGAAAAACGCCACAGGAGGGATCAGCGTCGGCAAAGGGACCCTGCGGACGATCCCGGTGCTCCAGGCGGCCGTAGCGATCATCGTGCACCTGCCGGGAACCTGCACGGCGACGAGCACGGCTGCGCCAGGACGTCTTGCGCTCAGCAGCAAGACGCTCGAGAAGATCTATCAGGGGACCGCGGTCAACTGGTCGAAGATCTTCAAGTCGTCCGAAGGCGGTGACGAATTCAAAAACTGCACCAAGAAGGAACTGAAGCTAGACCCAGTCGTGCGCGTCGCTCGCGCCGAAGGATCCGGCACGACGGCGACGTTCAAGAAGTATCTGCACCTGGTCACCAAGGGCGCAGTTGAAAGCGGGAAAGACTGGGAACAGCTTGCCGAAGAAGTCCCCAACACGCTGTGGCCCAACGAATCCGACAAAGTCGAACGCGGCGTCAAAGGCAGCGGTATCGTCGCGAAGGTCGCTGAAGTCCCTGGCTCGGTCGGCTACGTCAACCTGGCAGAAGCACGTGTCACGGCCTTCGAGCCTCCGGCTGGCGGCGAAAACACGAAATTCTTCTGGGTTGAGCTCGAAAACAACAAGTCAGCGAAAACCTACGCCGATCCCTCGACCGACTTCGAGGTGGTGAAAAAGGCGCAGGCCAACTGCAAGGAAACGACCTACACCAACGGTAAAAAGAAATTCCCACCGCCGCACACGTCCGAAGACTGGAACGAAGTGACGAGCAGCACCACGGAGAAAAACTACACCTTGTGTGGGTTCACCTATGACCAGGCGTTCACGCACTACGGTGACTACCCCGGTACCTCTGAAAAAGAGGCCCGGACTGTCTTCGACTACATGAACTACGTGCTCAACGAAGGGCCGGAAGGCGGACAGGCGGAGCTGTCCAAAGAACACGACTACCTGGCCCTGCCCACCAACGCGATCGAAAGCCAGAACGTGCTGAACATCGCTCAGAAAGGTGCGGCAGAAGTCGGAGAGTAGAGGCACATCGCGCCGGTTCGAGCCGCCAGGAGGTCATGCGGCAGCGCACCAGACGTGAGATGGATGAGTGAGACAGGGGCCGCTCCAGGGATGGGGCGGCCCCTGTCGTGCATGGATGGCCCAATGTGCGGGCGGCGCTGGTGGCGCGCGCACGCCGGGGCGGCGCGTTGGCGTGTGTCGCGGCTCTAATCGGCTCGCGCTCGGCTCCCGGCGGAGCTCGATGCAGACATCTCGCCGAGCTCCAGTGCCAAGATGGGCGACTCCACGGTCCTGCGCTTCTGGATGGCACGTATAGCCTTCGCGGAGCGGCGTCCTCGGGCTCGCCCTTGTCACCAGCAAGGGCTTCGCCCTGCGTCCTTGGTCCGCTCGACTCTCCGCGGGTCGGGTGTGGTCGACCGCGGGCGGCTTCGAGGCTGTGCCCTGTTTCCGGGGCACGGGGCGGGGCGGAACGGTCGCGGGCGCCGCCGCGCGCCGCGCAATGTCGGGCACCGGGGGTGGGGGGCAGGCTTTACGAGTTCATCACATGTCCAGGCGAAATAGTGCCGTAAGCTGCCCAACTGAGTCCACTGGTTTAGTGAGGAATCTGGGGGATGCGGACGGAGTCGGCTCTCGGCTCGCTGCACCGGGATGGACAATCGACAACCGCAAGGAGGAATGACCGCATGAGATCGCACTTTGCGCGCCGCATCAAGGCGGCATGTGTTCTATCGGGGGCCGTGGCGGTCGCGTTCGCGGCGCCAGGCACGGCTAGCGCGAGCCTGGGCACGCAATGCTCCGGCGAAGGCGTCACAGGCCAGGGCGCCTCGCTGCTGAAGATCGCTGAGCAGAGCATCCTGAGCCCGAACTTCAACAGCCCGTCGGACACCAATGCGTCTGCGTGCAGCGGCACGCAGGGCTCGCTTGGCACCCCGGCGGCGAAATACACCTCGTCGAGCAGCAGCGCCGGTCTGGAATCGTGGGGAGCGAACGGCAAAGCCGGCGCGACCTTCGGCGCCACCAATGCCTTCATCGGCACCGAGGAACCGCCGAATCCGACGCAGACGAGCGAAATCGAGGCTCCTGGCGCGCCCGGCACGCTGTTGACGATCCCGATCCTGCAGAGCGCGATCGCGATCGTCATCCACCTGCCCACGGGCTGCACCGCCAACAGCACGGTGGCCCCGGGACGCCTGGTGCTCGAGGGAAAGACGCTCGAGAAGCTCTTCCAGGGAACCGTGACCAACTGGTCGAAGATCAAGTCCAGTGAAGGCGGCAACGAAATCCTGGGGTGCACGAAGAAGGCCCTCAAGGCCGACCCGATCATCCGTGTCGTGCGCGAAGACGGTGCGGGCACCACGGCGATCCTCAAGAAGTACCTCAACCTGATCGACAAGAAGGCCGTTGACGGGTCGAAAACCTGGCAACAGATCTCAGAAGCGTCGGCGAATCTCCTTTGGCCCAACGAAACCAGCGATCTCGTGCGCGCCAAAGGCGACTCCGGGCTCGCTACGAAGGTCGCCGCGGAACCGGGCAGCATCGGCTACGTAAGCCTTGCCGACGCGCGTGCCAACGGCGACTTCACGCCAGGCACCGGCGGGCCTGGAACCGGGCTGTTCTGGGCGGAGATCCAGAATCGCAGCAAGCCGTCGGTCACCTACGCCGATCCGGCGACCAACCTGGACGTCGCGGCGAAACAGAACTCCAACTGCGAAAGCACGACCTACACCAACGGCAGCAAGAAATTCCCGCCGCCGAACACGACGCAGTCCTGGAGCGAAGTGACGAGCTCGACGACCGAGACCAACTACACGATCTGTGGCTTCGCGTTCGCCTTGGCGTTCAACAGCTACAGCAAATTCCCGAGCACGACGCTCAATGAGGCGACGACCGTGAACAACTTCTTGAAGTTCACGCTCAACACCGAAACCGGTGGTGGTCAGAAGTTGCTGCTGAACAACGACTACCTGCCACTACCGACGAACGCTGTGCCCTCGCTGAACGTGCTGGAAATCGCTCAGGAAGGAGCCAACAACGTAGCGTTCTAGCTGGATGGCCTTCCGACCCGCCGTGCTGAGCCAAGGCTCGGCACGGCGGTCGGGGGTTGATGAACGGCCGTGGCTGACCGGGGCGTCCTTGATGCGCCCCGGTCATGCTTCTGATTGGCGAAGCGGCTCCCCCGACGGCCGCAGGCCACGCGCTCCTCGCTCCGCAAGTCCCGCCGCGCTATCCGCTTCGGTCGCGCTCGCGCAGGGAGCAGGATGCCACCAGACTCGACCGCTCGAGGCGCGTTGGCGTCCGGGGTCTAGCAAGGTCACGAAATTTCGACATCTGTCATCGTCATGAGACGCAAGATGTGGGCAGATGGCGGCGAGCAAGGAGGCCGTGGAGGCGATGAGCACCGACGCTGGGCGTGAGCTGCGAGCGCAGGCACCGTGGATCGCTTCGTCGCGGCCTTTGGCGGGGGGGCGTGGTGGGGTGGCGTCTTCGCGTGGTGTGCGTGGTTGGGGTGGTTTGCGTTGGTTTGGTGGGGTTGTGGAGGTGCGGGGGCCGGCT
>Ga0302325_10000246_pt1 | contig 156300 bp, 142 predicted proteins | sample Palsa_T0_2_FD_201948 | JGI IMG/M metagenome (GOLD analysis project Ga0302325, IMG submission 201948) | Peat permafrost microbial communities from Stordalen Mire near Abisko, Sweden - Palsa_T0_2 | ecosystem: Environmental > Terrestrial > Soil > Palsa > Peat permafrost | place: Sweden: Abisko...
GGGCGCCGTCGCGGAACACCTGGTACCCGGCCACCCCGACGTTGTCGGTGGACGCATTCCAGCTCAGGTCCACCTCGCTGCCGCTGGCCGCCGCCACCGCGGCCAGCCCGCCCGGCACGCTCGGCGGGGTGACGTCCGGGGTCACCGCCGTGACCGCGGGGCTCTGCGCGCTGACGTTCCCCGCCGCGTCGTACGCGGCCACGGTGTACTGGTACGACGTGCCGTCGCTGAGCCCGGTGTCGGCGTACGAGGTCCCGGTGGTGACGTTGGCGACCGGGGCGCCGTCGCGGAACACCTGGTACCCGGCCACCCCGACGTTGTCGGTGGAGGCATTCCAGCTCAGGTCCACCTCGCTGCCGCTGGAGGTGGCCGCAGCGGCCAGCCCGCCCGGCACGCTCGGCGGCGTGGTGTCGGGGGTGACGGCCGTGACGGCGGGGCTCTGCGCGCTGACGTTCCCCGCCGCGTCGTACGCCGCCACGGTGTACTGGTAGGAGGTCGCGTCGCTGAGCCCGGTATCGGCGTAGGAGGTCCCGGTGGTGACGTTGGCGACCGGGGCGCCGTCGCGGAACACCTGGTACCCGGCCACCCCGACGTTGTCGGTGGACGCATTCCAGCTCAGGTCCACCTCGCTGCCGCTGGCCGCCGCCACCGCGGCCAGCCCGCCCGGCACGCTCGGCGGCGTGGTGTAATACGCGTTAGTAAACCGCGGGTCATCGGCAAACGCGTAATAGTGGCTGGCCTTTGTCGGATCCCAGGTTCCATTATCGTCATAGCCGACCCTGCAACTATTTCCAGTTGCCGATCCCTCAGCGTTCTCGTCAAAGACAACGTAGGCTTTAAGATTGGGGAACATATTGCCATCAAGCGCCGTCTTAGCCTGGTCGTAGTAGGCTTCCTCCTTGGCGACAGTGTACCCGTTTATACCCCATTCCGCGATCCCCCATGGGTGCGCTAGATAATCGTGTGCGGCATCACTGTTGGCTGTCAGGTAGTTATAGAAACTGCTGACGACATTATCGAAGTTCGGCGAAGATCCAGATCCGTACGCATTGAACAGGATCCAGTCAACAAGGTTATCGCCGGGGTACAAGTCGTTGACCAGGCACTGCCATGTTGGATCATTCATGTAGTCCATGACCCAGACCACGTTCGTGACGCCATCAGCAGCAAAGCGGTTCTCGACGTAAGCCCACATGTTGCGGTAGTCGGCAACGGTGCCGTCGGTTCCCTTGTAAGCAAGGCTGGGGCAGTTGGGGTCCCCGCCAGGGGACACGTTGTTCTCTGGCTCATGGCTCAGCGCCACCATGACTTTCGCCGGGCTGACCGCCGCAATGCTTGTCGCCATCTGATCGATCGCCGCATTCTGCGATGCAATGTCAGCCCAGTTGTTGGTGGGATTCCAGTCCGTGAGCAGTATCGTATTAGGGCGAGTGGCAAAGTAGACGTCTGCGCTTGTGAGCGAGTTCTGGCCAACGCTGTGGTAGGTGTGCACAATGTCTAGCTGACGGCCGATGCGTTGTTCATGATAGAGGACCTGGCTTTCGGTGCCGCTAGCCGCCTGGGGATAATTTTCGGCTGCCGCGCCGAGCCATGGCCGGCACGAGTTGACGAGGATAGGGCTGACCGTGCAGGAATTGCTAGCTTGTGCCGGAGGAAGATGAGATAGCTGCCAGCTCAGTAATGACATGCCGAGCAGCACGCCGGTGCATAGTCGTATTATTTGCCTGCGGCCTGAGCGGCTTTCATGCCGTTGGCGAGTTGCAGTCGGCATGAAGTCCCCCCCATGAGGCAACTTTCGCGTGCTAATTATAAAGTCCGACCTAACTTTGTCAACCAACATGAACTAAATATACATATTTGTCCTGATTTATTCTTATATGCGAAGTGGGCTGGCGCAGGGGCGCCCCGACGACAACGCCTTCGTGAAGGACATCTGGGGTGCAGCCAACGTCGATGACGCCGGCTGGACCATGACGGTCGCCGCCCGGCGGCTTCGCGAAGCCGGGGCGGTCGCCGTGCTGCCCCCGAAGGTACTGACGAAACCGGGCTGCATCGAACTGATGAGCCCATGAGTATCGGCTCGTGACTGGCAGCCGGAATCAGGACCACCGCAAAGCTTCGCGGCGTCCGGCACGGCACCGGAGGCCGCAGGGCATGACGGGCACCGGAGCCGCCATGCCAGCCTGAAATGGGCGGCCCTTCAGGCGGGAAGCAGCAGCCTGTCCATCGAGTCGAGTATCACCTGAATCTCGTCGGACGCGCGGCCGCGCCGGCCGGGATCCGCTTCGCCGATAAGCGCCTGGAACGTGAACACGATGCGGGCCTGGCACGCCAGCAGCGTGGCATGAACAGCTGCCTGGCCTTCCGGCGGCGTCACGCGGGCGGTGAGCCCGGAACTTCCCGACGCGTCGAGCCAGACATCGATCGGATCCTCGGTGTGACGCTCCAGCCGGCCCAGTGCGCCCTTCAGCACCTGAAGCGCGTCATTCCAGGTGGCGGTGAACGAGCTGGCCGCTGCGGCGGGCTGGGCCGGCGGCGCTGGGGCAGTGCTGACCGCAACGCGGCTCTTGATGTCGGCGCTGATGATGATCGCGGCCGTCAGCAGCGCCGCCGCGATGATGACGCCCACGCTCCAGTACGCCGCGACGACGACGATGGGATCGGTGGTGCTCTTGACATGGAACAGCGCCAGTGCTGCCGCGCCGACGACAGTGACGGTGGTCGCCAGTCCCGCTACCCGCGTCACGTTCAGTGCGTTCGTGCTGACGCCTGCCGTCGCGTCCGCGTCGCGGGCAGAAGGTGTCGCCGGCGCCTTGCTTGAGCCCTTGTTGAGGAGCCCGACTGACTCGAGCGCTCTCGTTAAAACCGCGGCAAAGCCGCCAGTCTTTCTGAGCTCGGCGGTAGCCAGGGTTGTGCCTTCGTCGACTAGGTCCGGCATCATGTGCTCTCCACGCTGTGTCACGCCCGGGAACGTTCTTTCCCGGGACGATAGGGCATACATGGCACTGCCCGCATGGATGAACCGCTAGGCGCTGGCCGGCTCGGATACCGGGACGACAGTCTCCGCGTCGCTGCCTTCGCGGATGCCGTACCGCGCGTACAGGCGGCGCAGCGGCCTCGGCGCCCACCAGTTCGCCCGGCCGAGCAGCCGCATTGTGGCGGGCACCAGCAGGATCCGCACGAGGGTGGCGTCCACGATCAGCGCGACGATCATGCCGACGCCCAGCAGCTTTATGAACGTGATGCCTGAGGCGGAGAACGCGCCGATCACGATCACCAGCAGCAGCGCAGCGCTGGTGATAACCCCGCCGGTCCGCTGCAGCCCGCTGGCCACCGCCGCGGTGTTGTCGCCGGTGACGTCGTAGCGCTCCCTGATCCGGGACAGCAGGAACACCTCGTAGTCCATGGACAGCCCGAAGATGATCGCCAGCATGAGGATCGGCATGGTCGGGTCAATGGTCCCGGTCGGCGTGAAGCCGAGCAGCCCGGACAGGTGTCCGTACTGGAAGATCCACACGACCACTCCGAAGGTGGCCGACAGCGACAATACGTTCATCACGATTGCCTTGACCGGCAGCACGACCGAGCCGAACGCGAGGAATAGCAGCACGAACGTCGCGACGACCACCATCAGCGCCATCCACGGCAGCGTGGCGCCCAGGCCGGACAGTTCGTCGACGAGCTGCGCCGTGGTGCCGCCCACGTAGACCCGCGCGCCAGCCGGCGGCGCGATATCCCGCACTCGCCCGACGATGGCCCGGGCCTGCGACGTCATGGGCCCAGGGGCATAACGCAGGTCTACCCGCGCAATGTCGCCGCGTAGCCCGGTCAGCTGCCCGCCGCTGACTCCGGGGACGTGATCAAGGCGGCTGACATACGCGGCGAGATCCGCCGCCCGGCCGGCCGGCGACGCCGGGCCAGGGAACTGGACGATCGCCTCGATCGGGTTCGTCACGTTGCCGGGGAAGTCCTTGTCCAGCGCCTCGGTCACCACCCGCGGCGCGGCACTGGCGGGCAGCACCTGGGCGTCGACGCCGCCCCAGCTGATGTGCAGGAACGGCGAGCCGAGCAAGGCGAGCCCGGCCACGATCACCACGACGTAAACGACCGGGCGGCGCATGACGCTGCGGGCGAGCCGGTACCACGCGCCGCTGGTCTCGTCCGCCGCCCGCGGCTGCCGCAGCGGCCGGACCCGCAGCGCGTTCACCCGGGGGCCGAGCACGGCGAGCAGGGCCGGCATGACCGTCAGCGCGGCCAGCATGTCCACACCGACGGTGGCGACCCCGCCGTAGCCCATGGACCGCAGGAACGTCATCGGGAACAGCATCAGGCTGGCCAGCGCCACCGCGACGGTGACGCCGGAGACCGCCACGGTGCGGCCGGCCGTCGCCACCGTCCTCGCGACCGCGTCCTCGATGTCGTCCGTCCGGCCGAGTTCCTCACGGAACCGGCCGACCATGAACAGGCCGTAGTCGATGGCCAGGCCGAGGCCGAGGATGGTCGTGATGTTGACAGAGTAGATCGACACGGTGGTAAAGAGCGTGAGCAGCCGCAGGGCCGTGAACGAGCCGAGGATGCCGATGCCGCCGATCGCCAGCGGCAGGCTGGCCGCGGCGAGGCCGCCGAAGATCAGCACCAGCAGGACGAGAAGAACGGGCAGCGAGAAACCTTCAGCCCGGCCTATGTCGGACTTGACGTCGGAGTTGATGGCTCCCTCGGTCGGGATCAGGCCGCCGGCCTGCTCAGTCAGGCCGGGCGCGGCGAGCCTGCCCGCGATCGCGTCGAAGTTCTTGATCCTCGCGGCGTCATCGGTGCCGGCCAGCTCGATGACCGCGTAGGTCTCGCGGCCGCTGGCGCTGACGAACTGGCCGGATCCGGTGGACCAGTAGGTCGCGACCGACTCGACCCTGCCGCGCGGCAGCGCGCCGAGCACATGCGTCACCGCCGCCCGGTAGGCCGGATCCGCCACGGTCCGCGTCGCGCTCTCGTACAGCACGACCACGTCGCCGGTGTCGCGCCCGAACGCGGCGGCGGCCAGGTCGCTGGATCGCTGGCTCTGGCTGTTCGGGGTGGCGAAGCCGCCCGCGGACTGCAGCGACCCGAAGACACCGGTTCCCCAGGCCCCGGCGAACGCCACCAGGATCAGGCTGACGACGAGCACCAGCCGCCTGCGGCGGTAGAGGATACGCCCCCAGGTATCGAACATTGGTGCCTCCGCGGGCTAGCCTGTTACCAATCTTCAACGGAGTGAACGCCGTAAACAGTGACTAGCGTTAACTTCGCATACGCTGTTAACTGCTGTCAAGCTCGATGTGCGCCCGGCGGGACAGGAGGCCAACGTGATCCAGGCACCGACCCGACGCGACCGTGCCCGGACCGCGACTATCCAGGAGATCAAGCAGACTGCCCGCCAGATCCTGGTGCAGGACGGGCCCGATGCGGTATCGCTGCGCGCGATCGCCCGCGAGATGGGCATGACGGCACCCGCCCTTTACCGCTACTTCGACAGTCACGAAGAACTGATCAAGCACGTCATCGCTGATATCTTCACCGAGCTCACCGGCGACCTCCGGGCGGCGATCGAGTCGGCAGGCGCCGCCAGCGGAGGCGACCTGACCGACAAGGTCATCGCGGCATGCTGGGAGTTCCGGCGCTGGTCGCTGGGGCACAAGCGGGAGTTCGGCATGCTGTTCGGCACGCCGCTGCCGGGGCTGAACGTCGAGCAGGACGAGATCACCGCGGAATGCGGCGCCCAGTTCGGGAACACCTTCCTCGTGCTGATCCTCGAGCTCTGGCGCAAGCAGCCCTTCCCGGTGCCCCCGGATGAGGCCATCGACCCCGGACTGCGCCAGCAGCTGGCGCGCTACCGCGAGGGTCTCGGCGCACTCGGGACCGGCCTGCCGCTCGGCCTGCTGCTCATCTTCCTGCGCTGCTGGACGCGCCTTTACGGCACCCTGAGCCTGGAGGTGTTCGGCCACCTGGGCTTCGCGCTCGACGATGCCGGGCCCATGTTTGAGCTAATGCTGGTCGACACTGCCCCGCTGATCGGCGTGGAGTACCCGCGGCAGCGCTAACGTCTACTGCGAACGCACGCGAGCATGATGACGGAGACGGAACGGACGGAGACAGCCGGTGGCGGGTACGGACTCGGGCGCGGCCGAGCTGGTGGCGGTCTTCATCGACGTGGAGAACCTGGCGCTCGGCGCCGGGGAGAGCCTGCCGGGGCAGACCGATCCGATCCCCTTCAAGGCACTGGAACTGCTCTGCCGGGACTACGGCAACACCACGATCCGGCGCGCCTACGCGGACTGGTCCCGGCCCGAGTTCGCCAAGCACCAGTACAACCTGGCCCAGAACGGCATCACCCTGATCCAGGTGACCAGGTTCGGCGCGCAGCAGAAGAACGCCGCCGACATCCTGATGGCGGTCGACGCGATGGAGGTGCTGATCACCCATCCCGACGTTGCCACGTTCATGCTCGTCGCGGGCGACGGCGACTACTCGCCGCTGGTGCAGCGGCTGCGCGAGTTCGGCAAGCGCGTCGTCGGCGTCGGCACCAAGGCGTCGGCCAGTGCCCGGCTGGTGGCGGTGTGCTCCGAGTACAAGTACTGGGGGACCATCGTCGCTGCCGTCAACCCGGAGGTCCGGGCCGAGGTCGGCGCCAAGTTCGACATCGCCGACGCGGAGCGGCTGGTGGTGGCGGCGATGGAGGAATCCCCCGACGCGTCCGCCACCGGCTCCTGGCTGAAGAGCAAGATGCTCGCCCTCGATCCGGCGTTCGACGAGCGCAACTACGGATCCAAGAGCTTCCGCGTGCTGCTGTCCCGGCTGCCGAACCTGGTCGAGGTCAAGAAGGACAGGTCATCCCCCGACATGCGGGTCACCCTGGTAGCGCCGCGGAAGACCCAGGCCCAGAAGGCCTGACCAGGTCAGCGGCTGACGGGGGATCGCTGCTCGTGACCGGCGTCCGGGCCGCTCGCCTGCCGGGCGTCCTGGGCACTGTAGAACGCCAGGGCGGCCAGGAAGGAAGCACCGGCGGTCACGGCGACGATCTGGAACTGCCAGTAGGTGCCCTTGAGCGCGATCTCGGTCAAGCAGCCGACGACGGCCACAAGGCCCGTCGCCTGCGCCGCCACGGCCCGCGCGCGAAGCCTGATGCTCGCCTGCCGCTCATCGGGCCGACGGTGACTGATCAGCGCCCCCATGTCGCTGTCGCTCCTGCCCAGCAGGTAGAAGCCGATTGCCGAGACGATCGTCAGAATCTCCACGGGGATCGCAGCATCGATTCCCTGCCCGAGGAAAATCGCGGCGGCGAACCCCGTGCCGCCGATCAACATCCCTGCGGGTGCCTTCAGGCTAGCGCGCTGGATCCTTATCACGAGCCCTCCTCCATGACGTCAAGGTACCTTTACCAATTGCATGATGTCAAGGGGCCTTGACCAGCGGCCGGCTGCTGCTTGCCGGGTTGCGTCACCGGGTCGCGGCGGGGTACAAATCCGGCATGGCACGCCGCCGCGAAGCCGCCGTCCGAAAGCCCGCGCGGGGCCCGGCATGAAGGGCGACCGGGTCGAAATTGTCGTGGACGCGGGCGGCGTGACGAAGACCTACGACGTGGTGGCAACCCGCGCCGGGCGGCGCGTCGAGGTGGTCAGCCGGCGCGGCGTGGTCGAGGTGAGCGAGCTGACCCGCGGCGGCACCGCGGTCAGGACCGCCCGTTTCATGGCGACCAGGGTGATCGCCCTGGTCGAGCATCCGGCCACGGCCGCACGCCCGGTCGCCAGGCCCGGCCGCGAGCATCCCGGCGACCCCCGCGGCTAGCGCCACGAGCATCGTCAATCTCGTCGGCCACCTGCTTCCAGGTCATCCGTCGACGGACCCTGCCGCGGGCAACCGCGCCGCGCGTCAATATCCGAGCTCGCGGAGACGCTCGTCGCCGATGCCGAAGTAGTGCCCCACCTCGTGCACGACGGTGCGGCGGACCTGGACGGCGACCTCGGGCTCGGTCCGGCAGATCGAGCAGATCGCCAGCTGGTAGATGGTGATCCGGTCGGGCAGTACCCCGGCGTAATGCGTGGTACGGCTCGTCAGCGGGATTCCCTGGTAGAGCCCGAGCACGCCGGGCGGGCCTGCGCCATGCTCCACCGTGACGGCCACGTTGCTCATCAGCTGCCCGAATTCGTCCGGCAGGCCGTCCAGCGCCGCGGCGACCATCTCCTCGAACCGATCGGGCTCCACCTCGATCATGAACCCATTGTCCGCTACCCGGGCGGCGCGGCTATCCGGCGGCGCGGGTTGAGCGGGTCAGGCCTGCTCCTGAAGGCGGTGCGCGGCGAGCACATCGGCCCCGAAGTCGCTGCGGGGGCGGCGCAGCACAGTGTGCGCGTGGTTGCCGTCGTCGGTGGTGTCGTACTCGATCAGCAGGTCATCGCCCTGCACCCGGTAGTAGTGCCGCTCGCCCGGCGTTATCGGTCCCTCCCAGGCGAAGTGCAGCTCACCGGCCGTGATCCGGGCGGCCTCGCGGGCGGCCAGGCCTGCGGGCAGCCGGTCCAGGTAGAGCGCGACAAGCTGGTCGAGTTGCGCTCGCGGCCCTGGCCCCAGCCGGCCGGCGGCGATGCCGAGCGGCTGGATGCCCGCGGCGGCGCTGGGCCCGGTACCAGTGCGGATGTCGCCGGGCGCCTGGTCCGCCACCACCGCGCTGGCCCGCCCGGCGGGACCCATCGCGTCCAGCAGCGCCCGCGCCAGGTCCTCCTCCGGAGCGAGCGGCCTGGATACCGGGCGGCCGGCGTAGCTGACGCACGCGGGGTTAGCGCCAAAGAAGACCGGCGCCGGGGAGATCTCATCGCCCGCCACGGTCATCGTCACCGACAGGTGGTGGCCCTCGAAGCGCCACGACCAGGGCTCGCCGGCGGCCGGGTCGCTTGCGGCCGGGTCGCCGAACACGGTCACCCAGTAGTCGGCGCTGTGCCTGCCCTGCCGCCAGCCTTCGCGGCGGTCGAGCACCTCCTCCATGGCGACGATCACCATCGCCTGCGCGTACGCGTGGTCGCTCAGCGCGGTGGACAGCAGGCGATGGGCGGCCTTGCGGGCCGGCCCGCTCATATCCGCCAGGCACGCCCCTGGCCGGGACCGCGGCCGGTACTCCAGCCACCGGCGCGCGGCGTCGTCGGCGAACGACCGCGCCGCCAGCGGACGCTGCTCGCCGGTGAGCGCCGCCAGCAGCGCCGAAGCGGCCGACCGCATCTGGCCGGGGAGGGAATCGGCAGCCATGCTCCCGGTATATCAGGGCGTGCGCGACCTGGCGCCCCCGCCAGCGGCGCCCGTCAGGGCCCGATCAGCTCCATCGCGCGAAGCGCTGCGGCGATTGCGTCGTGGTCGCCAGTACGGGCGTAGACCTCGACGGCTGTGTCGGCGAACTTGATGACATGCGCGTCGCCGTGCTCTACTGCGCGCGCGAAAGTGGCCGTGACTGTCTCCGCCGGGGATTCCGCGGCTGCGGATGACTCAGGCAACTGTGCCCGCGGCGCGGGCAGCGCCGGAGCATAGACCGCTGTCAGTGCGCTGGACGCGGCCCAGGCCGCGGTCAGGCTCGGCGCCCAAAGGCCGGCGTCCAGCGCTGGCAGGGCGCGCAGCACCGCGTTGGGGGCGGTCGCTGAGTGCACCAGCATCACGCCATTGCCGTGACCGTAAGACAGATAGCGCAACGTGGCGGCATCGACCAGGCCCGCCAGCAGCGCCCGGACCTGGTCCGGCGCCGTGGGGACGCTGAAGTCCGCTAGTGCGGCCGGCCAGCCGGGCAGGTCGCCGAGCCTCGTCAGGCGCTCCCGGATGCCGCCGGACTGCTCGTCGATCCGCGGCACCGCGGCCAGCGACTCCAGCGGCGTCGCCGCCCTCGCCCTGCCCGCCGCCGCGGCTGCCAGCGCGCCCGCGTGCCCGGCGGGCACGGTCTGCCAGCGGGCCGCCCAATAGGCGAGGCCCTGAGCCAGTTCGGCGACATGAGCCTCGTCATCACCATCCTCCGCCAGCGCGCGGACGGCATGGCCGACCCGGATGACGCCGTGAGTCGCGGCGGCCACCAAGCCTGGCAACAGCCGGGGCCACCAGGTATTCAGGACCTCCCGCCACTGCCGCTCGGCCAACTCCTGGTCGAACAGCGCCGTCCAGTCCGCGATCCGTCGCGGGTCACCGAGCGCGTGCCGCCAGTCGGATCCGATCGGGCCCGTCGATCGCGGGAAACCCTCCAGGCGGCGCATGTACGCATCGAGCCAGGAACCCATCACCTCGCCATGACCCCGGCGGACCATCGCCTCGGCGACCATCGGACCATGGTTGGACAGGTAGCCGTCGAACTCTGGCCCGGTGCGGCGCAGCCGCTCGTAGGCCTCGTCCAGTGTTCCCGCCATAGCGGACGTCATTGTCGTCCTCCCAACCTGCGACCCCTCGATCCTCGCCGCTCATGCGAACTTGACGTCAAGTCGCTGCCCGGCTGGATCCGGTAACGCTGGCCAGAAGGTCACGGGTCACTCGTCAGGGTATGCTTCGTGCTGGCCCGCGAGCACGCGGTAGGCGGGGGCGAGCAGTTCAGCTAGGTCATTGCCCCGCACTAGGACGTCCGGCGGCTCGAAGGTGCGCAGCAGCAGGTCAGGCGCTGTCGCCTGCACCGCGGGCAGCGACCGCAGCCTGGCCTGGCTCATCCCGGGCGACCAGAAATCCGCCAGGCACTCGGCCAGCGGGCGGTCGGCCACGTCGATCAGCGGCCGGGCCTCGGCCGGCTGCGCGGTGGTCACCGCGCGCAGCGCGGCCAGCAGCTCCTCCCTGCCCCGGCCGCGCCAGGCCAGCATGCCGAACGGGTCGGCGTCGAACGCCTCGGCGAGCACGTAGCAGACCGCCGCCAGGTGCTTGCATGGCACTTCCCAGTCCGGGCAGGAGCAGGACATCTCCATGTCGTGCCGCCGGGCAGGAAACAGCGGGGTGCCGCAGTCGGCGAACACCTCCTCGATCTCCCGGGGCATCTCGCCAGCCAGCAGCCTGGCGCGGAACAGCGCCTGGCCAGCCAGCGCCCGCTCGACCCGCTGCCATTGCGGGACGGTGAGCGGCAGCACCTGGATCCGGACCTTGTACGGCTTCACCCGTGACCCCTGCACCTGGGCGGTCACGTACCCGGGCGAGATCTCGAAGCCAAGCACCTGGCCGCGGCGGGCGTAGTTACGGCCCCTGGCCAGCCTGCCGGTCATGCCGAACGACTCGAGCACGCCGGTGAACCGCCGGGACCACCACTGCTCGCCGATGGCGCCGCGCTTGCTGCGCGCCTTGATGCCGCCATCGACCCGGCGCGGGCGGGACGGCTCCGGCCAGTCCCGCCAGTCGCTCACTGCGACACCGCCTCGGGCGACAGCGCGACGACCTTGCGCAGCTCGGCCACGGACAGCTCGGTCAGCCAGCCCTCGCCGGTGCCGACGATCCGCTCGGCCAGCGCCTTCTTCTCCTCGATCATCGCGTCGATTCGCTCCTCCAGGGTGCCGACGCAGACGAACTTGCGTACCTGGACGTCCTTGCGCTGGCCGATCCGGAATGCCCGGTCGGTGGCCTGATCCTCCACCGCCGGGTTCCACCAGCGGTCAAAGTGGATAACGTGATTCGCCGCGGTCAGATTCAGCCCGGTGCCGCCGGCCTTGAGCGACAGGATGAACACCGCTGGCTCCGTTATCTCCTGAAATCGGGACACCATCGCGTCACGGTGCTTCTTCGGCGTTCCGCCGTGCAGGTAGAGGACAGGGCAGCCGAGCCGGGAGGCCAGGTGGGGCTGGAGCATCCGGCCGAATTCCGCGTACTGGGTAAAGCACAGCGCCTTCTCGCCGCCGGCGATCACCTCGTCGCAGATCTCCTCCAGCCGGGCGAGCTTGCCGGAGCGGCCGTCCAGCCGGGAGCCGTCGCCCAGCAGGTGCGCCGGATGGTTGCACGCCTGCTTGAGCTTGGCCATCGTGGCCAGCACGAGCCCGCGCCGCTCGATCCCCTCGGCTGCCTCGATCTTCGCGAGCATGTCCGTCACGGTCGCCTGGTACAGCGACGCCTGCTCCGGGGTGAGGTTGCACCAGATCTTCATCTCCAGCTTGTCCGGCAGGTCGCTGATGATGCTCTTGTCGGTCTTCAGCCGGCGCAGGATGAACGGGCCGGTGATCCGCTTCAGCCGGGCGGTCGCCCCGGCGTCGCCGCTGCGCTCGATCGGGATCGCGTAGGCGGTACGGAACTTCTCCGCCGGGCCGAGCAGGCCTGGGCTGGTGAACTCCATGATCGACCACAGCTCGGTGAGCCGGTTCTCGACCGGGGTGCCGGTCAGCGCGATCCTCGATCCGGCGGGCAGGCTGCGGACCGCCTGGGCCTGGCGGGTGGCGGAATTCTTGATGTTCTGCGCCTCGTCGCAGACCACCCGGCGCCAGCCGATCGCGCTCAGGGCATCGCGGTCCCTGGCGACCAGGGCGTAGGTGGTGATGACGAGGTCGGCGGCGTTCAGCGCGTCGGCGAGTTCCGGTCCGGCCAGCCGGTCAGCCCCGTGATGGACGTGCACGCGGAGGTCGGGCGTGAACCGGGCGGCCTCCCGCTCCCAGTTCCCCACCAGCGACATCGGCGAGATCAGCAGCGTCGGCCCGGTTGGAGCGTTCGACGACTCGCGCTCGTGCGCCATCAGCCCAAGCAACTCCACCGTTTTACCGAGGCCCATGTCGTCTGCGAGGATTCCGCCTAGTCCGAGGTTGCCGAGGAAGGACAGCCAGGCCAGGCCGCGTTCCTGGTAAGGGCGCAGTTCGCCGCGGAAGGACGCCGGCGTGGCGGCCGGGGCGAGCCGCTGGTCGGCCTGGCCGGACAGCAGGTCACCGAGCCAGCCGTCGGCATCTACGCCGATCACGGGGAGGTCGTCGTCCACCCCGCGCAACCCGGCCAGCAGTGCGTCCGACGCGGGCATGGTTCCCGCCGCGCGGCGCTGCAGGAACTTCAGCGCCGCCTGCAGGTGCCGGTCGTCCAGCTCCACCCACTGGCCCCGGAGCCGCACCAGCGGGACCTTGAGCCTGGCGAGCTCGGCAAGGTCATCCGCGTCCAGCGTCTGGTCGCCGAGCGCTAGCTCGTAGCGGAAATCGACCAGGTCCATCATGCCGAGCTTGGCACTCGCGGCACTGCCGGTGCCCACCTGCTTCGACCTGGTCGTCATCTTCAGGCCAAGCCGCGCCTTGCGCGCCCAGTCCGGCAGCAGCACGCCGAAGCCGGCGCCCGACAGCAGCGGGCCGGTCTCCCGCAGGAACCGGAACGCCCCCCCGGTGTCGAGCGTGACCGCGGCCGGCGCCGCGCTGCGCAGCTCACGGTCGAGCTCGGGGAACAGCCGCGAGGCGCGGCCGAGCCCGGCGAGCAGCTCTTCCTCCGGGTGCCGGATCCCGGCCATGGCCCAGCCGCCCGCGCTCGCGCCCGACCAGACATCGGCCGCGGGCAGCAGCAGGCTCGGATCGTCGGTCGACTGCAGTGCGAATTCAACGGCCCAGGGCGGCTCAGCGGCGGAGCTGCCGACGCCAGCGTTGGCGGCTGCGCCTGTAGCGCTGGGCATGTCGTCGCTGGCCCCGTCGCCAGCGGCGGCGGCGGGCGCAGGCTCGATCAGCCGGAAGCAGGTCCGGACCGGGCCGGCCGGGACCTGTGCCGCGCCGCGCCAGGCCGCGAGATCCGCGGCGAGCGCCGCCGCCTCCGCCTCGTCCTCCGCAGTCAGCATCTCGACTCGCGGGCTTGCGCTGGTCAGCGCCGCAGCCCAGCGTTCGGCGACAGGAACGCGGGCCGGGCGGCGACCGCGCCTGGCTGGCAGCAGGGCAAAGCCGGGCTGGCCGCTCAGACTGGCCCGCACGGCCGCGTCGGTCAGCTCATCCAGAGCGTCGGTCAGCACCTGCGCCGATGACTCGCCCCCGGCCGTCGCGGCACGGCACAGCGGCGGCATTGCCGCAGCGAGCTCGCGAGCCCGCTGCGCGTCGGCGCCGGACAGCACGGGCCGCCACCTGGCGGCGTAGCCGCTTTCCTCGCCGCCGCCGTCGGCGGCCGCTGTACTGCCAGCGGCGGCTCCACCACCAGCGGCCGGTGCACTGCCTGCGGTTCCGCCGCCAGTTCCCCAGCCGGCCGTTCCGCCTGCCAGCACGGGCAGGACGCGGCCACGGGCGGCCAGGTCGCCGGCCAGCAGCGCCAGTGCGGAAAGGTAGTGCACCGATCCACCCGCCGCGGCGCGGGCGCCGAGCACGCGGACCTCGCCCAGCACGCTGAGCAGCTCGAACGCGGCGGCAGGCTCGAAAGCCAGCGCTGGCACCCGCCAGGCAGCGAGCACGCCGCGGCCCGCCGCCCGCGCTGGTTCACCGTCCGAGGTCCTGATCAGGTCGGGCGAGGCCAGCGGGCCCTCCGCGGTGGCGGGCAGCCACAGGGTCAGCTCGTCCTCGACGGCCTTGAGCGCCAGCTCGCCGACCGATCCGGCGAGCTCGGTGACGGCATCGGCGATCGCATCCGCGTCAGCGGCGAACGGGTGCGGCCGCGGGGCCCGGGACGCGCGGCCCGGCCGGGGCGGGGCGACGGCCGGGCCATCGGCGTCCTCTGCCCACAGGCCGAGCGCGCCGTACGCCCAGATCCCGTGGATGGCCAGCATGATCAGCGCTCCAGCAACGTCTGCGTTTCCCTCACGCTAGCAAGAGGTACGGCCCGGGCCGCGCGAACCGCCAGAGAGAGCGGTGGCTGGTGCCGCCCCGGCCGGCCACGCCGTCACGCCACGAACGGCTGTGCCACATCACGACGGCTACATCACGCCACGAACGGCTGCGCGCCCGAGTCCGTGGTCATCTGGCGGCCGGCCGCCTCCCAGCCCTGCATGCCGTCAGTGACGTTCAGCGCGTGCCAGCCCGCGCCGGCCAGCGCCTGGGCGGCGCGCGCCGACCGCCCGCCCGACCGGCAGATCACGTAGACCGGGGCGTCCCGGGGGATCTCGGCGCCGCGGGCGCTGAGCTCACCGAGCGGAATGTGCCGGGCACCGGGTGCGTGACCCGCCGCCCATTCGTCGGGCTCGCGGACATCGAGGAGGAACGCGTCGTCCGGCACGGCTCCGGCCGGCACTCCGGCCACGGCATCCTGCATGCTGGCTCAGTGCTCCTTCGTGGAAAACGGGCGGCTTCCTGAAGAACGGGCGCCGGGTCAACTCGGTTCGACGTCCGCACTCGGTTCGACATCCGCACTCGGTTCGACGTCCGCACTCGGTTCGACATCCGCACTCGGTTCGACGTCCGCACTCGGTTCGACATCCCCACTCGGTTCGACGTCCGCACTCGGTTCGGCGGTCCACACTCTATGACGTGATCGTTCGAGTCGCACGCCCCGCCGAGCTCGCGGAGATTGGCGATATCCGGGTAGCCGCCTACCTGGCCGACGGATTCCTGTCAGCTACCTCAAGGTACGCGGCGACCTTGCGGAAGCTCGGGTCAGGCGGCGACGGCCAGGTCCTGGTCGCGGTGACCGGCAGCCGGATTCTCGGAACCATCATGCTGCAGTACTGGCCGCAGGCCGGCCAGGTGGTGCGAGGGCCGGACGAGGCCGAGATCAGGGCGCTGGCCGTGGCCCCGGACGGGCAGGGCAGGGGAACGGGCCGCGCGCTGCTGCACGCGGTGATCGACCGGGCGGCCGGCGACGGCGTTCGGCACCTGGTGCTGAGCACCCTGCCCGGCATGCGCGCCGCCCATCACCTGTACGAGCAGGCCGGCTTCAGCCGCCTGCCGGACCGTGACTGGTCTCCCGAGCCAGGAGATAATCTGCTCGCCTACGGCCTGATCCTGACCGGCCTGCGCGGATCGCCCTGACCGGCCGGCGCAACGCACCGACCGGCCGGCGCGGTTCATCCTGACCGGCCGGCGCAACTCGCACCGACGAGCGCAGCCGACACCGACCGGCCAGCGTCAGGAATCGTCGTCGGGCTCCTGGATGCCGCGGTTCGCCAGGTCATCGCTGACGCTGTTCCCGGTCGCGACGCTGCCTGCCGCCCGGCTGCTGACCGCCCGGCTGCTGGCCGTGACCGTGCCCGTCGCCTGGCTGCTGGCCTCGACGGTGCCCGGGCGCGGGGCGGACACCTTTCTGAGGTGCTTGGCCATCGAGCGGAAGAGGAAGTACAGGATCAGGCCCATCCCGGCAACCACGAGAAATCCGAGGACTCCCGGCGCGGCCTGGCTCGCGTCCGATATCGCCAGGACCATCACAGGCTTGCTCTCTCCCTGATTCCGGCAAACAGGTCGTCTTCCGGCATCTTCGTGTCCACTAGTGACCTGGCCAGATGATAGTCCTCGGTCGGCCACGCCGCCTGCTGGGCATCCAGCGGGCAGGCGAACCAGGAACTCTCCGGATCGATCTGGGTGGCGTGCGCGATGAGTGCCTGATCACGGATCCCGAAGTAGTCGCCGCAAGGCACCCGGGTGGTGACCTCCCATTCCTTCCTGCTGCCATCGCGCTCGTCCAGGCTGGCCAGCCGCTCGCCGTACGGCGACTTCAGGCCGCGGCGCAGCATCTCCTCGTGCAGGGCGGAGAACCGGGCCCGGTGGAAGCTGACGAAGTAGTACAGCTTCAGCGGCTGCCACGGCTCGCCGAGGCCCGGGTAGCGGTCCGGGTCGGCCGCGGCCTCGAATGCCGCCACCGAGACCTGGTGCGTCTTCACGTGATCCGGGTGCGGATACCCGCCTGACTCGTCGTAGGTGAGCATCACATGCGGGCGGAACTCGCGCACGGCCTGCACCAGCGGCGCGGCGGCCACCTCAAGCGGCTGGACCGCGAAGCATCCGTCCGGCAGCGGCGGCAGCGGATCCCCCTCGGGCAGGCCGGAATCGACGAATCCGAGGAAGCGCTGCCGCACGCCGAGGATCTCCCTGGCCCGGTCCATCTCGTCGCGCCTGACCCGGGCGAGATCGGACCGGATGCCCGGCCGCTCCATCGCCTTGTTCAGGATGTCGCCTCGCTCGCCTCCGGTCAGCGTGCAGACCAGGACCTCGACATCCTCGCGGGCGTAGCGCGCCATGGTCGCTGCGCCCTTGCTTGACTCGTCATCCGGGTGCGCGTGCACTGCCATCAGCCGCAATGGCCCGGAGCGCGCGCGCCGCTGCCGGTCGGCCGCGGCGCTCTCCTGGCGGGCACCCGCGCCCGCTGCATCGGTGGTCGCGGCGGACATGTCGGTGGTCACGGCAGACAAGAAATCCCCTCAGTACCTTGATGGCGAACGGACCTTGATGACGAGCAAGACCGGCGCGGCATACCGGGATTGCCCTCCGCCGCTGCACCGCATGTACCTCGCGGGCCAAAGGTCATTGTGCAGGACAACAAGCCTGCCACGCACCCGCATTCCCCGGCCGCGCGGACGCCAGGGAGCGCGCCGCGGAGCGGGTTCGCGCGCGCCAGCAGCGGGTTCGCGCGCGTCTCCGCCGGCTCGCCGGCCGGACCATGGCGCGGCCGGCCAGCCGGCCAGGCCGGCCAGCATGCTGTACAGACTCGTGAATTGTCATTTACGCTCTCTAACCCGGCCCCTGTGACCGGTAGCCACGACCGCTCTTCAGCACGAACTCATTACCAGTCTCATTACCAGTGCCGCGAAACCAAGATCATCGTAGCTCTGAGCTGGTGATTTGTTAGCACATGTAAGCTCGGTAGATTACCCCCAGGGCCCTGCCGGGGCCCGGCGGACGCCCCCGTCTGCACCGCACGCTAGGAGTACCCGTGACCGAGACCCGCGATGACATCGTCACCTGGCTCACTCAGGAGGCGTACGACCGGCTCAAGGCTGAGCTGGACCACCTGTCCGGGCCGGGCCGCGTCGAGATCGCCAAGAAGATCGAGGCCGCCAGGGGCGAGGGCGACCTCAAGGAAAACGGCGGCTATCACGCCGCCAAGGAGGAACAGGGTAAGCAGGAAGGCCGCATCAACCAGCTGCAGCACATCCTGGACAATGCCCGGGTCGGCGAGCCGCCGCGGCAGGACGGCGTCGTGGGTCCCGGCATGACCGTGACCATCCGATTCCAGGGCGACGAGGACGAGGTGACCTTCCTGCTCGCGTCACGCGAGGAGGTCGGCTCGCCGATCGACGTCTACTCCCCCCGCTCCCCGCTGGGCAGCGCGATCTCGGGCAAGAAGGTCGGCGAGACCGCGACCTACACCCTGCCGAATGGGCGCGTGGCGTCGGTCGAGATCCTTGAGGCTGTCCCGTACGCAGGGATGTGACCGGCTGCCGGGGATATGCCCCGCGCGGACCTGGCCCCGGGGATGCGACCGGCAGCGTCAGTGCACGAGCTCGGGCGAGGCGGCTGCCGCCTCGCCCCGGTCGCCGACGGTGCCGCGCAGCGGGATCTCCTTGATGAACAGGGCAACCACGAAGGCCAGCGCCATCGCCGGGAGCGCCCAGATGAAGACGCCGTCGATTGCATGCGCGATCGCGTAGAACACGTCGTGCCGCACGGCGGCAGGCAGCCGGGCAACGGTCGCCGGGTTAATCTGGCCGCCTGGCGCGTTGAGGTGCGCGCCCGGCAGCCGGGCGCTGAGCACGTCGGTCAGCCGCCTGGCGAAGATCGCGCCGAACACCGAGACGCCGATCGACCCGCCGATCTGCTGGAAGAACAGCCGTGAGCTGCTGGCCACGCCGATGTCCTTCAGCTCGACGCTGTTCTGCGCCATCAGCGAGGTGATCTGCATCAGCAGGCCCATGCCGAGGCCGAGCACCACGAAGAACAGCCCGGAGGTCACCCGGGTGGTCCCGGTGCCGAGCATCGACAGCAGGTACATGCCGGCGCCCATGCCGGCCGAGCCGAGGATCGGCAGCGCCTTGTAGCGGCCGGTCCTGGTGGTGATCTGGCCCGCGATGATCGAGGTGACCATCACCCCTACCATCATCGGGGTCAGCAGCAGGCCGCTGACCGTCGGGGAAGCGCCCTGCACCGTCTGCTGGTACAGCGGCAGGAAGGTGATCGCGCCGAACATGGCCAGGCCGACCAGGAAGCTCAGGGCAGCCACCAGCGAGAAGTTCCGGTTCCTGAACAGGTGCAGCGGCAGGATCGGCTCGGCCGCCCGCCCCTCGGCCAGGACGAACGCGGCCGTGGCGGCCAGCGCGATCGCGCAGAGCCCGATGATCCGCCCGGATCCCCACGGGTACTCCGTGCCGCCCCAGGTCGACACGAGCACGATCGCCGTCGCCGCCACCCCAAGCAGCCCGGCGCCCAGGTAATCGATCGTGTGCTCCGTCCGGGTGGCCGGCAGCCGCAGGACCCTGGCCAGGTAGACGAGCGCGACGCCGCCGATCGGCAGGTTGATGTAGAAGACCCAGCGCCAGGAGAAGGTGTCGGTAATGAAACCCCCGGCCAGCGGCCCGCCGATGGTGGCGATCATCATCACGGCCATGATGTAGCCCATGTACTTGCCGCGCTCGCGCGGCGAGACCAGCTCGCCGAGTATCGATATCGCGCCGACCATCAGTCCGCCGGCGCCCAGGCCCTGCAGCGCGCGGAACCCGATCAGCTGCGTCATCGACTGGGCCAGGCCGGACAGCGCCGACCCGGTCAGGAAGATCACGATCGAGGTCAGGAACAGCTTCTTGCGCCCGTAGAGGTCGCCGAGCTTCCCGTACAGCGGGGTGGTGACTGTCGACGCCAATACGTAGGCGGTCACCACCCAGGACAGGTGCGCGACCCCGCCGAGGTCACCGACGATGCGCGGCAGCGCCGTGCCGACGATCAGCTGATCCAGCATGGCCAGCAGGATCGCGAGCAGCAGCCCCGGCAGCACGACCTTGATCTCGCGCCTGGCGGCGGCAGCCGCCGCGTCCGGTGCCGGTGCCGGCTGTGCGACTGTCATGATCAGGCTCCCTCGGATGCCGCGACTCGGCCGGCCAGGATGGCGCGACTTGGCCGGCCGGGCCTGGTTATTCTCAGCCTACCTGCCGACCGGCTAGCATGTCCGTAGTGCAGGCTAGACTGCTAGCTAACCGGCCGTCAAGTAAATTACGGCCACCTCCACGAGACACGGCGCAGCTGAGATGAACGAGACGCATCATGACGTGCGCGGCCGCGGCGACACCAGGGCGCGCATCCAGGGAGTCGCCGTCGCGCTGTTCGCCGAGCAAGGCTACGAGAAGACGTCGCTGCGCGAGATCGCCGAGCGGCTCGACGTCACCAAGGCAGCGCTGTACTACCACTTCAAGTCCAAGGAAGACATCGTCCGCAGCCTCGTCGAGGACTACTACGGCCAGATCGACGCGCTGATCACCTGGGCGAGGACCCAGCCGGCCACCGCGGCGACGCGCGGCGAGATCCTGCGCCGCTACGTCGGCATCGTCGCCGAGGGCGACGAGGTGTTCCGGATGCTGCACCAGAACCAGGCCGCGGTGACCGGGCTGGCCGCCGCCAAGAACCGCGGTGACCTGTTCCGCGAGCGGATGAGCTCGCTGATCGAGCTGCTCACCGGGCCGGACGCCGCGCTCGACGAGCGGCTGCGCGCGGCCATGGCGCTCGGCGGCGTCAGCGTCGGCTGGATGTTCTTCGCCGGCCAGGTTCCGGACCGCGACGTGCTCTGCGCCGCCGTCCTCGGCATCGCCACGGGCATTGCCGAAGGCGGCCGCCCCGTCAGCCAGCCGGCCGGCCCCGGCTAGGCGCCCGGCGCCGCCCATCGGCGGCGCCGGAACCCGTGCGATGTGACGTTGGGCGGCATCCAACCCGCCCAACGTCACATCGCACGGGTTGCCGTGACCGGCCGCCGGGGCTTCAGCGGGTTGCCGCGACCCGCGGGCCGCGGCATCAGCGAGGTGACGTGATACCGGCCGCGGCGCGGACGAGCGGGAGCACGCGGTAGGGCACGGGCGTGTCCAGGGCGATCACCGTGGATGCGCGCACCACCCCGCTGACGTCGACAATCGCGTCGATGACCCGCTGCAGGTCGGCGTTGGTCCTGGCGACGACGCGGCAGAGCATGTCACCGGCGCCGGTGATCGTGTGCGCCTCGAGTACCTCGGCGATCGACGCGAGCCCGCCGGCGACCTGGTCATGGCCGCCCGCCTGGCGAATCTCCACGGTGACGAACGCGGTCACCCCGTAGCCGAGCGCGGCCGGGTCGATGTCCGGGCCATAGCCGGTGATCACGCCGCGCGCCTGCATCCGGTCGAGCCTCGCCTGGACGGTGCCGCGGGCGACGCCCAGCCGCCGGGACGCCTCAAGGACGCCCACCCTCGGCTCGGCGGCGAGCAGCCCGGCCAGCCGCGCGTCAAGCTCATCGATCATCATCAGCCTCCTGGCATAAATGCGCGATGACCGCTTCGGGTAGCACACGATGGAGTAGTGGGATAGGTGTGCAATTTCACCGGCTCATGTCAACTATGTTTATACAAAATGTTCAGCTCCAAACGTAACTGTTGCACATCTTGCTCTTCAGGTCGATCCTTCCGGTAAGGCCACCACTTCGGCGGGAGCGTGCACGGTGACGGTGACAGACAGCACAGCGACGGACCTGACCGGGACGGACCTGACCGGGACGGACCTGACCGGGACGGACCTGACCGGGACAGGGAGCACCGGGACGGACCCGACCATGGCAGAAAGCGCCGGGCTCATGAATCGCGCCGACGAGTTCCCGGTCACCGGCATGGACGCCGTGGTCTTCGCGGTCGGAAACGCGCGGCAGGCGGCGCACTTCTACTCATCGGCCTTCGGCATGCGGTGCGTCGCCTACCGCGGCCCGGAGACCGGCTGCCGGGACGAGGCCGCCTACGTGCTGGAGTCTGGCCGGGCCCGGTTCGTGTTCCGCGGCCCGGTCCGGGCCGGAACCGACTTGGCCAGGCACGTGGCGGCGCACGGCGACGGGGTCATCGACCTGGCGATCGGCGTTCCCTCGGCGGAAGCCGCCTACCATTACGCGGTCGCCCGCGGCGCCACCGGCCTGGACGAGCCCGAGATCTTCGAGGACACCGCCGGCAAGGTTGCGCTCGCCTCGATCGCGACGTACGGCGACACCAGGCACACCCTGGTCGAGCGGGCCGGCTACGCCGGGCACTACCTGCCGGGCTACGTGGCGGCTGATCCGCTCGTCACCCCGCCGGGGCGGCCCTTCTTCACCGAGATTGACCATTGCGTCGGCAATGTCGAGCTCGGCAGGATGGACCACTGGGTCGGCTTCTACCGCCGGGTCATGGGGTTCACCAACATGAAGGAGTTCGTTGGCGACGACATCGCCACCGAGTACTCCGCGCTGATGAGCAAGGTTGTCGCGGACGGCGACCGGAAGGTCAAGTTCCCGATCAACGAGCCGGCGGCTGGCCAGCGGAAGTCGCAGATCGACGAGTACCTGGAGTTCTACGGCGGGCCAGGCGTCCAGCACATCGCCCTGGCCACTGACGACATCGTGGCCAGCGTGCGCGCCATGCGGGCAGCCGGGGTGGGATTCCTTGACACGCCCGCCAGCTACTACGACGCCCTCGGCGGATGGGCCGGGGAGACGCGCGTCCCGGTCGGCGAGCTGAGGGAACTGGGGATTCTCGCGGACCGGGACGAGGACGGGTACCTGCTGCAGATCTTCACCAGGCCGGTGCAGGACCGGCCGACCGTGTTCTTCGAGCTGATCGAGCGGCACGGTTCGCAGGGATTCGGCAAGGGCAACTTCAAGGCGCTGTTCGAGGCGATCGAGCGCGAGCAGGAGCGCCGCGGGAACCTCTAGCTGAAGATCAGCGTGTAGCCGGACTTGCGCAGCTGGCCGATCACCTCGTCGCAGTGCCCGGGCCCCCGGGTCTCCACCTGCAGCAGCACCTCCACCTCGTCCACCCGCAGGTGCGGGGTGAGCCGGGCGTGCACGACGTCCAGCACGTTGGCGCCGAGGTCGGCAATCTCGCCCAGCAGGGTGGCGAGCGCGCCGGGGCGGTCCGGCAGCCGGCAGCGGAACGTGAGGTAGCGGCCGGCCGCCGCCAGGCCGTGCCGCAGCACCTTGGCCAGCAGCAGCGGGTCGATGTTGCCGCCGGACAGCACGGCCACCACCGGCGGCTCGGCCGAGCGCGGATCCAGCATCAGCGCGGCGACGCCGGCCGCGCCGGCCGGCTCCACCACCTGCTTGGCTCGTTCCAGGCAGAGCAGCAGCGCGCGGGACAGCGTTTCCTCCGAGACCGTGACGATCCGGTCAGCGAGCTCGGCCAGGATGCCGAACGCCAGTTCCCCTGGCCGGGCGACGGCGATGCCGTCGGCCATCGTCGGCGCCGACTCCACCCGCACCGGGTGGCCGGCCGCCAGCGAGGCGGGGAACGGCGCCACCGCCTCGGCCTGCACCCCGACCACGCTGATCGCGGGGTCGGATCCCTTCGCCGCGATGGCTATCCCGGCAGCCAGCCCGCCGCCGCCGACCGGGACCACGATCGTGCGGACCCCGGGGCACTGCTCGACGATCTCCAGGCCGGCCGTGCCCTGGCCCGCGATGATGTCCGGGTGCTCGAACGGGTGAATGAAGACGGACCCCTGCTCGCTGGCGAGCTCCACGGCGCGGGCGAGCGCGTCCTCCACCCGCGCGCCATGCAGGATGATCTCCGCCCCGTACGACCTGGTCGCCGCGATCTTCGGGAGCGGCGCTCCTTCCGGCATGACCACGGTCGCCCTGGCGCCCAGCAGGGCGGCGGCGAAGGCCACCCCCTGGGCGTGGTTGCCTGCGCTCGCTGCCACCACCCCGCGGCCGCGCTCGGCCTCGGTGAGACGGGAGATGCGCAGGTAGGCCCCGCGTGCCTTGAACGACCCGGTGCGCTGCAGGTTCTCGCACTTGAGGTAGACGGGCCCGCCGATCAGCTCGGACAGCACGCGCGAGGCGAGCATCGGCGTCGGCGAGATCACGCCGCGCAGTGCCTCCCCGGCCGCGACTACGTCATCGAAGCTCACCGGCAAGGACGTCATCGTCATGCCAGCAGTCTGTCGCACCGCGCCGCCGGGCCTGCCCGCGGCTCAGCCGCCGGACCAGTAGCGGCTCAGCCGCCGGACCAGTAGCGGTCAGCGGCGAAGATCAGCGCGGCGGCCCCGGCCAGGCCGGCGCTCTGGCCAAGCTCGGCGGGCACCACCCGGACCTTCCTGGTGAACGCCATCTGAGTGTGCGCGCGCAGCGACTCCTCCAGCGGGTCGAACAGCAGCGCGCCGGCCTGGGATAGCCCGCCGCCGACGGAGACCACCTCAAGATCGCACAGGTACATCGCGGAGGCGATCGCGATGCCGAGCGCCTTGCCGGCCCGGCGCATCGCGGCCACGCCGACGGGGTGACCAGCCGAGCCGTCGCCGGCCAGGTCCCTGGCCGTGGCACCGGCCTGCCCTGGCCGCCAGCCCTCGGCCTGCGCCCACGCCACCAGGGCCGGCCCGCGCGCGATCGCCTCCAGGCAGCCGACGCCGCCGCAGACGCACGGCGGCCCGTCGTCCGGGTAGACCACCACATGGCCGATGTGCCCGGCGTTGCCGGACGTGCCCTCGATCAGGCGGCCCTCCAGGATCAGGCCGCCGCCCACCCCGGTGGACACCACCATGCCGAGCATGTTGCTGGTGCCCCGCCCGGCTCCGCGCCAGTGCTCGCCAGCGGCCATGCAGATCGCGTCGTTGTGCACCCGGACGCACACGCCGCCGAACCGCTCCTCGAGCCTGCCGCGGAGCGGGAACGCCCGCCAGGCGGGGATGTTCAGCGGGGAGACGAGGCCGGCCGGCCACTCCATCGGGCCGCCGCACCCGCACCCCACCCCGGCCAGCGCCCGCGGCGCGAGCTTCGCGGCGTCCAGCACCCGGCTGATCAGGGCGTCCACGGTACGCCACAGCTGCTCGCCGTCCAGATCACGCCGGGTCGGCGTCTGCTCCCAGGTGACCAGCCTGCCTCCGGGCTCGACCACGCCGACGGCCAGCTTCGTGCCGCCGATGTCGATGGCGAGCGCCGGTCGGTCAGTTTCCACGGCCAGCCTCCCGAGGTGCGCGTCACGCCGTCATGCACATAGTGTCGAATGGTGGACCCAAAGAGCGAACCCCAGTCCCCCGCGGAACCGGCCGCCACGGCCGCCCGGTCAGCCCCGCCCTCGGCGACGAACCTGTCCGCGCTCCGTGCCAGCGGCCACGAGTTCGTCACCGTCAAGCAAGAAATGCGGCAGAACCTGCTCGCCCGGCTGCGCTCGGGCGAGGACGCCTTTCCCGGGATCATCGGGTTCGGCCAGACGGTGCTACCGCAGCTGGAGCGATCCCTGATCGCCGGCCACGACGTGATCCTGCTCGGCGAGCGCGGTCAGGGCAAGACGCGCCTGATCAGGACCCTGACCGGGCTGCTCGACGAATGGACGCCGACCGTCACGGGATGCGAGATCAATGATCATCCGTATGCCCCGGTCTGCGCCCGCTGCCGCCGCCTGTCGGCCGAGCTCGGCGACGACCTGCCGGTGACCTGGCGCCACCGCAGCGACCGGTACGGCGAGAAGCTGGCCACGCCGGATACCAGCGTCGGTGACCTGATCGGCGATATCGACCCGGTCAAGGTGGCCGAGGGCCGCACGCTCGGTGACCCGGAGACGATCCACTTCGGGCTCGTGCCGCGGACGAACAGAGGCGTGTTCTGCCTGAACGAACTGCCGGATCTAGCCGAGCGGATCCAGGTGGCGCTGCTCAACGTGCTGGAGGAACGCGACATCGGGGTCCGCGGCTACGCGCTCCGGCTGCCGCTCGATCTCGTGCTCGTGGCCAGCGCGAACCCGGAGGACTACACCAACAGGGGCCGGATCATCACGCCGCTGAAGGATCGCTTCGGCGCCGAGATCCGCACGCACTACCCGACGTCGCTGGCGGCCGAGCTCACGTTGATCCGGCAGGAGTCCAACCTCGCCTGGGGCGGCGAGGAGCCCGGCGCGGTGCTTCCCGCGCACCTGGTGCAGGTCATCGCCCGGTTTACCCGGCTGGTCCGGGCCTCGCCGGCCGTCGATGCGCGGTCCGGCGTCTCCGCGCGCTTCGCCATCGCCGCGGCCGAGGCGGTGGCCGCGTCGGCCGTCCGGCGGGCGGCCATCAGCGGCGAGCAGCAGCCGGTAGCCAGGATCTGCGACCTGCCGGCGATCGTGAGCACGCTCCGCGGCAAGGTCGAGTTCGAGGTCAGCGAGGAGGGCCGCGAGCACGAGGTGCTCGAGCACCTGCTGCGGCGGGCCATCGCCGAGACCTTCCGCGCCACGCTGGGCAGCGCCGACCTCACCGGGGTGCTGGCCAGGTTCGAGGAGGGCGGCAGCGTCGAGTCTGGCGACCTGACGGCAGCGGCCGACCTGCTGCGCAGGATCGGCGAGGTCCCCGGGCTCGCGAAGATCATGGACAGGCTCGGCATGGACGGCGGTGAGTCACTCGGGGAGGCGGCCGCCGCGCTCGAGTTCACCCTGGAGGGCCTGTACCTGATGCGGCGGCTCTCCAAGGACACCGTCGACGGCGGCTCCGTTTACCGCACCTAGGGAGGAGCCGTGAGCGGATACCGGTACGGCCCGTATCACGACGGACCTGACCCGCTTGAGCCGCCCTACGACGTCCGCGGCGCGGTGGACGCGCTGGGCGAGTCGGTCCTGGACGGATCGGATCCGTCCAGCGCGCTGCGCGACCTGCTCCGGCGCGGGCTGCCCGGGCGTCGCGGCCTTGACGACCTGCTGCGCCGGATCCGGGAGAGGCAGCGCGAGATCCGCGACCGGGGCAGGCTCGACGGCATCCTGGAGCAGGCGCGGGCGCTGCTCGACACGGCGATCGGCCAGGAGCGGGCCGAGCTGTTCCCCGACCCGGCCGACGAGGCCAGGCTGCGCGAGGCCGAGCTTGACGCGCTGCCCCGTGACACGGCACAGGCAATCCGGCAGCTCGCCGACTACGAGTGGCGTTCCGCCGCGGCCAGTGAGACCTTCGCACGGCTGCAGGACCTGCTGCGCCGGGAGGTGCTCGACAGCCAGTTCCGCGGCATGAAGCAGACCTTGCAGCAGCCTGACCCGGCCGCCATGCAGCGGGTGAAGGACATGATGGCCGGGCTCAACGCGATGCTCGACGCGGATGCCCAGGGCACCCACACGCAGCAGGACTTCGACGACTTCATGGCCAGCTACGGCGATCTCTTCCCCGATCAGCCGCGCGATCTGGATCAGCTCGTCGATTCGCTGGTCCGCCGGATGTCCGCGGCGCAGCGGCTGCTCGGCTCGCTGACCGAGTCGCAGCGCGAGGAACTGGCCGGGCTGATGGCGCAGACCCTGGAGGACGCCGGACTCGCCGCGGAGATGGCCAGGCTCGCCGGCGCGCTGCGGGCCCGGCGGCCGGACATGGACCTTGACGGCTGGCCCGGCGACCCGATGAGCGGGCAGGAGCCGCTCGGCCTTGGCGAGGCGACCACGGCGCTCGCCGAGCTGGCCGACCTCGCCGAGCTGGAGGACGCGCTGCGGCAGGACTACCCCGGCGCCCGCCTTGACGACATTGACGAGAACGCGATCAGGCGCGCGCTCGGCCGCCAGGCGGTCGACGACATGGCGGCGCTCCGCCAGATCGAGCGGGAACTCGAGCGGCAGGGTTACCTGCAGCGGTCAGACGGCAAGCTGGAGCTGACCCCCAAGGCGGTCCGCAGGCTCGGCGAGACCGCGCTGCGCCGGGTCTTCGCCGATCTCCCCGAGGGCGGCCACGGGGATCACGATCAGCGTGACGCCGGGCAGGCGGGCGAGTACACGGGAAGTACCCGCCCGTGGCGGTTCGGTGACGAGCAGTCGATCGACACGGCGGCGACCGTACGCAATGCGCTGCTGCGCGGCGGGATGCGGATCGCACCGGGTGACGGTGCGCCGGGTGACGGTGCGCCGGCCGAGGGCACCCGGGGCGCGGGCCGGCGGGCGCCGCGGGTGCGCCTGTCCGTCAGCGACTTCGAGGTCGGCGAGACCGAACGGCGGACGGCGGCGGCCGTCTGCCTGCTGGTGGACCTGTCCTATTCGATGGCGCTGCGCGGCACCTGGAGCGCCGCCAAGCAGACGGCCCTGGCGCTGCACGCCCTGGTCCGCACCAGGTATCCGCAGGACTCGATCCAGGTCATCGGGTTCTCGAACTACGCGCGCGAGCTGCGCGAGACGGACCTTGCCGGGCTGGGCTGGGACATGGTCCAGGGCACCAACCTGCACCACGCCCTGGTGCTGGCCGGGCGGTTCCTTGACCGGCGTCCCGAGCACAATCCCGTGGTGCTGATCGTGACCGACGGCGAGCCGACCGCGCACCTGCGCAGGGACGGGCAGTCCTGGTTCGACTGGCCGCCGTCCCCGGAGACCATCGAGCTCACCCTGGCCGAGGTGGACAAGATGACCAGGCGGCGGGCGACCCTCAACGTCTTCATGCTCGCCGAGGACGAGCGGCTCACCGCGTTCGTCGAGGAGGTGGCCAGGCGCAACGGCGGCCGCGTGCTCCGGGCGATGGCCGACAGCCTCGGCGAGTACGTGGTCAGGGACTTCCTGCGCGCGCGCCGCGCGGGAGCGCGCGGCCGGTGAGGCGGCCGGCGAGGCGGCCGGTGAGCGAGATGACCTGGCGAGCCCGGCGCCAGGGGACGGCCAGCACTATTTCAAGCTCTGCCCTCGATGACCGGAATAGCCCGCGCCCGCTGACGGCGGGTAGTAGCGTCCGTTCATCAGCATCAGCGGATTAGCCGCAACATTCGGGGCTGGCTGGCTAACGGGCTGGCTGGGCTGGCCGGGCTTGATGAGCCTCTGGGAGGAACGGTGTCGCAAACGACCGGACGAGGGAGCCCGAGTCGCCTGATCTCCTGGGGTCTGCTGAGCTTCGGGGTCGTCGCGTGCATCGTCGGGATCGCCTTCATCTCGATCAACCATGATCTGCGCGCGACCGCCTCGTTCATCGTGGGCGTCCTCGCCCTGGGCGGCGGATGGTTCATGGTCACCAGGAAACCCAGCACCTCGTAGCTGACCCGGTCGCCGGCGAGTCCCGGCAAGATCAGCGGGACGCCGGGCCGGCCGGCTTCTAGGATCAGGGCATGTCGTTTACCGATCGGCTCGTGCTCTGGCTGCATATCGGCTTCGCGATTTTCACGATAGGCCCGGTAACGGTGGCGATCATGTCGACGCCCCGCTACATCAGGGCCCGCAATCAGACCGTGGTCGGATATCTCTACCGGACCACCCGGATCTATGCCCTGCTGTCACTGGGCGTACTGGTCTTCGGGGTGGTCCTGGCCCAGCTTGACAAGGATTTCTCGAAGCCGTGGCTGAGCGTCTCCCTGACGCTCTTCGTCGTCGCCATCGTCCTGCTCGTGCTCATCATGCGCGATCAGCACCGTGCCATCGCGGCGCTCGAGCTCGCGGCGGCGGCCGAGGCACCGGCGGCCGGCTCCGCACCGGCCGCCGCGGAAGTGGTGCCTGTCTCCGCCGAGGAGCACGCAGGCGACGAGGAAGCGGCGCGGGACGCCGAGCCTGCCGCACCTAACCTGCCGGGCAGTCCCGGCGTGCCAGCGGCGCAGGTCGCCAGCGTCGAGCGCGGCCGGATCGCCACCATGGGCGGCGTGGTCGCCCTGATCTACCTGGTGATCCTGGTACTGATGATCGCGTACAACTAACCGCCCGCGTTCAGCCGGCCTCCGGAGTCAGCCGAGCGCGGCGCGGAGGTCCTCCAGCAGGTCATCGCAGCTCTCGATGCCGACGGAGAGCCGGATCAGGTCGGCGGGAACCTCCAGCGCCGAGCCGGCCACCGACGCATGCGTCATCTTGCCAGGATGCTCGATCAGCGATTCCACCCCGCCCAGCGACTCGCCGAGCGTGAACAGCCGGGTCCGGTCGCACACGGCCACCGCCGCCTCCTCCCCGCCGCGGACCCGCATCGACACGATCCCGCCGAAGTCGCGCATCTGCTTGGCCGCCGTCTCGTGGCCAGGATGAGACGCCAGGCCCGGGTAGATCACCTGGCTCACAGCGGGGTGGCTGGCGAGCATGTCAGCGACCCGGGCGGCGTTCTGGCAATGCCGGTCCATCCGGACGCCGAGGGTCCGGACCCCGCGCAGCGTCAGCCAGGCGTCGAACGGCCCGCCGGCCGAGCCCGTCGCGTTCTGCGTGAAGGCAAGCCGCTCGCCCAGCCCGGCGTCGGCCACCACGAGCGCGCCGCCGATCACGTCCGAGTGCCCGCCGATGTACTTGGTGGTCGAATGGACGACGGCATCGGCGCCGAGCGCCAGCGGCTGCTGCAGGTAGGGCGACGCGAAGGTGCTGTCCACGACCAGCAGCGCGCCGGCCGCGTGCGCGATCTCGGCCAGCGCGGCGATGTCGGCGATCGACAGCATCGGGTTGGTCGGCGTCTCGATCCAGACCACCCGGGCAGGGAAGTCCCGCAGCGCATTCCGGACGGCGACCGGGTCCGACACCGGGACCGGCCGGTAACTCACGCCCCAGGACTGCAGGACCTTGTCGAACAGGCGGTAGGTGCCGCCGTACGCGTCATGCGGGATCAGCACCTTGTCCCCCGGCGCTGCGACGGTGCGGATCAGGCAGTCCTCGGCCGCCATCCCGGACGCGAACGCCAGCGAGCGGACCCCGCCCTCCAGCGCCGCCAGGCACTCCTCAAGCGCGCCCCTGGTCGGGTTCGCCGTCCGGGAGTACTCATAACCCTCGATCCAGCGCGCGGGACCCGAGTCAGCGCCGCCCGCGCCAAGGCCGGCCCCGCGCAGCCCGCCTACGCCATCCTGCTTGTAGGTGGACACCTGATAGATCGGCGGCACCACGGCCCCGGTCAGCGGGTCAGGCTGCTGCCCGGCGTGGATCGCCAGGGTCTCGAAACCGCTGGAGCCCTGCGTCTGCATAGCGTCGCCACCCCTGCCTGTCGTGAGTGTTCCGGGCCGTCAGCCACTGCCGGCGGACAGGAACGCCAGCACATCCTGCCGGGTGATCATTCCCGATGGCTTGCCGTCCACCAGCACCACGGCGGCGCCTGCCTTCTCCATCGCCGTGACCGCCGAGCTCACCGGCTCGCCGGAGCCGACCATCGGCAGCGGCGCCGACATGTGCTCGCCCAGCGGGTCCTGCGGCCTGGCCCGGCCGGACACCAGCGCGTCGAGCAGATCCCGCTCCACGATCGAGCCGATCACCTCGGCCGCCATCACCGGCGGCTCCTCCTTCATGACGGGAAGCTGCGAGACGTTGTACTCCCGCAGGGTAGCGATGGCGGCACGGACGGTCTCCTCCGGGTGCGCGTGCACGAACTCGGGCAGTCCGCTCCGCTTTCCCGCCAGCACGTCGGCGATCCTCGGCTCGGCGGTCTCCGAGGACAGGAAGCCGTAGTCAGCCATCCACTCGTCGCTGAAGATCTTCGAGAGGTAGCCCCGGCCGCCATCGGGCAGCAGCACGACGATCACGTCGTCCGGCCCGGCCGCCGAGGCGACCCGCAGCGCGGCCACCACCGCCAGGCCGCAGGAACCGCCGGTCAGCAGCGCTTCCTCGCGAGCCAGCCGGCGCGTCATCTGGAACGACTCGGCGTCGCTGACCGCGATGACCTGATCGCAGATGGTCTTGTCGTAGGTCTCCGGCCAGATGTCCTCGCCCACGCCCTCCACCAGGTACGGGCGGCCGGAGCCGCCGGAGTACACCGATCCTTCGGGGTCGGCGCCGATCACCTGCACCCGGCCGCCGGACACGTCCTTGAGGTACCTGCCGGTGCCCGAGATCGTGCCGCCAGTGCCGATCCCCGCCACGAAGTGGGTCACCCTGCCGTCAGTCTGCGCCCAGATCTCCGGCCCGGTGGAGTGATAGTGCGAGGCCGGGTTCTCCGGGTTGGCGTACTGGTTGGGCTTCCACCCGCCAGGAGTCTCGGCGGCCAGCCGGTCGGAGACCGAGTAGTAGGAGTCCGGGTGGCCGGGGGAGACGGTCCCGGGGCAGACCACGACCTCAGCCCCGTAGGCGCGCAGCACGCTGATCTTGTCCTGGCCTACCTTGTCCGGGCAGACGAAAAGGCACTTGTACCCCTTCTCCGCGGCGACGATCGCGAGCCCGACGCCGGTGTTGCCGGACGTCGGCTCGATGATCGTGCCACCAGGCCGCAGCGCGCCTGACCTCTCGGCGGCTTCCACCATGCGCAGCGCGATCCGGTCCTTGACCGAGCCGCCAGGGTTGAGGTACTCGACCTTCGCCAGCACAGCGGGGGGCTGCCCGCCGCCGCCCAGCCCGCGCGTGACCTTACGCAGCCTGACCAGCGGGGTGTCCCCCACCAGCTCGATCAGGGACTCGTGCACCTGCATCTCGCTTCCCCTCGCTTCCGGTGCTCTCGCTTCCCCTCGCTTCCCGTGCTGAAGACGCTATCCCACGGCGGCCGCCCTGAGCCCGCGGCGCCGCGCCCGCCGAGCCGGGTCCTGGCGGCCGGCGGGTAAGCTACTCTCCGGTTAACCACCAGCTCCGAGGGAGTCCGCCATGCCCGAGGCAGTCGTCGTCGCCACCGCCCGCTCCCCCATCGGCAGGGCCTTTAAGGGCTCGCTCACCAGCATCCGTCCGGACGACCTGACCGTCGCGATGGTCAGCGCCGCGCTGGCGAAGGTCCCGCAGCTTGATCCGGCCGACCTCGATGACCTGATGCTCGGCTGCGGCCTGCCCGGCGGCGAGCAGGGCCACAACATGGCCCGTGTCGTCGCGGTGCTGCTCGGCCATGATCACCTGCCCGGCACGACGGTGACCAGGTACTGCTCGTCATCACTGCAGACCACCCGGATGGCCTTCCACGCGATCAGGTCCGGCGAGGGCGACGCGTTCATCTCGGCGGGGGTGGAGTGCGTGAGCAGGTACACCAAGGGCAGCAGCGACAGCTGGCCGGACACCAGGAATCCCGCCTTCGCCGCCGCCGAGGAGCGGACCGCCGGGCAGGCCCAGGGCGGCGCGGACGTCTGGCATGACCCGCGGCAGGACGGCGCGCTTCCCGACCTCCACATGGCGATGGGCCAGACGGCGGAGAACGTCGCGAAGCTGCGCGGCATCAGCCGGGCCGAGCAGGACGAGTTCGGCGTGCGGTCGCAGAACCTGGCCGAGAAGGCACTGGCCAACGGGTTCTGGCAGCGGGAGATCACTCCGGTGACGCTGCCGGACGGCACGGTCGTGACGGCAGACGACGGGCCGCGGGCCGGGACGACGCTGGAGAAGGTTGCTGCGCTGCCGCCGGTTTTCCGGCCGGACGGGACGGTGACGGCCGGCAACTGCTGCCCGCTCAACGACGGTGCCGCCGCCGTGATCGTGATGAGCGACCGCAAGGCCGCCGAACTGGGGATCACGCCGCTCGCCAGGATCGTCTCCACGGCCGTGACCGGGCTGTCCCCGGAGATCATGGGCCTCGGCCCGGTCGAGGCATCCAGGAAAGCCCTCGCACGCGCCGGGATGACGATCGATGACATCGACCTTGTCGAGATGAACGAGGCCTTCGCCGCCCAGGTGATCCCCTCCTACCGGGACCTCGGCATCGACCTCGACAAGCTGAACGTCAACGGTGGCGCGATCGCCGTCGGCCACCCGTTCGGCATGACGGGGGCGCGGATCACCTCGACGATCCTCAACAGCCTGCAGTTCCATGACAAGACCTTCGGCCTGGAGACGATGTGCGTCGGCGGCGGCCAGGGTATGGCGATGATCCTGGAGCGGCTCTCCTGAGCCTCGCCCCTGCCGTCCCGCGGGTCACTGTGGACCTGCGGGCAGGCTGAGAACTTACCGGGCATATGGGAAAGCTGGCCCTGGGGGGTTGTCAGACGCGCAACCGTGGTGCAGTGTCGGCAGCAATAGGAGTTCGCCCCTGGAGGTGCCCCTTGTCAATGACCCACTCTCCGGAGATGCACAGAAATCTGATCGCGCGCATCCCGATCGTCACAGGACGAGACCTTCGTGAGTGGTTCAGAAGACTGGAATCTGGCCCTTCGTTCCTTCGCTGCGAGGAACGCGCCTACTGGCTGGCTGACGAGCACGGCCTGACCCATGGCTACGCCAGCGCCATCGTGCACGAGTACGAGCTGCAGCGCCGCAGCAGGCTCAACAGCGCCTGAGATGGACCTGGGCGCTGCTCGCGACTTCCTGCGCGCCCACCACCGGGCAGTGCTCGCCACCTCCCGGGCGGACGGCCGGCCGCAGCTCTCGCCGGTGGCGGCCACGGTCGATGACGACGGCCGGGTGCTGATCAGCACCCGGGAAGGCGCGATCAAGACGCGTAACCTGAGGCGCGATCCCCGCGCCTCGCTGTGCGTACTGAATGACGGCTTCTACGGGGACTGGATCCAGGCGGAGGGCACGGCGGAGGTCATCTCGCTGCCCGGCGCGATGGAGATCCTGGTCAGCTACTACCGGGGCGTGGCGGGCGAGCACCCGGACTGGGACGACTACCGCGCCGCGATGGAGCGCGACCGCCGGGTCATCGTGCGGATCACCCTGACGCGCGCCGGTCCGGACATCAGCGGCTGAACCCGGCGTTCCGGGCCCCGGCGACGCGGCGTTCCAGGGCGAAGCGAGCATCCCGCCCAGGGCTCGCCAACGATTATTAACGGACGCATTCGAGCCATTGTCGGTGGCAGGCAAGATCACTTATGCAGGCGATTGACGACCGGGACACCGCGGCGATGCGCCGTTGATAGGCGAGCGACTGATACGCGGGCGGGTGATAAGCAAGCAAACCACGCGCCTGATGATTGACCGACTGGTCAGTCAAGGTAATGTAAAAGTAAAGTCAGCAACGACGTGACCGGCGCGGCAAGCAGTCACCTGGCCGGCAACTCGGGCCGGTGCGCCGATTAGCCGAAAACCGGACTGTCCGCAGTGTGACGCCGCTTCTAGCATGGTACGTACCCCCGGTCGGAGTCGAACCGACGCTGGGGACCCTTTTAAGGGGCCGGCCTCTTCCTTTGGGCTACGGGGGCGCTTCCTGAGGATACCCCGAACCGTTCAGATAAACGCACGGACGGCGGATTATTATGGGCTAGATTCGTCCCCAATGTCACCAATTCAATTTCTTTCCCTGAGAGCACGGATACGCCAAGTGACCATTTCACTACAATGATCTACGCTCTGTAAGCAGATCACCAAAGACGGCGCGAGCTTTACCGGCCAGCCTGCTGCCGGGCGCGCTGGAAGACGGCGTCCAGCATGTCGTCGGTTACCCGGCCGGTGAACGTATTCTGCTGGCTCGGGTGATAGCAGCCCATGAGTAACACCTCTCCGCTGCCACCACTGCCGGCGGCCGGCCCGAGCAGGGCCTCCGCGCCGTGCCCGAACGCGGTTCGCGGCCTGGGCAGGCGGAAACCCGCGACCGCTAGCTGCGGCCAGATGGCCTGCCACGCGAAATGACCAAGGCAGACGATGACGCGGAGCGACGCGCGTACCTGGCCGAGTTCCGCCGCCAGCCAGGGCGCGCAGGCATCCCGCTCGGCGACTGACGGCTTGTTCTCCGGCGGGGCGCAGCGGACGGCGGCGACCATGCGCGTCCCCAGCAGTCGCTGGCCATCCCCGGCGGCGACGCTGGCGGGCTGCGCGGCCAGGCCGCACCGCCAGAGCGAGCCGAACAGCACGTCTCCGCTGCGATCCCCGGTGAAGATCCGCCCGGTGCGATTCCCGCCGTGCGCCGCCGGCGCCAGGCCGACGATAAGCACTCCCGGCTGCTCCGCGCCCCAGCCGGGAATGGGCCGTCCCCAGTAACGCTCGGCGGCGAACGAGCGGCGCTTGACCAGCGCTACCTGCTCGCGCCAGCCGACCAGCCGCGGGCAGGCGCGGCAGACCGATTGCCTGGCGACAAGCTCGGCCAGGGTGCCGGCGGTCGCGGCGAGGTTCCGCACGGCGGCCGGATCGGCCGCTACCGGAGTTGCGGCGGTGGCCGGATCGTCCGGCCAGCCGGTCCCCGGCGGCACGGGGCTCGGGCCGCCAGCGGCCGTCCCGGCTGGCACAATCCCGGCTGTCGCGAATCGGCCAGGCGCGGTCTCAGCGGGCTCAGTCCCGGCGGGCGTCCCGGCGGGCGCGGGCTCATCGGTCACGGCAACCTGCCAGGGACCAGGCGATGCCGTCAAGGATGTCATGCTCGCTGGCCACCACCTCGGCGAAGCCAAGCCTCGCGATGATCCGGTCGAGCACCAGCGCTCCCGCGCCGATCACATCCACCCGGCCGGGGTGCATGACGGCGATCAGGCCGCGTTCCGCCCGGGTCCGGCCGAGCAGCATGCGCGTCACCGCGTGCACCTGCGCGGCCGTGATCCTGGCGTGGTGGATCCGGCCGGCGTCGTAAGCGGGCAGGCCAAGGGCAATGCCGGCCACGGTGGTGACCGAACCGGCCAGGCCGACGAACGTGCGCGCGCGCCGCACCGGCACCTCGGCGACGGCCAGGTCGATGGCCATGTCGATGTCGGCGGCCGCTGCGGCGACCTCAGCCTCCGCCGGCGGGTCGGAGTGCAGGTGGCGCTCGGTCAGCCGGACACAGCCGATGTCGACCGAGACAGCCGCGAGCGCACCGGCCGCGCTCTCCCCGGGGCTGCCCGCGACCGCTTTCCCGTCCCGCCCCGTGCCGCCAGCCTGGTCGCCGCCGAGCACGAATTCCGTCGAGCCGCCGCCGATGTCGACCACCAGGTACGGCGGGGCGAGCCGCGGCCCGCCGGCCCCCGGCCTGGCAAGCTCGGCCGTGGCTCCGGTGAAGGACAGGGATGCCTCCTGGCTGCCGCTCAGGACTTCCGGCGGCACGCCCAGAATGCCGGTGACCCCGCGGACGAACTCATCGGCGTTCGCGGCGTCCCTGGTGGCGCTCGTCGCCACCATCCGGACGGCGGTGGCGGAGTACTCCGTGATGATCTTCGCGTATTCCGCCAGCACGCCGAACGTCCTGGCCAGCGCCTCCGGGGTCAGGCGGCCGGTGGCGTCCACCCCCTGGCCCAGCCGGACGATCTCCATCCGGCGCACCAGGTCAGCCAGCGCGGCCTGGCGCGGGTCAGCGTCGGCGATGAGCAGCCGGAGCGAGTTGGTGCCGCAGTCGATCGCCGCGACCCGGGCCGCGCCCGGCGGCGCCCCGGTCACGGGATGCTCACGCACGGGCCGGATGCCCACCACTGCCCGGCGGCCTGAATCGCCGCACTGCCCAGCGGGTTGGCACCGCGGCAGGCGAGCTCGTGCGCGGCGAGCGCGTGCAGGCACTTCACCCGGTCCGGCATCCCGCCGGCGCTGGCTGTCCCCGGCGGCAGCGGCTCGATGCCAGCGGCATGGGCAGCCGCATCCCGCCGGGCGAGGTAGTCGTGGTGCGCTGACAGCTGCGCCCGCCGCAGTTCCGGGTCCCCGGCCAGCCGCCCCGTCATCTCCCGCATCAGCCCCGCTGCCTCCAGCCTGCTCATGGCCACGGTAGCGCGAGGGCAGGTCAGGTAGTAGAGGGTCGGGAACGGGGTGCCGTCAGGCAGCCGCGGCGCGGTCTCGATGACATCGGGCAGGCCGCACGGGCACCGATGGGCTACGCCGAGAGCGCCGCGCGGCTGGCGTCCCAGCTGACTGGCGACCACGGCGATGTCGGTCTCGGCCAGCGCCCGGTTGCGGCCGGCCGGGCCGGGGCCGTCAACGGGACGACACCTTGTCCGCCGCGCGGACCGAGCCCCAGAGGCGCTCGTACCACGGCGTGACCGGGCCGCGGGCCGGGGCGGCCAGGCCGGCGAACGGCCGGCCGGCGATGACCACGTAGCAGGTCTGGCTCGGCTGGCACATGTGCAGCGTGTCCCGCGCCTGTTGCTCGATATAGGCCGGATCGGTCAGCCTGCGGTGCTGACCAGTGAGCCTGTTCAGCTGAAGCTCGATCGTCTGCCGCTGAGCCTCGAGCTGGTCGATCTGCCGGCGCTGGCCGATGTACTCCCGCACCGGGTAGGCGAGGCTGAGCGCGATCGCGCAGATCACCACCGCGAGGACAGCTGCCCGGCTGGTGAACCTGGCTCGCTGCGGCGCGGCCGGCCGCGGGTCGGCGGGACCTGTCATCTGCCGCCGGCCGCCGAGCGCGGGAAGGCCGCCCGGCCGGCATAGCTGGCCGCGTCACCGAGCAGCTCCTCGATCCTGAGCAGCTGGTTGTACTTGGCCACCCGCTCGAACCTGGCCGGCGCGCCCGTCTTGAGCTGGCCGCAGTTGGTGGCCACCGCCAGGTCGGCGATCGTCGTGTCGTCCGTCTCGCCAGAGCGGTGACTGATCACGCAGCTGAACTTGTTGCTCTGCGCGAGCGCCACCGCGGTCAGCGTCTCCGTCACCGTGCCGATCTGGTTGAGCTTGACCAGCAGCGAGTTCGCCGTCCGCTCGTCGATGCCGCGGCGCAGCAACTGCGGGTTGGTGACGAAGATGTCATCGCCGACCACCTGTACCCGGTCCCCCAGCGCAGCGGTCAGCTGCTGCCAGCCAGACCAGTCGTCCTCGGCCAGCGGATCCTCCAGCGAGAGAAGCGGATACTGATCGAGCCAGTCAGCGTAGATCCCGGTCATCTCCGCGGCGGTCTTACCGCTCCCCTCGAACAGGTACGCCCCGTCGGAGTAGAACTCGGACGCGGCCGCATCGATCGCCAGCGCGACATCCCTGCCCGGCGTGAATCCGGCCTTCCCGATCGCCTCCACGATCAGGTCGAGCGCCGCCCTGTTGTGCTCAAGATCAGGAGCGAAGCCGCCCTCATCGCCGACGCCGGTGGACAGGCCGTGCTGCCTCAGCACGGACTTCAGCGCGTGGTAGGTCTCCGCGCCCCAGCGCAGTGCCTCGGCAAAGGTGCCCGCCCCGACCGGGAGGATCATGAACTCCTGCACGTCGACGTTGTTGTCCGCATGCGCGCCGCCGTTGAGAATGTTCATCTGCGGCACGGGGAGGAGATGCGCGTTCGGCCCGCCCAGGTAGCGGAAGAGCGGCAGCTGCGCCGACTCGGCGGCGGCCTTGGCGACCGCGATGCTGACCCCGACGATCGCGTTCGCCCCGAGCCGCGACTTGTCCGGCGTGCGGTCGAGGTCGATCAGGGCCTGATCGACCAGCCGCTGGTCGTCGGCGTCGTAGCCGAGCAGTTCCGGCTGGATCTCGTCGATGACGGCGGCGACCGCCTTCAGCACGCCCTTGCCGCCGTACTCGGCACCGCCGTCCCTGAGCTCGACCGCCTCAAGGGCGCCAGTTGACGCGCCGCTGGGCACCGCCGCCCGGCCGAGTGTCGCGTCATCCAGCAGTACCTCGACCTCGAGGGTCGGGTTGCCGCGCGAGTCCAGGATCTGCCTCGCGTAAACGGCTTCGATAGAGGCCACGGTGGAAAACTCCCGACTGGTGCTGAGGCGACATGTCCGCATCGGAGCCTAGTCGACGGAGCCCGCCCGGTGCCGGGGCCACGCCGTAACCGAGCACCGCTGACCCGCCGCCAGCAGGTCAGGCGCGCTGCTCGCGCTCCCAGGCGATCACCCGGTCCCGGTAGGCCCGCGCGGCGCTGCGCAGCTCCAGCTCGGGGTCGAGCCCGGCGGCGCGGGCCCGCGCTGCCAGCGCGAAAAGCTCAGCGCCGATATCGCTCACGTCCGCGGCTGTCTGCAGGTCGGCCAGCTCATCCGGCACGCCGGCCCGCTCGGCCCGCCGCCGCAGCTGCGCGGCAAGCGCCAGGGCCGGCTGGCCCAGCGGAACGCCGTCGAACGCCGAGGCGGGCGGGCCGCCGCGGGACTCGCGCTCCTCGGCCTTGATCGAGTCCCAGTTCCGCTTCACCTCGTCGGCGCCGGAGACCGTCACGTCGGCGAACACATGCGGATGACGGCGCACCAGCTTGGCGACGATGCCGTCGGCGACGTCGTCAATCGTGTAGCCCGTGCCGTCGGTACGCTCGGCGGCGACCCTGGCGTGGAACGCCACCTGGAGCAGAACGTCGCCGAGTTCCTCCCGCAGAGCAGCCTGATCGCCGCTCTCCAGCGCGTCAATCGCCTCGTAGCTCTCCTCCAGTAGGTACGGGGCGAGCGTGGCATGCGTCTGCTTCGCGTCCCAGGGGCACTCGGTGCGCAGCCGGTCCATGACGGCCACCAGCTCGAGCAGGCGCGCGCCAGGCGGGTCGGTCCCCCCGGCAGTTGCCCGCGCAGCCTCGTCAGCGCCCGTACCCGTCACCCGCGCCCCTAGCAGGCCGGCGTCAGCTGAGGTGACGCCGATGGCGTGGCGGCGGGTGCCGGCCCGGCGGTGGCGGACAGCGCCGACGGTGCCGCGACGACCGAGAGCTCGGCGTAGTCGAGCCGGCCGAACTGCGGGTTGATCGTGATGTCGAGATCCTTGGCGGCCAGGCACTCCGCCTGGCTGAACTGAGCGCTGAGGGCGCGTTGGGCGGTGCTCGACGTCGGCAGCGTGCCGCCATCCAGGCGACTGACCACCGCGGTCTGGATCGCCTGATACTGCCCGAGCGCCGTCAGCAGGTCCGGCGGCAGCCCGTTGGCCACGGCCAGCTCGGCGAGCGTCACGCCGGCCCCCGCCGATGACCGGGCCTGCGCCGTGATCTGCGCGAGTGCCGCCTGCGTCTGCGCTGGGCTCACCCTGATCCCGCGGGCCGCGGCCAGCTGGTCGCGCACCCGGAACCTGACCAGCCAGCTGAGCGCCTCCTGCGGCATCTGCGACACCGGGTACTGGAGGCTGATCTTGCCCTTGTACCGCAGGTAGCCCTGGTCCAGGTTGGCGACCTGGGCGGCCAGCGTGGCCGAGGAGATCCGCTGGCTGGTCATGACCGCGGCGGCGCCCATCCGGAGCTGCCCGCACGCGGTCAGCACGGCGCCGGCGGCGAGCGCGGCCGCCGCCATTCTCATCGAGGTGCGGAGCACGACGACGTCCTTCCTCAAGCGTCCGATGCGTCCGATGTGACCGGCCCCAGCCCGGCGAGCACTGCCTCGATCAGATCCTCGCACCAGGCGATCAGCTCGGCATCGCGGAGCGGCTGGGCACCGATCGCAGTGAGCTGGCCTGGCCGCGGCGCGGGGGCCGCCCCCCGGTGCCCCGCGCCGGGCAGCGCCCTCGGCACCGGTACGAGCATCGTACGCACCCCCGGCTTGAGCACCGTCCTCGGGTACAGCCGCTGCACCCGCACCTCCCGTGACTCCGGCAGCGTCACCGGCCCGAACCTGATGCTGTTGCCCTGCTGGGTAATGTCGGTCAGCCCGGCGTGCCGCGCCTTCGCCCGCAGCCGCGCCACCGCGAGCAGGTTAAGCACCGGCTCCGGCGGCGGGCCGAACCGGTCGGTCAGCTCTGCCAGCACAGCGGCCAGGTCCTCGGCGGAGTCGACGGCCGCGATCCGGGTGTAGGCCTCCAGCCGCAGCCGCTCGCCCGGCACGTACTCGTGCGGGATGTGCGCGTTGACCGGCAGCTCGACCCGCACCTCGGGCCGCTCGGCCGGCCCGCCGCCGCGCAGCTCGCTGACCGCCTCCCCGATCATCCGCACGTACAGGTCGAAGCCGACGCCGGCGATGTGCCCCGACTGCTCGCCGCCGAGCAGGTTGCCCGCGCCGCGGATCTCCAGGTCCTTGAGCGCCACGTACATGCCCGCGCCCAGCTCGGTGTGCTGGGCGACCGTGGCAAGCCGCTCGTGCGCGATCTCGCTGAGCGGCTTCTCCGGCGGGTAGAGGAAATAGGAATAGCCTCGCTCGCGGCTGCGCCCCACCCGGCCGCGCAACTGGTGCAGCTGCGCGAGCCCGTAGGCGTCGGCCCGGTCCACCAGCAGCGTGTTGGCGTTCGGGATGTCCAGGCCGGACTCCACGATGGTGGTCGAAACCAGCACGTCGTAGGACCGGTCGAGGAAGTCGATCATGATCTTCTCGAGCAGGTGCTCGTTCATCTGGCCGTGCGCGACCGCGATTCTGGCCTCGGGGACAAGCTCGCCGAGCCGCGCGGCGACCTTGCCGATCGAGGCGACCCTGTTGTGCACGAAGAAGGTCTGGCCGTCCCGCAGCAGCTCGCGCCTGATCGCCGCGGCGATCTGCTTCTCGTCGTACGGCCCCACGAAGGTCAGCACCGGATGCCGCTCCTCCGGCGGGGTGAGAATGGTGGACATCTCCCGGATCCCGGCCACGCCCATCTCCAGCGTGCGCGGGATCGGGGTCGCCGACATGGACAGCACGTCGACCTCGGTGCGCAGCCGCTTGAGGTACTCCTTGTGCTCGACGCCGAACCGCTGCTCCTCGTCGATGATGACCAGGCCCAGCTGCTTGAAGCTGGTCTCCGGGGACAGCAGCCGGTGCGTGCCGATCACCACGTCGACGGTCCCGTCGGCCATGCCGCTGATCGTCCCGGCCACCTCGGCGTCGCTCTGGAACCGCGATAGCGGCCTGACCGTCACCGGGAACGGCGCGTAGCGCTCGCCGAAGGTGGCGGTGTGCTGCTGGACCAGCAGCGTGGTCGGCACCAGCACCGCCACCTGCTTGCCGTCCTGCACGGCCTTGAACGCGGCCCGCACCGCGATCTCGGTCTTGCCGTACCCGACGTCACCGCAGATCAGCCGGTCCATCGGGACCGGCTTCTCCATGTCCCGCTTGATCTCGTCGATGGCGGCAAGCTGGTCGGGCGTCTCCACATAGGGGAACGCGTCCTCGAGCTCGCGCTGCCAGGGCGTGTCCGGGCCGAACGCGTACCCGGGGGACGCGGTCCGCGCCGAGTACAGCCGGATCAGCTCGGCGGCGATCTCCCTGACCGCCTTGCGGGCGCGGCCCTTCGTCTTGGCCCAGTCGGCGCCGCCCAGCCGGTGCAGCGTCGGCGCCTCGCCGCCGACGTACCTGGTCACCTCGTCGAGCTGGTCGGTGGGCAGGTACAGCCTGTCGGGCGGCTGCCCGCGCTTGCCCGGCGCGTACTCGATGACCAGGTACTCCCTGGTCGCGCCCTGCACCGTCCGGCTGGTCATCTCCAGGTACCTGCCGACGCCGTGCTGCTCGTGCACGATGTAGTCGCCCGCCGTCAGCTGCAGCGGGTCAATGCCGCCCCGCCGCCTGCTCGGCATCCGGCGGGCATCCCGGCCGCCCGCGCGCTGGCCGGCCATGTCGTTCTCGGACAGCACGGCGAGCCGCACCGACGGCCAGCTGAAGCCGTGATCGAGCATGCCGGTGGTGACGTGCACGATGCCGGGTTCCGGCGGCTCGCCGAGGTCGCCGGTCCTGGTGCCGAGACCCTCGCCGCGCAGCAGCTCGGCCAGCCGCTGGGCCGGCCCGTGGCCCTCGGTGACCAGGACTACCCGCCAGCCCGCGCTGATCCACTGGCCGACGTCCGCGAGCACGCGCGCGGTATCGCCGCGATAGGTCTCCGCCGGGCTCGCTTCCATGCTGAACGAGGGACGCGTGGTTTCATCCCCCGCCACCGCGTCATCCCGCTGGCGGCCGGAGTCGTCCGACGGCCCCGTTATCCCCGTGTTTTCCGGCTGGATCCCCGTGTTGTCCGGCTGGCCCGTGCTTTCCGACTGGAAGGGTGCGATGGTCCACCAGGGCAGCCCGAGCGCCGCTGCCGCCGCGCGGACTCTCGTGATCGGCTGGAACACCGCCCCGCCGAGGTCGATCGGCACCTGCGCCCCGTCGGCCGCGTTCACCCAGGACGCCTCAAGGAATTCCTGGCTGGTGCGGACCAGGTCGGCGGCCCTGGCCCGGATCCGCTCCGGGTCGCAGGCCAGCACGCAGCCGCCGGGCGGCACGTAGTCGAGCAGCAGCTCCATCCGGTCGGCCAGCACCGGCGCGAAGGCCTCCATGCCCTCCACCGTGATGCCGTCGGCGAGCTTGCCGAGCACGTCGGCCAGGCCAGGGTGCTCGGCGGCCAGTGCCTTGGCCCGCGCCCTGACCGCCGGGGTCAGCAGCAACTCGCGGCAGGGCGGCGCCCAGAGGCCGTCGGCGGTCTCCTGCAGGCTGCGCTGGTCGGCGACCTTGAACGACCTGACTTCCTCGACCGTGTCGCCCCAGAACTCGACCCGGACCGGGTGCTCCTCGGTGGGCGGGAACACGTCGACGATGCCGCCGCGGACCGCGAGGTCACCGCGTTTCTGCACGAGGTCGGTGCGCGCGTAGCCGATGTCGACCAGCCGGACCACGACCTCGTCGAGGTCGGCCTCCTGGCCGGCCCGCAGCGTGACGGGCTCCAGGTCGCCAAGTCCGCCGACGATCGGCTGGAGCAGGCCGCGGACCGGGGTGGCCACGATCGTCAGCGGGCCCGACCTCGGGTCGCCGCCGCTGTCGGGGCGGGCGAGCCTGCGGAGCACGGCGATCCGCTGCCCCGAGGTGTCGGAGCGCGGCGACAGCCGCTCGTGCGGCAGCGTCTCCCAGGGCGGGAAGTAGGCCGCGCTGGGCGCGGGCAGCAGCGAGTTCAGCGCCGCGGTCAGGTCCTCGGCCTCGCGCGCCGTGGCGGTGACAGCGAGGACGAACCTGCCGGGCGCGGCAGGCGAGGCGGGCGCGGCAGGCGCGGCAGGCGCGGCGGTCACGGCGGCGGGCGCGGCGGTCAGGGCGGCGGCGAGGAGCGGGCGGAGCGCGGCCGGGCCGATCAGGTCGGCGCCAGCCGCGTCAGCCGCCCACGACGGGACAAGATCACCGGCGTCGCCGTCGGCCAGTTCAAGCGCGCGCCGCAGCTGCGGGTCATCGGTGATAACTGCGAGGAGACCGGAGAGGCTCAATTGCATCCCTGTGTTGGCAGCACGAAACGCCCTCGCCCGGCTGAAGGCATGCCTGAGGTGGCCCCCCGGATCCGCCGGAAGCCGGGACGCGGGACACTTTAAGTGTAGATGGCGCGGCCCGCGGCCGGGGCCCGCGCCGGTGGACACGGGGCCAGCCTGCCCCCTCTGGCCTTGCCTTCCGTGTACCCTCGGGTGCCTGGCGGCTCCGAGCTTCTCGCGGTAACCGGTGCGCCGCGGGCGGTGCCGTGCCGGACGGAGGATGAAGTGACTGCTGGGGCGCAGGCCGACGCTGCTGCCGATACCGCCGGATGGCCGTCCTGGACCCTCGACGAGCGGCAGCTCGGGGATCTGGAACTGCTGCTGTCGGGAGCATTCGCGCCCCTCGCCGCGTTCATGGGCGCGGCTGATGTCGCCGCCGTCGCCGAGCACGCCACGCTGCCTGACGGCACTCCGTGGCCGTTTCCCGTCACCCTCGACGTGCCCGCCGACGCGATCGCGGCGGATGCCAGCCGGGTCATGCTGCACGACCCCGAGGGCACGCCGCTGGCCGTGCTCGAGGTCACCGAGCGGAGCCATATCCCCGCCAGCGAGAGTAATGGCGAAGGGGCCGCTAACGGAGCTGGCGCGGGTCAGGGCGACGGTGCGGGTGACGGTATCGGCGCGGGCAACGGTGCTGGCGCGGGTCACGGCGGCGCGGGTCACGGCAGCGGCGCGCTGGTCCGGCTCGGCGGCCGGGTCACGGCGCACCGGGAGCCTGAGCACGGCCCGTTCCGGCGGCTGCGGCTCAGCCCGGCCCAGGCCAGGGCCGAGCTCGGCGACGTGCCCGTGCTCGCCTTCGCCACCCGCGGCCCGCTGAACAGCCGCCAGATCGGGCAGCTGCGGCACCTAGCCGGGCAGCTCAGGGCCAGGATCCTGCTGCTGCCGCTGATCTGCGGCCCGGCTGACGTGGTAATCAGGCCCGAGGCGCTGATCCGGTCGGTGCTCGCCGCCGCGGGCAGCCTGCCGGCCAGCACCCTGGTCGTGCCCGTCCCGCTGGCCCGGCGCGACAGCCCGGCAGGTGAGCTGGCAGCCCGCGCCGTGGTCGCCGCTGCCTACGGCGCGTCGCACTTGTTCACCGACGACGCCGACCCCGGCATCTCGGCCGGGCCGGCCGGGCCCGCGCCAGCCGGAGGTGACGGCGGCGATGCCGGCCCGCTCCCCGCTGCGCTCATCCCTGTCGTTTCGGCAGGCGACTGGGCCTATGACCCGGCGGCGGACGTCTGGCGGCCGCTCGCGCTGATCGAGGCCGGCACGGAGCGGGCAGAGCTCACGCCCGGCGAGCTCGGGGACCTGCTGGACGCGGGGGCGGACGTGCCGCCGTGGTTCACGCCGCCGGCCGTCGCGCGGGAACTGCGCAGTGCCCGCCCGCCGCGTGCGCGGCGCGGCTTCGTGCTCTTCCTGACCGGCCTGTCGGGGTCGGGCAAGTCCACGATCGCCAGGGATCTTCGTGACGCCCTCGCCGAGCGCGGCGATCGCGGGGTCACGCTGCTCGACGGCGACCTGGTACGGCGCCTGCTGTCCGCTGGCCTGACCTTCTCCCGCGCCGACCGTGACCTGAACATCCTGCGGATCGGTTACGTGGCAGCCGAGATCGCCCGGCACGGCGGCATCGCAATATGCGCGCCGATCGCTCCCTATGCCGCGGCCAGGGCACGGGTACGCGAGATGGTCACCGAGACGGGGGACTTCCTGCTGATCCACGTCGCGACGCCGGTCGAGGTATGCGAGGCCCGCGACCGGAAAGGCCTGTACGCAAAGGCGCGTGCTGGCGTCATCGACCATTTCACCGGGGTGTCCGACCCGTATGAGGAACCCGCCGATGCGGATCTCGTGATCGACACCTCGGCGATGAGCCGCCAGGACGCCACGGCCGCCGTGCTCGGCCTGCTGAAGTCCGGTGGCTGGCTGTCCGACACCGAGCCGCAGGCCTGACCCGGCCGGGCGGATTCAGTCGTCCTCGGCCCGCGCGCCCGCGTCGATTCCCTCACGGACCTGGCGGAACCTGGACATAAGCGCGCCGGACATCATGTCCCGCTGCCGGGAGAGCACCACGAAGCTGACGATGCCGCTGATCACCAGGGCGAGGCCGACGAGCAGTATCCCGCGCGCGCCGATGAAGTACAGCAGGAACACAGCGGCGAAGAAGAGCAGGATCCTCGCCGTGGTGTAAGCCAGCGTGGCGCGCATAATGCAGCCAGTTTATGCACAGCCTGCCGTACTCACCATGGCGGGCCTGGTGACGGTGGCTGCCATGCTGCGATGCCGGCCTATACCGGGTCTGCGCGGGCGCGCAGCACGTCCGCGAGCAGGGCCGGGTCCACGTTGCCGCCGGAGAGCACAGCGACCCGGACCCGGGCGGCTGGCAATTCACTGTGCCGGAAGAGGCAGGCGGCCACCGCCACCGCGCCGCCTGGCTCGGCCACCAGGCGGGCCTCCACGGCCAGCCGGCGCATCGCCGCGCGGATCTCGTCCTCCGAGACCGTCACCACGTCGTGCACGTAACGCAGCATGTGCCGCAGCGGAAGCTCGCCGATCTGCTCGACCCGGAGCGCGTCGGCCACGGTGCGCTGGGTTCGCGCGGACGGCCACGCGATCCGCCGCCGCTGGCGCAGCGAGTCACGAGCGTCGGCGGCGAGCTCGGGTTCCACTCCGATGACCTTGGCGGCCGGGCATAGCGCCCGGATCGCCGCCGCGACCCCCGAGATCAGGCCGCCGCCGCTGACCGGGCACAGCACGAGGTCCACCGCCGGGCAGTCGGCGGCGATCTCAAGGCCGATGGTGCCCTGCCCGGCGATCACGGCGGCGTCGTCGAACGGCGGGATGATGGTGTACCCGTGCCTCGCGACCAGCAGGTCGGTCGCGGCGATCCGCGCGGCGAGACCCGGCTGCGAGATGACCACCTCCGCGCCGAGCCCGCGGGCCGCGGCGATCTTCACGGCCGGCGCGCTGGACGGGATGACAACCGAGGCCGGCACCCCGAGCAGCGCGGCTGCGTACGCGACCGCGCAGGCGTGATTGCCGCTCGAATGCGCTACCACCCCGCGCCGCCGGGCCTCGGCCGGCAGCCCTGAAATCGCCGCGTAAGCGCCGCGCACCTTGAACGAGCCCGTGGGCTGGAGCGATTCCGGTTTCAGCAGCAGCAGCGGCTCGATCCGGGGGAAGGGCACGAGAGGCGTCCGCAGCGTCACGCCGTCGAGGCGGGCGGCGGCAGCGCGGATCTCAGCTATCGAAACCAGTTCCGGCACCTGCCCAACCCTAACGGCCGGTGACGTGCGGTACCGGAGAGATTTACTCGACCAGATTTTCCGGAAACTAGGGAGAAAACCGATGTTTGTCGCGACACTTGGGACAAGCCACAACGGTGTGATCTGGAGGGGAATATCAATGGACGGCAACAGTGAGCGCCTGCTCACTCCCGGGGAGGTCGCTGCTCTCTTTCGCGTTGATCCAAAGACCGTCACCCGCTGGGCCGCGTCCGGGCGCATCAGCAGCATCCGGACGCCCGGCGGGCACCGGCGGTTCCGCGAGTCAGAGGTAAGGGCGCTGCTGGGCGGCGATGCCAGGGCGACAGCGGAGAATCGCTCCGCCCTGTGACGCGAAGGGCCCGCCCGCGCGGAGTGCGCGCGCTCCTGCCGGGGCGGCGCGCCCGATCTCAGGCGGGCCCGTGCCCATCGCCGGCGTTCTGCCCGCGTCCCGGATGACCGTGGCGCGCGAGAAAGTCGAGGAACTCACGCCGCAGCGGCTCGTCCCCCTCCTGCCACTGGCGGCGCCGCTCTGCCGCCTCATCCTCGGTTAGCGCGCGGGCGGCGAACCGTTCATAGTCCGCCTCGCCGGGGCTGATCTCGACATACGCATCGCCGATCTGCTGCCCTCCGTCGCTTATTACTGACTCGGGGACCATCAGGTTGCCGTTTGGCAGCCGTATCACGAACATCGCCAGCCCACCCCTAGATGCCGTAGCGCACATTGAAGTAAAGCATCACGTTCAGCGCTGCCCTGGTATCGCCTCCGAGCATGTCCACGAGAGCCGGGCGCTGCCTCGACGCGATCGCGGCAAACGCGTCAGCGAAGAACTCCCGCCGGCCCAGCACTCCGCGCTGCTGGTGAAAGTCGCTGACCATATGCGGAACGCACTGGTCGTAGAGCACGCGGAACTCGCCGGAGTCCGACTGCCACTGCCCTTCCGATCCGTCGATGTCATCGAGCGCATGCCCGATCTCGTGGCACATGACGTCCGGGCTCGGGGACGGCCGCGAGCCAACGATAATCTTGCGCTCGCCGTAGGCCCCAGCGCACGCGTCCCAGGTCGCGCGGCCTGAGGGCAGCGGCACGCCGCTCAGCCTGGACATATCGTCGAGATCCGGCACGCCGCCCGCCCCCACGTGGATCGCGTCGAGGCCGGCCGCCAGCTTCTCCTTGATCAGCTGCGGCAGCTCCGCGAGGCGGTCGATAGCCCGGACCACCGCCGGCGGAGGCACCGCGTCCGCCGCCCACTCGCGCCGGATCACCTCCTCGAGCCTGCCGCAGTGGCGGTGGCCAGCGGCAGTCCGGTTGGACTGCGCGACCTCGTACCACGGCAGGCCCGGTGCGGCCTCGCGCGCCGCCCTTCGCTGCTGTGCCACCGGTATCGCCCTTGCCTCGACGGCCGCCGGCGCCGAGCGAACTGCCGCCCGCGCAACTCCCCAGCGGCGCGGCGCCATGCGCCCGGCCGGCGATCCGTCACGAGCCGGCGCCGGCCTATGGCCGGCCGGCCCTGGGCCTGGTGCCGGGCCAGCCGGGCCGGCTGCCCGCCTGGCAGGTTCGGGCGCGACCGGGGCCGGACCGACCCTGCGGTGGCTGCCGGGGGCATGGCCGGTGAGACCGGCTTGCCCCGGTGGCCCCGGTGGCCCTGCTGCCCCTGCTGGCCCCGCTGGCCCCGGTGCGGAATCGGTCCGCGCGCGCGCGGAAGTGCCCTTTGCCAGGTGCCGGCGGTACGCACGGCGGACACGATCGAATAGCCGCAGCCGCATGTCCTGCACTCCCCTGGATCGTGTCAGGCAGCCAGGCTATGCGGGATCCGCGCAATCGTCATCTCTCGTCACGGAATGTAATGTAATATGGGTAGTCCGGACAGGTCAGGATGACTAGTCCAGTTTGCCGGCCAGTGGCCTATGGCAGCGGCTAGGCTGCCGCCATGGTGCCTCTTGGCGTACTATTTGTCCTGCTCGCAGTGGGCGTATGGGCATACTGCCTGATCGACGCCATAATGACTCCTCAGCATGAGCTTCGCAGTCTCACCACGGTGAGCTGGGCGTTCCTGATCACCGTACTGCCCGTAATCGGGGCGATCGCATGGCTGCTCGCCGGCCGGCCCGCGCGGAGCTGGCGGACGCCGATGCCACACCACCTGGCGGGTACCCACCGGCTCGGACAGCAGGAGGCGATCAGGCGTCATCCGGCGGGCCGGGAGATGGAACCAGCCTCCGACACTCAGCAATCAGACTTCCCTGACTACCCGGTGGCCGGCGTGTCACCGCCGATCGGGCCCGACGACGATCCGGAGTTCCTGCGTGAGCTCCAGCGCCGGTTCATTGACGGGCCCGACCCTGGCGACGACTACTACTGACCGCCAGACGTCAGCTCAGTCCTGCTGAAGTCAGCTCAGGCCCGCGTATGAATGCAGGCCGGTCACCCAGAGGTTAATTCCGATCAGGTTGAACATCAGGCAGCAGAATCCGGCGATCTGTATATAGGCGGCCCGCCGGCCACGCCAGCCTGCCGTGGCCCTGGCGTGCAGGAAGCCGGCGTACACCACCCAGGTGATGAACGACCATGTCTCCTTGGGATCCCAGCCCCAGTACCTGCCCCACGCCTGGTCCGCCCAGATCGCGCCCGCCATGATGCCGAACGTCCAGACCGGGAACGCGAACAGGATCGTCCGGTAGGACAGCCGGTCGAGGATCTGCGGCTTGGGCAGGTGGAGCATGATCCCCGCTGTCCTGGACGGCTGGCCGGCCGCGATCCGGCGCTCATGCCGGTCGGCCAGCAAGTACATCACGGTGGTGACCGCGCCGACGATGTACAGGCCGGTCGCGACGATCATCGCCGTCACGTGAATGGCGATCCAGTAGGACTGCAACGCGGGAACGAGAGCGCCGGCCGGGGTGTAGATGACCGTCAGGGCCAGGCCGAGCGCGAAGACGACAGGGATCAGCACGAACAGGCCGATGTAGTAGGCCTTATACCGGAGCGAAACGGCGAGGAGCACGATGACGGCCATGCAAGTGATCGCCGTGACGAACTCATACATGTTGCCCCAGGGGACCCGGTGCTCCGAGAGGCCACGGGTAAGGATCCCGGCAATCTGCGCGACCAGCCCGACCGCGGTCAGGACGAGCGCCGAGCGTACCCAGAATCCAGGTCTCGGCGCGGCGGCCGACGCGAAGGTCGCTGCGGGAGAGCCCGCGTCAGCGCCGTCCCGCAGGCGGATTGCCGGCCCGCCCGCTGGCAGGGCCCCGGCCTTGCCCGCCACCGCGCCGACTAGCTCGGGCGCCCTGGCGGGCGCCGACGCCGGCGCGCGCACTCCCCCGAAGGCGAAGTCGCAGGCATAGGCGAGCATCGCGAGCGCATAGATGATGACGGTGGACAGCAGGAGATGCTCGCTGACCTGAGCCAACCCGGTGTTGATAGGCATCGGAGCCTCACTCCCCCTCGTCGTGGCCGAGGGCTGATTCATTGTCGGCTGGGGCGGATAGGTAGTTGTCGGAGGGATCGTCGTCATAGCCGGGATCGTCATCGTGGGAGGCGTTCTCGCTGCCCCCTTCGTCTGGTGGCCTGGCAGCGGCCATTCCGGCGGGCTGGCGTCCGCCGTGCGAAGCCATGATCTCCGCGGCCAGCGCGGCGAACTCCGTCTCGAAGCCGCCCGCGGCATCGGACCTGGCCAGGCCGCCGATGTCCACGACGGTGCCGCCGTCCGGCCCGGCGTGCGCGCGCACGAACACCCGGCGGCGCCGGACGGCGAACGACAGCAGCAGCCCGGCGATCGCGACGATCCCGGAGATCAGGGCAGGCACCTGGCCGGGATCGTAGGTGATGGCCAGGCTCGCCCATTGCCGGTACCCGGTAAAGGTGAGCGTCCCGGCATGGTCCGGAAGCTTGATCGACTGGCCGGGGGCGAGCGGGCGCGGCGCCACCGGCAGCCGTCGCAGGTGGGCGAGGTCCAGCTGGTAAACCGACTGCGACGGCCCGCTGTTCAGGCCGAGGTTGCCCGCGTAGGAGACCAGGCTCACCCTGGGCAGCAGGGCGGCAGGGAAGGCCGATTGCAGCCGGCCGTTGACATCGACGGCGGTCGGCAGGAAGACGCCGGCGAAGCCGAGCTGATCCGGGTCGGCGTCGGGCACCTTGATGACGCCCTCGGAGGTAAGCCCGGTCTGCTCGACCGGGATGAACGGCACCGGGCTGTCGAAGACCACCCGGCCGGCCCCGTCGGTGATCCGGAACACCGGAGCGTACCCGTGGCCGATCAGGTAGACGCGCACGCCGTCCACGCTGAGCGGGTGGTTGACGCGCAGCAGGAATCCGCGCGCGGGGGCGCCCGGACGATCGGTGTAGCTAACCGACGCGTCGAACGAGGACGGCTGGCCGCGCAGCGTGCCCGAGGTGATGTAGTGCGCCGTGAATTTGTCCAGCGTTACCGTGAAGGGCTGCAAGTCCCCCGGCGTTACCAGGCGCCCTGGCCGGAACTGGTCCAGCGCGGTCGGCGTGTTCGCGAACGACTGGCCGGCGACCAGCAGCCGGTCGGCCTTGTAGCCGAAGATCCCGCCGATCCCGACCGACCCGAGCAGGGCGAGCAGCGCGATGTGGAACAGGAGATTACCGGCCTCCCGCAGATAGCCTTTCTCGGCAGCCACCCAGCCGTCTCCGTTACGCAGCCTGAACCTCTTGCCCGATAGCAGACCGGCGGCCGAACCGACTGCCTCGGCGGGGGTGAGCGAGGTGCGATAACTGGCTGACATGGGAAGCCGGGAAAGGTTGCGCGGGGCGCGCGGCGGCAGCTGCCGCGCCGAGCCGGCCAGGCGGAACGTCCGCGGCAGCACGCAGCCGGCCAGCGACACGAAGAGCAGCAGGTAAATCGCCGCGAACCAGGGTGCTCCGAAGACGCTGAACAGGGAGAGCCTGGCCAGGATGGGGGCCAGCGTGGGATGCGCGGTGTAGTACTGCGCTACCGCGGCAGGGTCGATTCCCTGCTGCGGGATCACCGAGCCCGGCACGCTCGCCACGGCGAGCAGGAAGAGCAGGATGAGCGCGGTGCGCATCGATGTGAGCTGCCGCCAGGTCCATCGCAGCCAGCCCGTGACGGCGAGCCTGCGGCCAGCAAACGAGGCCGGGCGGGCCGTGGGGGATGACGGCGGGACAGCGTTCGGGGATGGCGCGGGATCCGCCCTTACGTCCTCATCGCTGCCTGAGCCTGGCGGCACGCGCACATCGGTCATCGGGTCGCCGCCCGCGATCGCGAGATCATGAGGTCCCCGCCGCCACGCTGGCGATCAGCCTGCCCAGCGCGGAGTAGGACGACTGCCCGACGATCCGCCCCGCGATCCGCCCGCTCCGGTCGATCACCAGGGTGGTGGGGATCCCGGCCGGCGGGACAGTGCTCCGGAAGGCGAGCGCTATCTCGTCAGACGGATCGTTCAGGCTCGGGTAGCTGATCCGGAAGGTGCGCTCAAAGGCCTCGGCGGCCGCTGGGTTGTCCTGGATGTCCACGCCGATGAACCGGACCCCGCTGGACCGGAAGCGCGTCGCGAGAGCTCCGAGTGCCGGGGCCTCAGCCCGGCACGGAGCGCACCAGGAGCCCCAGAAGTTCAGCACTACGACATCGCCGCGGTAGCTGGCGAGGGTGAGCCGGCGACCGCTCAGCGTCGTGCCCTTGATGTCCGGGACGACCGGGCGTGATCCGCTCGCGTACACCGTGGTGTCATAGCTGCCCGCGACAAAGCTGGTCCCGTTGCTGGCCGGCGTATCCTGTGCGATCGCACCGGCCGCGCAGCCGGTGACGCCGAGCGCGAGCACTGCGGCAAGCGCGGCTAGCGCGGCTCCGGCGGCGCCGGCGGCGCCGTTCGGCTGACGCAGGGAGCATGCCAGCCGGGCCCGGGCCGCGTGAGCCGCGAGACGCGGGAAGCGCGGCAGGCGGAACACAGGGTGATCTCCTACAGGCAGTAGTATCGCGCGCCCTATTGTGCCGGACCCCAAGCTTGGCCAGCACACGGGGCCGGCGTTCCGCACTGTGCCGGCCCGCGATGGCCGGTCAGCCGCCACCCGAAGAGCGTGGTTGGGACTCCACTGTCGCTCTTACCGCACGGAAGTCCCAACGACACTCATCAAGAGGAGGGCCAGCGCCTCAAGAGGAGTCAGCGCCTCGAGAGGAGGGCCAGCGCGCCGGGAACCGCGGACCGGCGCCCGGGAGATAGCACCGGGCCTGTGCCAGCAGCAATAGCAGGCCCGGGGTGCCAGGGCCGGAGGCGGGGCTGCGCGGCAGACCGAGACTGGTCACGCGCCGACTACCCGGCTCCGCCCATGGCCCGCGGGCTCCGCATAGGTCACGCCGGTCAGCTGGCCGCCCGCATAGCTGAGACTCGTCACGCTGGCCAGCGCGCACTGCCGCCGGGCCGGATGATGCCAGAGCCTGCGGCCCTCGGCCCACCTGCGTGTCACCCAGATGGGCAGCTGATGGCTGACGCAGACGGCCTCGTGCCCGCGCGACGCCTGGGCCGCGTCACCCACCGCGGCGAGCATTCTCGCCACGACGTCCCGGTAGGGCTCGCCCCACGAGGGACGCGCCGGGTTCACCAGATAGCGCCAGTGCTGAGGACGGCGGAGGGCGCCGTCGCCGATGCCGAAGGTCATGCCCTCGAAATGGTTCCACGGCTCGATCAGCCGTTCATCGATCTCCGCCGTCAGGCCGAATTGTGCCTCTATCGGCTCGGCTGTCTCCCTGGCCCGCTCCAGCGGCGAGGTCCTCAGCAGGGTCACGTCCCGGCCGGCCAGGAAATCGGCGGCTGCCTTGGCCATCAGCCTGCCGTCCTCGGACAGCTGATATCCGGGAATGCGGCCGTACAGGACACCGCGGGGATTGGCCACCTCGCCGTGGCGCACCAGGTGGACGACGCCGCGATCAGGCGGCAGATGGATCTCAGGCATGGCTAGCACAGCTTACCGGCACGACCGCGTAAGGCCCGGGGGTCATCAGCCGGCTAGCGTGTTCTCAGCACGTGGTTGCGCCTAGGGTTCCGCGCCTCGCCCGCCCCACTGACCACAATCAGGGCCCGGCGGGCTGGACCGAGCGGCGCCGGGAACCCGCAGCAGACTGGACACAGCCGGGCGGCGGGCGAACACCTCACGGGATAGAAGCCTCGAGGGCTCTGCTAGCCGCGCCCGGAAGGGCCTGACCCGGCAGGAGCCGCCCCGGTGAGCCCGACCGCCATCGCCCTGATACTCGTCGCCGCCATCGCGCACGCCACCTGGAACCTGCTCAGCAAGCAGGCATCAGCGACCGGCGCTGTCTCCTTCATCTGGCTGGTGTCGGCTACTGCCACGGCGGGATACGCGCCGGTTATCGCCATCGCCGTGATCATCGGGCAGCCCCGGCTGACCGGGCTGTGCTGGCTGTTCATGGCGGGGACGGGCCTGCTGCAGGCCGGCTATTTCCTCTTCCTGCAGAACGGCTACCGGCTCGGCGATCTCTCGTTCGTCTACCCGGTCGGGCGTGGCACCGGCGCGCTGCTCGCCGCGCTCGCCGGAGTCGTCATACTCGGCGAGCGCCCCGGGCCGGTGGCTGTCGCCGGGATTGGCTGCGTCGTCGCCGGCATCATCGTCATCGCGCTTCCCGGCGCGGGCGGCGACGCGGGCGACGACGCGGCACCGGGGGCGGCCGCCGGCGGCGAGCGCGCCAGGAAGGGCCCGTCGCTGGCCGGCGCGACCGCGTTCGCGCTGCTGACGGGCGCGTTCATTGCCTCCTACACGCTGTGGGATAAGTACGCTGTCGCCACGCTGCGGACGCCGCCGCTGCTGCAGGGCTACGCGGCCTTCCCGATCATGGCGCTGCTGTTCGCCCCGCTGGCGCGCCGGGCAGGCGACCGGACGGCCCTGGTCTGGCGCGCCTACCGGCCGCAGGTCATCGGCGCCGCGGTGCTCGCGCCGCTCGCCTACATCCTGGTGCTGATCGCGCTGAGCTTCACCGCAGTCAGCGCGGTCGCGCCAGCCCGGGAGGTCAGCGTGCTGTTCGGGGTACTGCTCGGCCGCAGGCTGCTGGGGGAGGGCGGCCTGCCGCGCAGGCTCACGGCGGCGGCGGCGATCGTGGCCGGCATCGTGGCCATAGCGGTCGGGTGAGCCTCCGTCGGCGCAGGCGGGCAGTCAGTGGCGGGCGTCCGGTCAGTGGCGGGCGTCCGGCAGCGGCACGCGGGCGGAGGCCGGCTTCAGCGCAGCGCGGCGGCGGCGGCCCTGGCTGCGGCGGGCAGCGCGCTGGCGACGCGGCTGAGCGCGGCATCGTCGTGCGCGGCCGACAGGAACCACGCCTCATACGGCGACGGCGGCAGGTAGACACCCTGATCAAGCATGGCGTGAAAGAAGGCGGCGTAGGCGGGCACCGACTGGCCGCGCGCCTCGCCGAAATCCCGCACCGGGGTATCGATCCCGAGGAAGACGGAGAACAGGCTGCCGGCCTCCTGCAGCCGGAACGGCACTCCCGCGGAGGCCAGCGCATCCGAGGCGAGCTTGGCGATGGCCGCCGCGGCCTCGTCTACCCTGGCGTACACATCCGCAGTGCAGGCGCGCAGCGTGGCGAGCCCGGCGGCGGTCGCCAGCGGATTGCCGGACAAGGTGCCCGCCTGGTAGACCGGTCCCTCGGGCGCCAGCCTGTCCATGATTACCGCGCGCCCGCCGAACGCGGCAGCGGGCAGCCCGCCGCCCATTACCTTCCCGAACGTCATAAGGTCGGCGCCGACGCCCTCGCGGCCGTACCAGCCGGAGCGGGTGACCCGGAAGCCGGTCAGCACCTCATCCATGATCAGCAGGGCGCCGTGCTCGCGGCAGAGCAGCGCGAGCAGGTCGTTGAAACCCGCCGCGGGCGGAACCACCCCCATGTTGGCCGGGCATGCCTCGGTGATCACGCAGGCGATCTGCGCGCCATGCTCGGCGAAGGCCTGCCGTACCGCCTCGGTGTCGTTGTAGGGCAGCACCAGGGTGTCGGCGGCCACCGCGCCGGTCACCCCGGGCGAGTCAGGCAGCCCGAACGTGGCCACCCCGGATCCGGCCGCGGCCAGCAGCGCGTCGACGTGACCGTGGTAGCAGCCGGCGAACTTGACCACCAGCCGCCTGCCGGTGCAGCCGCGGGCCAGCCGCAGCGCGGACATGGTGGCCTCCGTGCCCGAGCTGACCAGCCTGACCTTCTCGACCGGGGCGCGCCGGAGCAGCTCCTCGGCCAGCTCGACCTCGCCGGGCGTCGCCGTGCCGAACGAGGTCCCGCCGCCCGCCGCGGCCGCCACGGCGCCGGTCACCGCCGGATGCGCATGCCCGAGGATCATCGGCCCCCAGGAGCACACCAGGTCCACGTACTCGCGGCCGTCGACGTCGGTGAGGTACGCGCCGCGGCCCGACGCCATGAACACCGGGATGCCGCCGACCGCGCCGAACGCGCGCACCGGCGAGTTCACCCCGCCCGGCGTGACCGCGCGGGCGCGGGCGAAAAGCCCGGCGGATCGCTGTCCCCCGCTCATCCGGCGGCTCCGTCGCACGCGTCGGCGAGGAACTCAAGCAGCCGGAGCCCGTCGGGCAGCGGATGGTCCGCGGGGCGGCGCAGCCACCGCGCGGTGCCGGCCGCGCCGTAGCGCGACGGCGGAGCGAGCACGTAGCTGTCCCTGCAGTGCCAGCGCAGCCCGGTCACCTGCGCCACTGTCTCGGGCTCGCAGTCAAGATGACAGGACCACCATTCGTCCTCGTCGGCGGGAGCCCCGCGGGTCCGCACGAAGAACAGCGCCCGGTTATCCGCGCTCACCGCGACCGGGCCGGGCTGCGTTCCCGACTCCCGCATCAGGTCAAGGGCCGCCGTTCCCACCGGCTCCGGCACGTCGAGCACGTCAAACACCCGTCCGGTCGCCAGGATGACGTTCGCTTCCGGCTGGGCGGCCCACAGCCCGGACACCGTCCCGGGATCGGCCGTCGCTTCCACCTGCCAGGCGGCGGACATCGGATGGGCGCCAGGCGCCGGGCAGCCCATCCGGTCGCACGAGCAGGCACGGCCGGTGCCGGCGCCGCGCGCGCGGCCGGGCGGATGGGCGCCGGCGCACACCGGCCAGCCCATCGCCGCGTAGCCGACGGCCGCGACGGCCATCCGCTCCACGGCCCTGCGCCGCCCCCGGCGCAGCAGGGTGTCCACCATCAGCTCCACTCCCGCCCCGGCCCGCCTGCGTTCGGCACCGATCGTGCCCGGCTATCCGCGCTGACGCCAGCGCTACCGCCGCGTAACGTCATTATGCGCGAACGGAAAGTGCATGGTGACCGTTGCGCCCAGGCTAGAGGCATGAGTGGTCATGCCAGGCGCCGCGCCGCCTCGGTCGCCCAGTAGGACAGGATGATGCTGGCGCCGGCCCGCCGGATCGCGGTGAGGGTCTCGATGATGACCCGGTCCCGGTCCAGCCAGCCGCGGGCCGCCGCCGCCTCCACCATCGCGTACTCCCCGCTGACCTGGTACGCGGCCACCGGCACGTGCACCGTGCCCGCGACCAGGCTGATGATGTCCAGGTAGGCGAGGGCCGGCTTGACCATGACGATGTCGGCGCCCTCATCGACGTCGAGCAGGACCTCCCGCAGCGCCTCCCGGGCGTCGGCGGGATCCTGCTGGTAAGAGGCCCGGTCGCCGAACCGCGGCGCGCACTCGGCCGCCTCGCGGAACGGCCCGTAGAAGGCCGACGCGTACTTCGCCGAGTAGGCACAGATCGCGATGCCGGCATGGCCCGCCTCGTCAAGCGCGGCCCTGATCACGGCGACCTGGCCGTCCATCATGCCGCTCGGCGCCACCACCGCCGCGCCCGCCTCGGCCTGCGCGACCGCGATCGAGGCGTACCGCAGCAGGGTCGCGTCGTTGTCAACCTCGCCGGACGGCGTCAGGACCCCGCAGTGACCGTGGTCGGTGTACTCGTCCAGGCACAGGTCAGCCATCAGCACGGCGGCGTCGCCGACGTCGGAGGCCAGGTCAGCCAGGGCCAGCTGGACGATCCCGGCCGGGTCGTCGGCAGCCGAGCCGCGGGCGTCCTTGACCGCCGGGATGCCGAAGAGGATCAGCCCGCCGACCCCGGCGTCCATGGCGTCCGCCGCCGCCTTGCGGAGGCTGTCCCTGGTGTGCTGCACGACGCCGGGCATGGAGCTGACGGGCTGCGGCTCGCTGATCCCCTCCTTGACGAAGAGCGGCAGCACCAGGTCGGCGGGCCGCACGCCGACGGGCGCCACCAGGCGGCGGATCGCCGCGCTGCGGCGGAGCCTGCGGGGGCGGGCTGCCGGATATCGAGCGCTCATCGGGCGATCCTCATCTGATCCGGCGGCGGGCTCCCCGGCGTCGCTCGCTTGGCTTTCGGACGAGTTCTCCTGCCTCCAGGGCGGCGTTACGCAGTCCGGCGCCGTAGTCAGCCAGGGCGTCGACCAGCGCGGTGACCGAGGGCACGGGCGCGATCACGTCCACCCGGAGCCCGAACTCGGCGGCGGTCTTGGCGGTCTGCGGCCCGATGACAGCGATCACCGTCACCGCGTGCGGCTTGCCGGCGATCCCGATCAGGTTACGCACGGTGGAAGACGAGGTGAACAGGACCGCGTCGAAGCCGCCGCCCTTGATGGCCTCGCGGATCGGCGCGGGCGGCGGCGCCGCCCGGACCGTCCGGTAGGCGGTAACGTCCTCGGCCTCCCAGCCGAGATCGGTGAGCCGGGCGACGAGGTTCTCCGTGGCGATGTCGGCCCGCGGCAGCAGCACCCGGTTGATCGGGTCGAGTATGTCGTCGTAGGCCGGCCAGACATCGGCCAGCCCTTCACCGGACTGCTCTGTCTCGGGCACCAGGTCCGCCGTGATGCCGAAGTCCCGCAGCCTGGCGGCCGTCTGCTCGCCCACCGCGGCCACCTTCACGCCGGCGAACGCGCGCGCGTCCAGTCCGTACTCCTCGAATTTCTCCCGCACCGCCCGGACGGCGTTGACAGAGGTGAAGGCTATCCACTGGTAACGGCCGGTGACCAGGCCTTTCACGGCGCGATCCATCTGCTGCGGCGTCCGGGGCGGCTCGACGGCGATGGTCGGCACCTGCTCGGGCACCGCGCCGTGCGCGCGCAACCGGTCGGACACCGTCTCCGCCTGCTCCTTCGTGCGCGGCACCAGGATCCGCCAGCCGAACAGCGGCTTGGTCTCGAACCAGGAAAGGCCGTGCTGCGCGGCGATGCCCTCCCCGACGACGGCCACGGCCGGCCCGTAGGCGGTCAGCAGGCTGATCCCGGCCGCCTTGAGGTCCGCGGACACCGAGCCGAGGGAGGTGACGACCGTCTGCTGGTCAGTGGTGGTGCCGTTCCAGGTAATGGCGAACGGGGTCCGCTCCTTCCAGCCCGCCGCCATCAGCACCTTGGCGAGATCGGCCAGGCCGGCCTCTGCGCCGAGGATCACCAGGGTGCCCGGACCCGACGACACGCGGTTGATCTCGGCGGCGTGCACGATCCGCACGTCGCCGTTCGTGTCCGAGGTCAGCGGGATGCCCGCGTAGGCCGGCACGGCGGTCGCGGCGGACACGCCCGGCACGATCTCGACCGGCACCCGTGCCTTGACGCAGACCAGCGCCTCGGCCGCCGCGTGGCAGAACAGGAACGGATCGCCGCTGTACAGCCGGATCGCGAGCTGGCCCGCGTTAGCCGCCTTCACCAGCAGCCGCGGCTCCCGCGCAAGCGCTCCGGAGTCGGCGACGACCGCCTCCGGCCTGATCAGGTGCGCTAGCCGCCCGGCGAGCTCCGGGCTGGCGACCACCAGGTCGGCCTCGCCGAGCAGGGCTGCCGCGCGCAGCGTCAGCAGCCCCTCGTCACCCGGGCCAGCGCCGACGAAGGCGACCCGGCCTGGCGTCGCCGGCCCGGCCGGAGCTGCTGGCTGCTCTGTCACTGATATGGGGTTCATATGGCATCGTCCCCGCTGCTGATGTGTCCGCCGGACACGCCCGTAAATCTTCCCGCGCCGCGCCTCAGCAGCTCGGCGGCCACGTCACGGCCGAGGCTGACGGCCTCGGCCGGCGGACCGCCGGCGCTCGCCCGCAGCGCCGTTCCCACCTCGGCTGCGACGACAGCTTGCAGCCGCAAGGTGTCCGCCCCGGTGGCATACGCGCCGATCGGGGCACTGCAGCCCGCCTGCAGCGCGGCGAGCACACTGCGCTCGGCCGTGGTCGCCGCGTTGCTCAGCGGGTCATCCACGCAGGCCAGCAAGCTGACCAGATCCGGCCTGGCGGCGCTGCACTCGACTGCGAGCGCTCCCTGTCCCGCCGCCGGGAGCATCTCGTCGGGCTCGAATACCTGGGTGACGGCCGCCAGCAGGCCGATCCTGGCGAGGCCCGCGCAGGCAAGGACGACCGCGTCAACCTCGCCGGAGGTGACCATTGCCAGGCGGGTGCCCGCGTTGCCCCGGACCGGCACCGGCCGCAGGTCGCGGCGCAGCAGCAGCAGCTGGGCGGCGCGGCGCGGCGAGCCAGTGCCGATCCTGGCGCCGGGGGGCAGGTCGGCAAGCTTGGCGCCGTCCCGGGCGACCAGCGCGTCCCGGGGGTCGTCGCGTGTCGTCACAGCGGCCAGCGTGATACCCGCGGTCGGGCTGGCCGGAAGGTCCTTGAGCGAGTGCACGGCGAAGTCGACGTCGCCGGCCAGCAGGCACTCCCTGAGGCCGCTGACGAAAACGCCCGTCCCGCCGATCTGGGCAAGCTGGGCCCGGCTGACGTCGCCGAACGTGGTGATCCCGGCAAGCTCGACCTGCCGCTGCGTCCGCTCAGTGATCAGGCGTGCCACCTGGCGGGCCTGGGCCATCGCCATCGGGCTCTTGCGCGTGCCGAGCCGCAGCGGCGCGGTGGTCACCGGCCCTCCTCATCGCCAGGGGCGGACAGGAGCCCCTGATCCGCGCGGACCACTGCCTGCACCGCGTCCGGGTCGAGGTCGAAGAGCACCCGCAGCGCAAGCTCGTATGAGTCGGCTCCCGGCGAGCCCGCCAGCTCCTTGACCCGCACGGTCGGCGCGTGCAGCAGCTTGTCCGCAACCCTGTGCATCGACTGGGCGATCTCGCGGTGCGAGCGCGCGTCCAGGCCGCCGAGGCGCCCCGCCAGCCGGGTGAGCTCTGCCTCGACGACACCGGCGGCCTTGGCGCGCAGCGCCACGACCGTCGGCGCCACCCTGGCCGCGCGGTCCGCCGACAGCTGCGCGGCGAACTCCTCGGCCACGATCCGCCACGCCGCCGCCACGTGCTCGTCGTGGCCCGCCCCCGGCATACCCGCCGGTACCGCCTCCCGCAGCTCGTCGAGTCCGATCAGGCTTACCCCAGGCAGCCGGCCCGCGTCGGCCTCCACGTCCCGGGGCACCGCGAGATCCAGCAGCACGAGCGGGCGGCCTGCCGCCCTGGCGCCGAGCGCCTCCTGGACGCACTCCGCCGTGATGACCGCGCCGGGCGCGCCGGTGCAGGAGACGACCAGGTCGGCCGCCGCGATCTTGGCCGGCAGCCGGGAGAGATCGGCAGAGGTCGCCGATACGGTCGCGGCCAGCCGCTGGGCGCGGGCATGACCGCGGTTCGCGACCACAATGCTGGCCGCGCTCATCCGCGCCGCCGCAGCGACGGCAATCGAGCTCATCGCCCCGGCGCCGACCACGAGCACGCTCAGGCCCGCCAGGCAGCCCGGGCCGGGCGCGGGCGCGGGCGCGCCGGAGGCGGCGGCCCCGCCGGAGCCGGCGGTAAGCGCGCCGGAGACGGCGGCAGGGCCGGGCACGCCGCGCAGGCGCCCTGCGGCCAGCGAGAGCCCCACGCCGGCCAGGCTCGCCCCGGAGCGGTCGATGCCAGTCTCGGCGTGCACCCGCTTGCCGGCCCGCAGGGCCACGGCGCCGAGATCGGAGAGCGCCCGGTCCAGAGTTCCCTGCTCCCTGGCGATGTTCAGCGACTGGCGAACCTGGCCGAGGATCTGGCTCTCACCGACCACCATCGAGTCAAGGCCGCAGGCGACGGCGAGCAGATGCTGCACAGCACGGTCCTCGTAGTGCACGTAGAGGTGCGGGGTGAGCTGACCGGACGGAATGCCGGCGTGCCTCGCCAGCAGCTCGCAGATAGCCGAGACGGCACCGTGGAACTTGTCCACATCGGCGTAGATCTCCGCGCGATTGCAGGTGCTGATCACGAAGGAACCCGCGACGCTGTCAGCGTGGAAGACGTCGCGGCTCAGCTTGCCGAGCGCGTCGCCGGTCATCACGGCCCGCTCCAGCGTGGCGAGCGGAGCGCTCTTGTGGCTGAGGCCGACCACGAGCACGCTCATGTCGCTATCGCCTGTGCTTCCGGCTCAGTGCCGTCATCCATCGCCGCTGCTCTTCCCGCAGTGCGGACGGACCCGAGTCCGCCCCGCCGCCGAGCCTGATGCGCTCCCCAGCCGCGTTCCGCGTCTGCGGTTACCCGGAGAACGGCACGCCGCTGCGCGTGGAACGCGAGGATCTGCAACTCGATCGACAGGTCGACCTTACGCACATCGATCCCCGAAGGCACGTTGAGCACGACAGGCGCGAAATTCAGGATGCTCGTCACGCCGGCCGCGACCAGCCGATCGCAGACGTCCTGCGCGGAGCCGGCTGGGGTGGCGATCACGCCGATCAATATCCCGTGCCCGGCCACGACGGACTCGATCCCGTCGGCGTCGCTGACCACGTGCCCGGCGATCGCGCTGCCGACGACAGCGGGATCAGAGTCGAGCATCGCGGCGACCCGGAACCCGCGGGAGGCGAAGCCCCCGTAGTTCGCCAGGGCCCGGCCCAGGTTGCCGGCGCCGACGATGAGGACCGGCCAGTCCTGGGTCAGTCCAAGTTCCCTGGATACCTGGTACACGAGGTACTCGACGTCGTAGCCGACGCCGCGGGTGCCGTAGGAGCCGAGGTGGGAGAGATCCTTGCGGAGCTTGGCCGAGTTCACTCCAGCCGCCGCGGCGAGTTCCTCGCTCGACACGGTGGCGATACCGCGGTCAGCCAGCGCGTAGAGCGTCCTCAGGTAGACCGGCAGCCGGGCGACCGTCGCCTCCGGTATGCCGTGGCTGCTGCTTTCTGATGCAGGACGGCGGGACATGCGGCCGGCACTCCTGGGGGATAGACGCGGCATGCACCAGGGCCGATGCCGGCCCAGCGCGGTGGCAACTGCCGCTCACGCTACGCCCTTGTGAACGTTTGCACAAAGTCGGCAGGGCCCGCCGCGGCGCGCGCGGGGAGGGCTATCCGCGCAGCGCGGCCCGCAGGCGATCCTCGCTCACTCGCCAGAAATCGTGCTGAACTCCGTCGATCAGCGTTACCGGGATCTGCTCCCCGTACGCTGCCAGGTCGGCGTCGGACCGGGTGATATCGCGTTCCTCCCAGCTCACGCCAAGCTCGCCAGCGACGCGAGAGATGATGGCCCGCGCGTCGTCGCACAGATGGCAGCCCGGCCGTGACAGCAGGGTGACGGTCCGGCTGCCCGCGGCGGCCGCCGCGCCGCCGGGGGCCGCGCCGCCCGGGGCCGCGCCGCCGGTCATGGCAGCCGCTGCGTTCGCCGCCGCTGCCCGGCCCGACCGCGACTGCGACCGAGCCCGCCCGCGATACCCCGTCCGCCCCGGCCGCCAGGCCCATCCCGGCCGCCACGCCCATCCCGGCCGCCAGACCCGCCAGACCCGCCCGGTCCGCCCGGTCCGCTGTCGGCGGCTCGCCTTCCCGCCGGTCCTGGCCTGGCAGCAGGGCCGGGCCCCGTCAGCAGGTCAGAAAGGGACGGGAACGGCGAGACCTTCGCGCGCTGCAGCCCGAGCTCGACCACATTGGTGGCGAGCACGTACGGCCGCCTGTCGGCCTCGAACTGGGCGATGTATGGCCGGAGCCCGTGGTCCTCGTACGCTTCCCGGTCCCGGTAGACCTCGTAGAGAATCCGCTGCATCGGCGCGGAGGGCACCGCGTGAAAGATGTAGACCAGCGTTTCTGGCTCATTGACGCGGACCTGCTCGACGATCACCTCGGTCAGCTCGTCAAAGTCCTCCACGCGATCTTCCATCAGCGTGTAAATGGCGATCTGGCCGAACAGCAGGGACCATGCCTCCTGATCGTCGGCCTCCGGCAGGCCTGGCTGGCCCGGCAGCATCCCCGCTCGCCCGCCCGCGCCGCTATCGCCCGGCTGCCAGCCAGCCGAGCGGCCCGTGTCGTCCGCATCGTCGTAGGCGTCATAGGCGTCATAGGCGCTCCGGCCGTTGCGGCCGTTTCCGTTGGCATCCGCGTGGGGCTGGTACGCGGCCAGCGAGGAGCCAGTGTCGTATACGCGGCGCACGAACCCGGTGTCATCCGGGCCGGGCTCGTAGTCCGTGTCGTCCGCGCCATACCCGAAGCCGGTATCGTCCGCGCCACGCCCGTAACCCTGGTCGTCGCCATATCGCCGGTAGCCGTTAGCCCCGTACCGGCCGATATCCGTCAGCCGATCGAAGCTGCCGGTTTCGCCGCTGCCGTCCCACGCCGGACGGCGTCCCCAGACGTTGTCCTCGTCATCGCGTCCCCTGTGCACCACATCGAGCCGGATGCGGCTCACCTGCGCCACCGCGACCCAGGTCGCCACGGCGGCGAGAAGGCAGAGCACCGGGAACGTCGTGGTCACTGTGACGTGCGTGCCCAGCTTGTTTCCTGCCAGGTCGGCGAGGCCCGGCGCGGACAGGGCGAGGCCGGCTACCCCGGCCGCGGCCACGGCGGGAAACGTGGCGCGCCAGGCCAGGTCACGCCGGGCCCGGACAGCGCTGCAGCCGATGGCGATCAGCGCGGTGACCGCCATCGCCGGCGCGAGGCCGTACATCAGCACGGAGTTCGCGATCACCTGGTAATGCACCGAGGCGGCGGGGAAGACCTTGCTGAAGCCCGCGTCATCCAGCGGGTCGGTCGCCAGGATTACCACGCTCACGACGCCGAGCGCCGAGACGGCGAGCCTTGCGGCGAATCGCACCGCCGGAGTCCGCGCGGCTACTTCCGCGAGACCGAGGGTGAGGCCGAGGATCGCGACCACCTGGGCGCCCAGCTGCACCGCGCGGAAGGTCAGGGAGCCGAAGCCGGCAGCGAATCCCGCTGACTGAGCCACGAGTGCGACCGCGAGTCCGAACATCGCGCAGGTCCAGGCAATCAGGTCGCCGCGAGGCAGCCGGGCGCAGCGGATCACCAGCATGATCGTGCCCCCGAGGGCGACAACCGCGCCGACGAGAGCCGCGATGAGCGAGATAGCCATTGCTCCTATGGTGCACGACGTTGAGCGATGATGCGACTGCGATGAGATAGTCGGACAGCGGCATGACCAGCGAGCATGCCGGCAGCAGGCCCGGGAAGCAGGTTTCAGCGAGGCCGCCTGACGGGGCCGCCGGTAGGCTCGGTGCACATGAGACAGCTGCTGGGACGGCTTACCTCCCCTGGGCGGCCGGCTTTCCGCGGGCGGCCGGAGGGCGACGGCTCCGGCGGCAGGGCCAGGCCAAACCTGGGCCGCGGCTGGGCCCGCCGGAAGAGCCAGGCGGCGCTGGCCGGGGAAGCATCCGCGGCGGTCGCTGAGGTCGAGCACCCGCCGCCGGCCCAGGATCCCGGGGCGGCGGCCTTTTTCGACCTGGACAACACGCTCATGCGGGGCGCCTCGATCTACCATTTCGCCAGGGGACTGGCGGCCAGAAAAATGTTCGGGCCCCGGGACCTGGTGCGGCTGGCCTGGGGGCAGTTGTCGTTCCGCGCACGGGGCGCGGAGAAAACTGGCCAGATCGATGCCGCCCGGCAGGCCGCACTGGCGTTCGTGGCCGGTCACAAGGTGGCGGACATCGTCGCCCTGGGCGAGGACATCTACGACGAGACCATGGCTGACCGCATCTGGGCAGGCTCCAGGGAGCTGACACGCCGTCACGTCGAGGCTGGGCAGCGGGTCTGGCTGGTCACCGCCACGCCCGTGGAGCTCGCCAACATCGTCGCCCGCAGGCTCGGCCTGACCGGCGCCCTCGGCACGGTGGCGGAGAGCGAGCAGGGCGTTTACACGGGCCGCCTGGTCGGCGGGCTACTGCACGGGGAGGCGAAGGCCGCGGCGATCAGGGCGCTTGCCAGCCGCGAAGGGCTGGATCTGGCGCGCTGCACAGCCTACAGCGACTCGGCCAACGATCTGCCCATGCTCTGGCTCGTTGGTCATCCCAACGTGGTGAATCCCGACTCCGAGCTGCGCGCCGAGGCACGCCGGAACGGCTGGCCCGTGCACGACTTCCGGTCCGGCCGGCGGGTGACGATGATCGCCCTGCCGGTCGCCGCCGGAGCGGGTGCCGTCGCTGGCGGGATGGCTGCCGGCGTCGCGCTGCACCGCCGCCGGGCCGGCGGCTGAGCCGTCAGGTGGTGAACGCCGGGCCCCGCTCCAGTACGAGCTGGTCAAGTCTTTGCTGGATGATGTCGCGAACCTTGCCGCCGAGCTCAGCGACGGCCGCCGGATCGGCTGGCCCGGCGGCAGGGTAGCCGGAGGCCGGCACCGGGGGCGAGAACTCGATAATCCAGTTGGACGGCAGCGGGATGGCGCCGAGCGGGCCGAGCAAGGGAAATAGCGGCGTCACCGGAAAATAGGGAAGCCGCAGCATTCGCGCGAGCGATCCTGCATTGCCGATCATTGGATAGATCTCCTCGGCGCCGACGATCGCGCAGGGGATGATCGGCACGCGTGCCTGCATTGCGGTCGCGGCGAACCCGCCCCGCCCGAAGCGCTGCAGCCGATAGCGCTCGCTGTAGGGCTTCCCGATCCCCTTGAAGCCCTCAGGAAACACGCCGACGAGCTCGCCCGCGGCGAGCAGTCGCTCGGCCTCGTCAGGGCGGGCCCTGACGTGCCCGCTCTTCCTGGCCAGGCCGGACAGGCCAGGAATCGCGTAAACCAGGTCGGCGCCGAGCAGGCGCAGGTTACGGTGGCTCGGATGCTCGTCGAGCAGCCCCGTCTGGAGCATGACCGCGTCGAACGGCAGTACTCCCGAGTGATTGGCGACGATGAGCGCCGGACCCGAGGCCGGCACGTTCTCCAGCCCGCGCATGCGGACCCGGAACCACTGCTGGTAGATCGCCCGGAAAACGGGCATGACCAGCGCGGCATGGAAATCGGGATCAAACCCTGACTCGTCGACCTGGTAGTCTCCGGACGCCCTCCGGCGGACGAAATCCGCCGCCCCGGCAATCCGCTGCCGCCACCCGTCAGCGTGGCTGGGCTGAGGCTGGCTCATCGTGCCTCCCCCGGCGGCGCGGCCGGAGCGCCTGCTACTTCTTGTTCCTGCGCTGGACCCTGGTCTTCCGCAGCAGCTTGCGGTGCTTCTTCTTCGCCATTCGCTTACGGCGCTTCTTGATAACTGAGCCCACGAAACCACCCTCGCTCGATGTGCTGGCTGACAGGCATGCCACTCACGCACGCCCCAACCGGGCGGCTTGCACGCGTCAGCGTAACAGCGTACCGCTGCCGCGGCGCCGCGGTACCGCTGCCGCGGTTCAGCGGTACCTCTGCCGCATCCCGCGGCTCGAGCCCAGCTGGCTCAGTTATCTCCCACCGAGGCATCCCGCAGGTACTGATCGACCGCCTGCCGAGGCACGCGGAACGACCGGCCGACCCTGATCGCCTCAATCTCGCCAGAGTGGACAAGGCGGTATACGGTCATTTTGGACACGCGCATGATCGCGGCGACCTCGGCCACGGTGAGGAAACTGACTTCACTGAAGGGAATCTGTTCCGCTGCCATGCTGGCCGCCCTTCCGACGAGGCTGCGTGCGCCGAGCGGGTTCGGCGCACCAGTCACGTCCGTCTCCAGCGTAAGTCCTGTGCGAAAAAGGGCAACCCCGGCGACGACTTTATTGTCAATCCGATGCCCGCGCTTGATGCCGTTCACGCGCCCATCTCGGCCGGGCTCAGCAGCCAAATGATCGTTGGCCCTGGCTTTCTGGTTATGCCGATACAGCCAATCCGCGCGCGGAAATGGCTGCCACCGTTCCCTAGCCGGCGCCCAGCTCGCGGCCTCGATCGCTCGCCGCCTCGATCGCCGCGAGGATCGCCGCCCGCACGCTGTGCTTCTCCAGCTCGCGGATCGCGCTAATCGTGGTCCCGCCCGGCGACGTCACCGCCTCCCGAAGGATCACCGGATGCTCACCTGAATCGCGCAGCATCGTGGCGGCGCCGTACACGGCCTGGGTGACCATCTCCAGCGCGTTACCGCGTGCCATGCCGAGCAGAATCCCCGCGTCGACCATCGCCTCGACCAGGTAGTAGACATACGCCGGCCCGCTCCCGGAAAGCGCGGTGGCGGCATTCTGCTGCGATTCCGGTATGCGCAGCACCTTGCCAACCGGGCGCAGCAGCTCCTCGGCCCGGCGCAGGTGATCCTCGCCCGCGTGGGTGCCCGCCGAGATCACGCTCATGGCCTCGTCGACGAGCACCGGGGTATTGGACATCACCCGCACCACCGGGATGTCACCGGGCAGGCGGCGCTCGATGAACGACGTGGTGATGCCGGCCGCGACCGAGATCACCAGCCGGCCGTCCGGCATAGCCGGCGCGATCTCCTCCAGCAGTACCGCCATGTCCTGCGGCTTCACGGTGATCACCAGCGTGTCGGCGCGGCCCGCCGCCGCCACGGCGCCGACCACCTCGATCCCGTACGCATCGCGCAGCTGGCTCGCCCGCTCAGCGCGGCGCACCGCGGCGACCACATCGGACGGCGGCACGCCAGCCCGGAGCATGCCCGAGATGAGCGCCTCGCCCATTTTTCCCGCTCCGAGGACTCCGATCACCCACGGAGACTATCGTGACCGCCGCCGCTCCGGGCCGGCTCGGGGGCCAGCCGGGCCCATCACTCATGATCCCCCGCAGGAACCAGCTCGCGACAGGTCAGCGTGGTCGCGAAAGTTCTGCGTGGTCGCGAAAGTCAGCCGGTCGAGACGAGCGCCCGGAGGAAGAACGCCAGGTTCGCCGGCCGCTCGGCGAGCCTGCGGACCAGGTAGCCGTACCAGTCGCTGCCGTAGGGCACGTAGACGCGCATCCGCGAGCCGAGGCCGGCCAGCCGAAGCTGCTCGGCGGGCCGGATGCCGTACAGCATCTGGTACTCGAAGCTATCGCGGCGCCTGCCCGCCGCGCCCGCCGCCGTGCCCGCGATCCTGATCAGCCGCGGGTCGTGGGTCGCCAGCATCGGGTAGCCGTTGCCGTCCAGCAGGATCCGCAGGCAGCGGGCATAGGACCGGTCCACGTCGGAGTGCCGGGTGAAGGCCACCCCTTCCGGGGCGCGGTAGGCGCCCTTGCACAGCCGGACCCGCGATCCGGCGACCGCAAGGCCGGCGCAGTCGTCCGCACTGCGGCGCAGGTAGCTCTGGATCACGCAGCCCAGGTCGGGGAAGTCCGGCCTGAGCTCGGCCAGGATGCCCAGCGCAGCCTCGACGCTGGCGTGGTCCTCCATGTCCAGGGTGACCGTGGTGCCCGCGTCGCGGGCAGCCGCGCAGATCCGGGCGACGTGCTCCGCTGCGATCTTCGGGCCGTTCTCGCGCAGGCCGAGCCCCACGGCGGTGAGCTTGACCGACACCTCGGCCCGGCCGCCGCTGGCGAGGCCGTCGGCGCCGAGCCGGCCGAGCAGCCGGATGTACTCATTGGCCACGGCGGCGGCCTGGTCCGGATCGGCCGTGTCCTCGCCCAGGTAGTCGAGGCTGACCAGCAGCCCGCCGGCCAGCAGCCGCCGGGTGACGCCGATCGCATCATCGGCGGTGTCACCGGCGACGAACCTGGCGACCACGTCACGCGTATAAGGGGCAGCCATGATGATCCGGCGGACCCGGTGGCTGGCCGAGGCGGCTAGCAGCGTGCGGCGCAGCACAGCGGACGACCTCCCAATGACCGACGCTTCCCTGCGACCACGCAGCGCGCTGGCCGCCGCAGGCCGCCGGACCCAGCGGCCAGGTTACTCACCGGGCCCGCTGCAGGCCCCCGCGCGGTCGCCGCAGCGTGACCTTGACGTTCGCCCCGGCATCCGGCGGCACGATGACCTCCTGCGCCGCGGTGATGCCCGCGACGGTCAGCAGTGCGTCGACGGGCACCGTCCGTTTGATCAGCGCGAGCGCGATCGGGCCGAGCTCGTAGTGCCTGGCCGCGGAGCCGAGGAACCCGACCGCCGGGCCGGCCAGCTCGACCGGGTCGCCATGCGCGGGCAGGGTGTCGTCGCTGCCGTCCAGGTGCAGGAACACCAGGCGGCGCGGAGGATGACCCAGGTTGTGGACCCTTGCCACGGTCTCCTGGCCCCGGTAGCAGCCCTTGGACAGATGAACGGCGGTCTCGACCCAGCCCACCTCGTGCGGAATCGTGCGGTGATCGGTGTCCAGCCCGAGCCGCGGCCGCCGCGCCGCGATCCGCAGCGCCTCATGCGCCCACATGCCCGCGAGCACCGCGCCGCCCGACCGCAATTCCGCCGCGACATCGGCCAGCAGCGACCGGCTAACGACAAGATCCATTCCGAACGGGGATCTCAGGGCCGCCGCCGCAGCCAGCGACTGATCGCGCGGGATGCCAGGTCCCATCAGCGTGAGCACGGCGTAATCGGCCGTGACATCGGCCGGCTCGACCCGGAGCATGAACCGCATGGACTCAAGGAACTCCAGCAGGGCCGGGGCCGCGCCGGGCTCCACGTGCGCCCACACCGCGGTCCCGTCGTCGGTCAGCGTCAGCTGATGCTCGACGTGCCCGCTCGGGGACAGGATCAGTGCCTCGGTGGTGGCGCCGGCCTCGAGTTGCTCCAGGTGCTGGGTGGTCAGGCTGTGCAGCCAGGACAGCCGGTCCTGGCCGGTGATCCGGATGACGCCGCGATGGGAGCGGTCGACCAGGCCGGCCGAGCCGGCCAGCGCCCGCTGCTCGCCGTAGGGGTCACCGTAATGCGCCGCCACTCCGGCATCCAGGCCGACATCGGCCACGGCGCCAGGGACGGCGAGTAGGGGGCTCTGCATGGGGCAAGGCTACGCGGTCAGCGGGGCAGGCAAGGGCCCGGCGAGCCTGCCGTCGGCTGATTCATGATCCCGGGGATTTCTCAGTCGTCGTGACTGAGAAATCCCCGGGATCATGCGAAGTGTGCTCAGCCGGCCTTCCGGCAGTCGCCGCAGCGGCCGAACACCGTCAGGTGCCCGACATCGGTCTCGAACCCGAAATCGGCATCCAGCACGGTGACCAGGCTGCCCACGGCGGCGGGATCGATCTGGATGACCTTCTCGCAGTCCCGGCAGACCAGGTGCACGTGCTGAGCCTCGGCCGCGAGGTGGTAGCGGGGCGCGCCGTGCCCGAGATGGGTGTGCGTGACGAGCCCGACCTGCTCGAGCACCTCGAGGGTCCGGTAAACGGTGGACACGTTGACGCCCCGCGCGGTCAGGTGGATCTCGGCGAAGATCTCCTCGGGGGTGGCGTGCTCCAGCCTGGTGACGGCCTCCAGGACGAGCTGACGCTGCGGGGTGACCCGGAAGCCACTGGCCCGCAGCGTGTCATCCCAGGTCTGTGACATACGCCTCAGTCTAGTAAGGCACGAGGGCCGAATAAGGTGCTTGCCAGCCTGTCGCGCGGTGACGTAGCGTTTGGGGCTAACGCGGGAAAGGAGGTGGTCCAGCAGAATGCATAGATGTCGGACTCGCGAGGTGGCTGTCAGCTAGCCGCCGTCCCGCCGACGCTCACCGTGGCGCAAGTCACGGGGCGCGGTATCACCGGCTTGACGCGTTCGTGGCGCCGGGAGGCGCCGGGATCGCGTGCCGCAAACAGGCGGCGGCCGGCGAATACACGGCAGACACCGAACCCCCGGGCTGATCGGCCTCGTCCAGCCGGTCCCCGTGGCGGGTAACACCTCCGGCCCGCGGAGCGCAACGTCTCGTTGCAGCGCGTGCCGCGCTTATGCAGCGCGGTGCTGCTCCGCGTATCCCGGCCCTGGTACCCCGTCACGAGAGCCGCCCGGGGGCTTTCTGCCGTCCGGAGCCGCGCCGCTGCCCGGGGGTTTTCTGCTGTCCGGAGCCGCGCCGCAGCCCGGGAGCCGCGCCGCTCGACATGCTGTCAGGCTTCCCCCGTCGCCCGGCACGCCCCGACTCATCGCCCTGATTTAGATCGACACACCGCATTTAAGCTGTTAAAAGTGCTTTAACGCGATCTTTTTCGAATCAACTCCGGCCGGGTATGTCTCCGGCGCGTGCCCTCCAACGCGCCGTCTGAGCCGCGGTCCTTTGCCCTCATGGGCACTCGCGAGTTAGCAGGCCAGCCGGGAAAGCCCAGTTCAGCGGGTTTCGGCCCGGAAATCAGCCCAGGAGGGACATCACGTGAAGAGGATCTACCGGGCCGGCGGAACCGCCATCGCCGCACTGGCGCTCGCGGCGTCAGCGGGAGCGTTCATTTCTCCCTTTTCAGCGGTCCAGGGGACCGGGCGGCACGTCAGTGCGGTCCAGGGGACCGCGCGGCACGTCAGTGCCGGGCCGGCGCCCCGCCCGGAGCCGCAGCCGATGATCCCGGCGAAGCTGCCAGCCGGCGCGGCAGGCGCCAGCGCCATCGGCGACGCGAAGATCGTGCGCTCGCAGAACTGGGCCGGATACGCGGTCAGCCAGGGCAGCGGCAGGTTCAACAGGATCAGGGCGAGGTTCTTCGTGCCGTACCTGAACTGCGCGGTCTCGAGTGCCGGATCCGCCAGGACCTACTCCTCGCACTGGGTCGGCCTTGACGGATTCACGAGTCACACCGTGGAGCAGGACGGAATCGAGGCGGACTGCGTCAATTCGGCCGCCCAGTACTTCGCCTGGCGCGAGGTCTACCCCAGGTACGAGGTGCGGAGCAGCATGAGGATCTACCCGGGGAACGCGATCACCGCCTCAGTCACCTACAGCCGGAGTACCCATGAGTTCCGGATGGCGGTCACGGATCACAGCGACGGTCACCACTTCACGGTGTTCGACAAGTGCTCCGCGGGCAGCTGCGTGCGCAGTTCCGCCGAGGTCATCAGCGAGGCGCCCACCGTCGGCGGCAAGATGTCATCGCTGGCCGACTACGGCGCGCTGAGTTTCGCGCATATCTCGATCACCAGTGCGGCCGGGCACCGCGGCGGGATAATCTCCAGCCACTGGGCCCGTACCAAGATCGTCCAGGTCGGCTACAACAGCGACGCGGTGATCGCCAGGCCCACCGCGCTGAGCGGCCCGTCGCTCGACATCTACTGGCTCGGCGAAAACTGACCTGGCTCGTCGCCAGGGACCTCTCCCACGCGCTTGAGCTGGGCGGACAGATGCGCCTGCAGCGGCTGGCCGACGGCCGCCATGTCGTAGGCGTAACCAAGATCGCCCCCGATCAGGCCGTACAGCCGCCGGCCGGCGGTGACTTCCTTGGCCGACGAGGTGCGCACGACGGCGTCGGTCGCCATCTCGATCTTCGTCCCGCTGACCTCGCCAAGGTAGACCTCGACGAACCCGGTCGGATGCGCGAGCAGGACCTCCAGCTGGTTGTCCGGCTGCGGCCGCCAGAACCCGGTTTCCAGCGCCAGCGGGCGGCCGATCACTCCGTTATCGTCCAGCAGCCAGGTCCGGCTCGAGTAGATGAGAAACGGCTTCCCGTTGTGGCTGAACGAGATCTCCTGGCCGAACCTGAAGCTCTCGATCGTGGGGTAGCCGCCGACGCCCGCGCCCTCCCAGCGGCCGAGCAGGAACAGCAGCGGGCCGATGCTGGGATGCGGCTCGTTCTTCATGCACGACAGGGTAGGGCGCGCGCCGCCAGGGCGGAGCGGCGGCAGGCCGCAGAGTGAGTCGCCGAGACGGCGCGGCGCCACGACGTGCGACCACTGGGTGTGCGACCACTGGCAGGCCAGCGTCCGGCGGTGGTCTCAGCACCGCGAGCGGCCAGGGCCACGGCGCTAGGAACCCTTGCCGGGCGAGCTCGCGCTGACCAGCCAGGCAGCCAGAATCGCGGCCAGCACCGCCACCGTGGCGAATGCCGCCACCAGGAGAATCCCGCTGATCTCACCCGGCATGCCCGCAGTCTAGGCAGGACCGGGACGTCGGCCGCGGCGCCACGCCGCGCTGGTCCCCGTCACTCTGCGGCCTCCGGCCAGCGGCTCCTTCCGCGCCCAGCCGCTCCCCCGCGCGCCGGCCCGCGTCGCTCGCCAGCCCCGGCCCCAGCCCGAACAACTCGCGTCCGCCGCAAGCCCCGGCGCCTCAGCTGCCCCAAGCGCTGCGGCTCGTCCAGATGCGGGTGCCCGGCCCGCCGCCCCGCGACGCTAAGGTGCGGGCATGCCCTCTCGTTCGCTGATCGTCAAGATCACTGGCGGCAAGGACGACCCTGAACGGTGCAACCAGGCGCTCACCGTGGCGGCGACGGCGGTCGCTGCCGGGCTGCAGGTGTCTCTCTGGCTGACCGGCGAGGCGTCCTGGCTCGCGCTGCCCGACCGGGCCCGCGACGTGGTCCTTCCCTACGCCGCGCCGCTCGAGGACCTGCTCGCCAGCATCCTCTCGGCGGGCACCGTCACCCTGTGCTCGCAGTGCGCGGCCCGCAGGGAGATCGCCGAGGACGACGTCATAACGGGGATACGCATCGCCGGCGCGTCCACTTTCCTTGCCGAGATCATCGCGGACGGCGCGCAGGCACTCGTCTACTGACCCGCGGTCGCTGACGCTGCCTGCACCAGGCCGCAGGCGAAGCCGTTCAGCAGCTGGGCATTGAGAAGCTGTTCAGCAGCTGGGCATTGATGAGCGTGGCTATCCGGAGACAGCGGCCAGCCGCTCCTCGCGGAGCTGCCTGGCCCATTCCTCGTCGGGGCCTTCCATCGGCGGCAGCGGCCCGGCCACCCAGCCCAGCAGGAGATCGGCGAGGCCGGGGTTGCGGGCGAGCACCGGGCCGTGCAGGTAAGTGCCGACCACTCCGTGAGCGTAGGCGCCCTCAGTGCCGTCCCCGTTGCCCACTCCGGCGATCACGCTCGCCAGCGGGCGGGCATCCGGCCCGAGCGTGGTAACGCCCTGGTGGTTCTCGAATCCGGTCAGCCGCGGAACGCCCAGCTGCCGGTCAACGTCCGCGACGATCTCGCCAACGCCGCGGCGCTCACCCCGCCCGCTGCGGATGTCGAGGACGCCGAGACCGGCGACGAGCTCGCCCTCGACCCCGCCGAACTCAGTGCCGATCAGCTGATAGCCGGCGCATACCGCGAAGATCACCGCGCTGTGGCTGGCGACATACGCCAGTCCGCCGTCGTCACGCAGCCTGCGCGCGGCCAGGATCTGCGGCAGGTCCTCGCCGCCGCCGAGCAGGTAGATGTCGCCATGGCGGGGCACCGGCTGATCGGAGTTGACCTCGATCGCCTCGACGTCAATGCCCCTGAGCCTGGCCCGCCGCATGAGCACCAGCAGGTTGCCCCGGTCTCCGTAGGTGCTGAGCAGGTCAGGGTAGACCCAGACGATCCGCAGGGTTCCCGGGCCGCGGCTGCGCCTGCCCGGCCGCGCGGAACCCGATGGCATCGTCATAAGCCCGCCTCCTGAGTCTGTCCGGTCCTCAGCCGGTCCGGTCCTCAGCTAGTCCGCCCCACGACAGCCCGGATCTGCTGGAACGCCGTGTAGTTGGCGATCACATCCAGGTCACCGGGCGGCGCCCGGTCCACCACGTCGTCTATGCCGTCAGCCAGCTTGAACGCCACCTGGTCAGCCTCGAGCCGGACGGCCAGATCGAGCCGCCGCTGGCCGGTGACGAAAACCGGGCGATCGCGCAGCACACGATAGTCCACGTCCCACAGCCACGAGGTGTCGCGGCCGTCCGGCACCTGGGCATTGACGGCCAGCATGACCGGCGCAGGGCCGGGCGCGAGCACGTCGAAGGCTTCCAGCCATCCGGCAGGGTTCTTGGCGAGCAGCAGCCGGACCTGGCGTCCGCGCCGGCTGACCTGGGTGTAGCGGCCGGCTATGGAGGTCACCTCGCGGATCCTGGGCAGTGCCTGCGCCACGTCCGCGCCGAAGAAGTCGGCCACGGCCAGCGCCATGACGGCGTTGGAGCGGTTGGCCCGGCCGGGCAGCGCCAGGGACAGCCCGCTGGCGCGTCCGCCTGCGTCGACGACGGTGGCGTCGTCGAGGACCCACCGGGCGGGCGGGCGGGCGAAGGAGCACTCGCCGCACCGCCAGCCGAGCTCATCCCTGCGCAGGTGGGAACCGCACTGCGGGCAGCACCAGGAATCCTCGTGCCAGCGCTGTCCCGCCGCGACCCAGGTCACCCGCGGCGCCGCGCCGGCCGCCCAGACGATCAGCGGCTCGTCCGCGTTGGCGATCACCTGGCAGTTCGGCGCGACCGCGAGAGCTTCCCGCCACCGCCTGGCCACCATCCAGATCTCCGCCGCCCGGTCCATCTGGTCGCGGCTCAGGTTCAGCAGCACGACCACCCGGGCGGCTGTCGCGGCCAGCATGGCCGGCAGGTACTTCTCGTCCACCTCCAGGACGGCGAACGGCGCATTGCGAGCCTGGCCGAGCGCGGACGCAAGGCCCGCTTCCATGTTCGCGCCGAACGCGTTCGAGGCGACCTCGCGGCCCAGCGCCCCGAGCGCCGCGGTGATCAGCCGGGTGGTCGTCGTCTTGCCGTTGGTGCCCGTCACCAGCACGACCTGCCGGTCGACGGCCAGCAGCCGGAGCAGGTCAGGCTCCAGCCACAGGCTCAGCACGCCGCCGATCACCGACCCGTCGCCGCGGCCGGACAGCCGCGAGACCCGTCCCGCCGCGGCGCCGACCGTCGTCGCGAGGCGCGCGCGCAGCGGAAGCTTCCCCATGGCCGCCGATGCTATCCGGCGGCAGGCGCGGACCGGCAAACGGCGAGCGCCGGCCGGGCGGCGCGTCCCGGCGCTAGGCTCCGGCGATGAAGCGGCGGGGCCAGGACAGGACGGTCTCCAGCCAGCCGGAGATTCCCATCTCGCCGGCGGCCTTGCGGAGCTGGCCGCGGTGGCTCGCGCCGATCACCACGCTCTCCAGGTCCTCGGTGAAGCCGCGCTGGTCATCCTCGCCGAGCAGCACGTTCCAGGCGGGCAGCTGGTTGCGCGGCAGCTCCATCGACAGCGGATGCCTGCGCAGGCCGCGGACCCGCTGCCCGATCAGGACATCCGGCCGGTCCGGCACCCCGGCCAGCGGGAAGTCAAGCCGCGGCGCGGGCCCGAACACGTCGGGCGGCTCGCCTTTCAGCGGATACACCCGGTCGATCTCGTGCAGCCAGCGCAGCTGCGGTATCACCCAGGCCGGGCCCGGCAGCGTCCCTGCCCCTTTCCCGCCCGCGAGCATGCGTCGCGCTGTGTCGGCAGTGGCGGCGACAATCCGTTCCGGGTCGTAGCAGGAACGCACGCTCAGGGCCCGGCCCGCCATGGCCCGGTCGATCACCGTGGCGAGCGCGCATTCGCGCAGCCGCGGCGCCAGCTCCGCCCATCGCTGCCGCAGCGCCGCCGGGACCAGGGGAAGCCCGCGGTTGGTGAGATGGGCCAGCAGCAGCGCCTCGGCCCAGATCCGCAGCCAGGCGTCATCCGGCGAACCGGCGAGCAGGTCGGCGGCACGGAGCTCGAGCAGGGTGCAGGCGCGCCCGGTGGCGCACTCGGGGCCGCAGGCGGCGCAGCGCCTGCCGTTGAGCGGCGGCGGCGCGACGTCGCGACCGCCGGACCGCTCCCTGTCCTCGCCGGACGGCACCCGGATCCGCAGCGGCCGGTCCATGCCGTCGGCGAACACGGCGGCGACCCCGGGTTCCAGCGACACCACCTGCCGGGACTGGCCGGCGTCCAGGTTCATCGCCGCGCCGACCAGCTGCCTGTCGTCCTCGGCGGGCAGCCGGTGCAGCACCTTCAGCGCGGTGTTCTTCACCACGTCGGGGACCAGCTTGGCGGGGATCTGCTCGGCTACCACGATGCCGACGCCATAGGCCCTGATCTCCGCGAGCATGCTGGCGAACAGCTCGACCGCGTGCGCGCTCGGGCCCTCCCGCTGGGCGCGCAGCAGGCGGTGCGCCTCCTCGATCACGATGACATGCCGCAGGCCGCCGCCGGCCGCGCCGCCGCAGGCCGCGCTGCCGATGTCGGCCGGATCGCGGGCCCGCAGCCGCAGGTACTCCACGATCCTGATGATCAGCGTGCCGATCAGGAACGCCTTGTCCTCGTCGTTGGCCACGTCCTCGATCGCGAGGACCACATTGCGCCGGAGCAGCTCGCCGATGTCGGCCGGGTGCCCGCCCTCGAAAAACCTGCCCGCCGAGCCGATCCGCAGGGATCGCAGCCGCACATCGACGAAGCCGCGGACGTCGGCCTGCAGCTCCCGCCCGTAGCCCACGTCGTCGATCACCTCAAGCGCCGCCCGCTGCAGCTGCGCCAGCGTCGGGACGACCGGCCCGGCCGGCGCGCCTGGCACGCCAGTTCCGGTCACCATGTCCCAGCCGCAGGCCAGGTAGACCCGCTGCAGTGCCTGCGACATGATCTGCGGGAACGGCTCGTCGGCGGCGAACGCGGCCAGGAAGAGCGCGCGGACCATGTCAATGTGCGCCTGCACCGGGTAGCCGGGCTCCGGGGCGAGCGGGTTCACTGACAGCGGCACGGCGCCGGGATCGGCTGGGTTGATCACCGTCACCTGGCCTGCCGCCCCGAGGCGCCCGGCCATCGCCGCGTACTCGGACTTGACCGGCTCGATCGCCAGCCACGGAACGCCCGCGCGGGTGAGCTGCTCGAGCATGTGCCGGACCGTCTGGGACTTGCCTGCGCCGGTCGCGCCGGCCACCAGGGCGTGCCGGTTCAGCGTGGCGAGCGGCACGCGGAACGTCCCGACCGGCCGGTCCTGGCTGTCCAGGATCTCGCCGAGGTCGATCGCCGGCCTGCCGCGGGCCTCGCTGGTGACGTCGAAGCAGCCGGGTTCGAGCACCCGGACGCCCGGCACCTCGCCACGGGGCAGCCCGGTGAGCGCCGCCAGCATCCCCGCGGTCGCGGCGAACGGCACCTGGGCGCCATCCCGCTCGCCAGTTAGCTGCACGACCAGGGCGTCGGCCAGGTCGTGAACCCCTTCCGGGCTGCGCAGCCGGTACGGATGACCGCCGAGGCCGACCGAGCCGACGAGCACCGGGGCGAGCAGGCCGAGTTCCTCCTCGCTCGCCGCCCCGGCGAGGACCCGCACGTTCCATAGCCCGGCCTCGCGAAACGCGTCAAGCTCGGCGAGCCTGCGTTCGGCGCGCTCGACATCGAGGCGCGCCCGTTCCTCCTCGTAGCGGCGCAGGACGTTCAGCTCGGTGCGCAGCTCGGCGATCTCCGCGTCGATCAGGTCGGTGGGCTCGGCGACCACCAGCCAGCCGAACGGCCTGGTCATCAGCGACACCAGCGTGGACTCGAACGGCGGCAGGTAGCCGTCGTTCCCGTGCCACGGTCTCTCCTGGGCCTGCTCGTGGCCCCGCGGCGGCCCGCGGTGCCGGCCGCGCTGGCCCTGCTCCGCGGCGAGCGGCGGGGCCTGCCGGGCGGGGCACGGTGCCCAGACCAGCCGGTCGAGGTCGGCGAGCCAGCCGTCCGGCATCGCCGTGCCGCGGGCACCGGCGGGGAAGAGCAGTTCTACCGCGGCGTGATCGGCCAGCCGACTGGAGCCGGCCGCAGTCGTGATCGCGCCGCCCGCCGGCCGGATCGCGCCGCCCGCGGCCCGGATCGCGCCGTCCGCGGCCCGGATCGCGCCGTCCGCGGCCCGCTCAGCGGTATCCGCGGTCACGATCGCGCCGTCGGCCGACTGGATCGCGCCCTCCGCGGCCGGCCCGGCGACGTCCGCGGTCATGATCACGCTGGCTCCCGGCCGGAGGACGCTGGCTCCCGGCCGGAGCATGCCGTCCTCCGCCGGCCGGAGCGTGCCGTCTCCGGATCCGGTCGTGCCGCCCGCTGGCCTGATCCAGCCGTTGCCTGCCAGCCAGCCCGGCTGCCTCCCGGCGGCGAGCTCATGCCGGGGGCCGGCCGGGGCGGCCGGGAGCGGCCCCGCGTTGGTGATCAGCTCCAGCGGCGCGCCGCCGCCGCGAGACAGCCAGCCCGCGATGAACGGACGGCGGTGCATGGCCGCGTGCAACGCGGCCGGCAGGATCGAGATGTAGTCCTGCTCGGCAGAGCCCTGGCCGTGGCCGCTGGGAGTGATCGCCAGTACCCGGTACCACGGCCCGGCCGCGCCGCCCCCGATCCCCGAGGTTCCGCCCACCTTGTGTGCATATCAGGCTTGCGCCGCCAGTGCCACCCTCTTGCGGGTGCGGGACGCCCCTGGCGCAGGCTGATGTCCCTCTCCGCGGCCGGCGATCAGCGCCGGTAGGTGCGCCAGTCGAGGCGCTCGGGAGGTGGGCCCAGGTTGGGCGGCGGCTGCTCGTCCGGCTCGGACCAGCTACCCGGCGCCTTGCCGGGGTCCCACCCCGGCGGCGGCCAGGGCAGCCGGCCGGCGCCGCCACTGCTACCGGGACCGGGACCGGGACCGGGACTAGGACCAGGACCGGCACCGGCACCGGCACCGGCACCGGCACCGGCACCGGCACCGGCACCGGCACCGGCGGGCCACGTGCCACCCGAGGGCCACCCCTGAACCGGGGGAACGGTCTCCGGCGCGCGGCGCGCGTCATCGAGGCTGACCAGGGTCGCGGTCGGCAGCGCCATGATGCCCGGGTTGGCGTCAGCGAGCACGACCTGGCGGCCATCCCGCCCGGCGTAAGAGACGATCAAGGCGCTAGGCGGCAGCTGCTGCAGCTCGTGTTGCTCCACCAGGAACTCGCGGCAGCGCTGGGCCGTCCTGGCCAGCGACTCGTTCCCGCCGACTGCCCGGGACGTGCTCAGGCCCCAGCTCGTGCTCTCGTTAATGCCCTCGGTGACAGAACGCGAGTCGGACACCGACTCCGAGTAGCTCGAGTCCCGGCTCGCCGAGCCGGTAAAATGACCGAACGGCGCGAGCGCGTCCTGACGGCTGCGCCCGCGTCCCCTGCTGCGCCCGGCGGTAACGCTCGACGATACCGAGTCGGCTACCGAGTCCGCCGTGCCCACGGTGCTGGTGTAGGAGTCGCCGCCGGTGTCGGTGACCGACGTTCCCACCGTGTCAGTCAGCTGGGTGAGCACGAGACGGTGCTCGGTGCCGATCTGCTCGCTGGCCGTCCTGGCATCCTCGGCGTTCCCGAGGCGCATGAACGCGACGGCGGCGTTCCCCCGGCCGAGCCGCTCCTTCACCCGCGCCGGTATCGAGCGGTATGCCACGACCAGCCCGGTCCCGGATATCTCGCACGCGTCGCAGAGCCGGTCGACGACGTCGCCGGTGAGCTTCTCCGCGCCCAGCACGAACAGCGCGTGCCGCCACCGCGGGCCGGCCGGGGCCTGCCGGAGCATCGCGGTCATGGCGGCCGTCATATAGGTGCCGAGCACTTGATTGCCGAACGCGCCCGCCCGCCGGTCCAGCCACGCTACCCGGAGCCTGCTGGGCGGCAGGCCGACCGGCGCCGATGCCAGGTCCTCCAGTTTGCGGAGCCTGGCCTCAATCGCCCATGCCCGGTCGATCACCACCCGGTCAGCGGCATCGCGGCCGTACAGCGCGGTGATCCTCGCGAGCTGGTCCGCGCTGAGCAGCCCGGCGCGCACATCCTCGCGCGGATCGCCGACCTGGGCCAGCGCCCGCAGCGCGGCCGTGACCTGGGCAATCCTCGGGGTGCCGCCGAGCACGCCGAGCACACGGTCCAGGATCGCGTTGTCGCGCGAGGAGTCGGCCGCCTCGCCGGACTGGTCGGCGACGCTGGCCGTGGTGGCCAGCAGGTCCGCCAGCGCGTCGGTGTCCAGGCCGGACCCGAGGTCGAGCCGGGGCAGATCCCCGGGCAGCACCCAGACCAGCGGCTCGATCCCTGACCTGGCCGCCGCCGCGATCAGATCGCGCGCGACGCCGCCCTCGGTGAGGTCGAGCACGGTGACCTCGCCGCCGGCGTCCAGCCGGGGCGCCGCGATCATCGTGAGCATTGCCGACCAGCCGGAGAGCGTGCCGCCCGCCACGTCGATCCGGTCGATGCCGGCCGGCAGCGACACCGCGTACCAGTGCCGCTGGCGGTCAAAGGCGGCGCGCCGCGACTGCCACTCCCTGACGAGCCGCGCGTGCGTCTCCTGCCAGCTGGCCAGCCTGCGCTGCTGCGCGTCGCGGATCGTCTCGACCCGCAGCTGCTCCGCCTGCAGGCGCGACCGCAGGACCCGCTCACCGGCCCGCAGTGCCCGCCAGCAGCGGATCCCGGCGATCAGGCAGCAGACGATCACGAGCCCGGTTATCGCGGCGTTCAGCAGGCCGGCCCGCCAGAGCGCCAGCGCCGTGACGGCGAGCGCGGCGGATCCGCCGCAGCCCAGCTTGAGCGGCCGGTCCAGCCGCTTCTCCTCGCGGCGCTGTGCGGCCACCCAGCCGGGGTTGACCTGCTCCGGCTCGGGCGGGACCGGCCGCCGCGGCAGCGGGCCGGGATCGGGATGCAGCAGCGTGTACTGCCAGCCGACGTAGACCCGGTCGCCGCGGACCCGGTCACCGCCCGGCGCTGGCCCGGCGCCCGGCGCGCGCTGCTGCGCGACGGCCCAGGGCGGCATGGTCACGCCGCCGCCGGCGCTGCCCGGGAGCTGCTGCGTCACGCTCGGCTCGCGGGCAGGCGGGCCGGCACCGCGCGGCACAGCGGCCTGACTCGCCGCTCGGGGCCTCGCACGACCAGGGTGAACGCGTCACCGGGCAGCCCGAGCAGGGATTCCGCCGTCACCGCCGGACTGCCCTTTATTCCGAACGGAAGATTCCCGGCCGGTCCCGCCGCCAGCGCGACGGTCCCGGCGGCCCCGGCGGCCCCGGCGGTGGGCATCCGCCGCGCCCAGCCGGGCGCGGCCGGCCGCGCCCAGTCCGGTATCGCAGCCGGAGCAACGGGCGCGGCGCCAGCCAGCCCGGCCGCTGCCGAGACCTGCGGCAGAGCGGGCAGAACAGCAGGGACGGGCGGAACAGCAGGGACGGGCGGAACAGCAGGGACGGGCGGAACAGCAGCCGGGCCCGGCCGGCCCCAGACCGCGCCCGGCGCTCCGCCGGCTCCCGCGCCTGCCGCCGCGGCGGCCAGCTGCCCGGCGCGTTCCGGATCAGCGAGCTGATGGATGGCGAGGACGTTGACGACCTCGGCGAGGCTGGCCGCCGCCGTCTCTGAGGTGGTGCTGAGCAGGACGGTCATGCCCGCTCGCCCGCCGCGGCCGACTAGCTCGGCGAGGGCCGCGGCGTCGACCGCCTCGCATCCGCTGAACCAGGCGAGCCCGTCCCCGCTCACGGGGATGCCGCGCAGCTCGGCGAAAAGGGCCAGCGCGTCGAAGGCGACCAGTCCCGCGATCATGCTCGCGGCGGAGCCCTGCTCGCCGGGGTCCAGCGTGAACAGGCAGGCCGCCCGCTCCCGCAGCACCTGGCCAAGGACGATGCGCTCGGCGCCGGGGCGCAGCCAGCGGCCGGCGGCCGACGCCCGCAGCGCCGTCAGCTGCCCGGCGATAGCCGGCAGCGCGGCCGGGTCAGCCTCGGCCAGGCTGGCCGACGCGATAATCCGCTCGGCGAGCGCGTCCCGGCGCGGATGATGCGCGGGCACGCGGTCAAGCCGCGCCCGCAGCGCGGCCGGGCTGAGCAGGCGCGTTACATCGTCGAGTGCTGGCTCGCGCGGGTCACCGGGAGCTGCTGCCACTGCGGCGAAGACATCCCCGAGGTAGGCGGCGCAGAGCCGCCGGTGCTGATCGGTTATGCCGGTCCAGTCGATCATCCCCAGCGCCAGCGAGGCCGCGCGGACCGGATCGCCGCCGCGCAGCGGCTCATAGCACGCCTGGCCGGCCTCGCCGAACTGGTAGAGCTGAGCGCCCGCTTCCGCGCAGACGGCGGCCAGTGATCCGGCCAGCCAGGAGCTTCCGGTCAGGTCGACGGCGATGACCGGCTTGCGCCGCCGGATCGCGGCGTGCACCAGCTGAAAGCTGGTCGCCGCAGGACCCGGACCAGGCGCGGCCAGCCAGGGAGCGCCCGAGCCGCGCGCCCCGGGGCCAGGCAAGCCCGGGCCTGCCGTCACCGGTGCGGCCGCGCCCGCGGCGAGCACGCCGCCCTCGGCTTCCTGCCAGCTGACGGCGGCGCGGCCGCCCGCCGCCTGGTCGATCCCCAGCACGCCGCCGTCCCTGGTGACGACGCCGCCGGCCCTGACGTCCGCCGCCAGGTACCGTCGCCGCACCGCCACGACCAGGCCGGGCCTCGCTACCGGCGCGGCCGGCTCGTCAGCGTGCAGCCAGCTCAGCCACAGCAGGAACGCCGCCTCGGCCGCTGCCGCGATCAGCGCCAGGGGCAGCTGCCTGGGCAGCCACTGTCCCAGCCCGGCGAACGCGCCGCCCAGGTGCAGCAGCCGCCCCGGGCTCCGGGGAACCCCGCCGAGGTAGGCCAGTACCTGCCGGGGCCCGGCGGTAAAGCCGTCCACGGCCCGGGCCGGGCCGATCGCGAGCGCCCAGATCAGCCCCGCGCCCGCCGGAACGGCCAGCCACCGCAGCCGCCATCGGCTGACCTTGCCGACTGCGAACAAGGTGCCCGTCGCGGCGATCGTGAGCTGGGCGACGAGCAGGTGCGCGAGCAGCACGACGACAGCGAAGGCCGCGACGATCTCACCGCGCCGGGGATTGTCCCTCGGAATCAGGTAGCGGGCGCGCCGCGGCGCGCGCTCCGCCGCGGCGGCTGCGGAGACAGGCATTTCCGGTCAAGGTTCCCAGTCCTGCAAGGCGTATGTCCAGGCACCTGAGAAACTACCAGCGGTTTCCTGCGGCAACGGGCTGGCGGGCGTCTCGACGACGATCCGGAACATGTCGGGACGGAGCACGGCGACCGTGAGCGCGGCCGGGCGGCCCCCGGCGGGGTCGTCAAAGCGCACGGTGATCATGGCGGCAGGCTGCCCAGGCGACAGCCGGAGGCTCCTGGCGATCGACGGCGGCGGCGGCTGCATCTCCACGAGCAGGGCGCGCGCCGCCCAGGCCGCCGCCGGGCTCACGTCCTGCGCCTGCTCGCCGCCGGTGCCGGGCGCCCTTGGTGGTTCGGGCGCCGTCAGCAACTGCAGCGTGCTCAGCGCCACCGGCGGCACGTCATCGGTGTCGGCGGGCTTCCCCGCGACATGCCTGGCCAGGTAGGTCGTGGCGAGCGCGGCGGGCTCGCCGCCGGAAGTCCACAGCAGCCGGACGACGCGGGCCGGATCGCCGGGCGGCACGCCCAGCGCCCAGCCGACGTCCTCGGGCAGCCGCCGCCAGGACACCTGGCGGCTCCGGCAGACGATCTCGGCGCCCATCGGGTCTATCTGCGAGGCGAGTCCAGACACCCCTTCCAGCGGCAGCAGGTACTCGGCCGGGCTGGCCCGGTACAGCTGCCCGTCCGGCAGGCGGCGGACCAGATGCCGCGCGGCCAGTTCCCCGATCGCGGCGCTGATTTCCGCCGCGCTGACGTTATAGCGCCGCGCGAGAGCGGTGTGCCGGGGTAGCCGCCAGCCGGGCTCATGGTGCACCAGGGCCGCGGCTATCCGGTCGGCGAGAACCCCGGCGGACCGGTGCGGCCCGGCCGGATCGCGGCCGGCGGCACCCGGCCCGCTGCGGCGGGCGGGCCTCGCTATCTTCTCAGCCGCTGGTGCCCTGCGATCGGCCAAGGCCGGCTTGCCGTCCGCAAGGACCGGCTGGTCGCTGGCTCCCGGCAAGGCGGTCACTCCGCATTGCGCCGGGAGATCGATGTAATCACCCGTCCCACGATGATGATCACCAGCACGAAGACCAGCAGGATCAGCGCGGCGTCGTAGGAGAGGATCACTCCGGCGGCTGTCCCGACATTCCAGAAACTGAAGATCGCGTAGGTCAGGAAGGCAACCGGCGAGTGGGTCAGCGCGAGCGTCGGGTTCGTGTCACTCCAGAACGCGGTATACAGCAGCGGCGCGGTCTCGCCGACCGAGATCGCGATGGCCACGAGCAGGCCGGTGATTATCCCCGGCATGGCGGACTTCAGCACGATCTTGCGCAGCGTCCAGGTGACGGGAATGCCGAGCGCCTCCGCCCCCTCCCGGTAGGACGAGGGGACCTGGGCCAGCGACGTCTCGGTCGCCTTCGTGATGTACGGAATCGTGACCACCGACAGCACGAGGACCGCGGGCAGCAGGCCGAACCCCCAGTGCAGACCGATCACGAGCGTGATGAAGCCGACAAAGCCGAGCACGATCGAGGGAATGCCGGCCAGCACCTCATAGCCGCCGCGCAGGAAGCTGCGGTGCCTGCCGACGGCGAACTCGGCCAGGTACAGGCCGGTCAGGATGCTGATGGTGCCGCCGATGACCAGCACCCCCACGGTGATCAGGAGCGTGCCGAGGATCGCCTGCTTCAGCCCTCCGGAGTCGCCGGCGGAGGTGTCCGTCGTGAGCACGCTCCACTGGAAGTGCGGGACCGCGCGGATCACCACTCCGGCGGCCAGCCAGATCGCCGGACCGATGACCACGGCCAGGCCGACGAAGCAGGCAGCCCAGAAGACGAAGTTGGTGATCTTCCTGCGGGCCGGCACCTGCGCCCACCTGGCGCCGCCCCCGCCGCTGGCAGCGGCAGGTGGCGGGGCGGAGGTCGGCGGCGCGCTGCTTCTCCCGCTCATCGCTACAGCCCCCTGCCGACGGGAAGGGCGGTGCCGGAGACCCGCCGCACCAGCAGCCGCGCGATCACGTTCGTGGTCAGGGTGATCACCATGAGCATCAGGCCCAGCTCGGCGAACGCGCGGATGTCGAGCGGATCGGTGATCGCGGTGTCGAGATTCTGCACGATGTTGGACGCGATCGTGCTCATCGCCGCATAGAGGTTCGTGGGGAGCGAGCCGAGCGCTACTCCGCAGACCATCGCGACCGCGATGGTCTCGCCGAGCGCCCGGCCGAGGCCGAGCACGATGGCGCCGATGATCCCGGTGCCGACCCAGGGCAGGGTGACCCGCCGGGCGCATTCGAACTCGGACATGCCCAGCGCGACGGCGCCCTCGCGCGGCAGCAGCGGCACGCCGCGGATCAGGTCACGCGAGGTGGCGGCGATGATCGGGATCACCATGACCGCGAGTACCAGGCCGGAAGTCAGCAGGCCCTGGCCGTTCCCCGTGTCACCGCGGAAGAAGCCGAGTCCCGGCCAGTCAGGCACGTTGTCGGCGATCAGCGGGGCAATGTGGCGGGCGATGAAGGGCCCGAAGGTGAGCGCGCCCCACAGGCCGACGATCACGCTCGGGATGCCGGCCAGCAGCTCGAGGAAGATGCCCACCCCGCTGGCCAGTTTCCTCGGCAACTGCTCCACGATGACCAGCGCGGCCCCGATCGACACCGGGACCGCGATGACCAGGGCGATCGCGGAGGTGACCAGCGTGCCCAGGATCTCGGGCAGCGCGCCGAACTGCTCGCCCGGGTTATGGGTGAGGCCGTCGGAGTGAACCGCCTTTCCGTACTGGGAGCCGAAGTTCCAGGTGGTCCCCGAGAAGAAGCGCAGGCCGCTGAACCTGATCGCCGGGATTGCCTGGACGATCAGCGTGACCAGGACGAATCCCAGCATGAGGACGGGTACCACCGCACCGCCGCGGCCCAGCCAGCGGATCACGTTGCCGTCGCGGAGGCTGCCGCGCAGCCTGGCGCCGAGCCGGCGGAGGGGCGGGGTGCCCGCCCCTCCGTCCGGCCGGGCGATCGGTGCAGATGCTGCCATCAGATCAGCCGCTAATCGAGTTGATCAGCGTCTCGGAGATGGCCTGCGTGCTCGCCGGGAGCGGCTCGAAGCCGGCCGCCGACAGGTAGGTCGCGGTGTCTCCCGTGGTGACCACCCACTTGAGGAACGCCTTGACCGCACTCGCCTCCGCGGCGCTCGGCTGGGTCTTCTTCACGATGGCGTACTCGTAGTTGATGATCGGGTACCCCTTGGCCGCCGACGTGTTGATCAGGGACTCGGCGCCGCTGGCTGGCGGAGTCGAGAAGCTGGCGAGCGCTGCGCTGATCGCGGCCGGGGCCGGCTGCTGGAACTTGCCCGCCTTGTTGGCGAGCGACGCCGTGCCCAGGCCGGCCGTGGTGGCCTTGGCCAGGTAGCTGATTCCGAGGTAGGAGATGCAGCCCTTGGTGGCGCCGCACGCGGCCAGCATGCCGCCGCTGCCCGTCTCGGCGAGCGCGCCCGGCGCGGACGGCCAGGTGATGGTGGTGCCGACGTCGGCCGAGGGCCATGCGCTCGGGTCCTGGGCGTTCATGTAGGAGGTGAACAGGAACGTGCTGCCCGAGCTGTCCGCGCGGTGCAGCGTGACGATCGTCTCGGCCGGCAGCGTCACGCCCGGGTTGAGCTTGGCGATCGCCGGGTCGTTCCACTTCGTGATCTTGCCGGTGTAGATCTCCGCGAGCACTGTCCCGGTCAGGTTGAGCGGCTTCTTGACGCCGGTGACGTAGTAGTTGACGTCGACCGCGGCCACGGTCAGCGGGATGTTGAGCAGGCCGGGGTACTGAGAGATGTCCGAGCTGGACAGGTAGGCGTCGGAACCGCCGACATTCACCAGCCCCTGGCTCGCGTCCGTGATTCCGGTGCCCGAGCCCGTGGCTCCCGAGGTGATCGTGACGCTGGGGTCCGCCGCACTGTAGGCCGTCTGCCAGGCACCGAACACCGGGAACAGCAGCGTGCTGCCGGTCTCCGTGATCGACTTGCCGCTGGCCGACGCGGGAGGCGCTGCCGATGATGACGGCGACGTGCCGCCGCTTGAGCTGCCGCAGGCCGCCAGCAAGGCCAGCGGGACGAGTGCGGCCGCTGTCCACACCATGCGGATTTTATTTGCCACCGGGGAATACTCCTTCGCTTCAGCACGCTGAGACGTGCGCTATATGAGGGCTCGCGCGATCGCGCGAGACGAGGCCCGCGGTTTTGCGCGGTTCTTGCCCCCGTGCGGGAGGAGTGCATTCCTCCCGCACGGGCGGGTCTGCCGGCTAGCCGAACCGGCCGCCGACGTAGTGAGCGGTCTCCTCCTCGGCGGGATTCTCGAAAACCTGCTGCGTGGCGCCGTGCTCGACCAGGCGGCCCTGGTTGAGGAAGACCGTCCGGTCGGACACCCGGCGGGCCTGGGCGAGGTTGTGGGTCACGATCACCACGGTCAGCCTGGGCACCAGGGTCCGGATGAGCGCCTCGATCGACTCGGTCGCGACCGGGTCAAGCGAGGATGTCGGCTCATCGAGGAGCAGTACCTGAGGCTCGATCGCGAGCGCCCTGGCCAGGCAGAGCAGCTGCTGCTGCCCGCCGGAGAGCCGGAACGGCGAGTCCTTGAGCCGCCCGCCGACGGCGTCCCAGAGGCCGACCTCGGCCAGCCGCTGGCGCGCGATGGCCTTCAGCCCGTTCCGGCTGGCCAGCCGGTGCGCACGGGCCCCCGCAACCACGTTATCCATAATGGACATGGGGAACGGGTTGGGTCGCTGGAACAGCATGCCGACCTTGCGCCGCAGGGCCATCAGCTCGACGCCCGGGTGCCAGATGCTCTGCCCGTCCAGCAGCACGTCACCGGCGTGCCGGTAGCCGGTCACCTTGTCGTTCATCCGGTTGAACGTCCGCAGCAGGGTGGTCTTGCCCGAGCCCGTCGGCCCGAGCAGCGCCGTCACGACGCCCTGCTGGATGTCCAGGGAGATATTGCTCAGCACGGCGCGCGGCCCGAAGCTGAGCGTCAGGTCGACGGCTCGCAGCGTCGTGACCCCGCCGCCAAGCTCCGGCCCGCCAGTCACGTCCCGCGCCGCGTCAGCGCTCGTCTCGGTGAGACTGCCGGCCGCACCAGGCACGGACCTCGCCGAATCGGCCTCGATCGACACCTGCCGCCTCGCCTTCCAAGCCTGTGCTGAGCGTGCCGGCCGCTCGGTGCGGCCAGCCTCATCATCGGGGGCGCAGGTTACGAGCAGCTGAACAGCAGGGACCATAACAGGCGACGAGCAGATGGCAAGATGACAAACCGGAACCGCTGGCGGCGGCGCGGGAAGGTCGCGGCGCAGGAAGGTCATCGCGCGGACATGATGATGGCCGGGTTCCCGCTCCTGAGCGGAAACCCGGCCATCATCGGGTAGCCGTCACTGACGGCCGGGACACCTCAGACGGCCACCTCGAGCTCGGTGACCTGGCCAATATCGGCCGCCACGGCACGCTCGGCACGTACCCCGCCGGGAGCGAGTATCCGCAGCGTCCAGGTGCCGGGGGCGGCGAAGAAGCGGAAGCCGCCGTCCTCGCCCAGGGGCACCTCGGCGACGAAGTCGCCGCCGGAGTCCAGCAGCCGGGCGTAGCCCGTCGGCACCGCTGATCCGCCCCTCGTCACCCTGCCCTGGACGATCGCCTGGTGGCCGGCGTCGGTAGCCACGGCTCCGCCCGCGGGCGCGCCGCACCCGTCGCTGGTCACGAGGCGTCGCCGACCGCAATCGGGACGCCGACCAGCGAGCCGTACTCGGTCCACGACCCGTCGTAGTTCTTCACGTTCGGCTGGCCAAGGAGCTCGTGCAGTACGAACCAGGTGTGCGCCGAGCGCTCGCCGATCCTGCAGTAGGCGATGGTGTCCTTGCCGAAGTCCACGCCTGCCTCGTCCCTGTACAGCGCGCGCAGCGCATCGTCGGACTTGAACGAGCCGTCTTCCGCGGCCGCCTTCGACCAGGGCACGTTCTTGGCGGTGGGGATGTGACCGCCGCGCTGTGCCTGCTCCTGCGGCAGGTGCGCGGGCGCGAGCAGCCGGCCGGCGAACTCGTCCGGCGACCGCACGTCGACCAGGTTGAGCTTGCCGATCGCCGCCACGGCCTCGTCGCGGAACGCCCGGATCGAGGAGTCCTGCTGCTGAGCCGTGTAGGAGGTGGCCGCGCGCTTCGGGACGTCGGTCACCAGCTCGCGGGACTCCAGCTCCCACTTCTTGCGGCCGCCGTCCAGCAGCTTGACATCGTGGTGCCCGTAAAGCTTGAAGTACCAGTAGGCATAGGCGGCGAACCAGTTGTTGTTGCCGCCGTAGAGCACCACCGTGTCGTCATTGGCGATCCCGCGCGCCGACAGCAGCGCCTCGAAGCCGGCCTTGTCCACGAAGTCGCGGCGCACCGGGTCCTGCAGGTCCGTCTTCCAGTCGATCTTGACCGCGTCGGCGATGTGGCCCTTGTCGTAGGCGCTGGTGTCCTCGTCTACCTCGACGAGCACCACGCCATCGTCACCATGATGAGCCTCGACCCATTCGGCGTCCACGAGGACATCGGAACGGCTCATAGTTAAACCTCCTTGTTAGCTTCGGCCGGCACCATGCTCTGGTGGCCAGGCCAGATACGTCGGATGATCAGATACATCTCGCAGCCCAGGCAGAGGCCGAAGACTCCGTTGAGGAACGCGGCGACCAGGCCGGCCGCGGCCGCGGCCATGCCCAGGGCGGTCACGCCCGTGCCGTAGCCGATCACCCCGATAACGCTGATCAGCAGCCCGACGCCCTGCGCGAAGCGGGGCGGCTCCTCGGGCTCAAGCTCGGCCGGCGGCCCTAGGCGGGGCCTGACCAGCCAGCGGTAGAGCAGGCCGTACGGGGACCTCCGCATGCCGAGGAAGGCTCCGGCGGCGAAGACGAGCGCCTGCGCAGCCAGCAGCCACACGCTGCCGGTGACCAGGACGACCGCGAAGACAACGAGGGTAATCAGCGCGCCAAAGCGCGGGCCTCTCGGATCGATGCCCATCTGCGGTGTCCCTTCGGCGGTGCTGACCCTGGCTCCCCGGCTAGTGGTACCCCGGCCCGCCGCGCGTGCCCCAGTGGATTCGCGCGCCGGGCGGCCGGACACTGCGCGGTCGCGACACGGCAGAAATCTACCGCCCGGCGCCTGGTCAGCACCGGGTGCGCGACGACTGCCTTTATTTCCGATCTGATGACACGATAATCCACTCTATGTCACCTCGCCCAGTGCCGCTATCAGGTCGGCCTTGCGGGGCTGCCCGCTCGCCCTCCGCGCGATGCGGCCGTCCGGGCCGAGCACGAAGACGGTGGGCGTACGGCGGACATCCAGGCGGCGGACAAGTTCCAGGTGCGATTCGGCGTCTATCTCCACGTGCGCGACCCCGTCGATCAGGCCTGCTACCTCGGCCAGGATCCGCCTGGTGGACCGGCACGGCGCGCAGAACGCGGAGGAGAACTGGACGAGCGTGGCACGCGAGCCGAGCGGCACGCCGAGTTCCGCCCCGGTGATGCCGCGGGGCACCGCACCCGAGGCGGCCGGGCCAGCCGGGACGGACCGGACCCTGCCGTTGCGCTGGCGCCAGGCAAGGCCGGCCGCCGTAGCGACGGCAAGCGCCGCCGCGGTCACGATCAGCCCGGCTATCACGCCCTATAGAAGCGCGGGCGCCGCCCGGGCATTCCCGCGGCGGGCGCTGGCATCGCCCGGCGTTCCGCTCTCGGGCGGCCGGAGTTATCAGGCGGCCGGGCCGGAGTTGTCAGGCGGCCGGAACGGTCACCAGCACTCGCCCGTGCGAGGTGATCTCGAAGCTGCGCAGCCCCGAGGAAGCGACCGACACCGACGCCGGGTACTGCGCGTCCTGCTGACTGTAGGCGACCTTCCAGCCGCCGGCCGGCAGCCGCTGCCCGCCGGAGCTCACGACCCACATCTGGCAGCTCGTGCCATACGGGATTCCGGTGACCCTGACGTCCATCTTGGTCCCCCACGACGTGGCCGAGTACCGGATGACCGCGCTGACGTGCGTACGCGGGTTGGTCGCCCTGACCACCTCCGCGGCGGTGCTGACGTGGTACTGCGGCACGGCGGCCTGCCCGCCGGGAGCCAGCAGGCGCGCGCCGACCGCGCCGCCGGCCACCGCGATGACGACCGCGGCCGCTGCCGCGGCGATAACGCGCCACCTGCGGGCCGCCCGCCGCGCGGCCACCCGGCCGAGCAGCGAGCTCAGCAACTCGGCCGGGGGCTCATCGGAGTCCCTCAGCTCGGCACTGTCCATGAACAGCCGCTCGGCTTCGTGGGCGGGCACCCGGCCGAGCAGGGCCGGCAGGCCGGCCAGCCCGGCGAGTTCCTCCCGGCAGTCCGGGCAGGTGGCCAGGTGGATGTCGACCGCCGAGCGCTCGGCCGGATCGATCGCGCCGACCAGGTAAACGCCGAGAGCCTGGCGGATGTCGCGGCAGGCAGGCCCGGTCATGGCGCGAGCCCCCGTTCCTCTAGTGCCAGCTTGAGCGCCCGGAGCGCGTAGAACGTCCGGGACTTGACGGTACCGGCTGGTATGCCGAGCGCCGCGGCCGCCTCGGCCACCGAGCGGCCCCGGTAGTAGGTCTCCAGCAGCACCCCGCGATGCTCGGGCCGCAGCGCCTTCAGCGCGTCGGCCACGGCCCATGATTCGAGCGCCCGGTCGGCCTCATCCGGCGCCGGGATCAGGTCAAGCGCCGCCTCCCCCACCTCACGCGGCCGCGCCCGCCTGGCACGGTACGCGTCCACGGCGAGGTTCCGCGCAACGGCGAAGAGCCACGGCCTGGCCGGCCGCTCGGCGATGGCAGCTGGATGCTGCCAGGCCCGCAGCAGCGTCTCCTGCACGATGTCCTCCGCGCGCTGCCGGTCGCCGCTGGTCAGGTGCAGCGCGTATCGCAGTAGCGGGCCGGCGTGCTCAGCGTAAAGCGAGCGCACCAGGTCCTCGTCGGAGACCGGTCGCTGCAGTCTCAGGCGACTCGTTTTGCTATGGCCGGCCACATTCAGGTAAACGTCAGGACTGCCCCGATGGTTCACCGACCAGGCCAGGACTCATCCCGGTACCGGAGATCCGGTCCGCGGCCCCGCCGGCGGATGAGCACAGCCGGTCGCCAGGCCGCAAGCTCCTAGCCGCCGGCGAACGGCGGCAGGACCTCGATGACGGCAGCGTCGTCCAGGATCACCGCGTGCTTGGCACGGATCCCGACCGGAGCGCCATCAATGAGAAACGACGAGCGGGCCAGCACGGCCAGGAACCGGGTGTCCTGACCCGCCCTGGCGCTCGCGGCAGCTAGCGCCTCGGCGAGGGTCTCAGCGGTGATCGTCTCCTCGGCGGTCCCGGCTGCCTCCCTCGCCGCTGCCCAGTAGCGCAGTGTCACGATGGCCATGTCAGCTATCCTCGCCCTATAGGCGAGTCCGGGCAACGCCGCCCCAGTCCTCGCGGGTCTACATGGACAGGTCGCCGCGGGCGGCGCCACGGACCGGAGGTGGCAACGTTGAGCGACGTGCTGCTGCTTACCGGTGCCAGGGAATCGTCGGCCGACATCCTGCCGGCCCTTGACCTGCTGCCCCACTCGGTGCGGCTAGGGCCGGCCGACGCCACCGCGGTGGCCGGCGGCTCGCCGGCTGACGTGGTGCTCATCGACTCACGTCGTGATCTTATGCACGCCAAGGGCCTGTTCCGCCTGCTGCGAGGCGGCGGGCTCGATTTGCCCGTGCTCGCAATCGTGGCCGAGGGCGGCTGGGCGGCCGTGACCCCCGACTGGGGCGCCGACGACGTGATACTCAACACGGCGGGGCCTGGCGAGATCGAGGCGAGACTGCGGCTCGCCATCGGGCGCCGGACGGTCGCGGCACTGTCCGTGCCCGGCGAGATCCGCTCCGGCGAGCTTGTCATTGACGAGGCCAGCTACACGGTGCGGCTGCACGGCCGCGTGCTTGACCTGACCTTCAAGGAGTTTGAGCTGCTGAAGTTCCTCGCTCAGCACCCGGGGCGGGTGTTCACCAGGTCGCAGTTGCTCCAGGAGGTGTGGGGCTATGACTACTTCGGCGGCACGCGGACGGTCGATGTGCATGTCCGCAGGCTGCGCGCGAAGCTCGGGGCGGAATACGAGCTGCTCATCGGGACTGTCCGCAACGTCGGATACCGCTTCGTCCCGTCCCAGGACAAGCCCGGTGCCCGCCGGAAGCCAGCCGGGCCGGCCGGCGAGCTGAACCTGGCTGACGTCCAGCTGGATCAGGCAGCCGGCCAGCTGGATCAGACAGCCGACGGGAGAGAGGCCAGCGCCCCGCATGCCGGGAGATGACGGGCCAGCCGAGCTGAGCGTCCGCGACCGGATCCCTGCCGCCGAGGCCGCGGCGGTGCTGGAGCTTGTCCGTGCCGCCACCGACGAGGATGACGTGCGGCCACTCTCTGAGCACGTCATGCTGCATCTGCGTTACGGGGGCGACCCCGGCGCACGCGACCTGCTGCTGCGCAGCCACGGCGAGCTGGCCGGATACGCGCACCTGGATCCGGCCGGCCCGGCCGAGGGCCCGAGTGGCGAGCTGGTGATTCATCCCGCGCATCGCGGCCGTGGGCTCGGGCTGGACCTCACCCGCGCGCTGGTGTCCGAGGCCGGCCACGCGCCATTGCGGCTCTGGGCACACGGTGACCTGCCCGCCGCGACCAGGCTGGCCGCCGCGGCGGGCTTCGAGCGGGTTCGCTCCCTGTGGCAGATGCGGCGTTCGCTGCAGTCCAGGATCGGCCAGCCCCGGCTGGCCGATGGCATCACCGTCCGCACCTTCGCCGTCGGCCAGGACGAGCGGCAGTGGCTCGAGGTCAACGGCAAGGCCTTCGCCGGTCATCCCGAGCAGGGCGCGTGGACCAGCGCAGACCTTGACCTGCGCGAGCGGGAGCCGTGGTTTGACCCCGACGGCTTCTTCCTGGCCGAGCGCGGCGGGCGGATCGTGGGGTTCCACTGGACCAAGGTGCACGGCCGGACCGCGGCTGCGAGCCCTGACGGCGGGCCGGCAGGCGACGGCCATGAGCCGATCGGCGAGGTCTACGTGGTCGGGGTCGACCCTGCGGAACGCGGTACTGGCCTGGGGCGCGCGCTGACCGTGATCGGGCTGCGTTACCTGCGTACCCTCGGCTTGCTCCAGGTCATGCTCTACGTGGACGAGGCCAACACCGCGGCGATCGGCCTGTATGAATCCCTGGGATTTACCCACTGGAGCACCGACGTCATGTTCGCGGGCCCGGCGGGCCCGGCGGCCCCGGCAGCGCTCCCGGCCAAGCCGCCGGCATAGGCGGGGGATTTCCGCCGGACGGCGCAGCGGACGGGGCAGCCGGCGCGAACGGTCAGCCGGCGGCAGGCAGCGTGGCGGCAGCGGGCATCGCGGGATCCGTGCCGCGGAGCTGATCGGCCAGCAGCTGATCGGCCAGCAGCTGGTCGGCGCGGACCGGCAGGCGCCCGGCAATGGGCAGCACGCCGAGCACCTCGTCGATCTCGTCATCGGTCAGGGGCCGGTCGCTCGCTGCGACGGCGCCCAGGACTTCCGCGTACAGCTCGATCTCGTCGAGCGCCACGAGATCATGGACGCGCAGGTCGATGTAGTCGCGCACCGCGTGCACCTCCCCTGGCTGAGCGGTTTCGCGGGAATGTGCCGTCAGGTTACGGCGCGATCCGGGCTCCCCGCATGGCCCATCGGGATCATTTTCTGACCACCTTCGGGTGCGGTTACGCGCGGCGCGCCCGGATGATGATTCCAGTGCGGCGACAGTGCCGCCTGATGTATCCGGCATACCCCGCAGTTTGCCGCCACCCGGCCATGTGCCGCTGCGCTTTCAGATATCCGGAAATTCCTGCCACGTCGCGGCGCGATGCCGCGCGGCCCGGTCCACGTAGTGAGCGGCAGTCGTCGCGATGGCGGCCGTGTCCTGGTCGGTCAGCTCGCGCACGACGCGGCCGGGCACCCCGGCGTAGAGGACTCCGGCAGGCACGGTCGCGCCCGGCAGTACGACGGCCCCGGCGGCGACCAGCGCGCCGGCGCCCACCCGGGCACGGCCGAGTACGATGGCGCCGATCCCGATCAGGGCTCCGGCCTCCACTCGCGCGCCGTGCACGACGGCCCGGTGGCCAAGGCTGACCCGTTCAGCCAGCAGTACCGGCTCGCCCTCATCGACATGCAGGCAGCACTGGTCCTGGATGTTGCAGTCAGGGCCGACCACGATCTCATCGGCGTCCGCGCGGAGGACCGCCCCGTACCAGACGCTGGCCGACCTGCCGAGGGTCACCCTGCCCACTACCACGGCGCCGGGGGCGACCCAGGCACCGGGATGAATGACCGGGCCGGTCCCGTCCACGGTGCCGATCAGTCCCGCAGGTCCGATAAAGCTCACGGGCCCCGACCGCCTCCCTTGTGCGTCGGGGGCCCGTCAGTGAGCCCCGGCCGCTGATCATCGGGCAGCTGTCCCGCGATCATCCGGACACCGCCACCGGGCAATGCTCTCACGCGATACCTCGCTCCCCGCGCAGAAACGGACAAAATGGGATACTCGGCCGTTTCGGTTGCGCCGGAGGGTCCTCGGGACAAGAGTCATCCGCGATATCCTCAGCCAAGGACGCGTGGCCCGCGGCCCGGCTCACCAGCCGCAGCGGGCCGGACAAGACGACAAGAACCCCGCAGATCCCGACCGCGCCACCCCGGTGGCGCAGTCGGCCCACCCCGGCTCATCGGGGTCTGCCTTACCCACGACGGGTGACACCATGACCGACCAGACTGATCTCCTTTCCGAGATGGGCCAGGAAGACACATTCGAAAAGGAGATGCGGGGCTACAGCCGCCGGCAGGTCGACGAGTTCGTGGCCCGCTCGCGCAGCCAGACCCGGGATCTCGAAGAGCAGCTATCTCGTTCACTCGATGAAATCGAGCGGCTCCGGCTTGAGCTTTCCTCGGCACGGCAGGCCGCCGGAGGCAAGCCGGCCTATGAGGAAATCAGCGAGCGGATGGGCCAGATACTCAAGCTGGCCGACGACGAGGCCAAGGCGCAGAAAAGCCGCGCGCAAGAGGACATCGCCAAGGTCCGCAGCGAAGCCCAGCAGGAGACCGAGAAGTTCAGGGCGGAGGCGCGGGAGCAGTCCGATCGCATGCTGAGCGCCGCCCAGGAGCAGGCGGAGCACGCCATCGCCTCGGCCAGGACAGAGGCCGAGAAGACGCGGAGTTCCGCGCGCAGCGAGGCGGAGCGCTCGATCACCGATGCGCATAAGCAGGCGGAGAGCACCGTGGTCACCGCCAAGTCGCAGGCGAAGCAGGTGCTCGACGAGGCGACCGCGCGCGCCACCGCGATCCACGACGGGGCCGAGCGCCGGCTGAACCTGCTGACCGCGCGCCACACCGAGGCGATCCGCCGGCTGACGGAGATCAGGGACGTGGTGACGACCCTTGTCGCCGGCGAGGCGGCCCGCGGTTCGATGGAGGAAGAGGTCGCTAAGTCGGTCGCCAGCGCCATCGCGGCCGGCAACGCCGCGAACAGCGGGAATGGCGGCGCGACTGAGGGCAGGCACGCGCCGGCCGCCGCGCGGGGCCGCGGCCCCGCCGACCAGCCGAAGCCACAGCCCACGGTCGCCGCCAAGGCGCCGGGCGGGCGCGACAGCCTCGGCCAGGGTGACGGGCAGGCCCAGCTTCCGGCCACCCGGACCCCGCCGAGTCACCGCGCGGAGCGCGATGGCCAGCCGCCCGCGGCGAGTCAGCCGCCCGCCGCCAGCCAGCCGGACGCGGGCGGGTCGCCCAGCACGTGAGCGGATCCCACAGCACGTGACCGGCCGGCGGAGCCACCGCTGACCTCTGCGGCTCCGCCGCTCGCAGTATCCGCCGACCGCCGGGCATGTTCCGCCGGCGGTGTCTGGCGGGCCTCATCCAGCGGCGGCTCCCGCCGGCAGTGTCTGTCGGCATCCGCCGGCGGTGTCGGGCGGCTCCCGCCGGCGGTGTCGGGCGGCTCCCGCCGGCAGTGTCTGGCGGCACGGTCGCTGGCAGCGCTATTCCGGTAGCGCGTCCAGTCGCCGCAGAATGACGCCCTCGCGCAGCGCCCACGGGCAGATCTCCAGCTCAGGCAGGCTAAAGAGATCCATCGCCGCGTCTGCCACGATCGCTCCGGCGGCCAGCTGCCCAGCGCGCCCTCTCGACACGCCAGGCAGCTGGGAGCGTTCGGCTGCACTGGTCCTGGCGAGCCGTTCGGCGAGTTTCCTGACCTCCGAGTGATGCAGGACGCGCCGGACGTACGGGCCGTAGCTGGACGGTGCCGCGCCGCCGATCCTGGCGAGCTGGCGGAATGTCTTCGAGGTAGCTACCGCGTGGTCGGGACGGCCATCGCGCATCACCGTGCCCGCGCTGGCGGCGATCTGGGCCCGGACGTACTTGCGGAGCTGGCGGATCTCCTGCGCCGACGGAGGATCGCCGGACAGCCAGTCCCTGGTGAGCCTGCCCGCGCCCAGCGGCATGGAGACCGCGGCGCCCGGCTCCTCATCCACCCCCGACGCGATTTCCAGCGAGCCGCCGCCGATGTCCAGCATGAGCAGCCGGCCCGACGACCAGCCGAACCAGCGCCGCGCGGCCAGGAAGGTAAGCCGCGACTCCTCCGGCCCGGACAGCACCCGGATGTCGACCTTCGTCTCCGACTGGATCCGCGCTATCATCTCGTCCCCGTTGGCGGCGTCGCGCACCGCGGATGTGGCGAACGCCATCAGCTCCTGCACGCCCTTGTCCTCGGCGACGCCAAGCGCCTCGTTGACGAACTCCTTCAGCTGGATCTCGCAGTCCTGGGACAGCCGGTTGGCACTGTCCAGATGCTCCCCGAGCCGCAGCTCGGCCTTGTGGGAGTACGCGGGAACCGGGCGGGCGCCCTGATAGGCGTCCACGACAAGCATGTGGACAGTGTTGGATCCGACGTCCAGTACACCGAGTCGCATACGTCAGACGCTACTGGCCCGCGGAACCCCGGGCACCGCGATGCCGCGCGACGCGCGAGATCGGGCCCGGGAACGCCGGGAGGCGCCGCTGGACCTGAACATGCCGCGCTGCAGCGGCAGCTGACGCGGATCAGGCCGCGGCGGTCAGCCGGCTGGTGGCGCCGGGCCGTCGACGTCCTCGATGCGCGCCTGGGACGGATCCCGGCGTGCCGAGATGGCGGTGGACGCGGCCTGGGCCTCGTGCAGGACCCGCAGGATGTTGCCGCTGGCGAGCCGGCCGCAGTCTGCCTCGCTCCAGCCCCTGTCCAGCAGCTCAGCGATAAGGCCCGGGTAGCAGGAGACGTCCTGCAGGCCGTCGGGAAACTGATCGGCGCCGTCGTAATCGCCGCCGACTCCGACATGCTCGATTCCCGCGACCTCGCGCACGTGGTCAACGTGATCGGCGACCTGCGGCAGCGTCGCCGCTGGCCGGGGACGCGTGGCCGCGAACTCAGGGAGCAGCCGCCGCCAGACGGAGAAATCCTGCTGGTCGAGACCGCGCCGCCCTAGCTCCGCGGCGAACTCGAGCTCCCAGTCCCGGCAGGCCTGGGAAACGAACGACGGTACGAACGTCACCATGCACACTCCCCCGTTCCCAGCCAGCCGGGCAAGCATGTCGTCGGGCACATTGCGCGGGTGATCGCAGAGCGACCGCGCCGAGGAGTGCGAGAAGATGACCGGCGCCTCCGCCGCGTCGAAGGCGTCACGCATCACCTTGGCCGAGACATGGGAGAGGTCGACGAGCATGCCGAGCCGCTGCATCTCGCCGACCACCTCGCGGCCGAACGCGGTCAGCCCGCCGGCAGCCGGCTCGTCGGTCGCCGAGTCCGCCCAGGGAACGTTCAGGTTGTGGGTCAGGGTCAGGTATCGGACGCCGAGCGCGTACAGCGCCCGCAGCACGCTCATCGACGAGGCGATCGAGTGACCGCCCTCCGCGCCCAGCAGCGACGCGATCCTGCCCGCCGCGAAAATCCGTTCCACGTCGTCGGCAGTCAGCGCGAGTTCCAGGGAGGCCGGGTAGCGGCGGATCATCTCGTGCACGAGGTCGATCTGCTCGATCGTCATGGTGACGGCCTCGGCGCCCGCCAGGCCGGCCGGCACGTAGACCGACCAGAACTGGGCCCCGACCCCGCCGCTCGCCAGCCGCGGCAGATCCGTGTGGGTGCCGGCCACCCGCGCGGCCAGGTCGATCCCGCCAGAATTCCATTCTGCCTTCTGGCGGAGCGCCCAGGCCAGGTCGTTGTGGCCATCCATGATCGGAAAGCGGCGCAGTAGCTCGCTGGCAGCGCCGCGGCTGCTCGGCATGCGCCTAGCCTACGAACAAACCCGCGAACAAGCCCAGGGGCGCGGCCGGATGGCCTCAGCGCGGGCGCAGGTGACTGTAGAACCATGCGAGGGCCTCGTCGACGGCCGGCCCGACATAGCGGGGAACGTCGTAGAGGTCGATGTGGCAGCTGGTGTCCAGCCAGACCAGCTTCTTCGGGTCACCCGCCCGGTCAAAGACCGCGGCCGCCTGCCGCGGCGTGGTGTACTCATCCTCGCGGCCATGGACGATCAGCAGCGGCGTCGGCGAGATGAGGTCCGCGCCGACGGCGAGATCGATCGTGATCAGCTCAAGCACCGACAGCGCGGTCAGCTGATTCGCCCAGCCCCGGCATGCGCCTCGCGGCGAGCTGTAATAATCGGCTGGCTCCTGGCCGCCCATGACGACCGGCCGCCCGTCATGGACGTCCACCGCGGCCCAGTACTCGACATCCCCGGTCGCCTGCTGGCGACCGGCCAGCTCCGTGAACATGGCGAGCTGGGCCCGGTACCGCCCGGTGCCCATCGCGTCGCGCATCGCCTGCGGAGAGTTGTAACCGCCCGCGATGCCAGCCACGGCCCTGATCCGCGGGTCGAAGGCCGCGAACCTGAGCGCGTAGCCGCCGCCGAGGCAGATCCCGCAGCAGCCGATCTGCGCCGGATCGACCTCGGGCTGGCCGGCCAGGAAGCTCACGGCGTCGCGCAGGTCGTGCAGCTTGCCCGCGGCGTCCTCGTGCTGGCGGGGAGTGCCTCCGCTGGCACCGAAGTTGCGATGATCGAAGGACAGCGTGACGTAGCCCGCGGCCGCGATCTTCTCCGCGTACAGGCCAGTGACCTGCTCTTTAACGCCGGATAACGGGCCGGTGAAGACAACACCCGGATGCGGCCCGCGATGCTCGGGCACCCGCAGCTGCCCGGCGAGGGTGATCCCGTCGCTGACGAAGGAAACATCCCTGGTCTGCATCGGCCCGCCCCTCCCGCCCGGCGACCCTGGCCGGCCTGCCGCTTCGTCCGCCCCGGCTGGCTGCCGGCAGAGCCGCTGGCGCAGGGAAACCGGCCGGCTACGCCCATTCTCCGTTCGCTGCCCGCCGGCCGCCACTTCCGCCGATCCGCGGTGAGCTCCAGGGGCCGCGCCGGGACGGCCAGGGCGCCCCGCCGCCCGGCTGGCGGGATGCCGCGATACCCCCGCGATGCCCGGGTTGTGACAGAGTGCGGCCATGGGACTCGACCTGTCACAGTGGCTCGCGATTTCGGTGCACCGGGCGCTCGATGTCGACTCGGCGGGCCGGATTCTGGCCGGCCGCGACGAGAGCGGCTCCCTGCAGCTCGCCGAGATCTCGCCGGACGGATCCGCCGAGGCGCTCACCGTGCTGCCCGGTGCCTGCACCGGCCGCTACCTGCCCGGCCAGCGCGCCGTCGTCGTGTCGCACGACGATGGCGGCAACGAGCGCAGGCAGCTGTCGCTGCTGCGCCTGCCGCTGCCCGGCGGGCGGCCAGCCGGGCTGGCGGACCTGGAACCGCTCGTGCGCGATCCGCGTTACGTGCACAATCTCGCGGATGTCTCGGCGCGGCGGATCTGCTACCTGACGAACAGGCGCGATGGCGTCAAGTTTGACGTAGTGCTGCGCGATCTTGCCACGGGCACCGAGCAGACCGCCTTCGCCGCAGCAGGCGGCGTGTCCGAGGCGGTGCCGTCACCGGATGGCCGCTGGCTTGCGGTGAGCGTGCCGACGGCCGTGGCCAACTCCGATCAGGTCCTGCTCGCCGACCTCAGCCAGCCGCCGGGCCCCGGCCGGCTGCGCGCCCTGACCGGCGCGGGGGAGAACGCCAGCCAGGGGCGCCTGCAGTGGCTGCCCGGCAGCGACGGGCTGATCGTGACGACCAACCGCGGTCGCGAGTTCACCGGCATCGCCCGCTACGACCTTGCGGCGGAAAGATGGACCTGGCTGATCACCGACGACACCCTCGACCTGGCCGGCTGGGTGTCCCCGGACGGATCCTGGATCCTGGTCGAGCGCAACGACGACGGCGCATCCCTGCTGACCCTGCACGAGGCCGCCACCGGCGCCGCCGTACGGGATATCCCGCTGCCGGCGGCCGGCTGCGTCACGGACGTTCCGCTGCCCGACCCGTGCTGGTCACCGGACAGCAGCGTGGTGGTGATGTCGATCGCGGCAGCGCAGATGCCGGGCGACGTGCTGCTCGCCGACCCGGGCACCGCGGGGATCCGGGCGCTGACTCGCTCGGCGGGCCAGCTGGGCGGGTCGGCGCCCGCCCTGCCGGAGGCCCATCAGATCCCGGCGCCGGACGGCGAGCTCGTGCCGTGCCTGGTCTACCGGAGCCGGGAGGCTGCCGACCACGGCCTGGCCGGATCGGCGGTGCTCGTCATCCACGGCGGCCCGGAGAGCCAGGCGAAGCGTAACTTCAATCCGCTGGTCCAGGCGCTGGCAGCGGCCGGGCACACGGTGCTCGTGCCCAACGTGCGTGGCTCGGTCGGCTATGGCAAGCGCTGGTACTCCGCTGATGACGTCGGCCGCCGGCTTGACTCGGTGGCCGATCTCGCCGCGATTCACGCGTACCTGCCGAAGCTGGGCGTCGACCAGCGCAGGGCCGCGTTGTTCGGCGGCTCCTACGGCGGCTACATGGTGCTCGCCGGGCTCGCGTTCCAGCCGGATCTGTGGGCGGCAGGCGTCGACATCGTGGGGATCTCGTCACTGGTGACATTCCTGGAGAACACCTCCGCATACCGGCGGGCCCAGCGCGAGCGCGAGTACGGCAGCCTCGAGCGGGACCGCGATTTCCTGCTCGCTGCGTCGCCGCTGACCAGGATCGACGCGATTCGCGCCCCGCTGTTCATCATCCACGGCGCGAACGATCCCCGGGTGCCGCTCAGTGAGGCAGAGCAACTGCACGCGGCGCTGACCGCACGTGGCCAGGAGTGCGAGCTGCTCGTCTACGGCGACGAGGGCCACGGACTGGCCAAGCGCGCCAACAAGATCGACGCGTACCCGAAGGCGTTCGCATTCCTGGCCAGGCACCTGGCGTCCTGACCCGGACTGGCGCGGCGCGGACTGGCGCGGACTGGCGCGGCGCTTCATGATCCCGGGGATTTCTCAGTCGCGGCGACTGAGAAATCCCCGGGATATTGGGGCTCCTGGCTGGCAGAGCGGTCTGACCGGGTGCCGGCGAACGCGCTCCTGGCGATACTGGGGACCGGCGTGACAACGATAGGGAGGACCGGCGTGACAAGGGACGAGTTGCTCGCCCATTGCATGGCCAAGCCCGGCGCCTGGCTGGACGAGCCCTGGGATGGCGACGTCGTGGTTAAGGTCGGCCCGAAGATCTTCGCGTTCCTCGGGTCAGGGTCCGTGTCAACCATCGGAGTCAAGTGCGGCCCGACCCGCGAGGTGGCCGACGAGTGGGTGCTGCGCTACCCCGGCGACGCTTCGGTGATGGCCTACATCGGACGTTCCGGATGGAACAGCCTGCGGATCGCGGGCGCGATTCCCGCCGGCGAACTGCTCGAGGCTGTCGACGCGTCCTACGACACCGTGGTCAGCAAGCTGCCGAAGAAGGACCGCCCGGCTGGTTCCTAGACCGCCCCTGGACCGGCGGTGGCGCGAAGCCGGCGGATCCGGGCGGATCTGGTCGCGAGCCGCCGTCGGTGCTGACACGCTGCGCCCGGGCGTAACCTAGCGCGTTGCCAGCGAGATCCTGGGCAGCAGCGTTAAATAGCGTGGTAGGGGTCAACGCGGCGACCTGATCACTGCTGCCGCTCCTTGCGGACGCGGAGGGCGGAAATGGGGCAAGCCAAGCGGGCTGGGCAGCCGCCTCAGATCGGCTTGCCGCACGTCCGGCAGGCGCCGGGCAGGCGATCGCCGCCCATCTCCGGCGCCCGGCAGGACCAGGCCGCCGCCGGGAACGCCCGGCAGGACCAGGCCGCCGCCGGGAACGCCCGGCAGCACCAGGCCGTCCCCGGGAACGCCCGGCAGCACCAGGCCGCTCGCCGGGCAGCGGCCGACCGCGAGCTGCTCGACGAGATGGCCGCCGCCGGGTTCGCCGGCCCGGTGCATGAGATGTTCACGTCCAGTCTCGCCGCCTACGGCCTGGCAGTGATGCTGGCCTGGATCGGCAGCGGAGAGATCACTGCCCGATGCCAGGCGGCGGGCCGCCCGCTGCCCGGCGATGCCGCGCCGGAGACGCTGAGCGCCGATGACCGGCTGGAGGTCGCCGCCGAGACCGTGGCCAGGGCGCTGCGCTACTTCTTCATCCGGGTCGTGCGGGCCGGCCAGTGGGATCATCGTCGCGGCACCAGCCTGCGGACGTTCTTCGTCGGCGCCTGCGTGCTGCAGTTCCCCCCCGTGTACGGCGCATGGACCGGGAAGCGCCGATGGGCAGGCATCCGCGACGGGCAGAACCCCGGCGCCGAGGCGGACGCCGTCGCCTGGGCCGAGGCTGACGAGTCCGCCCCGGCCGGCCAGTCCGGCGTGGCGGCTGGCCTGATCGAGCGCTCGTCCCTGGGCACCGCCGCCGCCACTCACGTACGCTCGCTCGCCGCCGCGGCGGACGTCACGGCCGTCATGGCGCGACTGCGCCAGCTGAGCACCGGGGCCGGGGCGGCGCCAGGCACCACCGACCGGACGCCTGCTGCGTCACGGGCACGCGGAGCTGGCACCGCAAGTCCCGCCGCTGGTCCCGCCGCCGCGAAGTCCCGCCCGGCCGCATCCGCGAAACCCGCCGCCAGCCCCGCCACTGCGAAGTCCCACCCGGCCGCATCCGCGAAACCCGCCGCCAGCCCCGCCACCGCGACCCTCGCCGCGTCGCTGCTGGCGGCCGATGCCAGGCGGGTAGCCGGAGCGCGACCGGTGAGCGTCCGGCGCGGCTCGCCCGGATCGGACGCTGACCAGGCGCTGACCGTGCTTTACGAGACGCACTACCGGGCCCTGACTCAGCTGGCCACGCTCCTGGTGAGCGACGTGGCGACAGCGGAGGACATCGTCCAGGACGCGTTCGTCGCCATGCACGGCGCGTGGCGGCAGCTGCGGGACGGCGGCCAGGCCCTGCTGTACCTGCAGCAAGTAGTGGTCAGACGGGCGCGCTCCAGCCGCCCGGCTCGCGGCGGCCCGGGCGTTGGTGCGGAAGGCCGGCCAGCAGCCGGGCGGCGGAAGGGCAGCGAACCAGAACCCCGCCTGGTAGCGGCGCTCCGCTCGCTTCCGGCCAGGCAGCGCGAGGCACTGGTCCTGCGTTACTACGCGGACTTGCCCGAGGCCCAGATCGGCCCGGCGATGGGGATCAGCGGCCGCGCGGTGAGCAACCATGTAGCCCGCGGCATGTCCGCGCTGCAGGCCGCGCTGGAACGCGGTCAGCCGGACGGTGGCCCGCCGGCGGCCGGAGCGGCTGGGGACGCGGGCCCGGCATAGAATCGCCGCTGCCTCAGGCCGCGCTAGCCGCCAGTCGCGGCCCCGGAGGAGAAAGCGGTTGCCGGCGTCGCCCGCAGGTGGTTGCGTCAGTGGGATGATCCAGGGTGGCCAGGAACTTGTCCGGCACGTCTGCACTGCGTATGGCATGACTACGGGGGCGGACGCGTCGATGATTCTGGCCGCGCGCGGCGCGGTGGGGCGGATCTGGCGGCTGGACGTCGGGACGGAAAGCTATGCGCTCAAGGAGCTGCTCAGGGGCGCCGACGAGGAGTCGGTGCGCAGGGAAGCGGCGTATACGGCGCATTTCGAGGCCGCTGGTATCCCGCTGCCCGGCAGCGTGCCCGCCGCGGACGGGCGGTTCCTGGTCTGGCTGACCGGGGATCTCGACGGCCGGCGGGCGCGGCTCTACCGGTGGGTCGAGGGCGCGCCGATCGACCCGGCGGAGCCCGATCCCGCGGGTCGCGCTGGTGACCTGCTCGGCCGGCTGCACGCGCATGCCCCGCCGCCAGCCGGCGAGCCGGACCGGTGGTACGAGGCGGTTCCCGGCCCGGCCACATGGGACCGGCTGGCCGGCGTCGCGTCCGGGCAGCGCGCGGACTGGGGATCAGCCGTCGCCGGGCGGGCCGGCCTGCTGCGCGAGCTCGCGGGGCTGGTGACCCCGGCCGCTGCGGACCGGCTGATCACCTGTCACTGTGACCTGCACCCGGACAACGTGCTGGTCGGCAGTTCCGGCGAGCTGGTGGTCCTGGACTGGGACGACGTCGGCCCGGCGTGCCCCGACCGGGAGCTGGCCAGGCTGCTGGTCGAGTGGCACGTGCACGGCGGCCGGCTGGACCGCGCTGCGGCCGGGCGGACCCTGGCCGCTTACCGGGCCGCGGGGGGCACCGGCCGGATCCGTGGCGAGCAGTCGTTCGGCATGCTCATCGCGACCAGGCTCAACTTCCTGCAGGCCCAGGCCAGCGTGGCACTGGACCGGCGCGCGGACCCGGAGGATAGGACATACGCGGCTGGCGAGATCCTGGACACGCTCGCGAGGCTGCCCACTCCCGGGCTTATCGCCGAGCTGATCGAGATGGCGGATGCCGCCGGCGGCTGAGCTGGCGGAGCGGGCGCTGCGGCCGCTGTCCGCCCGGTTCAGCTGGCCTGGGTTCAGCTGGCCTGGGTTCAGCTGGGCCGGTCAGCTGGTCTGCTTGATGTCGGAGCCGGTGATGACGCCGTTCTGCACGGTGTAGGTGCCCTGGAAGGTCATGACGGCGCCGTCGGTCTGCAGGGCGGACAGCCGGACGGTCACGACATCACCGCTCACTGACACGATGGACAGGGTGTCCTTGGCCGTGGTGCTGAATCCCTGCACGAACTCCGGGTAGGCCACCGGGCCGTTGCGCCCGCCAAGATCCCAGGCCCTGGCGTAGTCATGCCTGTTGATCGCGGCGATGTAGGCCTTGACGGTGCCGGCCGGGCCGCGGGCGACCGCCTTCGGGTGCTTGCCGCGCGCCCTGCTCGCTGAGTGCGGCGAGCTGGCCGGGGCATTCGCGGCGGTGGACGACCCGCCGGCGGGCCCGGCGGCCGACCCGCTGCCGCGGAGCAGGGCGAAGGCGCCGGCAGCGATGCCTATGATCACGGTGGCGACGGCGGCGACGGCGAGCAGCCGGCGGCGTGACCGGCCGCGGCGGGCGGGCGAGTACGGCTCGGCCAGCCACGTCGGCGCGGACGATCCGGGCGCCGGTGTCCGCGTCTGCCGCGGCCCGAGTCCGATCGCGTCGAGTCCGCCCGCTGCCAGCCCGGCCTCCGCCGAGGCGGGCGGAGCGCCGCCGGTCACGCCTGGCTGCCGGGTCACTGGCGAAGCGAGCGTCCACGCCGGGTGACGTGCCCGGTTCCGCGGGGCGGGCGAACCAGACGGGCGCTCCGGATCAGGCGTCCCAGGCAGACCGGACGGGCCAGGCAGACCGGACGGGCCAGGCGGGGCGGCTGCGGCTGGCGGTGCGGATGTCCCAGGCGGGGCGGCTGTGGCAGGCGGTGCGGTCGCTGTTAACGGCAAGGCCAGCTCGGTGACAGCCCTCGGCGTGCCGGGCCGGAGCTGCCCGCTCGCGCCCCATTCGAGCCCGCACGCGTCCCCCAGGGCGGCCGCGAAGTCGAGGCAGCTGTCGTAACGGTCATCCGATGACCGGGCCAGCGCCCGCGCCATGACCAGGTCGACCGCCGCCGGCAAGTCCGGACGGCGAGCGGTCAGCGACGGAGGCGCGGCCGAGAGCTGGTCGAACAGCAGGCCGAGATCCTGGCCCCGGTCGAACGGGGGCACGCCGCAGAGCATCTCGAAGGCCGAGCACGCCAGCGCGTACTGGTCGGCGCGGCCGTCCACTGGGCGGCTCTCGATCTGCTCGGGAGCCATGTAATCGAGGGTGCCCATGAACTGGCCGGTCAGCGTAAGGGTCGCGGAAAGCGCCTGCTTGCTGAGCCCGAAGTCGGTCAGGTAGACGTGATCAGGCCGGCCGCTCCCGGCCACCTCGGCGAGCAGCATGTTGGCCGGCTTGACGTCACGGTGGATCAGGCCGGCCGCATGGGCCGCGTCAAGCGCCGACGCGACCTGGGCGACGATGCCGGCGACCCGCGCCGCGCTCAGCGGGCCGAACTCGCGGTACAGCGTTCGCAGGTCGCCCCCGCCGACATAGCGCATCGCGATGAACAGGACTCCGCCGGCTTCGCCGGCCTCGAACACAGGGATGATGTGCGGGTGATCAACGGCGGCCGCTGCCCTCGACTCACTGATGAACCGCTGGCGAAACGGATCGTCGCGGGCAATCTCCGGTGCCAGGATCTTCAAAGCGACCCACCGGCCGAGCCGGACGTCGCGGGCGCGGTAGACGGCCGCCATGCCGCCCCATCCGATCTGCTCCCCCAGGTCGTAGTCAGCGATCCGGGTACCGGGCGCGAACCCGCCGGATACGGAGGGGACTTCGTCTGCCACCGCGCTCCTCCAGGGTTCGCCCGCCCGGTGCCAGCTGTCGCCTTCGCACGAGGGGGCGTCTCCCAGGCACCCTGATCGCTCGGTTAACTGGCAGATCGCGACCTAGACCCAGTATCTGCATTGCCCGCCGTTAGCTGTCAACTGGCGTGGCATGGCCGCCCTGGCCGGGTACCCGGCGCAGCGCGCCCCGGTGCTGTATGTCGCGGCGCCGTGTGTCGCGACCGGGCGCGGGGCGGCTGACCCGGATCCGGCGAGGTGGCCGGGCCGGAGCCCGGGCGGCTTATGGCTGGGCGGATACCGAGGCCTGCGCCTGCGCGCCGGCCGATGCGGGGACCTCGGTGAGCAGGTCGGCGGAGGTTTCCATGCCCGCCCGCCAGACGGACCGGGACACGATCTTCGTCGGGTCGGCGCGGCGGGCGTAACGGGCAGCGACCTCGGTGCACTCGGCCAGCAGCCCGTCCGACAGCGTGGTCGGCTGCAGCCCGAGCGCGAGGAACTGGTCATTGCGGACCGACAGCTCGTTCTCCTCCGCCTCCTGCCGCGGGTTCGGCAGGTACGCGATGTCCACCCCGGTCTCCTTCGCGACCAGCTTCGCCAGCTCCAGCACCCGGTGCGTCTCGGTGATCTGGTTCAGCACCCGCGGCCGCGACCCCGCCTCCGGCGGGCTGGCGATCGCGATCTCGATGCACCGCACCGTATCCCGGATATGGATGAACGCCCGCGTCTGGCCGCCCGTCCCGTGCACCGTCAGCGGATGCCCGATCGCCGCCTGCATCAGGAACCGGTTCAGCACCGTCCCGTAATCACCGTCATAATCAAAGCGGTTGATCAGCCGCACGTCCCGGCGCGTCTGGTCCGTCTGCGTCCCCCACACGATCCCCTGATGCAGGTCGGTGATCCGCAGCCCGTCGTTCTTCGCGTAGAACGAGAACATCAGCTGATCCAGCGTCTTGGTCATGTGATACACCGACCCCGGATTCGCCGGATGCAGGATCTCCCGCTCGATCTCCCCGTCCGGCGTCGGCACCTTCACCGTCAGGTACCCCTCCGGGATCGGCGCGCTCCCCGACCACCCGTACCCGTACACCCCCATCGTGCCCAGATGCGCCAGCGCCGCATCGATCCCGGTGTCGACCAGCGCGGTCAGCAGGTTATGCGTCGCCCGGACATTGTTATCCACCGTGTACCGCTTCGTCGCCGCCGTCCGCATCGAGTACGGCGCCGCCCGCTGCTCCGCGAAATGCACGATCGCGTCCGGCCGCAACTCCGCCAGCACCCCCGCCAGCCGGTCATACTCGGTCGCCAGATCCAGGTTCACGAACCCGATCTGCCGCCCGGTCACCTCCCGCCAGACACGGATCCTCTCCCCGATCGGCCGGATCGGCGTCAGCGACTCCACCTCAAGATCAACATCGATCTTCCGGCGGCTCAGGTTATCCAGGACAGTGATGTCATGACCGCGATCCGACAAGTACAAGCTGGTCGGCCACCCGCAGAACCCATCGCCGCCAAGAACCAGAACCCGCATCCCGACTCCCATCAGATCCGCCAGTCAAAGAAGCAGCCCGCGACCACTGCCCGGAGGCCCGGGAGCGCCCAGTACAGCGGCGCCGGCAAAGGCAGCGCTTCAGCCTTGGCATCCCGTAGCCCGGGCAGTCTACCTGCCGGTCCTCGGTGCTGCCTGGCTATGCTAACGACCGGCCGGATCAAGGGCGCACTATTGAATAAATCGGGCAGACCCGGACGCTCGATTTGTAGAAGGTTGGCCACATCCTGGAGGGCGGATCGGCCGGACTCTCTGGTTCAACGTGGACTCAGAGTAAAATTTTGGTAAAATATCGCAGCGAGATCCCCCACGGCGCGACCTCAGGCTAGCGGCTCGCGCGGATCCGTCCGCTGGCAACTGCACTAGCCCTGCTCACCTGCGTTCTCGTGGCCGGAGGGTTGTCTCGCGGATAATGCTGATGCCATCGCGCGAGAAAGGGGTCGTTGTGGCGGATCCGCGAGATCTTCACCGCCGGGCTGGCGACATGGCCGCCGAGGTCATCTCCCGCGTCCGGCCTCATCAGCTTGGGCATGCGACGCCGTGCACCGAATGGGACGTGCGGGCGCTGATCAACCATCTGGTCGGCGGGAATCTCGGGTTCGCCGCTCTTGCCGCCAGCGAGGCCGGGCCTGATCGCGGCGAGGACGTGCTCGGCGGTGACCCGCAGGCCAGCTTCCGGGACTCGCTCGGCCGGCTCTGCCAGGCCTTTGACCGTGCGGGCTTCCTTGAGCAGGTTTTCCCGACTCCGCTGGGTGAGGGACCGGGCGCGCTGCTCGTGGAGATGCGCGTGGTCGAGCTGACGATCCACACCTGGGACGTCGCGGCCGCGACCGGTCAGCCGCGTGACCTCGATCCGGAGTTGATCGGCTTGGCCGGCAGCGTGCTGCGGTCCAGGCCGATTCCGCGCGGCCCTGGGAGCCCGTTCGCGCCAGCGCAGCCGTCTCCCGCCGGCGCCACGGAATCCGACCGGCTGGCGGCCTTTGCGGGCAGGGTGGTGCCTATGCCCGGGCATCTGGCGGGCGATAGGACCCGTTAGGTCGCGGCAGTGCCGCGCCGCTGCTGAAGACGGGCCCGTTGCGGAAGACGGGCCGTTGCGGAAGACGGGCCGGGCCGTTCCGGGAAAGTGGGGTGGGTGTGCGCTGTCCGATTCTTGTCGGCCGCGAGGGGCCGGTGTCGCTCATCGACGGCGCCGTCCGCCGGCTGTCCGTTGACGCCAGCGGCGGGGCGCTGGTCGTCGCGGGCGAGGCCGGGGTCGGGAAGACCCGGCTGGCCGAGTACCTGGGCGATGCCGCGGCCAGGGCGGGCATCGGCGTTGCGGCGGGCCGGGCGCTGCCGGAGGGGCTCGGCGGCTCGCTGCGCCCGGTCGCCGAGATGCTGCTGGAGCTGACCCGGGACGGCCCGGCGCCCGCGGACGCCGGCCTGGCGCCGTACGTGACGGTGCTGGCGTCGCTCGTGCCGCACTGGCGGGGGCCTGGCTGGTCGCCCCCGGCTGAGCCGGTCGTCGTCATGGCCGAGGCCGTGCTCCGGGTGCTGCGCTGGGCCGCCGGGGGCGCGGGCGTCGTCGCGATCCTGGAAGATCTGCACTGGGCTGACGACGCGACGCTCGCGGTTATCCGGTACCTGGTTGACCACGCGAGCGAGGTGCCGGTGCTGGTGTTCGGCACGATCCGGACCGGCGAGGGCCGTGAGGATGTCCGGGCGCTGCTGGAAGCGGGCGGCGCGCGGGTTTGCCCGATCGGCCGCCTGAGCGATGACGAAGCGCATGAGATGGCTGTCGCATGCGCGGGAGCCGGATCGCCGCGCAGGCCGGCGCCCGGACCAGCGCCGGGACCGGCGCTGGGACCGGCGCCGGAACAGTCGATCGCCGCGGTGGTGCGGGAGGCAGAGGGCCTGCCGCTGCTCGTGGAGGATCTGCTGGCCACCGGGGACCTGGGCGGGGTGGCGCCACGGTTCGCGGCGACCGTGCGCGCCCGGCTGGCCCGCCTGGACGCCAGCCAGCGGACGGTGCTGAGCGCCGCGGCGGTCCTCGGCCGCCGGTTTGACTGGCGGCTACTGGAACACGCTGCCGGGGTGCGGCGCGAGGATGTCACCGGCGCCTTGCATCGCTGCGCGGCGCTGCAACTGGTGGTGACCGATGGCGCCGGCTTCGCGTTCCGCCACGCGCTGACCCGTGATGTCATCCTCGCCGGGCTGGACGCGCCGGACAGATGCCGTCTTTCGCTGGCGGCCGCCGGCGCGCTCGCGTCCGCGGCCGGCGACCATGACGACGGCCAGGTGCTGATGACTGGCCGGCTCCTGGCGGACGGCGGTGAGCCGCTGCGGGCCGCGCGGGTCCTGCTGGAGGCCGGCCGCCGGGCCTTTGCGGCCGGCTCGCTGTCCTCTGCCGAGCTCTTCCTGCGGGAAGCGGCGCAGGACGCCGGGAGCAGCGAGGGCCTCCAGGCCGAGGTCGAGTGCCAGCTCGCGCGGGTGCTGCTGCATGCCGGGCAGCCGTCCGAGGCAGCCGCGATCGCATCCCGGATGGTGACCGTCACCGAGGGCCGCGACCCCGCTGCCGCCACTGCGACGCGGCTGGTCCTGGCCCGGGCCGCGGTGACGACGGCGGCGTGGGAAAGCGCCAGGGCTCAGCTCGCGGACGTCCGCCGCGGCCGGCCCGCCGATCGGGCGGTCCTGGCGGAAGCCGCGGTCATCGAGTCTCAGATAGCGCTGGGTGACGGCCGGCCCGGGTCCCGGGCTCGGGCCGCGCATCTCGCGGCTCAGGCAGCCGGCATCGCCCGGGACGCGGGCAGGCCCGACCTGGCCTGCGAGGCGCTTGAGGCCATGGGGTCGTGCGCGCGGCTGCATGACCTCGACGCGGCCGCGGTGGCCTTCGCCCGGGCGCTGGACGTCGCAGCCGCGGCGGATCTGCGGGTGCACCGCCTCAGGATTCTCAATGAGCTCGGCACAGTGGAGATGCTGCGCGACGCGCGCGGCGAGCGACTGGAGCAGGCTCGCTCAGAAGCGTCTCGCGCGGGCGCGGTGGGCCTGGCCGTCGGGATCGGCGCCAATATCGCGGCGCTGATGGCGATGACCGCGCGGTTCGATGACGCCATGAAGGTCGCGACTGAGGTGGAGCGCACCGCCCGGCGGCTTGGCCTGGTCCCGCTGCAGGCCGCAGCATTGCTTATGCAGGGCTTTGCCATGACCCACCAGGGCCGGGCCAGGGAGGGAGAACGCTACCTGGCCGCCGCTGAGGCAGCCGCGCCTGACGACCCCGATCTGCGGGCCGGCGCCTGGGCCATCGGCCGTGGCATCGGCGCCCTCCTCGCCGAGGACCGCGGCGGCGCGCGCCAGGCCCTTGCCCGCGCCCGCGCGGAAGCGCCTGATCAGCATGCGCGGATCCTCAACCCTTACGAGGGGCCGGAGCTTCTGCTGCGGGCGCTCGCGGCCGAGGCCGGCCAGGATGAGATCGAGACCGCGTCCGCTGAAGCCGTCCGGGGAGCACGCTGGCCCGAGCTGTGGTTCGGCGCCGCGCGGGCGGTAGCCAGGGGGGCCGATGGTGATGCCGCCGGGGCCTCAGCCGCGCTGCATGCGGCGCTTGTCGCGGGAGATCGCTACCCTGTCTTTTCCGCCCTGACGATGCGCCTGGCCGCGGAGGCGGCCATCCGGGACGGCTGGGGACCGCCCGGCGAACTGCTGCGCGCGGCCGACTCCGCCTTCGCGCGGATGCGGCTGGGCCGGGCGTCGGCCGCGTGCCGCGCGCTGCTCAAGGCGACCGGCCAGGCGGCACCGCGCAGGCGGGCGGCCGACGTGGGGCTGTCAGCCCCGCTGATCACCGCCGGCGTTACCACGCGCGAGGCCGAGGTACTGGACCTGCTGGCCGACCGCCTCTCCAACCGCGAGATCGCCGGACGGCTGTTCCTGTCGCCGCGCACGGTGGAGAAGCACGTCGCCGCGCTGCTCGCGAAGCTCGGCAGCGACGACCGGGGCAGCCTCGCCCGGCTGGCACGCGGCCTGCGCTGAATGGCCCGGCCGGCACGCGGCCTGCGCTGAATCGACGATGGGTACCTTCTACCCATGTGCCGCGGCGCCTTCCGGCAGACGATCAGGTCAACGCAGTCACGAACCTGACGAAGGAGGAGCCATGGCAATCGCCGCAGTCTTCGAGTTCCCCGGTGAGCCGGTCGAGAAGTACCGCAAGGTCTTCGACGCGGGAGAGGCCATCGTCAACCAGCCGGACCGGCTGTACCACGTCTGTTACCGCACGGACACCGGCTTCACCGTCATCGACATCTGGGCCGACGAGCGGTCCTTCGCCGCTTTCGGCGAGACCCTCGGCCCGGCCATCCAGCACGCTGGCCTCGACGCCAGGCCGGCCGTCTACCCCGTCGAGCAGGTCATGACGCGCGACGGCACCCGATCCAGCTAGGCCAGGCACATCGGGAGAACCGGCGGAGCAGCACCGTGACGCTCGCTGCTCCACCGGTTCCGCCGGCACGACGTACTGCGCAGCACGGATTGCTGTTCGCAGCCGTGCCTCCCATCGCGCATGAAGGGCAAAGTTGCGTAGTTCCACCGAAGCACCGCCCGCATCTCCCGGCATAAGTTCGCCCATGAATGGTCCAGCCGGCCGCAAATGCGGGAAATGCGGCCCAGCCGGGCTTTGACCTGGGCCCCAGATGTGCCATCGAAGGAAACGGAACGCCAGGACCTACCAGCACCTTCGCGCGATCACCTCCGTCACGCTGGCAGCAGCCGGATGCCTGATGCTTGCCGCTGCCTGCTCCAGGCCACGATGGCCGGTGCCGTCCGCGACGTGAACGATCAGGCCGGCTTCACTCTCGAGCGAATCACCGCCCCAGTCCTGCTGCATCCGACCCACCTTGCGCTCGCCTGACGCCGGGGGGACCAGATCGGCACTGCCTGACACGCCCGGCCCTCAGCTCCCCGGCATTGCGGCTAGCGCGCCGGTCAGGTAGTCAGGCAGCTCACGAGAACTATCGGCGTCGCTGGGACTCCACTGCGGTAACAGCGACAGCACAGTCCCAGCCATGCTGCTGGCCCTCCGCCAGTCCGCTGAGGTCACCGTAGCCGGAGCCGCACTACCCGCTACGAACAGGAATCAGCACACCCGGTGACGGCCCGCTGGCACCACGCCAGAACCCGGCCCGCTACCTGACCGGCGCTCTAGCCGACCGTGATCGCGTCCAGGCGCTCCTTGAGGAACTGCGCTGCTACGACCGGCGCATAGTCGTTCGGCTTGCCGATCGGCGGTTGCAGCGACTCGATCACCGCGTCGTGATCGGCCTCGTAGAAGTAGACGAGCGAGACGAGATCCTCGTCCGGTGCCTCGGCCTGCGGCGGAAGCACGCGGTGCCGGTTGGACTTCCACCTGTCTCCGCTCCAGCGCGCGAGCAGGTCGCCGGTGTTGATGGTGAAGGCGCCGGGGGCATACGGCGCGTCCTGCCAGCCGCCCCGCTCGGTCCAGACCTGCAGGCCGCCCCGGCCCGGCTCACGGTCGAGGATGGTGACGGTGCCGAAGTCGGTGTGCGGGCCGATCCGGAACTGGCCGGGCTCCGGCTCGCCGGCCAGCCTCATCGGCGGGTACCAGTTGATGTTCATCGTGTGCGTGGCATGCCCGGTGTGCCGGGTGAAGAAGTCGCTTTCCAGGTCCAGCGCCGCCGCGCAGAGCACCAGCAGCTCGTCCGCGAGCTCGCGCATCCGGGCCAGGTAGGCCACGACGGCGGGCTCCAGTGCCGGCACCTCGGCCGGGTAGGCATTGGGCTGGAACCAGAACCCGTCGACCTCAGGGTCGCCGGTCGGCTGGTCGGCGCCTACCGTGAACGACTCCTTCAGATCCGGCGGAGTCAGCGTGCCCTCGGCATAGCCGTTGGCCTCCACGCCGGGCGGCAGCCAGCCCCGGCCGCCGACCGTGACCGCGTAGCGCTGCTTAGCCTCAGGCGGCAGCGCGAAGAAGTCCCGCGCCACGGCGCGTACCCGCGCGCGCAGCTCGGCTGGCACGCCATGGCCGGTAATCAGGAAGAAGCCCACGCTCCGCAGCGCCTCGTCGACTCGGGCAGCGACCGCAGCACGGGCCGTCTCATCTCCGCTGGCCCAGGGGGTGAGGTCGATCACGGGAACTGACGATTGCATGACCGGCTCCGATGTCGCCCCCGCGTAGGCGAGCGCCGTCTTCCGGTCCGCGCAGCCCTTCATTTCCGTCACCCGGCCTCCGGCCACCGTGATGACCATGTATCGGATGCCGTCGTCCAGGGGCCACCCGCCTGGATCATGGTGATCCGGGCGGAACGCGACTACGACACGGTCGGCGACCGGCAGCACCTCCTCTAAGCGACCGGAAAGGCCTCCGGCGAGGTTGCGCGTCATCACATCGAGAATGGCCGCCCGGCCCTCGCAGTTCCATGGCCCGTCCTCAACTGCGCGCCACCGGGCGTCCGGCGCCAGGGCAGCCTCCAGCGGCGCCCGATCGCCACGCGACAGGGCATCCCAGGTGTCGCGGACCAGCTGCACGTGACCCACGGGGACAGGCTATATCCGGCACGACCGGCTGGCCAGCGCCGAATTCGGCTGGCTTGGGCCCGCCCGCGAGCGACCAGCAAGGTTAGCGGATCGTGCTCATCCCGTAGCCGCCATCGTGACCCGGGCGCAACCACCAGGACGGCGTTGCGCTCGGCCGCGCGCGTTGGCTACCTGCCAGGCACAGCATTCCCGTACCGTGCGACCTGTGGATCCCACTTCAGCTATGAGCGCGTGATCCCCGTCGAGGCGCGTTCTACGAAGCTGGCATAGATCCGGAAGGAGTTCAGTGGCAGTCGCGCCCCAGCCTGACCTGAGTATCAGGGCAGCACGCCCCCGGCTCTCGCAGCCTCTTCGGGCAGACACGCGTATAGGGAAGCTGCCGCCCCTCCCTGAGACGCCTGAAGGATGGCCGACTCTCCTTGCTGATCCGCCATGGCGGTTCATCAATCGCACCGGAAAAGTTGCTCCGGAGCACCGGCGACTAGATCGCTACGACACCATGACGGTTAAAGAAATCTGCTCTTTGCCCGTGGCCGACGTAGTCGCCAACTGCGCCCACTTGTATCTATGGGTCCCAAACGCTTTGCTCCCTGAAGGCATTCAGGTTCTGGAGAGCTGGGGATTTCGTTACGTATCGAACATAGTCTGGGCTAAGCGCCGTAAAGACGGCGGGCCAGATGGTCGCGGCGTGGGCTTCTATTTCCGAAACGTCACTGAGCTGATTCTCTTCGGCGTCCGCGGCTCCATGCGAACCCTGCCTCCCGGCCGAAGGCAGGTCAATATGATCGAGACCCGCAAACGTGAGCACTCCCGGAAGCCTGATGAAGTCTACGAGATCATCGAATCTTGCTCACCAGGTCCTTACCTGGAACTCTTTGCACGCTATCCGCGCCCGGGCTGGGTCGCCTGGGGAGACGAGGCGGACCCGGGTGTCACTCCACGCGGACGGCGATGGCCCGCCTACAGCGCGAGCGGCGAAGACCCTGCCGCTAAGGAGGGCTGACGTGTCGGTATCGGCCTAGCGGGGCTGGCTTGGGCAGGCTCGTTGAGCTTATTCTGGATCTTATGGGAGGTGATCTGGTGCCGCGAGATGTGCCTGCCGCTGGTCATGTTCCAGCCCGTGGATTGCTGCTTGAGGCAGGAACGGCGCCACGGCCCAATCCTCGCGCTCAGTGAGGGGACAGTGACTGAGACTCCGAAATTCCGGCCTGGGCAGCGAGTAGCCCCAGGTGAGCAAGAGCGACTTGGTCGGCTGCTAGTGATCGAGTACCAGTCGGGAAAGAGCATCCGGCAGTTGTGCGAGCAGACGGGGTACAGCATCGGGCGGATGCGCCGACTCCTCGAAGCCGGCGGAGTGAAGTACCGCGGACGCGGTACGGCGACCCGCAAGCGGAATCCTTGACCGCTCGCTCAATGTCCCAGGGTCACCCTTGTCCCACGGTCACCCTTCCTCGTGCTTGCCGCGCGGCTGATGATCGCGGAAGAGGCTCCCCGGTTCCGGCAGACCGTCCGTCTCCGGGCCGGCCTGCCCTGGGCCGGCGCTGTCGCGCTGCGGATGACGATCCCGCTGCGGAGGCTGGCTTTGGTGCAAAGGTCGGTCAATAAGCGCCATCAGGCTGGCCTCGTCGAAAATCTCCGCGGCGGTCGGTGCCAGCGAGACTACTGCCGAGAGGATAAATGCGACGATGCCGATGCCGAGAATCAGCGGCAGCAGGAACGCCTCCGCGCTAGCGCCTCCGTGCGCGTTCGTGGCGAGGCCGGGGTCTGAGTAGACGCGAAGGGCCGCCATGCCGGTGTAGTGCATCCCGCTGACCGCCACACCCATGATCATGGAGGCGACGAGAGCCGACCATGCGCTATCCAGCCGCAGCGCCGCCCACAGCGCAGCGGTCCCGGCGATCACGGCGATGACCACGGAGGCCGAGACCAGGACGGGGTTGTAAGTCAGCGTGTCCGGCGCCCGGATAGCCGCCATTCCTATGTAGTGCATACTCGCCACGCCGCATCCCACGATCACGCCCCCGAGCAGCAGGGGCCAGGCTCCCTTACCGCTGAACCCGACGATAAACAATCCGATGCCAACCACAACCACCGCGATCAGCATGGAAAGTATGGTGACGGGCACGCTGTATCTGATTGTCTGGCCGGGGATCGTGAACCCGAGCATGGCGATGAAATGCATCACCCAGATCCCCGTGGTGGCGATGGCCACCGTGGCCAGGATCAGCCAGCGGACGCGCGCCATGCCGCGATATGCGTAGCCCCGCGTGGCGCACCGAAGGCCGAGGAAACAGCCCGCGCAGGACATCACATAGGCGAGCACGGGGTTCAGCGCCCCGTACGAGAAGTTGTTCACATGAACCATGGGTGCCCTTCCACTTTGCGACCTGGCAGTCGCGGCCCAGCTGCAGGAGCTGCCGGGAGCCAGGCCGCCGCCGGTGGCCGCCTGGGCTCGCTAACCGAAACGCGCAACCGCCGCAGCTGCAGGCTGCTCCATACGACGAATACCGACGACAGCGTCATCGTGGCCGAGGCCACGAGCGGGTTGAGGAAGCCGATGGCGGCGAGCGGGATGGCGGCCGCGTTGTAGCCGCAGGCCCAGCCAAGATTGCGGCGGATAGTCCTGAACGTGCCACGGGCGAGCTTGATGGCGTCGGGAACGATGTCAAGATCGTCCCGGAGCAGGATCATGTCCGCCGCGCAGATCGCCACGTCCGTGCCCGTCCCGACCGCCATCCCCAGGTTGGCTGCGGCCAGCGCGGGACCGTCGTTGACCCCGTCGCCGACCATGACCACCTGCCGTCCCTGGCCCTGCAGGTCCCTGATGACGGCGGACTTGGCGTCGGGCAGGGTCCCGGCGATGACATCATCGATGCCGATCGCAGCTGCCACGGCCCGGGCGGTGGCTTCGTTGTCTCCGGTCAGCAGCACCGGGTGCAGCCCGAGCCGGCGCAGTTCGGCAACGGCGCGGGCGGCGGATGGCCTGACTGTGTCAGCTACTGCGACCGCCCCCCGGACCTCGCCGTCCCATCCGACCAGGACCGTGGTGCGGCCGGCGCCCTCCCATGAGGCGCACTGATCGCTTAGCTCCCCCGGTATCGTCATCCCGCGCTCCTGCAGCAGGCGTGCGCGCCCGACGATCACCTCGGTGCCATCAACCACGCCGCGCGTGCCAAGGCCCGGCAGTGCCTGAAAGCTCTCGGCCTGCGACAGCAACGCGTGCTGAGCCCGGGCGGCTGCGGTGATAGCCGCGGCGACGGCATGCTCCGACGCCTGCTCTACCGACCCCGCATATCGGAGCAAGTCGCTGGATTCCGTCGCGCCAGCGGTCCGCAGCCCGGTAACGGCCATCTTGCCAGTGGTGACGGTTCCGGTTTTATCCAGCACAACGGTGTCGATCGACCTGGAGAACTCGAGCGCCTGGTACCCCTTGATGAAGATCCCGAGCTGTGCCCCGCGGCCACAGGCGACGACGAGCGCCGCTGGGGTGGCGAGCCCGAGCGCGCACGGGCAGGCGATGATCAGCACGGCAAGGGCGGCGCTGAACGCATGCTCCGGCGGACTGCCGGCCAGCAGCCACCCGGCCAGGGTGGCTAGCGCAAGTACGAGAACGAGCGGGACGAACACGCTGGAGACGCGGTCGGCGAGCCGCTGGATGGCGGCCTTCTCCGCCTGCGCCTGTTCGACTAGCCTGATCAGGTTCGCGAGCTGGGTGTCCTTCCCCACCTTCACCGCGCGTACCACCAGCCGGCCGGTCAGCACCATGGTCCCGCCTACCACGCCGTCGCCTTCAGCCACCTCCGCGGGAACAGACTCCCCGGTCATCATGCTGCGGTCCACGGCGGACTCCCCGAACAGCACCTCACCGTCCGCCGCGATCGTCTCCCCGGGCCGGACCAGCAGCAGGTCTCCCGGCCTCAGCTCGGCGGCGGGAACCTTGCGCTCACCGCCGTCAGCGCCGAGCACGCAGGCGTCCTTTGCGCGCGCCGACGCGAGCCTGCGCATCGCCGCGCCCGCCGAACGGCGGGCCCTGGCCTCGAAGTACCGCCCGGCCAGCAGGAACGTGGTCACCGAGGCGGCGACCTCCAGGTAGATTCCGCCACCTGAGGCGTGGATCAGCCGGTAAAGCGCGGAACCGCCCGGCCTTCGATCAAGGTAAAACATGGCATATACAGACCAGCCGCAGGCTGCCGTGATGCCGAGCGACACCAGTGTGTCCATCGAGCATGCGCCGTGCCGCGCGTTTTTCAGGGCCGCGCGATGGAAAGGCCAGGCCGCCCACAGGGCCACCGGCGCCGTCAAGCCGATCAGCACCCACTGCCAGGCTGGGAAGCGGTAAGCCGGGAACAGCGAAAGCAAGACCGACAGGTCGCACAGCGGAACGAAGAAGATAAGCGCAACGGTCAGCCTGCGTTGCAGATACCGGACCTGCCGGTCAGCCGTGTCCTCGCCGTCCTGCTGGCTGCCTGCGGGCGGGATCAGCTCGGCAGCGTACCCAGCCTGGCCGATCGCCTCAATGAGCGCCTGCGCGGAAACCCCGTCGGGCACGATGACGCGTGCCCGGTGCGTGGCGTAATTCACCATGGCCACGACACGGTCGATCTTGTTGAGCCTCCTCTCGATCCTGGCCGCGCAAGACGCGCACGTCATCCCCTGGATCGAGAGATCGAGCTCCTGCACATGCGGCGCATCTCGTCCGCCCAGCGGCAGCGGGGCTACGGTCCCTGCCTGCTGTGCCGAGTCCCTCATGCTGACTCCCACCTTCCAGCGGTGTCCGCGGCAATCGGGCGCCTTGCCCCCGGGCCGCTGCTGCCGGAGGGCGCGGATAAGGCTATCCAGATGCTCAGCGAAGCCGGCAGGCAGGACCTCGGCTTCGAAGATCCGTCACCTGACCGATGTTTCGGCCTGAAACTTGCAGAAGTATTTGTCGTGCAACTACCGGAACAATCCACTGTCAGCAGTTTCGATCGGATCTCCCTCGGACTGGCTGCGCAGGGTGACTTGCGCTCTCCAGGACCGGCTCAATCCGGCCAGGCAAGGAACCAGATGGACACGATGGCGCCGATCCGCTCGACCGTTCAGCCCTCGCACTGCATCTCGCTGACCGCAGGACCGGCCGCAGCGGCCGAGGCCCGCAGCCGGGTCCGGGCGGCCATCGGCGCCTGGGGTTTCCCCGTCGACCCGTCCGTCGCGGTCCTGCTCACCAGCGAACTGGTGACCAATGCCATAACGCACGAGGCGGGCGAGACTGTCATGCTCGTCATCACCCGCGCCTGCGGCCGGTTACGCGTTGACGTCCACGACACGTCGTGGTCCGTGCCGATGCCGGAGGATGCGCCAGCCGACGCGGAGACCGGGCGGGGCCTGATGCTTGTCTCAAGCCTGTCGACTGACTGGGGTTACTACCGGACCCCTGCGGGCAAGGCCGTGTACTTCACGCTCGCGTTCCAGGCTGATCATGACGAAGACGGCGAACGCAGCCCGCAGGGCGATCGCAGTTCCGTCCGGTAATCGTGAGCCCGGCGGATCCACCGGACACGCCGCGGGCGCCAGCCCATTCCCGCGCCGCGGTCACTTCGACGCGATGGCGCGCAAGACTGCCTCGCGGGCGATGTCGGTACGCGAGTGGACGTCGAGTTTCTTCAGGATGTGGGAGACGTGAGTCGCGACGGTCCGGCGGGACAAGAAGAGCCTGGCGGCGATCTCCGGGTTGGACAATCCCCCCTCCACCAGGGCGGCGATCCTGGTCTCGGCCGGCGTAAGGCTGTCCCAGCCACTCCGCGCCTGCCGGTGCTTAACGTGCGGGCCGCGGCGGATGCCATGGGCGCGGAACCTGGTCTGCAGCCGGGCGACGTCCGTGGCGGCACCAAGCGAGGCATAGATCTCCACTGCACGATTGAACGCGGCCCGTGCCTGCCCGCGGTCGCCGGCGCATACGAAGTCTCCAGCGGCCGCCTCTAGCGCCTTCGCACTGAGCAGCAGCCGGCCGGCGTCGCTATAACGCTCCGCGGCCCCCAGCAGCCGGGTTGCATCGTGGTCAAGCAGGCCGCAGCAATAGAGCGCGTTCGCCTGCCGGTGCGGAATCTCCGAGTCAGCGGCGAGGGCCACGGCATGGCCCGCGAGGGCCTTCGCGGTGCCGAGGTCGCCAATGTTCGCGGCGAGGCGGACGGCGTCAGCAAACAGGTCCTCGATCTCGTCGAGTTCTTCCGTGCTGTCAGCGAAGCCGGCGGTCAGCACGGCCAGCGCCTCCGGGAGCGCGCCGGACTGCTCGCAGTCCAGGCTGCGGGCGAGCGCCAGCGGGCCGACCACCCGGTTTCCGATCCGCTGGGCATACGGGACGGCGGCAGCGAGATGACCGCGCGCCGCGGTGATCTCGCCGCGATGGAAGCAGATCACGGCGGCGATGCCGTGATCGCAGCAGGCTGCCCCGGGCTCCTTCAGGTCGTCGTGCAGGACCTCCACCTCAGCCATCGCATCGTCCCACCGCCCCGTGTCGAAGAGCAGCTGGCGCAGGGCACATTGCGCCTGAGCTAGCCGGACCACCGTGCCGACCCGGTCCGCGAGGTGCCGCGCCTGCCGGGCCGCGGCGAGGGCCTCCTCGTACCGGTCGAGGCCGCCCAGTGTGACGGCCTTGTTGATCTGCAGCAGCAGCCGCAGGTCGGTCAGGGCCGGATCGGCCTGGGTCACGGTCAGCGCACGTTCGAACAGCGGCAGCGCGTCAGTCGCCTGTCCCTGCACCACGGTCACGATGGTCAGCACGTGCAATGCCCAGCCGATCGCCCAGTTGTCACCCGCCTCCGATGCCGCCGCGAGCGCAGTGGCGGCGACCCGGCCGGCCGTCTCGACCTCGCCGATGTTGCTGTGCGTCCGTGCGGCGAGGACGAGCAGCCGGGCGCGGTGCCGGGCCGAGATCCTGGGAGCGGCCAGGGCACGGTTCAGCGTGGCCAGGGATTCCGCGGACCGGCCGGCCTGCATGCGGCACTGCGCCAGCGTCCAGTGCAAATCAACGAGGAGATCGGGCTCGACGGCGTGGACCAGTGCGCGGTTCGCCACCTGCTCAGCCCCGGCCGCATCGCCCACCCGGTAGAGAGCATCAGCGAGCCGGCCCGCGAGACAGTCATGCTGGGCCGAGCCAACCGGGGAGCTCGCGACCGCCTGGCGAAGGAGTTCTGCCGCGGCCCGGGGCGCCTGTCCGACCAGCAGCTCCGCGGTGCTGGCGAGCCAGTGCAGTATCCAGCCGTCAATCGGCTCGGTCGCGCCATCAGATCCGCCCACTGCCCACAGCAGCTGGCGGGCAACCCGGTCCGCCGGTGCACCGGCCTCAGCGAGGGCGCGCCCGGCATCGCGGTGCCAGGCGGCGCGCACCGGCGCCGGCATCTCGTCGTACAGCGCCGCGCGGATCACCGGATGCCGGAACCCGAGACCGTTAGCAGACTCGGCCAGCACGCCGGCGGCGCGTGCCTCGTCCACGGCGGGGACCAGGTCCGCCACGCCGCGACCGAGAACCGTGGCCAGGTCCCGTACGGCAAAATCCACGCCGAGCAGCGCCGCTGCCCGCAGCACCTCGCGCACCGGCCCGGAAACGAAGCCGAGCCGGTCCGCGATGGCCGCCGACAGCGAACTTGGCGCGGGACCGCTCGTCAGCTCGGCGGCTCCCGCGCCGGTAACGGTCAAGCTGGAACTGCGCGCCAGCGCAGCGATCAGCTCAGTGACGTAGAGCGGGTTGCCCGCGGCGCCGTCGGCGAGCCGCAGCAGCTTGTCGTCAGGCTTGCCGCCGGCCAGGGCTGCTACCAGCTCGGCCACCGCCGTCTCGGTCAGGCCGGTGAGCTGGAGGCGCGCGGCATCGTCCACCGCGCGCCGCAGCGCCAGCAAGTCATCCCGCTGCGGCACCGGACGCATCATCCCCACTAACAGCAGCGGCACCTGCCGCGCCGACCTGGCCAGCCGCCCCCAGAGCGCAACACTCGCCTGATCTGCCCACTGCAGATCGTCGACGACCAGGACGGTAGGGACGGCGGCGCACTGCTCGGCGACAAGCGCCAGCAACTGCTCCGCCAGCGCAGCAGACACGTCCGCGCCCCGATCGGCGGTGAGCTCGCCCCGCAAGAGCCGGACGATCGTGTCTCGCCGAGGATGGGCGGAGGGCTCGCGGACCCGTAACCCCTCGAGCAGCGGCAGCAGCGGCAGCGCCTGCCCCAGCTCGTCCCCGGCGCCCCAGAACACCTGACAGCCCACATCTGCCGCCCCGGCCAGAGCCGCCCGCACCAGCGCGGACTTGCCGATGCCCGGCTCGCCCTCGATCAGCACCGAGCCGCCCTGCCCCGCGGCCGCCTCCGTCATGAACCGGACCAGCGTCGCAGTCTCGCTGTCACGGCCGATTAGCGCTCCGGCCAGGGTGGCGGTTAGCACAGAGCGGATTTTACTACTAGAACATTACGGACACAAGCGGAGTTTTCGGGATAAGCCCTTTGCCGGATTCGCTTTCGTGGCAGCAATGGCATTGCTAGTTGCACCATGCACTGCAAGTTTCTCAGCTCTTTTCAGTGCATGGGAGCGCGGATATTTTTCCGCATGCAGATAAAAAAATTGCTTGCAATGTAGATTGGCAAATTTCACTATTCAATGAATACAAGAAAAGGTTACCCGGGGCGCATGAAATGACCAGCGGCCGGGGAATACCGTCACAGGACGGTAGATACGCCGTGCAGGCTGGCGGGGCCGCGCAACGGGCCGCTGACCTAGGGAATCGCCATGGAGGAATCATGCGCATCAGGCGAGTTCTCATCATTCCCACTATCCTTGCGCTCGGCGTAGCCGGCTCGGCGTTGTCTGGCTCGGCAATGGCTGCGACGGCCGGGCACGCGCCCGTTGCCCATGTGCAGGCAGCTGCCACTTCCGCGAAACCCAAGATGTTGTTTCACGGTTGAACTAACCAGACGTACGACTAACGATGGCGCAGCTGCAGTGAGCGGTACCGGCGCGGAGCTGCTGACCCATTCCGTCGCCACCGGCTTGAGCACGGGCCGAGCCACGGCTCTCCGGAGCGCACCGGGGCGGCCGCGGCTAGCCAGGACGGCTGCGGCCGCGGCTAGCCAAGACGGCTAGTGCCGAATCGTCCGTTGCACCCCTATTTTCACAAATTTTCGGCGACCAGCCCGCCGCGGTCTGCCGGGCCGTGCGCGACCACCGCCGGGCAGTGTCCCGCCGCACATCGGGGCGCGCCATCCCGGCATTGACACCGTCAAGCTGGCCGCGATCAGGCTGGCTGCGATGTCGCCGCCGCGTGGAAGTAGCGCCGAAGCGGTTACGCCGGGTCTCAGGGTGCCTGCGATGAAAGTTTCGCTATTGCTTCTAGGTAAAATCTATGTGACTGTCACACTGGTCCTGCACGCGTGGCACAAAGAAGGCGGACGCCGGATGACCATGCCAGGAAGCCCTACGGTAAGGCGCCGGCGGCTGGCCGCTGAGCTGCGCGGGATCAGGGAAAGTAAGGGCAAGAGCGGAGATGTCGTCGCCGCGGCGCTGAGATGGTCGCCTTCCAAGATCAGCAGATACGAGCTGGCCAGGACCGGCTTGAAGCCACGGGAAGTCGAGAGACTGCTCGATTACTACGAGATCACGGGATCCCGCCGCGCGCTCCTCCTCTCGCTCGCCGAGGATGCGGCCCGGAAGGGATGGTGGGAAGAATTCGCAGATGTCCTTTCCGCCGACTATCAGCAGTTCATTGGCCTAGAGCATGAGGCTAGTTCGATCGCTATATGGCACGTTGAGGTTGTAGCTGGTCTTTTACAGACAGAGGCTTATGCCAGGCACATAATCAGCGGCTACAACCGGGTCGAGCCAATCGCACCAGGCATGATTGAGCGCCTGGTGAAGGTCCGGATGCAACGCCAGCAGGTGCTGGCTCAGGAGCCAGGGCTTCAGCTTTCAGTCGTGCTCGATGAGTCGATCTTGAAGCGCCGGGTCGGCAATGAGATGGTGATGCATGAGCAGCTTCAGCGGCTCGTGCATGAGGCTGACCGGCCAAACGTGACGTTGCAGATCCTTCCCCTTGATGTGCAGCACGCGGTCTTCGGGGAGTCATTCGTTATATTCCGTTTTGGGCCAGATAATGATGCCATGTACCAGGATGTAGTAAGCGCTGAGCATTTGAAAAACGCCTTCTCGGTGGAAGGTGAGAGAGAAACCTACCTGCATAGGCTCGCATTCCAGGTTCTCGTCGGTGCGTCGCTGGACCCGGCGTCGTCTAGAGCGCTCATAGTCGAGACGGCTGAGCAGCATTGGTCAGGGACCACGCCCCGCGACGCGGGGTAACACCGAACACCACATCCATGGACGCAACCTCCGGGATTCCACGATGGTCGCGTTAAGTAGCTACTAGACTACTATCTGTAGCAGCAGCTCTAGGCCATCAATCACGCGACATTCAGCGAGGTAGACGTGGGAAGACTTACGGTCGGGGATCGCCCGGTAAGGCGCGGTTCAGATTCATGCTGGATCAAGAGTTCGCTGAGTTTCTCCAACGGCAACTGCGTCGAGGTGGCGGACCTGCCTGATGGCGAGATCGGTGTTCGCGACAGCAAGGACCCCGAGGGCTCGGTCCTCCGATTTACATCGGGCGAATGGCATGCATTCCTCGGAGGAGTGCGAAACGGAGAATTCGATACTTTCGGTAAAGTATGACCGCTGCGGGCAAAGTCCTGTAGCGTCCTGCCCGGGCTAGCCGTCGGTCAGGCTGCCCGGGCTAGCCGTCGACCGGGGCCCTGGCGCAGGCTCCGCCCGAAGCGATGATCCTCGACCGTGCTCGCCGGCGCGGGCAGCACTTCGCCCAGCCCGGCATCGCTATGGGAAAGCCGGCCTCGTGAACAGCGGGGTCTGCATCCGGGCGGCGCCCAGCCGCTGCACCATCACCTGCCGCCACCTGCACCGTCACCGGCGCCGTCGGCCCGCGCAGGCTCGTTGGCGTAGCCACGGCTTCAAAAATCCGTCACCTGACCGATGTTTCCGCCTGAAACTTGCAGCAGTATTTGTCGTGCAATTGCCGGCCCGATCCAGCGTCATCAGCTTGACCGGACCTCCCAGGCTGGAGGTCAGCGCGCCAAGATCAGTCAACTGGCGGCGGCGAAAGGCGGAGATGTTGGACGTTGCCCGGCTGCGGGAAAGCTTCGCCCATGTCGCGATCCACGGTGACGAGTTACCGCTGTTCTTCTACTCTGACCTGTTCATCAAGCATCCTGAGGTGCGGGAGCTATTCCCCGTCTCGATGGCTGCGCAGCGCAGCCATCTTGTCGATGCTCTGGTAAAGATCGTTTCCCAGGTGGACAGCGTTAATGACCTGACCGCGTTCCTGCAGGGACTGGGTCGTGACCACCGGAAGTTCGGGGCTGCCACCGAGCACTATGACGCCGTGGGCGCCAGCCTGCTAGCGACCTTAGAACACTTTTCCGGGCCGGACTGGACGCCAGATCTGGCCGCCGACTGGAAGGCGGCCTACGAGCTCATCGGCTCCGTCATGACCGCCGCAGCGCGCGCGGACGAAGAACTGCGGCCGCCCTGGTGGCGGGGCACGGTCGTGGCCTGCGAGCGGAGGGCGTTCGATGTCTCCGTGCTGTCCGTCCGGACGGAGCCGCGAATGGATTACCTGCCGGGACAGTCGGTGGCGATCGAGTCCCCGAGCCGTCCGAAGCTGTGGCGCTACTACTCCATGGCGAACGCGCCGCGTCACGACGGGCTCCTGGAGTTCCATATCAGGCTGATCGATGGCGGCGCGGTAAGCATGGCGCTCACCAGCGCGGCGATCGCTGACACCGAACTCAGGCTGGGACCTCCCGCCGGGTCCCTCACGCTGAGCGACCCCGTTTCCGGGCGGGATCTCTTGCTGGTGGCGGGAAGTACCGGACTGGCCCCGCTGAAAGCCATCGTCGATCAGGTGGCGGCTCTGCAGCAGCCGCCGGCGGTACAGCTGTTCTTCGGCGCGCGGACTGAGGACGGACTGTACGACCTGGACAGCCTGGAGAAGATGGCCGCCCAGTACCCGTGGCTGACAGTCACGCCAGCGGTTTCAGGCGATTCCAGGTTCGCCGGCGAGACAGGCAGCCTGCCGGATGTGGTGGCCCGGCACGGTGATTGGTCAGGGCGCGATGCCTACCTGGCAGGCCCGACCGAGATGGTACGGGAAGGTGTCGCTCGGCTGGCTTCAGCGGGCATGGCGCAGGAGCAGATACATATCGAGGATTTCGGCTGGAGCGAGCCTTGACAACAGCGTGGTTCGACGAGGAGAGCAGGCTGACTCCCGAGGAGTTGCAGACCGTGACGTTTCCTATGTCGCGGCTGGGGCGGCGTGGCTACGAGGAGGAGCCCGTCCAGGGGTTTTTGCGCACGGTGCACGCCGAGTTCGTGCGCCTGGTGAACGAGCGGGCGTCGTTGTGGCAGGAAGTTCAGCGGCTGCGCCGGCGGATTATCGCCGGAGAAGCCGGCGGTAATCCGAACGAGGTGCTGTTCGGTAAGGATGACGCGCACGTACACGCGGTGCGGATACTGTCAACCGCGCAACTCACGGCCGACCGGTACGTGGCCGATGCCCAGGCCTACAGCAGCCGGGTAACTGAGCAGGCCAGGCTGCGCCGTGATGACATCATGCGGGACGCCCAGCAGCACTCGGACATGCTGCTGGAAGAGGCTCATGCCCGGGCCCGCGAGGCGGCGGTTTCCGCGCTGAACCTCGCGCCGCCGCCGCAGACTGACCGCGAGCGGCAGGCCGCGCAGGCCGAACTGGCGTATCTGCGTACCTACAGCGACGTCTACCGGGCACACCTGCGGGCGTACACCGAGGGTGTCCTGCGGGGCATCGAGGAGTGGGAGCGCAAGGAAGCAGCCTCACTCCAGGAAGCAGCACCGGGGAACGCGCATCGCCGGAGCATCGGCACTGATGGCGACGCATACCGACGCCTCTGAGATAAGGCGCTGGCATCTCTTCAGCTGGGGCCAGCCCGCCGGCTCAGCTGGGGACCAGCCCGCCGGCCGAGGTCGTGTCCCCGGCCCGCGCGGAGGATGCGGGCCGGGGACACCAGGCGGCGACGAGGAAGCGACGAGCGGCTGCCCGGCTTAGGAGTGCGGAAGCCAGGGCGACCTCATCGTGGCGGGCGCCGGGTGGCGGTAGAAGTTCGGTGACTGGTCGAAATCCTGGTAAGTCCGGTGGAACACCGGGGTCGCGGAAGACGCGGCAGGCGGCACGATCCAGGTCCAGTCCGCCGGGCACACCCGGCCTTGCCGCGCTTCCCGCTCCATGTGCTGGAGGAAGCGAGCCGACTCGGTGTGATGATCGGAGATCGTTACCCCGGCGGCGGCGAACGAATGCAGGACCGCGAGGTTGAGCTCGGTCATTGCCTTGTCCTTCCACAAGTTCCGGTCGCTCGCCATGGACAGGCCCATGTGCCTGGCGATCACCGGCAGCTGGTCGTACCGGCCGGTGTCGCCGAGGTCCCGTGACCCGATCTCCGTGCACATGTACCAGCCGTTGAATGGCGCGGCCGGGTAACAGACGCCGCCGACTTCCAGGTACATGTCGCTGATCACCGGCACGGAGTACCACCGCAGCCCGAGGTCGGCGAACCAGCCGAACTCCGGATGCCCGATGATCACCTCGAGTACTGCGTCGGCGGGCAGCTGGTGCAGCGTGAGCGGAGCACCGGCCTCCTGCACAAGCAGCGGGAGCAGGTCGAACCGGCCGGCCGTCCGTCCGCCTGGCCAGCCGAGGTAGCGGGCAAGGCGGGTGACGTCCGCGTTCGCCGGGTCACCGATGACGGCGCCGTCGGCGGTCTCGTAACCCGCATACCGGGCCAGCTGCGAGTTGAGGATCCGCGGACCTGGCCGGTCCGGCGTGTCCGGCGCGAACACCGTGATCACCGGCCGGATCCGGCCGCCGTTCGTTGCCTCCCGCAGGTGCGCGATCGACTCGGCGGCGATGTCCGATGCCGCGGTGACTTCGCGGCGGTCGCGCACCCGCAGGCTCTGCCAGTACAGCCGGCCGATACACCGCGAGCTGTTCCGCCAGGCGACGCGCGCGCCGAAGGTCAGCTCAGCCGGAGTGTGCCGGTAGGTGCCGGTCGTCTCGATCTCGCGGCGGACATGCCGGAGCCGCCTGTCGGGCTGCCCCGCGCGATTTTCGGCGTGGAACCGCGTGATGAACCGCTCGGCGCTGACCCGCAGGCTGTCAAGGGCGAACGAGTCATCGCCCGGCAGGGACCGCCCGGCAGGAAGCACGCCCAAATCGGCGGCGAAGCCGGCCTCAGTTTCGTCAACCGCCACCGGGCAGGCCTGGAAGGACGGGAACACAGCGGGCTCGCCGCCAGGCTGCTGGCCGTGGGTGCGGCTGCGCGGCCGGCCGCGACCGGGGATACGCCAGCGAGAATCCGGAAGGATTCGGCCCTGGTTCAGACCCACGGATGCCTCCCCGGGCTTCGGCAGCTGGCCGCCAGCGACTTTCGCTGCAGGGAACTGCGGCACAAGCGTGCGCTACCAGCCCGGACGTCTGCATTGCACTCGCCTTGACGGCTACCTTGCACCGCAGGTCAGACGGCAAGCCGGGTGCCCTCCGGGGCGCGGCAGGCCGGACTAGGAGATGCGGCGATCGGAGGCGGGGCTCATGGTCTCTATGCGTATCCGCGCCGATTCCGCCTCTGGAACGCCGAGCCGTTCGAAGATGTCCAGAGCCTGCCTGAATACGATTCGGGCAGCATAGGGCCGCTGAGTGCTGAGCGTCGATTCCGCGATTCCTTCGAGGATTTTGGCCTCCTCGTACGGGTCACCGATCTCCCTGGCCAGCCTGAGAGCGGTGTGGTAATGATCAAACGCCTCGCCGTGCTGGCCAGAACCGCGACGCACGTCGGCTATCCTGCGAAGTGCGATCACCTGCTGGGACAGATTCCCGATCTCCTCGGCGATCGACCGTGCCTTCTGGTGGTAAATTAGTGCCTCATCGTAGCACTCCGCGCTTTGGTAAATTGCGCCAATATCATTAAGCACGTCGGCTTCATTCGGGAGATCGCCGATATCACGGTATATGGCGAGTGCCCGCCGGAAAGCAGCAAGCCCCTCCTCGTAGCTGCCCTTATAATGGTGGACGCCTCCAATGTTATGATACAGAATTGCTTCGTTCTGAGCTCCGCCTATCTCACTAAATATCTCCAGTGACTTTTGGTAGCCTTCGAGCGCCTCCCTATGATAACCGCAATACAGTTGCATCTTTCCTAGATTGCTGAGGGTTTTCGCCTCGCCGCGCCTGTCGCCAGCGTCACGGTAGAGTGAAAGCGCTTCACGGAGACGGCCCATTGCCTCGGGATAGCGCCCGAGGTGCCAGCATGCGATCCCGGAATGACTCAATGTATTGGCCACGCCGCGCTGGTCCGCGGCGTCGTGGTACAGAATCCTTGCTTCGTGGAAATAGGCGAGGGCCTCACGGGAACGGGCCGCACGCTGGTGGGCCATTCCTATCTGGTCGAGGGCCTCGGCCTCGCCTCGCCGGTCGGCCAGCGACCGGTAGATTGCCGCGGCGTCCTCAGCTAGGGGAAGCGCCGCCTCGTGGTGGCCCGTCTGCTGGCGCACCACGCTGAGCTCCAGTGACGCCTGTGCGATCCTGGCCGGATCGGCGGCGTCACGGCAGGCCTGCAGGGACAGCGTGTGGGCCGCGATTGCCTCATCCCAGTAGGCCCTGATCTCCATGAAGTCGGCGAGCACATGGGTGAGGTCGGCGCACTTCCGCTTCCATTCGTGCCTGCCCGCGTGTTGCGCGGCCTGCAGGATGTTGCGCCATTCCGATTCCAGCCAGCCTGCCGCGTCTTCCGGCGTGCCTAATGCCGGGCTCGCGGCTGGTAGCTGGGTGACCGGCACGGGCATCCGGCGGCGGAACGGATGAAGCACCCGATCAGCCTTATCAGCTGCGTACAGATAGTAGTCAAGGAGCCTGGCGACTGCCTGTCGCTGGTCAGCCGCGGGGTCATCATGCGCGGCGCGCGCGGCCGCGTACCCGCGGATGATGTCGTGGAAGCGGAACTGATCTGCTGGGGCTCGCGCCAGCAAGTGATGATCGAGCAGGGCAGCCAGGGCCTTCTCCGCTTCGGCGAGGGTGCAGCCGCTCAGGGCTGCCGCCGCCTGCAGGCTGACACAGGCGCACGGGCTTACGCCCAGCCTCCGGAAGAACCGCTGGTGGTCGGGTTCCAGCGCACGGTAGGACAGGTCGAAGGCAGACATTACCTCCGGGCTTGCCGAGCCCGTGCCGCCAGGCTGAGCGGGCGACTGCGACAGTTCCTCGATCAGGTCGGCGAGCCTGGGCGGGTGGTCTTGCGCGAGCCTGCCGGCGGTGAGCTGGATTGCGATCGGCAAGCGCCCGCACAGTCCCACGGCCGTGGCGACCTCATCCTCATCCTGGGCCCTGCCCTGCCCCGCGATCCGCCGGAAGAGGGCGATCGCGTCGTCGACGGACAGCACGTCGAGGGTCAGCGTGCGGGCGCCCTGAAGATCGGGAAGCCTGCGCCGGGTGGTGATCAAGATCAGGCACCGTCCTGCCACCGGCAGGAGCGGGCGGATCTGGTCAAGCCTGGCAGCGTCGTCGAGAATTACCACGGCGCGGCGGCGGCTCAGCTGGGCTTGCCACAGCGCGGCGCGCTCGCCGATAACGTCAGGTATCTGCGTAGCCGGTACCAGCATCCGGAGCAGGCGGTGCAGTGCCTCGGCCGGGTCGAGCGAGGGCCGCCCGGAGTCGTGGGTATGAAAGTCGAGGTAGAGCATCCCGTCCGGGTACCGCCCGGAGACAATGCGGGCGGCGCGGACCGCCAGCGCGGTCTTTCCCGCGCCGGGCATGCCCTCGATTACGATGACCCTAGGCGTGTCGCCGTGCTCCCCGGTGAGCAGCACGAGTTCCTCGTTCCGGCCCACAAATTCCGCCGCCTCGGGCGGAAGGGTGTCTGGCGGTGACGCCCGGTCAAGGCGCTGGCCGGTGAGCCTTACGGCAAGCTGGGGATCGCGGCGCAGGATGCGCTGATGGAGATCGGACAGCGTTGGCCCCGGTTCCGTGCCCTGCTCATCGATAAGGCGGTTGCGGGTTTCCCGGTAGAGGCCAAGTGCGTCACCCGGCCTTCCGTTCCAGTAAAGAGCCGCCATCTGGTGGGCGATGAATGTCTCATCCAGCGGGTACTGGGTCAGCAGGTGGCGAAGCTCCCCTACCAGGTCGGCATGCCGGCCAAGCTCTAGCTCGCACTCGACACGCTCCAGGATGGCCGCCCGGCGCTCCTCCTCGAGACTGTCACGCATCCGCGCCACCCAGTCGCCGCGGACCCCTGCCAGTGCCTGGCCGCGCCAGAGCCCGTCCGCCTCGCGCAACAGCAGGGCCGCATGATCGTAGTCACCGCTGGCGGCTAGCGCGTCCGCTTGCCGACGCAACCGGCGGAACTGATGCACGTCGACCGCCTCAGGATCGACGTCGAGCACGTAGCCGCTCGCGCGCCCCACCAGCCGTACGCTGTCACCCAGAGCCTGCCGGAGCGACGCCCGAAGCCGGGTGATGTAGACCGAGAGACTCTCCCGGGCCTTCGGCGGAGGCCGGGTGTCCCACAGCCTGTCGATGAGAGCCTCAGCCGGCACTATCGTGCGCGGCGCCAGCAGGAGGATGGCCAGGACACACCGCGCCCTCGCTGACCCAAGATCACGCTGCTGCCCGTCCGACCAAAGCTCAATCGGCCCGAGCGCCCGGAATTCCATGATCGCCTTGCATCTTCTGCCTCCTGTGGACAAGCTCGCAGCTGGTACCTGAAGGAGATGTACGGAAAAACATCCGCCGCGTTAATACCCGTTGCGGGCAGTTCTCACTCGAATCCTGAGAGAATTAGCCAGAGTGCGGAATGATCACGCTCCTTCGGCTTGCCGGTGATGCAATGAAAATTGCACCGCAGGTTTCATGACTCACTTACCGGCCTGCAATACCCTACAGAATAGCGCATTTTCATAATGGCTGAGACTGACGATGGCCGGTAATGGTGAGTGATAAAAGGTGCTGTACGGGCTGGCGTGACGCGACATAACTACTGAGGCGTCCGTTATTACAGGGATCTGGGGAAGCTTCCGGTAGAAGCCGCCTGGCGGCGCTGCTGGTGCGCGGCGTTGATCGGCGCGGGGCATGCCGTGCTACCCACCGACACGGACGGCAGTGGTCAGCAGGGCGCGAGCGCCACAGCGTCCCTGCGCGCCGCGGACGATACCAGGCATTCCTCGCAGAATGCCGCCCGGATTTATCCGAATGTCACATCCCGAGATAGATTCTGGTGTAATTTCTCCCTCTTGAGGACTCTGCTTTCTAGGTTACCGATGAGGGGATCTTCCCGATGGAGACTCATAGGTGGTTAAGGCACGTCAGCATGCGAACCAGCGGAGCGGCGGGCAGCGTCCCCCGTGAACTCTCTACCGGGACGGTTCGCGCCTGGGCGACGCGCGGGATTCTCGTTCTAGCTCTCGTGCTGGGCAGTTTTGGCGCCGCAGTGTCGGCAGCGGCGGGGCACAATAGCACTGGTCATGTCCAGGCGAGTGCCCATCAGCCAGCGGATAGCCTTGCTCTCTCGGCCCACTCGATAAACTCCGGCCATACCAGCAAGTTTCCCTGGATGTATTGACCAGTCCTGTCGTGACAGCACCTGCCGGGCGCCATCGGGCGCGCGGGAATGGGACACGCGCGCGGTCATGAGGAAATGGCTCTGGCCCATTCCGTGATGGGGCAGTTCATACTCGATTCGCGGCATAGCGGACGTTTCCGCAGTGCATCGTTTGCTCTGCCCGGGGTGATGACTTCACGCGCGTTCGCGGATCTGCGCTGCAGACGGTCCCTGGACGCGGGCGGTACCAAGTGCCAGGCTCAGGTCTGTCGGCGGGCGTCGTACTTGATGATCTGAGCCTGATGGCCTGCCGGACGTGGACCGCCTGTGCGTCGCGGCGTCTGAGCCGCAGGTCGGCAAGGGAGAGCGTGATGAGCGTATACAGGGTGACCGAGATCATCGGGACAAGCGGCACATCGTGGGAGGACGCGGCAGCGGAGGCGATCAGGACCGCGGCCGTGACGATCCGCGACCTTCGGGTGGCTGAGGTCGTCAAGCAGGACATTCACGTGGACGAGGACGGGGCGATCACCTATCGCACCAAGCTTCAGCTCTCTTTCAAGTACGAGAACGAGCACTGATCCCGGATTGGGTCATTGCCCTCGCAGCAGGTCATCGCCAGTCCGTGCCGGGTGGTGGCCGTTACCGACGACACCATCTACGTATTCAGGTCAGGCAGCGCGATCTTGAGCCCCCGCAAGCCGAAGTCACTGAAATTCTCGGTGCCCCGCGCAGCGGTGCCGCCGCCAGCCCGGCTGACGGGTGTATGAGAGTGCTAGCAAACTAAAATTCTGGATGCGTAGCCGGGACGCTATCCTCGGCCGGGCGCCGCGGCAGGTCACGCAGGTGCCGTATGGGAGTCAGCAGGAACGTGAGGCCGGACGCGGCGATCAGGGCAGTGAGTATCCATAGCGCAGCCCTGACCCCCAGCGCGGTGGCGAGGACTCCGGCGAGCAGCGCGCCGACGGGCATCATCGCGAACCCGACGGCCCTGGTCGCCGAGGTGACTCGGCCGAGTATGTCCGGCGAGACGTAGGTCTGCATGAAGCTGTCGACGATCACGTTCCCGATGACGATGACGCAACCGGCGCACATCATCGCTACGCTGGCGAACGCGAGCCGCGGTCCCTTGTCCGCGAGCGGGAGCAGCAGCGCGAAGCACAGACCGCCCGGGACGGCGATGAGCATGGCCCGCGCTGTGCCGAACCGTCGTCCCAGTGGGCGGGCGACAAGTGCGCCGAGGACGCCGCCAACGCCGAGGCTGGCCATGACGAGGCCGGCCGCTGCCGAGGACAGCCCGACAGTACGGACCAGGAAGACGACGAGGAGGGCGTCGACACCGGTGAGTGCCAGGTTGGCGAGCGATGAGAACGCCGTCATCGCGCGCAGGTAGGGATCCCGCCAGGCGAAGCGAAGACCGTCGAGCACGCCCCCGGCGTCGGGGCCACCCGACCGGCGATCCCGCGGTGGCTGCATGGCGGTCAGGCAGCAGAACGAGACGGCGAAGCTCACCGCGTCGGCCAGCAGCCCGGTCACGGGGCCGGCCGCCTGGGCGAGCAGCCCGCCGAGCCCTGGCCCGCCGATCTGGGCGACCTCGCGGCTGCCCAGCAGCTTGGCGTTCCCCTCGGTAAGGTCCGCCTCATCGACTACCCCTGGGAGCAGAACCTGGTAGGCGCTGTTGAAGAACACTGTCGCCGCGCCGGCGATCAGCGTGACCGCGATGAGTTGCGCCACGGTCAGCACCCCGCACCAGGCGGCGACAGGGACGCTCGCGTACACAGCCACCGAGATCGCATCACTGGCCAGCATGACGGGCCGGGGTGGTAGCCGGTCGACCCACGCTCCGGCGGGAATGCCGATGATGACCCAGGGCAGCCAGACCATCGCGGTCAGCAGCGTGACGATGAACGTGCTGGTGCGCAGGGCGTCGATGGCGACCAGCGGAATGACGACGATCGTGACGGAATTGCCGACCTCGCTGATGCTCTCCCCGGTCCAGAACAGGCGGAAGTTCCGCTGCCGCAACAGCCCGCCACGTCGGCCGGTCATCGCCGGGGGCTGACGCCGGTGAAGAAGATTACCCGGGTGGCACGCTCACCCATGCACTGCTCCCTTCTTAGGAGCGTGCCCCCCACGTGCACCAGCGGGCGGCTAGTCGCAGCTATCAGCGGAGAGCAGCGGTAACTCGCACCTCGCGTCATCCGCACAGACGAGATGCATCGTCGCACGTCAGAGTGCTTCCAAGGGTGCCGATGACGATGGTCAGGGGCCGGGTTCTCGCTGGGCAACATGCTTACGCGGCCATGATAGTAACCGTGCCGCCGTGTGCCGCGTAGTCCCGTTTTGTTCGTGGGCTTCCAGTGGCGGGCTCGCGCTGGACCTGGACTCGATCCGAGATGACCTGGCCACCCTTCGTCTGCCAGGCCCGGGAGCCTGCCCATGCCGATGTGGATCAGCCAGCGGCTGAGGCTCGCCTCTGCCACTTCACCACCGCCGTCGGGCCTGTCTGTGGTCATGCGGGCTACCGATGATGCTGTTCACCTCTAGGGCGCCAATGGCCTCTGGCTTTATGGTTGCCTGGTGCGGGGTGCGCAGGGCGGGGCCGCTGGGCCGATGGTGGGCCGTGACCGCGAGCTGGCTCGGGTCATGCTGCTGCTGGATGATGCCCTGGCGGGTGGCGGCGGTCTGGTGCTGTGCACGGGTGAGGCGGGGATCGGGAAGACGCGGCTGGCGGAAGAGGCCGCCGCGTCGGCCGCCGCGAGGGGCGTGCCGGTGGCGTGGGCCGGGGTGGCTGACGCCGGCAGCCTGCCGCCGTACGGCTTGTGGCGGCTGGTGCTGGATGAGCCCGCCGTCCGTGCCGCTGATGATGACCCATCCGGTGCGGGCCTGTGGTCGCGCGTCTTCGGTGACGCCGAACGCCCGCCGCTGGCTGATGGCGCCGATTCCGGCATCGCCCAGCGGTTCGCGATGTTCGCGGAGGTTCGCCGGCGGCTGGCGCAGGCGGCCAGGCCGGGCGGGTTGCTGCTGGTGCTCGATGATCTGCAGTGGGCGGACGAGGCGTCGGCGGCCTTGCTCGCCGATGTCGTGCGCCAGCTGCGCGGGACGCTCATCCTGGTGCTGGCGACCTACCGGGAGTCGGCGGCCTCAGGTGATACGAGCGCCGGGCTGCTGCCGCGTCTGTCGGCGGATGCCAACACCGAACGTGTCGACCTTCGTGGCCTGCCCGCCGACGTGGTCGGGGATATGCTGCTCGCCGCCGGGCTGCCGGCATCGGCAGACCAGGCCGGCGAGGTGCACTCCGAAACGGGAGGCAACCCGTTCCTGGTCCGCGAGCTGGCCCGCATGCTCGCCGAGCAGCGGCGCGGCGGGCCGGTGCCGGTGCCGGGACGGGTGGCGGAGGCGACGGCCCACCGGCTGGCGCAGCTGTCGGATCTCGCCCGGGCGCTGGTGCAGACCGCCGCGGTGGCAGGCAACAACTTCTCGGCCGGCGTGGTGGCCAGGATCCTGGACGTACCTGTACTTGCCCTGCTCGGTCCGCTGGACGAGTGCCGGGCCGCCGGATTCCTGGTGGCCGGCGACCGTCCCGGTGATCACAGGTTCTCGCACGCGCTGGTCCGCTCGGCGGTGGCCGCCCGGCTGAGCGTCGCGGAGCAACGGCGGCTGCACGCCGCCGCGGCAGACGCGATCGAGTCTCTATACGAGGGGCAGCTGGGTCTGCACCTGGCTGAGGTCGCCCGGCACCGGGTCAAGGCATCGCTGCCCGGTGACCGGACGGAGGCCGTAGCGGCGTGCGAGGCGGCCGCCGGGTTGGCGGCGGAGTCGCTGGCGTTCGAGGAGGCCGTGCGCCTGTACCGGCAGGCGCTGTCGGTCGGTGGTGACGAGATCGGCGAGAACGACCGCTCCCGGCTTGAGCTCGCCCTGGCGGCGGCCCTGCACCGCAGCGGGGATCTGCCCGGATCGCAGGAGACGGCGGCCGGAGTCGGACGGCGGGCCGAGCGCCGGCGTGACCGGTGCTTGCTGGCCGCCGCGGCGCTGGTCATGGAGGCCAGTGGCGTACCGGAATGGGACGGGGAGATCTGCCGCATCTGCGAGCAGGCCCTCGCCGGGGAAGACCTTCCGGATGGTCTGCGGGCACGGGTCTCCTCGCGGTTCGCCCAGGCGCTGGTGTACCGCGGCGAGTACGACCGGGCGGGGGAGGTGAGCCGGGATGCGCTGGCCGCTGCCGGATCGGCGGGGGACCCGGTCGCGCTCGTGGACGCGCTGCGGGCCCGGCAGCTGGCTTGCTGCGCCCCCGACGGAGTCGCCGAACGGGCCGTGCTGGCGAGCCGGATGCTGGAGGCCGCGGACGCCGCGGGCAGCGCATGGCTCGAGATGTGGGGCCGGCTGTGGCGGATCGACACCTTGTTTGAGACGGGTCAGCTGAGGAGCGTCCGGCGTGAGCTCGCCGACCTCGAAGGCTGCGTGGAACGGCTCCCCGGGCCGCTCGCCCGATGGCATTTCCTGGAGACCTCTGCGACGCTCGCGCTGGCGACCGGGCGCTTCACCGAGGCGACGCGGCTGGCCGCCGACGCGTTCAAGGTGTTCAGCGACATGGGACACCCGGTCGCGTTCGGCGGCTGCTCAGTGATCCTCGGCCAGGCGGGCCTGCACATCGGGTTCGGCAGATCCGGTCTGATCGAGCTATGGGACCAGATCCCCGCGCACCTGCGGCCGGAGGCCGTGGACACCACCCGCGGCGTCGGCACCGTCTTCCCCGCGCTTACCCTCGCGCTGATCCGCCTGCACCAGGGCGACCGCGCCGCCGCCGAGGCCGCCTATGCTCAGGCCGGCCCGGCCTGGTCCTGGACGCCGGTACCGGCGATGCGCATGGCGGCCTGGGCGCACGGGCTTGCGGTCGCCATCGGCCTCGGCCGGACGCAGGACATCGAGTTCCTGGCGGCGCGGTTCGAGCCGTTCCGCGGCCAACACGTCGCGAACGGCGCCGGACCCGGGGTTTACATGGGCCCGGTCGAGCTGCCGCTCGGACAGGCGGCCGCCGCGCTGGGCCATCTCGACCGGGCGGTTGAAGACCTGCAGACGGCGGCTTCGATCTGCGACACCAACGGCGCCCGCGGCTGCGCCGTGCAAGCCCGCGTCGAGCTCGCCGCCGCGCTCGCCCGGCGGCAGGCGCCCGGCGACCGGGACGAGGCGCTGGCCGTGCTGGCCGCCGCCGCGCGCGAGGCCGGACAGCTCGGGATGGTCCCGTTCACCGAATGGATCGGACAGCTGCAAGCCCAGCTGACGGCCGCGCCGGCCGGCGGCTCACCCCTCAGCCCCCGCGAGCTCGAGGTGGCCCGGCTGGTCGGCCGGGGACTGACCAACAAGCAGATCGGACACGCCCTGTTCATCTCCGAGCGGACCGCCGAGAACCATGTCCAGCACATCCTGGCCAAGCTCGGGCTCCGCAACCGCAGCCAGATCGCCGCCTGGGCCAGCGGCGAGCACGGCGCGAGCCGTCTATGAGTACCCAGGCCGACGGCGAATGAGTACCTCCAGTGAGTAATTCCACCGATGACCGGAGCCAGGCTCTCCCGTAGCGTCCTTCCTGCCAGCACAAACTCCGGAAAGGCAGGACGAACATGGCACACATCCACATCGCGGCGACGCCCGGGGTAACGATCGACGGCTTCCGCGCGGTCGCCGCCAAGCACAGCCCGCCCCAGGACATCGACGGCCTGCTCGCCTGGGCGGCCGGCACGGACGAGAACGGGCTCCACGTGGTGACCGTGTGGCAGTCCAAGGCGCACCAGGACCGGTGGTCAGCCGAGCAGCTCTTCCCCGCATTCCAGTCGCTCGGCATGACCGACGTGGCGTCGAACATGGAGTTCACCGAGTACGACGCCGACGAACTGTACATCCGCTGAGCACCGGACCCAGATAGCGTCGCCCCCCTGCATCGAGCGGCGAAGCTTCCCGGCTGTGGAGATAATCGCGTAGTCCCGACGCTGGGCGAATGTCCTGCCCTCGCAGGCCCGCTCCAGTTTTTCTTTCCGCTAGACCGTGAGTATCACTTCCCGGGTCGTTCACCCGTCACCTGGACGCCGCCGACATGACGGCATCGACCGCGGGGCCGCGGTCGTCTCATTCACAGAAGCGAAAGGTGCTCGGCTCCAGCGCCGTGAACGGCTCTCAGCGGAACCGACTGGTCAAAGGTGGCGAATCGGCCACCGTGGGCTACCGCCAGCGCAAGCAGGTACACGTCCGTTACCTGCCTCGTGCCGAGCAGCCACTCCCTCTCGATGACCTGGCCGTTCAGCAGGCTGACGGAGCACGGCCAGAACTCATGACTGGCGGTGCTGGTGGCCTGCGCCAGCCGTGCCATCGCCTGAGCTACCGGAACCGGGCTGGGATAACGCAGCTGGCTGATAATCCGGACGAACCCATTCTCGGTGATCGCGCACGATGCCCACCCAGATGGGATCTCCCGATCCAGCCAGGCCATTGCCCGGTCGTGATCCACGTGATCACTGTCGAGCAGTGCGAGCAGCACGTTGATGTCGAGCAGCGCCCGGCTCACGCGACGTCTTCTTCCCGCAGCTCGTCGATCAGATCGTTCGAAACTGCCGGGCCCCGATGCGGAAACGGCTCGAAACCATGCACCGGCACGGACGTGGCCTCTGCTCCGGTGCGATGCTGGCCGGTCAGCGCCTGACGGGCCAGTTCGGACAGCACTTCGCCGATGGGGCGCCGCTCCCGCCTTGCTCGTTCTCTCACGGCGCGCAGGACGTCATCATCGATCGCCAGCGTGGTGCGCATGCATCTGATGCTAACACATCACATATCCCGCTCCTCCCCGCCATCGACCTTCTGACTCGCAAGGGGCCGGAGCACGGATACATCGCTGTCCGTCCTCTCACAGGATGGCTTGTCGTCGCGATCGCCCGATAGCCGCGATAGCCGCGATAGATGCTGCTATCGCGATGACTGCGGGCCCCGCACCGGATCAATAGTTGTCTGCTCTACCGCAATACGATGCATGCGTTGCAGGATCGCAGGGAGATGACCATGTCAGCAGACCTCCGGACGCGGTGCACGGCGCTGCTCCCGCCGGACACCCATGTGCGCTACGCCTGGACAGCTCAGCGGGGCCTGAATCCGTCGTGGCGAATCCTGTCGTGGCTGGTCATCGCCAGTCCGTGCCGGGTGGTGGCCGTTACCGACGACACCATCTACGTATTCAGGTCAGGCAGCGCGATCTTGAGCCCCCGCAAGCCGAAGTCACTGAAATTCTCGGTGCCCCGCGCGGCGGTGCCGCCGCCAGCCCGGCTGACGGGTTCCTGGACGCGGACGACCATCGGCCCGGAACGCATGTGGGTGCGCAGGCGCGCCTACCCGATCGTTCGCCAGGCGCTCGGCGCCGCCAGCTAAGGCCGGCTAATTTCCGATCGGACTTCCCGTGAGCCGTCGCGGAAAGCACCTTGTGTCTGTCAGTGCCATCGTTGCGGCATTGATCCGCGACATGGGAGGGCGCAGACCGCCGCAGCGTCACGCCTGCCACCGCACTTCGACTTGGCAAGGCTCTCGGCACCACGCCAGAGTTCTGGCTCAACGGCCAGATCTCCGTCGATCTTTACAAAGCAGAACACGATGAGGAACAGCGTCGCGCAATCGAGCAGATCGCTCCTATCTGCTAACCCCCCTTCATAGGGCTCGATTACAGCAGCCGCAGGCAGTAGGCACGTGCCACGGTCCGGCGATCCCGAGACGCCACGCTATGCGGACCGAACGTCGTGTCGTACCAGCCGTAGGCCAGCCCAGCTGATCAATGCTGAGGCAAAGGGAGAACTGGCGGCGAGGGATCCGGCGGGCATCCCGGTCCCTCGCTCCCGCCGGTTCTCAGCGCCTTACCAGGTCCGGCGGCCGTGCAGGCCCGGCAGGACCCGGGTGTGCTCGATCCGCACCGCCTGCAGCGCCCGAGGGCTGAGTCCGTGCATCGTTTGACTTTGTATCTCAAAGTAAAAGTAGCTTTGAGATACAAAGTTTGACTCTGGCTCCGCTTACACCAGGAGGCCGACGTGCTAGAGGACCAGGACATGAGCGTGCAGGAAGCGGCAGCCGTGATGCAGGACGCCCGCACGCGCGCTCGCAAGGGGCTAGTCATCAGCGCACCTGTCGTGTACGCGGCGTGGGGCCTGGTCTGGCTCCTCGGCTACGGAGCGATGTGGCTGTCGGTGCGCGGGCAGCACCCCTACTCCGGACCCTCGGGCGTCTCGATCGCGGCGGTGTTCGTGCTGGCTGGTTTCGCGGTCGCGGCCGTATTGGTCATCGCCAGCAAGGCAGCTGCAGGCATCGGCGGCCAGTCCGTGCGGCACCGCCGCATCATCGGGAGCACGTGGGCGACCGGATACCTGACCTTGCTCATCGCCGCGCCCGCGATCAGCAACTCCGTCAGTACGCGGACGCTCGCCTTTATCAGCTTCGCGGGCCCGGTAATGCTCGCCGGGCTGATCTATATCCTTGCCGCCGCCCTGGCACGATACCGGCCGGCGCTCGCCCTCGGAGCCTGGCTCGTGATCGCCGGTACCAGCTGCGCATGGCTGGCACCCGCGGCAATCCTGGCAACCTGCGCGCTGGCTGGCGGCGGGGCGTTCCTGCTCATGGCGGTCATCGAGACCGGGCTCCGCGCACATGACAGGTGAGACCGGGCTTGACCCCGTCATCCACGCGCCCGCCCGGCTGCGGGTCGTGGTGACACTGACCACCCTCCCGGACGGGGACAACCTGTCCTTCACCAGACTCCAGGATCTGCTCGGGCTCACGCCCGGCAACCTCATCACCCACCTGCGCAAGCTCGAGGACGCGGGCTACGTGACGACGGTCAAGTCCGGGAAGGGCGTCACCTCCCGGACCTCGGTCAGCCTCAGCCAGCAGGGCCGCACGGCCTTTCACAACTACACAGCGGCCCTCCGGCAGTTGCTGGACTCAGCCAGCACCAACGGCACCAGCCCGCATTAGCCAGGCGCAGCACGCGTCCGCGTGTACGGGCGCACCCGGGAAGAAGCGCGCCGCCAGCCGACCAGGCTCCTGGAGCGGGCCGACCAGGGCATCTCGGCGGCCGCCGAGAGATGGACCGTCGCGAACTACCACCCGGCAGGGCGGTGGTCCTGGGGAAGAACCAGGCGACTTCACAGCCTACTTGTGGCCATGATCTTCGACCGCAGCGATGAAACCGTCCGGGTCAACGAGGCTGACGAGAAGTGAGTTCACCCGCTCCTTGAAGAACAAGGTGCTGAGGATGCGACCAGTATAGAACGGCGGGTCGATCGTGATTTCCACCAGGCCATCGGCAGAACCGTTTACCAGCAGCCGACCTTTCCTAGGAAAGTGCACGCCCGTCGTACCGCGAAGCTTTTCCTGAGACCGGCCAGCGGACTGGACCAACAGCCGCGGTATGTCGAATTTAGCGCCGCCCATCCGGACCCGGATCTCATCGGGACCAACCGCCACCCCCGATTTACCCGGACCGCTCCTCCCGGCACTGGTGTCCATCAAGGTGGTAATTCTGCCGCTTACGGACTTGCTGAAGCTGATCGCGAACCACTGGGTATCCGAACCCGACATCCGGCCCTCGACAGCCTGGCGCTCCCTGATAATCTCGCGCCGGGCGGCGGCATAGGACTCGCCGGTCTGCGCCATGCGCTTGCGGGTGGCTGCCGTGATCTTGTCATGCGGCATCGTGCCCTCAGTCCCGGTGACTCTGTCCCGGCGCCTGGCCACCATGAAGTGATCACGATGAAGGACAAAGCCACGTGAGGGCTGGGCTGCTCTTGTCCTCGGGTGCTATACCAGCGCCGGGCTGGCTTAGCTCGGATCAGGCAGACGTGGCTGCCAGGCGCCCAGAATACACGCAGTCCGAGAGAGCGGCCCTTACGGTACGAACGCGAGTGGACAAGCGCCGGTGAGCCGCCATGACCAGTGCGCCGATCGCCCGTTCGGGAGTTTCTAGGCGTACGGCTTTCGCGCCGCTAGGACCGTCCCGACTGTCACCCAAACACATCCGCTTTCCTGCTGACGCACCACCTCCGGCCCTCGGCGGCGTGCGATCGGCGTGCGATTAGATTCGGCCAACACGGTCAGCTGCAGATGCTGGCGGGCACCCGAGGACGATCGTCATAATCAGCGTGGCTTCGACTTTGCCCAGCTCAAGGGACCGCTGAACTGGCAATTTGCTGGTGGTCACGGGCGGGGTCGAACCGCCGACCTTCCGCTTTTCAGGGGTTCTCTCGCCCCGGCGACCATGATCTCTTAACAGCTACGTTAGCCCGTCGCCCGGCTACGGAAGGCGGGCTACGTGATCGATCTCCACTGCCTGCCTTTGCTCGTCGATCGTGTAGAACACGCGGTACCGGCCGGCCCGCAGGCGCCGCAGATCCGGCGACCCGGAAGGGGACGACTCCGCCAGCCGCGGCTCATCGGCCAGATGGCTAACGCTCTCCCACAGCGCAGCGACACCAGCGGGATCGTCGCTGAGAAAACCCGCCGCCAGGTCAAGAGCCTGGATCTCCCAATTGACCTGGTAACTCACCGGGCAGGCAAGCCCAGGCGGCGGCGCGCCTCCTCGTGGGGCACATAGCGGACCGCCCCGGCCTCTTTGCGCGCCAGGTAGCTGGCGCGAGCAGCGTCGAACTCCTCGCTGACCCGCTGTTCCGCCAGCGCCTCGCGCAGCTGCTCATACTCCGCGATGGGCACGACAACCGCCACGACCTCGCTGCCACGATGGATCACGTCATGGGTGTCATCCGCGGGCAGTTCGCTCATGAAGGTCATGCTAACGACAGCAACCGACAGGCCGACGCCAGAACACGGCAGCGAAACGTTATTATGAACCACGCTCAGCCAGGAGTTGTTAAACAGGCTCTTACCGTGCCGCTTAACCTGCGCGGCTGTTGCCGGCGGCTTTTCGCGGATCTTGAGCGGGTGTGCCCGGCGTGTCGCGGTGCGTGAGTACGGCCCCGCATGACCATGTGTTCTCGTCAGAGGACCATGATCACGAACGAAGGCCGTGATGGCGTGACGCTGCCCTATTTCGGAATTGGTGGCGATCCGCTGGGGCGAGTTGCACGCACGCGCCGCACGCGCGGGGGGACGCCGACAGCTACGAGTTTCCGCCGGAGATCGCCGCGCAGGTCGCGGAGGGGCGGGCGCACCCGGAGCGGCGGGTGCCCTACCGGCGCCGCAGCCCGCCCGCGCGATGACCGAGCCCGTCCCGGTCGAACTCGACCCAGGGCCGGAAGCGAGCTCGACCGGCTGGAGCGCGGCACGCAGTGGGGCCTGCTGGACGCTATCGACGCCGCCATCACGGGACTGGCGGCTGATCCTGGCGCTCCGTCGTCCCGCCAGCGCTCATTCGCCGGGTCGGGCTTCGGGATCATGGTGCGGACCCGTGACGACGACTGGCTCGTCGTGTGGGAGCACGACCAGGACGTGATCGCGGTCCGCTATATCGGCCCTGACCCGTTTGGCTTCGTTCGCGAGAAGTGACCGCGAATGTTCGCCACTTTGAACCGCATTCACGAGGTCGGAGCCAGGCCCCGGTGCTTGCGAGAAGTGACCGCAATCGCGGCTCAGGTTAATTGGGCAGCCACCTCGGAAGGGGACGCTATGGGACGTTCCTTCGCCCGGTCTGAGCCAGCACCGGGAATCTGGCATGGATTCTTCACGATCGCGCCGTCACGAACCGCGGTGGTCATCACGGCCCGCAAGAAGCGATACGACTGCATGATGGACGTCCGGCCGCCACTCCCCCGCATCGCCGATGCGTACCACTCCCGGACCACTGCCGGAGTCAGCGCGCGCAACGGCACATCTCGCAACGGTGCAAAATGCAGCCGCAGATTCCGCTCGCACGTTTCCCGATAACGCGGACCCATCCTCGGATGATCATGCAGCCACGCGCGGGCGTAGTTGCCGAAAGACACACGACCAAGGCCCTCGTCAAGGCGGCGCCCTGGGGCGCCGCTGGCCCGGCGTCAGCGCCGGGCTCAGCGTTGGGGACGCCCGCCCGGCGCACGCCGGGCCACAACGGTGGGCACGCAGATCAAGATGGTTCACACGCCACGCGGCTGCGGGTCATGGCATTGGCTCGGTCCTTCAATGCGCGGGTCCGGGCCGTTCCTGGATGACGGGGATCTTCCGGCGCCACCGCGACGGTGATGGCAGGTTCAAGACCGTACAGGACGCTGAGAGTAACGTTGCGAGCTGCATTTCGGGCACATGCGGTAGGCCTCGAACTCCTCGACCCGCCTGTCGTATGCCGGGACATCGGCGGGATCTACGAAAGGCCCGGAGCGGCCCACGCCCCCCCTTAGCGGTAGCGGCTTCACATGCTTCGCGAACTGCCGGGGCACGCGCCAGCGGTAGCCGCAGTCAGCACAGGTTACTCATATTGCCGGGCTGGCCATGGAAGGTGCACGACTTGATCCTTCCCGCGGCTCAGCCTGTGGCCAGTGTGCTGCGCCAAGGGGGCCGCATCGGGCGGTCCCTCCGATGATAGGAGTCCCAAGGCTTCCCCGACAACGACTGGCATGCCGTGGTTGCCGATTCGCAGCCACACCACCACTGTCTCGCCTGCGACTTCCGCCAGCCGGAACAGCGCCCGGCCGTCTGGTCCCGAGAAGCTCCATGTCATGGAGTAGGCCACACCGATCCGGTGGATCCGCAGCGCCCGTGGCCACGGCACCGTTCCCTTGTGAGCCCCGGCGTCCAGCGCGGGACGCAGCACGGACTCCACGAACAGCTTGCGGTGCTCATCCGGCAGACGGCGAAGGTCAGTCAGGAAACCCGGCGGGCGCAAGGCGCGTATTTTGTGCCCGGGCCGCAGATGCTCGCCGAGGATTAAAAGCAAGACTCGCCTGAACCTGCTGACGGCGGAGAGCAGCAGTGCGCTCCCGTCAATTCGCGAGGCCTAGAGTCCCGCTGGTTCGTGATTCCGCCACTCTCACGCAGTGCCGTTGCGGTGACCGCCACCGCCTCGCGTCGGATTAGCCCGGACTAGCACCGTGGCGGTCGAGATGCGAGCCTGAGGCTGCGGGGCCTGCTGAGACTCCGTTCAGCAGTCCACGCAGTGTCGTGGCGTAGATCTCGAGGGCGTGGCGCCCGTCGTGGGTCAGCGCGACCGAGGTCCGGGAGGCGGGTCCGCTGCCCGTCTTGCTGGTCGCGAGGTAGCCGGCCTCTTCGAGCTTGCGGAGGTGCGTGATCAGGTTGCCCGGCGTTAGCTCGAGCATGTCCTGGAGGCGTTTAAACGACAGCTGGTCGCCGTCGGGCAGGGTGGCCAGCGCCGCCATGATCTGGAGTCGCGCCGGGACGTGAATCAGCGGGTCGAGCGCCTCGGCGGTCATGCGCCCGTCCGCACCGTGTGTGTCCGAGTCGCGCGCCGCTGCCACGTGCCGATCGCCGCGTTCGCCAGCAGCAGCACGCAAAGCCCCACACCGTTGACGAGCCACATGCCACGAGGGCCGGCAATTGCGGCGAGGGCAGCGATCAGCGCGACCGGAACGGTGAGCGCGACTTCGTGCCACCGCTTGTGGATCGCGCAGCGCCCTGCCCAGACGGCGGCGAGCGCGATCAGGGTTCCGTTCAGGAAAAGCGACCAGTAGAAGCCTGCACCGTGGTGTGAGCCGCTGTTCGCAATCCCGATCAGCGCCAGATAGCAGACAAGCAGGACCCCGCTCATCACAACGGCCTCGTCGCGCTGCACCTTCACGGAGTGGCCGCTGACGCCGGTGCGCGCACGCGCGTAGGCGTAGATGACGGTGGCGATCCGGAGTGCGATCAGCCCGTAAAAGAACACCAGCGACGCCGGGCTCGGGCCGGTGAAGGGGTGCTGATTGCGGACGTCTAGCCACACGATCCCGAAGCCGGCCAGCACCACCACCGCCGCCACCAGCGACACCCACGGCGCCCGGAAGTCCAGCGAGCGCCGCGCGTCGGCCTGGGTCTGCGCCAGCACGCGCGCCGCCTCGCGGGGCTCCATCCTGCCCTCCTCGGGGGTTCCGGATGACGGTCCGATGTGTGTAGTCATAGTCCTGTCTCCCAACTAGAGTTTGTGGTGCAAACCCTAGTAGACTTTGTGGGGCAAAGTCAAGGGCCTCCTCAGAGACGGGCGATGCCCGCGCCCACACGAACGCGCGTCTTGACCGGCGCGTCCACGAGAGACCCGTTCCTCGCCAAACCTGCGCATCTCGGGCCCGAGGTGTCCGGCGACCGCGCTGGCAGGCGCAGCGGCTCGCCGGCGGCCACGGCCGTGTTTCGGTCCGCTACGCGCTCACCCTGCTCGGAGCGATCCTTCAGCGCGCGTTCGAGAACGGGCAGACCGAATCGAACCCGGCGCGTGCCGTCCGCAAGGCTGCGCTTCCGCGGCGGACTGAGGTCCGGCCATTGGCTCCGGCGACGATCGAGCGGATGCGTGCGGCGAGCTCGCCGCACGACGCGACACTGATCAGCGTCCTGGCGTACGCCGGGCTCAGGCCCGGTGAGGCGCTGGCGCTCCAGTGGCGCGACGTCCGCGAGCAGACGATCCTCGTTGAGCGCGCGATCTCGCTCGGCGAGGAGAAGGACACGAAGACGGCCGCTCACCGGACGGTTCGTGTCCTGCAGCCGCTCGCCGTAGATCTCCGTGAGTGGCGACTGCGGAGCGGCCGACCGGGCGAGAACACGCTGATCTTCCCGTCGGGGGCCGGGACGCCCTGGACGCTCGCCGCGTATCAGTCGTGGCGCCCGGCCTTGGCCGCGGCCGCATCCTCGAGCTGACGCAGCCGGGCAAGCGGGGGCCGCCCTCTTCCCGCCGCCCCAAGTCACGAACGCAGAGGGGGCACCAGGGGGGCGCCAGTTTGTCTCGCGCGGTCCTTTTGTGTCCTCCCGTGGTCCACAGAAGTGCGGCATTTGCAGGTATTTGCGCGACACTACGAGACACGAGTGGACAATCCGATCTGCTTTGCAAGCAGGTGATCACGGCCGTGCGATCCGCGTGCGATAACGTGCGGCGACTAACGGGCAAAAACGGGCTTGGACGGACACTCCAGTTAACAACCGCAGGAGGCCCGCATTAGCCGTTTGCGCAGGTCAGCGCCACAGAGATTCGGTGGTCAGGGGCGGGGTCGAACCGCCGACCTTCCGCTTTTCTGGATTAGGGACGACCGTACAGCGGAGTGCACGGACGGCTATCCGTCCTGCTCGCCGACGCTCATACCCGCCCGCCGACGCCCGTGGACGTAGATAAATGAGACCAGAACTGAGACCATCCGCACGGCGCTCCTGGGACATAGGTGTCCAGCCGCCTGCGGGCGTCGGACAGGCCATCGCCACGCTGACGAGCCACAGTCCCTGCTGAGCGCTCGCATGCCGGCGGAGCCCGCTTGCGATGCGGTACGCGTCCCTCGTGGCCACGGGCCGGCGTGCCGGCCCAGCCAGGTGCTGTCAGCGGTAAATCCGCTGTCGCCCGTCGCGGCGGATGGCGTTCTCGAGCTCGGTGAGGCTGCCTGCGATGTCCTCGCTGCGATGGTCATCCACCCACGAGCGCAGGAGGGCCGCCAGCGGCGAGGGGAAGGCCCTGGGTGCCTCGGCCGAGAACCCGGCGATCATGGCAAGCTGCTCGCATGCCGACGCTGCGTCAGTGCCCGGGCGCAGCGTCAGGAGAATCCATACGTCACCGCCGCTGGACTCGTCGATCACGCTGGCGACTGGCAGCTGTCCCGGGGCCAGATCCGAGTCAGGCCCCCGGCGCGACGCCGCCCGGCGGGCGATTGCCTGGGCCATCTCCGAAGCGACCGTCACGGCCGGCAGCGACTCGATAACCAGGTGGGCCGGAGGGGCCTCACCTGTCCCCCCGGTACGGGTAGTACCGGCGATCGCCAGGTGCTGACGGAGCACGCCGGGGCTCATCCGGGACGGGAACACCGGTAACGGTGATCCGGCCGGCTTCGCGGAGCACCACCCTGCGGCCGCTGGCGAGCGCGGCCAGATCACCTGTCACGGTGCAATTCGTCCCGGACCAGGGAGGGTCAGCGACGCCGATCAGCTCGCCGTCAGGAACGAGGGCATCCTCCAGCAGCCGCCGCAGCGCAGCGAGGACCCGGAACGGATCCAGCGGCGGCTGAGTACCACCCCGGTAGGCAGTGCCGTTGATCAGGCCTACCGGGACGGGCGCCAGCCGGCGAGCTTCCGCATCGAGCACAACCTGGCCAGCGTGCGACGGGCGGCACTCGGTGTACTCCGGCCCGGGAGGCGGAAAGCTCCGGTCCCCGTAGTTGCCCATGACGGCCACGGTGCGGACAGGAATAATCCAGCGGCGGGCCAGGTCAAGCAGCAACTCGTAGGCGTACCGGGGCCCGAGCCCGATACGTTCCTCGATCCGGGCCAGCGCCTTCGCGGACGGCATATACGCCCGCGGACGCCCCGCAGTCACGGTGTCCAGCGCCCCGAGCACAGCCTGTTCGACCAGGCCACAGCCGCTACGATCAGTCACTGTCAGCTCCCTCGGACCAGCGCGCAGCACACTGGCATCCGCGGCGCGGGCTGACCCTGCGCGCACTTGGCGTGCGGCCCGCACGTGGCCCGCGGCGCCAGGATCGCAGACGTGGGAGAATGAACCCGTCGAGGAGGTGGTGATCATGTCGTCTGATCATGCGGAATCGCTCTCCAGTCCGTCCGGCCCTGACGATGTGCCGGTGGAGGAACTGGCCCGGCGGCAGGGCGTCGAGCCGGTCACGTCAGTGGATGACATGGCGCGCCCCGGGCTGTTCGACTCCGATGAAGAGTGGGAAGAGTTCGTGGCGGACCTGTACGCTTCCCGGCGGTCTGGCCTGGCGTGAGCCCTGTCGTCCTGGACACTGACGTCGCGTCGTCAAGCCTGCGCGGTCGCCTCTCGGGCCCGCTGCGCGCGCGGCTGACGGGTGAGACATGGTGCATGTCGTTCGTGACCCTTGGCGAGCTTACCAAGTGGACGGTGCTGCGGAGCTGGGGACCGCGCAAGCTGGCAGAACTGGCTGACTGGCGGCAGCACGTAGTGACGCTCCCCTATTCGGAATTGGTGGCGATCCGCTGGGGCGAGCTGCAAGCACGCGCCGCACAGCGTGGCCGCCCCCGGCCCGTGAACGACACGTGGATCGCCGCGTGCTGCCTGGTCCGCGGTCTGCCGCTCGCAACGCTGAATCTGAAGGACTTTGCCGACTTCGCCGAGCACGACGCCCTGCGGATCATCGGAATCAACGACCGTTGACAATGCGGGCAATGGCGCCAAGTTGGCGATAGCCGGTCCTGCGGCGCTGTACCGCGCTGTCCGGCGCTCCCCGAGCCGGGTTGAGCGGGTCCTGCCGACCGGCAGGCTGGGCGCTCACGATGTCGTCGTAACGCGCCAGGTCCGGCCCAGCGCGCAGCAAGCCAAGAGTTGTACCTGGTCGCGCATCAGGGCCGATGACCGCACATGTGTCGCACCTATCGCCGAGTTCGGCTTCGCAGTGATTGCGCCTCATCAGACCAAGATCGGCACGCCGAACGGGTAGGTGCGCGTAGTCGGCGGATCTGACGGCGGCTCGTCGAGCAGCCTTCTGTCGTCCGCGACCGACCAGCCCGCATAGGTATTCACTGCGTTTGGGCCAGCGTGCACGCTGGTGCACGTCCGGCCGTCCGCTGCCAAATCGGTCGAAGCAAGTCACCTGCGACGCCCGTGACCTGCGCAATCAGGCGCACGCCGATCCGGAGAGGACCAGCGGCTCACAGCGGTCTCAATTCGCGCCGTGGCCAGATGACTACACGCAGCGCGTTCTCGTGAATCAGCGAGTGGTCAGGGGCGGGGTCGAACCGCCGACCTTCCGCTTTTCAGGGGTTCTCTCGCCCCTGCGACCATGATCTCGCGACAAGTGCGCCAGCCCTGGTCACCGGCATTCATGCTGGCCAGTATGGCTATGAAGCCATCATAGCGCCCGTGCCGCCGTGTGCCGCGTAGTGCCGTTTTGTTCGTGGGCTTCCAGTGGTGGGCTCTGCCGGAGCGCGGACTTGCGGGCTTCCTGTGGGCCTCCCGGAAGGTCCGGGCGGCTGGCAGAGCGGCGGGCCAGGGGCTCATGTGCCAGAAACGAGCAGCATCGGGAATCGTGCCGGTGCCGACGCCGGCGCTTGCCTGTGGCGGCAGTGCGTGGCTCGCTACGCTTCGCTCGTGAAGACTGCCCGCATCCCCAGCACGCCGCAGGCATGGACCCGCAGGCTGCTGCGCTGCGGCGTGGCCGCGGGCCCTGTCTTCGTCGCGGTGTTCCTTGTTGAGGGCAGCGTCCGGGGTGGCTACCGGCCGCTGCGCCACCCCGTCAGTTCTCTCGCGCTCGGATCGCGGGGCTGGATCCAGGCCGGGAACTTCGCGGTGGCAGGGACGTTGTTCCTGGCCGGGGCCGCAGGGCTGGCGCGCGCTGGTGATCCCGCGAGCAGCAGCCGCGCGGCACCGGCCCTGATAGGCGCCGCAGGCGCGGGGCTTATCGCCGCGGCGGTCTTCACCACTGACCCGGTCAGCGGCTACCCGCCAGGAACACCCGATGCGCTCACCCGGCCCAGCAATAGCGGAGCCGCGCACAACCTGGCGGCCCTCCCGGTGTTCCTCGGCCTGCCCGCGGCCGCCCTCGCCTGCAGCTGGCGGGCCTGGCGGGCCGCCCAGCGCGGGTTCGGGCTCTACAGCGCAGGCACCGCCGTCACCATGCTGGCTGCCATGGCCCTGGCCGCTGCAGGCTTCGGCCAGTCACCCCGGCTCGTCGATCTCGGCGGGCTGTTCCAGCGCGCCAGCATCATCACCGGCTTCACCTGGCTCACAGCCCTGTCCGCACGAGCACTTCGGCATAGGCCCCCGCCCGCAGCGCCAAGCCAGTAGCCAGCACCGCACCGGGCATCCCCTGGACAAGCACGCGCACGAAACGCGGCAGAACAGTGTGAGTGGACATGCCCGGCCGCCCGGCGCCGGGACATCAGGGCGCCCAGAGGATGTCGATGGAGGCTGCGGTGATCCGCGGGCCGAAGGGTGCCGCGGTGCTGCCGGTGTGCAGGACGACGCCGGCGACGAGTTCTTCCAGCAACTGCCCGGCGGCGCCGGCGTTAGCGGGCAGGGCAGCGCCGGCTGCGGACACGCTGGCCAGCCGGGCGGCCAGGCCGGTGTCCAGCAGCACGACCTTGGGGCAGGACACGACGCGCTTGGACAGGTCCGCCGGCCACGCGGGTAGCCGCTGGATCAGAAACAGGGTAAGCGCCGCAACGCATGGCCGCCCCCCGGCAGCTACTCTTTGACCTGTGTAATATTACACGTTACACTGCTGCGGTATGATCGTCTCTTTCAAGGACGACGGCACTAGCGACATCTTCAACGGCAAGA